>WUUC01108624.1_pt1 | contig 25263 bp, 15 predicted proteins | sample 6278441 | NCBI WGS metagenome assembly WUUC01 (sample SAMN13675441, study PRJNA597444) | soil metagenome | isolation source: soil | place: USA: Washington | collected 2017-10 | reverse complement strand
CGCAGCCGATCTCGATGTCGTCGGCGTGGGCGCCGACGACCAGGACCTCAAGGGCGCGCCCGTCGGCCGGGGCGAGCCGCAGGGGGATCACCGGCCAGGCCTCCGGCTCATTGCAGCGTCCGCAGGCGCAGCTTGAGGTTTCGCAGCAGCAGCCACGCCCACAGGTAGGGAACGATGTCGCGGGTGCAGGCGGCGATCTCCTGCACCTCGGCCTCGGTGAGCGGTTCGGCCCGCTCCTCGGTGTGGCGCCGGCCGGCCACCAGTACCCCGAAGCCGACCCGGTCCCGCATCAGCGGCACCAGGGCGAGCGAGTCCGCCTGGTCGCCGCCCAGGCCGGTGCTGGCCAGCCGCACCAGCTCGTCGTCATCGACCAGTCGCGGGCCGGTGCGCACCGCGGTCTTGATGAGGTGGCGGACCCCGCGATCGTTGGTGCCGGTCCGGGGCGCCCGGAGGCCGACGCTGCCCATCGGCTGGACCTCGCCGGCGTTGTCGAGCAGGACGACCGCCAGGTCGACCTGGAAGCGGTGGGCGATCTCCTCCGCCGCCAGCTGGGGCAGGTCCTCCTCGTACAGCTGCTGGGGCGGTCCGTCCAGGTAGTGGAACAGCTCCTGGACCGACGTGGCGATCTGGTCGAAGTCGGCGATCCCGCTGGTTGGCCCGCTGCCGTTGCCGGAGCCGTTGGCCGGCAGCGCCTGGTCGCCGCGCAGGCGGGTCGCAAGGCGCAGGGGCGAGGTCCGGTCCAGACCGGTCCCGAGCTGCTCGGGCTCGCGGGCGTCGCCCAGCCGCTGTAGCTGCCGACCGCGCCCGGCCGCCGACCGGCGCCCGTTCAGCCACCACGCCAGCGCGGCCGCGGCGAGCAGCCCCAGCAACGCGCCGATGGCCGCGTTGCGAACCGGCTTGGGCTGCGCCGGCTCGTCGGGGATGGCCGCCGTCTCCTGGAACGCCTCGGCCTGCCGGGCCGCCCGGGCGGCGTCGTTGCGGATCGCCTCGATCCCTTCGGCCTCCTCCTTGAGCTGCGCCAGCTTGGCGTCGCGGTTGGCTTCGAGCCGCCGGTTCGTCGGGTCGGCCTGGAGCTGACGAACCAGCACGGCCAGCTGGTCCTCGAGCTGCCGCTGGCGGCGCTCGGTGGCGGTGGCCTCCCGCTGGGCGAACAGGGCGGCCTGCCGGGCCGTCTCCTCACGGAAGGCGCGCAGGACCGTGTCGGCCAGCGAGGCCGCCTCCTCCGGGGTGGCGTCCAGGACCCGGATGGTGATCACGTTGGCGTCCCGGGACGGCTCCACCGTCAGCCGCTTCTCCAGCTCCTTGCGGGTGAGCCGGTCGCCGACGAGGTCGACGGTCCGGTCCAGGACCACCGGCGAGCGGAGGAACTCGGCCTGGCTGCGGATGATGCGGCCGGGGTCGGCCTCGTCCCTGGCGACGTCCAGGAACACCCGGACGGTGCCCTCGTAGCGCACCGGCTGGGTCGAGGACCAGGCGTAGGCGGCCAGGGCGCCGACCAGCACGACAGCCGCCACCAGCCAACGGTAGCGCCGAATTGATTCGAGGAGGCCTGGTCCCTCCTCCTGCCAATCTTGAAATGGGCCGTCCAACGCTCCCCCTGGGTTGAGAACTGGCCCCGCGCGGCGATTGTATCGGCGCGGGCGCGATAGGGTAGGGGTGACCTACCGACGACCGCTGCGAGGACGCGTGGACGCACCCCTTGAGGACCAGCGGGCGCTGCTGGAATTGCAGCGCCACCACTCGGCCGTCGACCGCCTGACGGCGCGGCGCGGCTCGCTGCCCGAGGACGCCAAGCTGGCCGAGCTGGCCGCCGCCATGGCCGTGGTCGACCAGCTCGCCGCCGAGCGCCAGGGCAGCCTGGCCACCCTCAAGCGCGAGCAGGCCCGGCTGGAGGGTGAGATCGACATGGTCACCCGCAAGGCCACCAGCGAGGAGGCGCGGGCCGTGTCGGGCAAGGTGACCAGCCCCAAGGAGCTGACCGCCATCCAGGACGAGGTCGCCGCCCTCAAGCGGCGTCAGGTGGTGCTGGAGGACGACCTGCTGGAGCGGATGGAGCAGCGGGAGACCCTCGAGGCGGAGCTGGCCGAGCTGGACGGCCGGCGCGCCACCGTCACCGCCGAGCAGGCGGAGGTGACCAGGGCGCGCGACGCCGCCCTGGTCGAGATCGACCAGGAGCTCGCCACCGAGCAGGCGGCCGTCGACGCGGTCGCTCCCCGGGTCGGGGAAGCGCTGCGGGTCCTCTACGACCAGATCCGCCGGCGCCAGGGGGGCGTGGGCGCCGCCGCCCTGGTCGGCAACACCTGCCAGGGCTGCCGGGTGTCGATCTCTCCGGTCGAGCTGGCGGCGATCCACAAGCTGCCGGCCACGACCGTCAAACGGTGCGAGAACTGCCGGCGGATCCTGGTGGTCGGGTGACCGTCGGCGAGGTGGTGGTCTGGACCGACGGCGGGGCGCGCGGCAACCCCGGCCCCGCCGGCTACGGGGTGGTGGTGACCACGCCCGGCGGCGAGGTCCTCTCCCAGCGGGCCGAGGGGATCGGCTGGGCGACCAACAACGTGGCCGAATACCGGGGGGCGATCGCCGGCCTGGAGGAGGCCGTGGCCCTGGGGGCGCGGCGGGTGCGCGTCCGGGCCGACTCACTGCTGGTCGTCAACCAGCAGAAGGGCCAGTGGAAGGTGAAGAACGCGGCCCTGCAGGAGCTCTGGACCGAGGCCCGCCGGCTGGCCGGCCAGTTCGAGCGGGTCACCTGGGAGCACGTGCCGCGGCAGCGAAACCAGCGCGCGGACGCGCTCGCGAACCAGGCGATGGACGCCCAGGGCAGGGTCGAGCGCCCGGTCGGGGACCTGCCGCGAACCTGACCTGAGCCGGCCGCCTTTCCGCAACCCCAATTTGGCGTATTTACGTTTCATGCAGGTGATCCTCTCGCCTGGGCGATGCAACCCGGATAATGCTGGTGCGCCGGGTCGTCACGGGCCCGGCCGGCAACGGTGATATTTTCTCGGGGCTTCGGCGTCGTTCCCGGTCCAGAGACGACATGAGGGGGCTCTACGGTGTGCGGGATCCTCGGCGCCTACGACGTCGCCGCGGCCGACGACCGGTGCGTCGCCGCCATGTCGGACGCCATCGCCCACCGTGGCCCGGACGCCGCCGGCACCTGGAACAGCGCCGACCGCCGGGTGCGGCTGGGACACCGGCGGCTGTCCATCATCGACCTGTCGGCGGCGGCCAACCAGCCGTTCGTCAAGGACGGGCTGGCCCTGGTGTTCTGCGGTGAGATCTACAACTACCGGGAGCTCCGCTCGGAGCTGGCCGCCGCCGGCACCGGCTTCCGCACCGACTCCGACACCGAGGTGCTGCTGGAGGCGTGGCGGCGCTGGGGCCCGGGCAGCCTCCGCCGCCTGCGCGGTATGTTCGCGTTCGCGCTGTTCGACGAGCGCCGGGGCACCCTCACCCTCGCCCGTGACCACTTCGGCATCAAGCCGCTCTTCTGGACAGAACGCGACGGCGGCGTCGCCTTCGCCTCCGAGCTGAAGGGGCTGCGGCCACTGCTCGGCGACCGCCCGCCGATCGACCACACCGCCATCGTCGCCTCGTTGATGTACTACTGGATCCCCGAGGACCACTGCGTCTACCAGGGCGTCCACAAGCTCCCGGCCGGAAGCTGGCTGGAGGTCGGTCCGGACGGCCGGCGGCGGCTGGAGCGCTACTACGACCCGCGCACCGAGCTGGCCGGGCCGTCCGACCGGCGGGTCGACGTGGCCGAGCTGCGCCGGGTGCTGGAGGACTCGGTGACCGCCCACCTGGTCGCCGACGTGCCCATCTCCGCCTTCCTGTCCGGCGGGCTGGACTCCAGCCTGCTCACCGTCCTGGCCGCCAGGCAGAACCGCGAGATCGACTGCTACACGATCTCGTTCCGGCCTGAGGACCGGCGCCTGGAGGCGATGCCGGACGACCTCTCCTACGCCCGCAAGGTGGCCGACCGGCACGGCCTGCGGCTGCACGAGGTCGAGATCGCCCCCGACGTGGCCGACCTGCTGCCCCGCATGGTCCACACGCTGGACGAGCCGATCGGCGACGCGGCCGCCATCAACGCCTACCTGATCTGCAAGGCCGCGCGGGATGCCGGCGTCAAGGTGCTGTTGTCCGGCATGGGCGCCGACGAGCTGTTCGGCGGCTACCGCAAGCACTACGCCGGCCTGCTGGCCGCCCGCTACCGCCGGCTCCCCGGGTTCCTGCGCCACCGGGTCGTGACCCCGGCGGTCGAGCGCCTGCCGGTGGCCGGCCGGCGCCGCGGCTACCGGGCGGCGCGCTGGGCCAAGCGCTTCGTGGCCTTCGCCGACCTGCCCGAGGAGGCGGCGTTCCGCCGCAGCTACACCCACTACGACGTCGGCGAGCTGCACGAGCTGCTCGACCCCGAGCTGTGGCCGCGGGTCGACCAGCTGGTCGAGGAGCACGCGGCCGTCTACGCCGAGGGGCCGGCCGACGACCACGTCAACCGGATGTGCTACACCGACACCCGGCTGTTCCTGCCCGGCCTCAACCTCGCCTACACCGACCGGGCCAGCATGGCCGCCTCGACCGAGGTCCGCGTTCCCTACGTCGACAAGGAGGTGGCCGCGGCCGCCTTCGCCATCGATGGCAGCGCCAAGATCGCCGGCCGGGAGCGCAAGGCGATCCTCAAGCAGGCGGCCGAGGCCTGGCTCCCCAAGGAGATCGTGTACCGCCCCAAGGGCCTGTTCAGCGCGCCGCTGCGGGCCTGGATCCGGCGCGACCTGGCCGAGATGGTCGAGGACCTGGTCGCCGGGGGGACGCTGGTGACCACGGGGCTGGTGGACAAGCAGATGGTGCGGACGATGATCGACGACGACCGTCGCGGCGCCGCCGACCGGTCCAAGGAGATCTGGCAGCTGCTGACCCTCGAGGTCTGGTACCGCCAGCAGGGGCGCGACTGATGAAGCAGATCGCCCAGAACTACAAGTCCGGCGAGCTGGCCCTGCTCGAGGTCCCGGTGCCCGCTCTGCGGGCGGGCGGGGTGCTGGTCCGCACCGAGTTCTCGCTCATCTCCACCGGCACCGAGATGATGAAGATCAGCGAGAGCAGGCTGTCGCTCGTCGGCAAGGCCCGGGCCCGCCCCGACCAGGTGAAGAAGGTCATGCAGTCGGTGTCCCAGCAGGGTCTGCGGGCCACCTACCGCAAGGTCAGTGACCGGCTCGACTCCTACACACCGCTCGGCTACTCGCTGTGCGGCGAGGTCGTCGAGGTGGGCGACGGCGTGGACGACCTCACCGTCGGCCAGCGGGTCGCCTGCGCCGGCAACAGCTACGCCCTCCATGCCGAGTACAACTGGGTTCCGCGCAACCTGTGCGTGCCGCTGCCCGACGGGGTCAAGGGCGAGCACGCCGCCTTCACCACCGTCGGCGCCATCGCCATGCAGGGCTACCGGCAGGCGGAGGCGCGGCTGGGCGAGACCGCCTGCGTCATCGGCCTCGGGCTGGTCGGGCAGTTGCTGGTGCAGCTGCTGCGGGCGGCCGGGGTGCAGGTGGTCGGCCTGGACCCGTCGGTGGAGCGCTGCCGGCTGGCCGAGCAGAGCGGCGCCGCCGCCTGCCGCCCGCCCGACCCGGCCAGCCGCGGGCCGGTGCTGGAGGCCCTGGCCACCCTCACCGACGGCGCCGGGGCCGACTACGTCTTCCTCACCGCCGGCGGCGACACCAACCAGCCCGTCGAGCTGGCGGCCGAGCTGGCCCGGGACCGGGCCCGGGTGGTCGACATCGGCAAGTGCCGGCTCGACCTGCCCTGGAACGAGTACTACGCCAAGGAGCTGGACGTGCGCTTCTCGCGCTCATACGGCCCTGGGCGCTACGACCCGACCTACGAGGAGGGGGGAATCGACTACCCGATCGGCTACGTCCGCTGGACCGAGCGGCGCAACATGGCCTGCTTCCTCGACCTGGTGGCCGAGGGCCGCCTCGACCTGGACCCGCTCGTCTCGGCGGTGCTGCCCTTCGAGGACGCGGTCGGCGCCTACGAGCGGATCCAGCGCGGCGAGCAGGGCGGCGTCGGCATGCTGTTCCGCTACACCGCCAACGGATCGGCGGTGCGACGGCCGGCCCCGGCCCCGCCGGCCGTCGCCCCCGCCACCCGGCCGGTCGCCCGGTCGGTGGTCCGCCTCGGGGTGATCGGCGCCGGCAACTACGCCACCAGCATGCTCCTGCCCCACCTGCGCGACCGGCCCGACGTCCGGCTGGTCGAGGTGGCGACCGCGACCGGGCTGTCGGGGGCGAACGCCCAGCGCAAGTTCGGCTTCGAGCGCTGCTCGACCGACCACCGGGCCCTGCTCGCCGACGAGGCGGTCGACGCCGTGCTGATCGCCACCCGCCACCACGCGCACGCGGCCATGGTCTGCGAGGCGCTCCGGGCCGGCAAGGCGGTCTTCGTCGAGAAGCCCCTGACGGTCGGCCCCGACCAGCTCGAGGCGATCTTGGCCGCGGTCGCCGACAGCGGCAACGACCGTCTCATGGTGGGCTTCAACCGCCGGTTCGCGCCGCTGCTGACCGACCTGAAGGCCGCCTTCGGGGCGCGTAGCGGGCCGGTGCAGGCCCGCTACGACGTCAACGCCGGGCGGCTGGAGGCGGGCAGCTGGTACGCCCAGCCCGAGGAGGGCTCGCGCCTGGTGGGGGAGGGCTGCCACTTCGTCGACACCATCTCGTGGTGGCTCGACCAGGACCCGGTCGCGGTGTTCGCCGCCGCCACCGACGACCCCGACGACGCCGCCTGCACCCTGCTGTACCCCGACGGGTCGGTCGCCACGGTGTCCTACCAGACCACCGGCGACCCCCGCGCGCCCAAGGAGCTGTTCCAGGTGACCGGGGACGGCCAGGTGGCCCGGCTCCACAACTTCCAGCGCACCGAGCTGTGGCGCGGCGGCCGCCGCCAGGTCCGCCGCTCCCGCAGCGGCATCGACAAGGGCCAGCGCCAGGAGCTGGACGCCTTCGTGCGGGCCGTGGCCGAGGCGCGGGCCATGCCGATCCCGCTGGCGTCGCTGGTGGCCACCACCCGGGCGACCTTCGCGGCCCGCCGCAGCCTGGCCAGCCGCCGCCTGGAGGCGGTGGCCGCCGACCACGCCGAGGCCACGCCCGCCCCGCCGGCCGACCAGGGCGCGGCCGGATGAACCTCCGCTGGTACGCGCGGCGACTGGCCAGCATGTCGCCGGCGGAGATGGCCGGCCGCGCCCGCGACGAGCTGACCAGGCGCCGCTGGCGGGGCCGGCAGGTCGTCGACGCCGGCGCCGACCCGGCCCCGGTGCCGGCCGCCCCGGTCTTCGCCGCCTCCCTCCCCGGCGCCGCCGACGACGTTCCCGAGGAGGCCCGCGTCCGGCTCAAGGAGGCCGCCGAGGGGCTGCTCGCCGGGCGCTGGCAGGTGTTCGCCCAGTCCCGCGACGACATGGCGCCGGCCCCGGACTGGTTCCTCGACTCCAGCACCGGCCGGCGGGCCCCGGACGGGGCCTACTGCTTCGACGTCGACCTCCGCGACCCGGCCGTGGTCGGCAACGTCAAGTACGTCTGGGAGCCGTCCCGCCACCAGCACCTGACCGTGCTGGCGGCCGCCTACCGCCTCAGCGGCGACGAGCGCTACGCCGAGGCCGCCGCCGCCCAGCTCCGCTCCTGGTGGGCGGCCAACCCGTTCCTGTCCGGTGTCCACTGGACCAGCGGCATCGAGCTCGGTGTGCGGCTGCTGTCCTGGGTCTGGATCCGCCGGCTGCTGGACGGCTGGAGCGGGGCCGGGCCGCTGTTCGAGGGCAACCGGACCTTCCTGCAGCAGCTCCGCCACCACCAGGAGTGGCTGGCCCGGCTCCCGAGCTCCGGGTCGTCGGCCAACAACCACATCGTGGCCGAGATGGCCGGCCAGTTCGCCGCCGCCTGCGCGTTCCCCTGGTTCCCGGAGAGCGCCGCCTGGCGGGCCACGGCCGCGGCCAGACTGCGGCACGAGCTGGCCAGACAGACCTTCGCGGGCGGGCTCAACCGGGAGCTGGCCAGCGAGTACCACGGCTTCGTGCTCGAGCTCGGGCTGGCCGCCGCCCTTGAGGGCGAGCTGGCCGGCCACCCGCTGGGCGCCGAGACCTGGGCGGTGCTGCGGCGCATGACCGACGCCCTGGCCGCCGTCGTCGACGTGCGCCTGCGCCCGCCGCGCCAGGGCGACGCCGACGACGGCCACGGCCTGCTCCTGGACGGCCAGGGTTATGACCGCTGGGCGTCGCTGCTCGCCACCGGCGCGGCCCTGTTCCGCCCGGCCGGCTGGTGGCCGGCCGCGCCCCGGGCCGACGTGCGCACCGGGCTGTGGACGCGGCTGGTCACCCGGCCGCTCCTAGCCGGGCCCCGGCCCGAGCGCCGGCCGTCGCTGTTCACCGACGCCGGCATGGCCCTGCTGCGCCACCGGGAAGGCCTGCCCGACGAGCTCTGGTGCCGGGCCGACGCCGGCCCCCACGGATACCTGTCGATCGCCGCCCACGCCCACGCCGACGCCCTCGCCGTGGAGGTCCGGGTGGGCGGCGTCGACGTCCTCGCCGACCCCGGGACCTACTGCTACGGCGCCGAGCCGGCCTGGCGCGCCTACTTCCGCTCCACGGTGGCCCACAACACCCTTGAGGTGGGCGGGGTCGACCAGTCGGTGGCGGCCGGCCCCCACCTGTGGACGCGGCAGGCCCGGGCCGAGCTGGAGGAGGTCGCCGGCCTGGACGGCGGCCCGGCGGCCACCTGGCGGGCCGCCCACCACGGCTACCGGCGCCTGCGCCCGCCGGCCGTCCACCGCCGCGGCGTCCGGCTGGACCGGGAAGCGAACCAGCTGGTCATCGAGGACCGGCTCGACAGCCGCGGCATCCACGACTGCCGCCTGGCCTTCCACCTCGGTCCCGGCGTCGCCTGCACGCTCGAGGGCGCCCGGGCGGTCCTGGAGTGGCCGGGCGACCAGGGCCGCCGCCGCGCCACCCTGGACCTCCCGGGCGAGCTGGCCTGGCGGCGCCTGGAGGGCCAGACCGACCCGCCGGCCGGGTGGTACTCGCCGGCCTTCGACGTGCGCGTGCCCGCCGTGACCCTGCTCGGCGCCGGCCGGACCGGCCGGGGCCAGCTCCTGCGCGCCGTCCTGCAGCTCGAACCTGGGGGCACATCATGAGGATCAGCGTGTTCGGCCTCGGCTATGTCGGCGCCGTCTCGGCCGCCTGCCTGGCCGCCGACGGCCACACAGTGGTCGGGGTCGACAGCAACCCGGTCAAGGTCGACCTGCTCAACCAGGGCCGGGCGCCGGTGGTCGAGGCCGGCCTGGGCGAGCTCATCTCCGAGGGCGTGCGGGCCGGCAGGCTACGGGCCACCACCGACTGCGACGCCGCGGTGGCCGAGACCGAGCTCGCCTTCGTCTGCGTCGGTACCCCCAGCAAGGGCAACGGCAGCCTCGACCTCGCCTACCTGCGCCGGGTGGCCGACGACATCGGCCAGGCCATCCGCCGCCGCCGGTCGCCGCTGGTGGTGGTGGTCCGCAGCACGGTCCTGCCGGGCACGACCCGCGAGGTGCTGCTGCCCGACCTGGAGCGCGCCGCGGGCCGGGCCGTCGCCGTCGCCGTGCACCCCGAGTTCCTGCGCGAGGGCACCGCCATCCGCGACTACCACGAGCCGCCCAAGGTGGTCGTGGGTGCGCTCGACGGGGAGGTCCGCGACCTGGTCACGGCGGTGGCCGCCCGGCCGGGGGCGCCGCTGGTCCAGACCGGCCTGGAGCTGGCCGAGATGGTCAAGTACGCCGACAACGCCTGGCACGCCCTCAAGGTGACCTTCGCCAACGAGATCGGCAGCCTGGCCAAGGCCCAGGGGCTGGACGGCTACAGCGTCATGGACATCTTCTGCGCCGACACCAAGCTCAACCTGTCCCCGGTCTACCTGCGTCCCGGCTTCGCCTTCGGCGGCTCCTGCCTGCCCAAGGACGTCCGGGCCTTGCGCTACCAGGGCCGCACCCTCGATCTCGACCTGCCGGTGCTCAACGCCATCCTGCCCAGCAACGCCCAGCAGCTCGAACGGGCGTTCCAGCTGGTGGCCGACGCCGGCGCCCGCCAGGTGGGCGTGCTCGGGCTGGCCTTCAAGGCGGGCACCGACGACCTGCGCGAGAGCCCGATGGTGGAGGTCGTGGAGCGGCTGATCGGCAAGGGCTACGACGTCTGCATCTACGACGCCAACGTCAACCTGGCCAAGCTGGTCGGGGCCAACAAAAGCTACATCCTCGACCAGATCCCGCACATCTCCGACCTGATGGTGTCCAGCCTGGACGAGGTCCTCGACCGGGCCCGCACCCTGGTCATCGGCAACCACGACCCGGCGTTCCGGGCGGTCGCCGAGCATCCGCGGCCCGGCCAGCGGGTCGTCGACCTGGTCCGCATCGTCGACCGGCGCAGCGATGGGAACGGCTACGATGGCATCTGCTGGTAGGCCCCGCCGGGTCCTGATCGTCGTCCAGAATCTGCCGGTCCCCTTCGACCGCCGGGTCTGGCTGGAGGCCACCACCCTGGCCCGGGCCGGCTACCGGGTCAGCGTCATCTGCCCCAAGGCCAAGGGGTTCACGCGCTCCTTCGAGGTGCTCGAGGACGTGCACATCTACCGGTACGGGCTGCCGGTGGATGCCCAGGGCGCCGTCGGCTTCGTCGCCGAGTTCCTCTGGTGCTTCCTGCGCACGGCCATGAAGTCGGTCCGGGTCGCGACCACCGGCCGCGGCTTCGACGTGCTCCACGTCTGCAACCCGCCCGAGACCTACTGGCCCTTGGCCCGGTTCTGGAAGCGGCTGGGCCGGCGCTTCCTGTTCGACCACCACGACCTCTCGCCCGAGATGTTCTCGGTCAAGTTCGGAACCACCGGCGGGCCGGCGCTGGCCGGCCTGCGCTGGCTGGAGCGGAAGACATTCGAGGCGGCCGACCTGGTCGTGACCACCAACGAGAGCCACAAGCGGGTCGCGATCGAGCGTGGCGGCAAGGCGCCCGGCGACGTCTACGTGGTCCGCTCCGGCCCCGACCTGGAGCGCCTCACCGTCTACCCGCCCGACCCATCGTGGCGTAACGGTAAGCGCCACCTGCTCGTGTACCTCGGCGAGATCTGCAAGCAGGACGGGGTCGACCACCTGATCCGGGCGCTCAAGCTGCTCCGGGACGACCTCGGGCGCGACGACCTCCACTGCGTGCTCGTCGGGGGCGGCCCGCACCAGCCGAGCATCAAGGCCTACGCCGAGGAGGTCGGGGTGGCCGAACTGTGCACCTTCACCGGCCGGGTCAGCGATGACGACCTCTGCCGCATCCTGTCCTCGGCCGACCTGGGGATCGACCCCGATCCCAGGAACGACTGGTCGGACAGGAGCACCATGAACAAGATCATGGAGTACCTGTTCTTCGGGCTGCCGGTGGTGGGCTACGACCTGACCGAGAACCGCGTCTCGGCCGGGCCGGCCGCCGTGTTCGCCACCCCCAACCACGAACCCGATCTGGCCAACCGCATCGTCGAGCTGCTCGACGATCCCGCCCGCCGCCGGCGGATGGGCCAGCTGGGGCAGGAGCGGGTGCGCTCGGTGCTGGCCTGGGAGCACTCGGCCCCGGTGCTGCTGGCCGCCTACGACCGGCTGTGGCCGGACAGCCCGGCCGCGGGTGGTCGAGCTGGACGCCAGCCGGCGCCGGCCGGCCGCATCGGCGAGTCGACCCCGCCAAGGGCGATTTGACGGGTACGCCGCGAACCTGATAGCTCTGTTGCTTGCCCTGCGGCAGCTCCCCCCAGAGCGAGCCGTCCCCCCCAGAGCAGGCTCCCGTCGGCAAGCGCCGAACCGTGCGCCGTCCCAGCGGCGCCTTGGAGGCGATCATGCGTTCCGGTCCCGGTCCCGCCCCCAGACCGTGGCACCGTCCCGCCCTCACCTGCCTTGGGCTGGTGCTGGCCCTGGTCGGCGCCCTCAGCCTCTCCGCCAAGGCGACCGGCACGCCCTCGGGCCCGCCCGCCTCCGCCCCGGCCCTGCTCGGCGCCGGGTCGCGCGGCGACCCCGGGACCAGGGTCGCCCGGCTGGAGACGGCGATCGGGCGCACCCTCGACATCGGTCACAGCTTCGTGCCGTGGGGGAGGGAGCTGGGCGGCGCGCCGGCCGTCCACCTCGCCGCCGGCCGCACCCCGATGATCTCCTTCGGCAGGGCCGCCAGCCCGCGGGCCGTCGCGGCCGGCCGCCACGACCGATACCTGAAATCCCTGGCCGGCAGCGTGGCCGCGCTCGGCCGGCCGGCCCTGCTGCGCTACGCCTGGGGCATGGACGGGGCCGGCCCGTCGGCCGCCCGCTCCGGGCCCGCGTACGTGGCCGCCTGGCGCCACGTCCACGACCTGTTCGCCGCCGAGGGCGTGCGCGCCTTCTGGGTGTGGTCGCCCAACGCCGACGCCTTCGCCGGCGCGCGGGGCGGCGTCGACCGGTACTGGCCCGGTGACGACTACGTCGACTGGGTCGGCGCCGACGGCTTCAACCGGAGCGGCTGCAACGGCGGCTCGGCCTGGCGCGACTTCGGCGCGATTTTCAAGGCCTTCCACGTCTGGGGCTCGGTCAGGGCCAAGCCGCTGATGATCTCGGGCACCGGCAGCGTCGAGGACCTCGCCGACGCGGGCCGCAAGCGGGCCTGGTACCTGGGCGCGGCCCGGGCGCTGGCCGGTTCCATGCCGCGGGTCCGGGCGGTCGTCCTGCTCGACCAGGGCGGGCGCTGCGACTGGCGGCCCGACACCTCGGCCCCGTCCATGCAGGGGTTCGTCGGCTTCGCCCGCGACCCGTTCTTCGGCGGCCCCGCTCCGGCGCTACCGGCGCCACCGACCACGGCCGCGCCGACGACCGGCGCCACCACGACCACCAGGGCGCCGACCACGACCACCCGGGCGCCGACCACGACCACCCGGGCGCCGGCCACGACCAGGCCGGCGGGCCCGGCCCCGTCCCGCTGCGTGGCCGCCGGGGGCGTGCCCATCGGCACCGGCGACGACGCCCAGCGGGTGGTCGACGCCCACGGCCCCGGCACCACCTACCTCGTCAAGGCCGGCACCCACCCGCGGAACTTCAGCGTCCGGCCCAAGACCGGCGACACCTTCTGCGGGGAGCCGGGCGCCGTCCTGGACGGCGGGCGGAGCCTGCGCGCGGCCTTCTCCGGTCGGGCTGCCAACGTGACCCTCGACTCGCTCACCGTGCAGCGGTACGCCACCGGGCGCCAGGGCGGCGCCATCCACCCGGACCGGGCGGCCAGCGGCTGGGTGGTGCGCAACGTGTCGGCCGTGCGCAACTACTGGGCCGGCCTGATGGCCGCCGACGGCATGCGGATCCTCGGTGGCCACTACAACGACAACGACCAGCTGGGGATCGGCAACAACGCCGCCAGCTCGATCGTTCTCGACGGCCTGGACGGCGACCCGGCCACCTTGGACGGGCCGGAGCTGGCCCGCAACCACAGCCTGCACGAGAGCTGCGACTGGGAGTCCGGCGGCATCAAGTGGGCCATCGGGCGGATCACCATCCGCAACGCCCACGTCCACGACAACGACTGCCGTGGGCTGTGGGGCGACATCAACGCCCGCGACGCCCTCATTGAGCACAACCTGATCGAGGGCAACCGTCACGAGGGGATCTTCTACGAGATCAGCCAGGACGCCGTCATCCGCAGCAACCAGGTCTACGGCAACGGCCACGGCGGCCGCGGCTGGTACTGGGCCGGGGGGATCACGATCGCCTCCAGCTTCAACGTCGAGGTCTACGGCAACCGGCTCTCCGGCAACTACAACGGCATCACCGGCACCCAGCAGACCCGCACCGATTCCACCCCGCCGGCCCACGTGCTGGACGACCTCAACGTCCACGACAACGTGATCTGCGCCACCGGCGCCGGTCGCCAGGCCACCGGCGTGGTCGCCGACAACGGGACCAACCTCGGCGCGCGCGACATCGACTTCACCGGCAACAGCATTCAGGCGGGGGCGTGCCAGACGGCCTGAGCAGCGTCGGTCAGGAGGGCGCGGCCAGGTGGTCGGCGAGCCGCAGGGCCAGCGCGGCGATCGTCAGCGTGGGGTTGGCGTAGCCGCCGGTGGGCAGGACCGACCCGCCGCCGACGTACAGGTTCGAGGTGCCGTGGACCCGGCCGTGCCCGTCCACCACACCCTGGGCCGGGTCCTCGTGCATCCGCGTGGTCCCGAGGTGGTGCCAGTTGCCGTAGACGGCCGGCGGCGTCCGGCCCCGGTCGACGGTGGGGACGAGCTGGCCGACGCCGGCGTCGCGCAGGCTGTCGCCGAGGATCTCGACCGTCCGCCTGATCGACGCCCAGTCCTGGTCGCCGAGGCGCCAGTCGAGAATGGTCGAGGGCACCCCCAGCCGGTCGCGCCGGGCGGCCAGCCTGACGCGGGACTCGGGGTTGGGGGCCTGCTCGGCCATGATGTCGAGCCCGAACGCGTCGGGCACGGGCGAACGCCTCGCCGCCCCGTGCCGCAGCACCGGGCGCACCCCGCGGACGGCACGGACGGCATGGGTCGCCAGTCCGGCCGTCGGGACGCCGTGGTGCAGGGAACGGCGCAGCGTCCGGACCGAGCCGACGGCCGGGTCGAGGGCCGAGCGGTGGGTCGGCCGGAACCGCACGACGGCGTTGAGCAGCCCTTCCTCCCTGAGCACGGCGTCGCTCAGGCGCAGCATGGCATGGGCGTTGAGGTGCGGTCCCACCTGCTGGGAGCCGTACAGGCTGAGGTCGTCCAGGTCCGGGCCGGGGACGAGCGTACCCACCTCGAGGTCGGGATGCTCCATGAAGAAGCGGCCGACCAGGTCGTGCTCGTTGCCGATGCCGGCGGGCTGGACGTCGTCGGAGACGAGCAGCAGCCGCGCGTTCTCGATGGCCCCGGCGGCCAGGACGAAGGTGTCGGCGGCGACCGTGAACCGGTTGCCCGCCAGCGTGGCGCCCTCGATGTGCTGGACCCGGCCGGAGCGGTCGATGACGATCCTGGTCACGGTGGCGTGCAGCAGCAGCTCCACGTTGCCGGCCTCCACGAGCTGCGCCTGGTAGCGGTCGAAGGCGCTGTCCAGCCCGAACTGGAACATGGTGGAGCGGACGACGTCCTCGTCCAGCGGCAGCCGCCGGCCCAGGCCCCGGTCCTCCCAGGGGCCCACCTCGTACTCGAACGGCCCGAGGTTGCAGGCCCGCTGGGCCCGCTCGTAGTAGGGGTCGAGCGCCTCCCGGCCGAACGGCCAACCGTGGTAGGGCAGGTTGTCGCGCTCGGCGAAGTCGATCGGGTCCAGCGGAGCCGCCTGGAGCCCGTGGCTGGCCCACGCCCGCGAGGACCCGCCGAGGGCCCGCGCCCGGGTGAAGCGCAGAGGGTAGTAGGACTGGCCGACGTTGCGGCCGCGGGCCAGGCCCTGCTCGCCGCGGAGGTGCCGTGACAGGACCGTTGGAAGCGACCGCAGCGACTTGGTGAAGGTCAGCCCGCCGCTCTCGAGCAGCAGCACCCGGGCGGCGGTGCCGAGGAGCTGCTGGGCCAGCGTGACCCCGGCAACACCGGCGCCGACGATGCACACGTCGGCCGAGGCCGTGGACCCACCGGGCAGCGTGCGGGCGTCAACGAGCATCGTTGGCGTCCAGCCATGACTGCAGCATCAGCACCGTCCACAGATGATCCGACCGGTCGCGCGCCCCGGAGAGGTGCTCGGCCCACGTGGCCCGGATAGCGGCCGGGTTGAGCACGCCCTCGCGGCGCAGCCGGTCGGCGTCGAGCAGGTCCTCGGCCCAACCCCGCAAAGGCCCCCGCAGCCAACTGGTGAGCGGCAGCTGGAACCCCATCTTCGGGCGTTGGAACAGCTGCTCGGGCACGTGCCGGTGCAGGACCTTGCGCAGGATGTACTTGCCGGTCTCGCGGCGGACCTTGAGCCTGGGCGGCAGCCGCAGCGCGAGCTCGACCACCCGGTGGTCGAGCAGCGGCACCCGGGCCTCGACGCTGACGGCCATGCTCGCCCGGTCGACCTTGGTGAGCTGACCGTCGGGCAGGTAGGTGAGCAGCTCGTGGGCCAGCATCCGCTCGACCAGCCGGAACTCGCCGTCGAGGCGCTGGAGCCGGAACGGCTCCAGCGCCTCGTGGTCGTGACCGGCGACCAGCTCGCTGCCGTCGTCCCAGCGCGAGGCCAGGACCCCGTACATCTCCTCGGGCGTCTCGCACGCCATCCACCTGGCCAGCCGCTGGATCTTGGCCCCGGGCGTCCGTTCCCGCAGGCGGCCGGGGAGCGCCGGCGCCACGGCGCCGAAGACCCGGTCCCAGGTGGCCGGGCTGACCGCCTCGAGGGCGCGGGCCCCGCGGGCGCGGACCCCCGGCGGGGTCCAGCCGACCGTCCGCCACACCCGCGGCAGCCAGCGGTGCCGGTGGTAGCCACCGAACACCTCGTCGCCCCCGTCGCCGGTCAGGGCGACCGTGACGTGGTCGCCAGCCAGCCGGTAGGCGAAGTAGTTGGACACGTACGACGGGTCGGAGACGGGCAGGTCGCTCAACCGGGGCAGGGAGGGGATGAGCTCGATGATGTCGTCCGGCGTCACGTACAGCTCGGTGTGGTCGGAGCCGACGTGGGCGGCGATGGCGCGGGCGTCGGGCGCCTCGTCGAGCCCCGCCTCGGGGAACCCGATGGAGAAGCTGCGTACCGTCTGGGCGCTCTCGGCCTGGGCCAGGGCCAGCACCGTGGCCGAGTCGATCCCGCCGGACAGCAGCACCCCCAGGGGGACGTCGCTGACCAGCTGCATGCGCACGGACTCGCGCAGCAGCGCGTGCAGGGCGTCAACCGCCTCGTCGTCGTCGCCGGCGAACGGCGCGCGATGCCGCTGCTCGGCCTGCTCCACGACCGACCAGTAGACCCGCTCCTTGGGCTCGTGGCCGGCCTGGAACGTCAGGTAGGTGCCCGGCTGGACGGCGCGCACGCCCTCGTAGATCGTCCGGGTGGTGCGGGTCCGGGTGCCGCGCAGGTAGTGGTCGAGCCACACCCGGTCGAGGCCGGCCCTGCCGTCGGGATGGGCCCGCAGCGCCCGCAGCTCCGACCCGAAGAGCACCACGCCCTGGCCGTCGCGGACATACAGCGGCTTGATGCCCAGGCGGTCCCGGACCAGGTGGAGCTGCCGCTCCTGGGCGTCCCAGAGCGCGAACGCGAACATGCCGTTGCAGCGCTCCAGGGCCTGCTCGAATCCCCAGGCCTCGACCGCCGCCAGCAGGATCTCGGTGTCCGAGTGGCCGCGCCAGGCCGGCGCGCGGCCCGACGACTCCAGGTCCCTGGCCAGGTCCGGCGCGTTGTAGATCTCGCCGTTGTAGGCGATCGCATAGCGGCCCGACGCCGAGCGCATCGGCTGGTGGCCGTCCGGTGAGACGTCGATGATCGCCAGTCGCCGGGCGCCCAGGGCCACACCTGCGGCCGGATCGACCCAGATGCCCTGGTCGTCGGGCCCGCGGTGGGCCAGCGTCACCGTCATGCGGGTGACCAGGTCGTGCAGCTCCCGGGCGTCGCGGCGGTTCGTGATGTCTAGGAAGCCAGCCAATCCACACATGTAGAAATCCCCTCCCGAGACGGTATACCGCCAAGGGGCAATGTCTGCCTCGCCAGTTGACCGTAGAATGGGTTCATGGGTCTGCCGGGTGTTCCCGTACGCAGATGGCACGTTCTCGCGATGATGGTCGCGCTGGTCGCGCTGGTGGCGGTCGTGGCCGGCCTGGTCCTCGCGAGGACCAGGGTCACGCTGGAGGCTCCCGCGCCCACCGGGGCCGGCCCGGCGGCCGCGGGCGAGCCCTGCCGCGGCACCCAGGTCCGCCCCGGCGACGACCTGCAGGCAGCCCTCGACGCCGCCGGGGACGGGGCCACGGTGTGCTTCGCCGCCGGCCGCTACCGCCAGGCGGCACCCCTGGAACCCGCGGCCGGGCAGCGCCTCCTGGCCGCCGCCGGCACGGTCCTCACCGGGGCGGTGCGGCTGGACGGCTGGCGCCGGGACGGGCCGCTGTGGCGGGCCCGGGCGCCCCTGCCCGCGGAGCCGACGCTGCACGGGGAGTGCGTCAGCGGGTCGCTCTGCCAGGACCCCAACGTCGTCTTCCTCGCCGACCGCCCGCTGCGGCGCGCCGGGTCCCGGGAAGACGTCGCACCGGGGCGCTTCTGGGCCGACTACCGGGCCGGGGAGATCTGGCTCGGCGACGAGCCGGCGGGGCGCACGGTCGAGCTGGCCCGGGCGCCCGCGGCGGTCGCCGGCCCCGCGGCGGACGTGGTGGTCAGCGGGTTCGTGGTCGAGCGGTTCGCCAGTCCGGCCCAGCGCGGCGCCATCCAGGGCGACGGCGGTGGCTGGAGGATCGAGCGCAACGAGGTGCGGGAGAACGCGGGCACCGGGGTCCACGCCACCGGCGGCCAGGTGCTGGCCAACCACATCCACCACAACCGGCAGCTCGGCCTGCTCGGGACCGGCGACGGCCAGCTCGTCCAGGGCAATGAGATCGACCACAACAACACCGGTGGCTTCTCCGCCCTCTGGGAGGCGGGCGGAACCAAGTTCGCCCGTACCGACGGCCTGGTCATCCGCGGCAACCACGTCCACCACAACACCGGCCCCGGCCTGTGGACCGACATCAACAACATCCGGACCACCATCGAGGACAACCAGGTCCACGCCAACGCCAGCCACGGCATCTTCCACGAGATCAGCTATCAGGCGGTGATCCGTGGCAACCGGGTGACCGACAACGGCCTCGCCGACCCGCTACCGGGCTGGGGTGGCGCCGGGATCCGCGTGGCGGCGTCGCCCGACGTCCAGATCCAGGGCAACGCGCTCGCCGGCAACCAGAACGCCATCGTGCTCGTGCAGCAACGGCGCAACGACTGGCCGTCGCCACACGGAGCCCACCTGCTCCGCAACATCGAGGTCCACGGCAACGACGTGCGCCTGTCCTCCGACCAGCTGACCGGCCAGGTCGACGACACCGGGTCCGAGGCGTCCTACGGGCGCAACGTCCGCTTCCACGACAACACCTACCGGCTGCCGGCCCCGGACGCCAGGCTGTTCACCTGGCAGGGAACGGAATGGGACCTGACGACCTGGCGGCAGCGCTTCGGTCAGGACGCCTCGTCCACCTTCACGACAGGCTGACCCACCCCGGTCGGCTGGAACTCACGCTCGGCCAGGTGGAACTGCCGCCACCAGATCCAGCTGGCGACCAGGTTGCCCGCGGCGCTGCCCCAGGCGGCGCCCGTCGCCCCGTCGACCGCGGCGCCGGCCAGGCCGCCGACCAGGAACGCGGACGCGCCGAGGAGCTGGGCCCGGAGGCTGCGGCGGGCGGCGCCCATGGCCCGCAGACCCGTCCAGGCGCCGGACCAGACCCCTTGGAGCGCGATCATCGCGGTCGTCGGGACCAGCAGCGCGACCGCCGGCTGCCAGGTCGCGCCCAGCAGCTGGTCGCCCAGCCGGTCCGGCACCAGGCCCAGGACCAGGCCCCACAGCAGCGCGGCGCCGCCGAGCAGCACCGCCAGGCCGATCACGAACCGCCGCATCCGGGTCAGGTCGTGGTTGGCCAGCTTGGCCGCCTCGGGGATCGCCATGAGGCTCCCGACGCCCATCATGATGAGGTTCACCGGCCCCAGGAGGAGCTCCGCGCCCCGCAGCGCGCCCACCGCCACCAGGCCGGCGATCACTCCCAGGCCGTAGAGCCGGAGCTGGGTCGCGGCGCTGAAGGTCAGGTTCTCGCTGAGATAGCGGACAGCCAGGTCGCGATGCTCGCGGTGCCACTGGGCGACGCGCGACAGGTGGGGCAGGACGTTGGCCTGGGCCGCCCCGACCAGCCCGCCGACCGCGGCCGCGCCGCCCCAGGCGAGCACGAACCACTGGACCTGCAGCCGCCCGGACCAGATGACGGCGGCCAGCAACGGCCCAAGGGCGGCCGCCCAGGCGAGGTCGTTGAGGAACGCGTCCCGGCCCCGCCGCGCGGCGAAGAAGACGTACCGCCAGCTGTCCTGGAGCAGCAGGCCCGGAAGCACCAGCCCGAGGCTGAGGAAGGCCCGGCCGACGGCGCTGTCGAGCACCAGGCCGACCAGCACCGAGGTCGCGCCCAGGGCCACGCCGACCAGGGCCGCCGTGCCGGTCGCGGCCCCGGCGGCCTGGCGCCAGGACGCGGCCGGGGCGTCGCTGAAGCGCACCGAAAGCGGGTCGGTGGCCAGCCCCCGCGAGGCGTTGAGGGCGAAGAGGTAGGTCGCGAAGGCGAGGCTGAACGCCCCGAACTCGGCCGGCCCGAGCTCGCGGGCCACCAGCACACCCACCGTGAAGTTGGTCAGGCTCGACAGCGCCTGGTCGGCGACGCCCCAGCCTACCCGGCGGGCGACGTGCCGTAAGCTGCGGCTCATGGGTCCGCGACCACTATGGGCAACCTGTCCCCCCTGTCAGGCCGGCATCGAGGAACGCCAGCGAGGTTGCCCAGAAGGAGCACCAGTAGCGATCCGTCCCAAGTGTCGGTACCGGGCGCGGCGCCTGTCAAACTGGTCCGCGCTACCATGAGCATGGTGGCACCGCGGCTCGCGTCCGCCCGGTCAGGACGAGCACCAGAGGGGGAATTCCGGCGGTGACCCAGGCATCCGAGGCCGCGGCGGGAACCGCCACCCTGCCGCCGGGGACCGTCCGGGAACGCCCGGCCGGCCCGTCGGTGCCGTGGCACCGGCCGGTGCCGCCCCGCCCACGAAACTTCCGCTGGTTCACTCCCGCGCTTGCCCTGCTGCTCGGCGGCTACCTGTTCTTCAACAAGTCCTTCGCCTACCTCCACGTGCCGGGGACGCCGGTGTTCGTGGGCGAGATCGTCCTCGGGATCGGCATCTTCGAGGCGCTGCGGCTGCGCTCGCCCTGGTATCCCCTGCTCCGCGGCTCGCCGATCCTGCGGGCGCTGCTGGCGTTCATGCTCCTGTGCGCGCTCCGGCTCTTTGCCGACCTTCCGCGGTACCGCCTCGACGCCGTCCGCGACTCCTCGATCTGGTACTACGGCGCCTTCGCCTTCCTGGCCGCCGCGGCCGCCGCGTGTGAGCCCACCTTCGTCCCGCGCCTGCTGCGCTGGTACCGCCGCGTCCTGCCCTGGTACTTCGCCTGGGCTCCCGTCATGGTGGCGCTGACCGAGGTGGACGCCCTGGCCTCGGTGTTCGTCCCCGGGACCGGCACCCCGATCAACTCCTTCCGCTACACCGACATCGCCGTCCATGTCGGGATGGGCCTGGCATTCCTGTGGCTCGGGGTCGACCGGCTGATGGGCGGGCGACCCGACCGGACCCGGGACATGCTGATCTCGGTCGTCGGGCTGGTTGCGCTGCTGGCCGTCGGCTCCCAGTCGCGCGGCGGGTTCCTGGCCGCCGTGACCATCCTGGCCGTGGCGGTCGCCTTCCTCCCCTCCGGCCAGCGACGGCGGATCGCCCTGTCGGGCACGGTCGGCCTGGTGCTGGCCCTGGCGGTGGTCCTCGCCCTGGACCTGAAGGTCGAGGGCGAGCGCCGCGACGTGTCGCTCCAGCAGGTGGCGGCCAACCTCTCCAGCCTGGCCGGGGACCAGTCCAGCGACGACCTGACGGGCACGGTCGAGTGGCGCCAGGGGTTCTGGCGCCAGGTGCTGGACGACCTGTTGAGCAGCCGGGCCTGGCTCACCGGCCTGGGCTTCGGCGAGATCCTGCCCGAGCGGTACGAGGTCGACGTCGGCAACACCAACAACGAGACCAGCGCCCAGCCGCTCCGCAGCGTCCACAACTCGCACCTGACCCTGCTGGCCCGGATCGGGTTCCCCGGGATCGCGCTGTGGCTGCTGCTCTGGGTCGTCTGGGGCGTCCACGTCCTGGGCTGGGTCCGTCGCCGCCAGCCGGGAGGTGTGCGCGACCCGGCCACGGCCATGGTCATCTGGCTGCTGGCCAGCGTGCCCGGCTTCCTGATCGGCGCCTACTTCGACCCGTCCCTCGAGGGCCCGCACGTCGCCATCTGGTTCTTCACCGTGGTCGGGGTGGGTGTCGCCGCCACCAGGGTCCGCGGCCCGGTCACGGCGCCGGCCGAGGTGGGCGCGGTCACCCCGGCCCCGGCTCCGGCCTGGGTCCGGGCCTGGGCCCAGGCCGGGGTCCGGGCCCGGACCTGGCCGAGGGTCGCGCTTCAGCCGAGGGTGCTGCTGGCCCAGTTCCGGCGCGTCACTGGCCGGCTCGGCTGGGCGGTGGCCGATCGGGCCCTGACCAGCCTGACCGGTCTGGCCGTCGGGGTCTTCCTGGCCCGGTGGCTCGGCGTCCAGGAGTTCGGCGCCTTCAGCATGGCGTTCGCCGCCTTCCTGCTCGTGCTCGCCGCCGTGCGCGGGCTGACCAATGACGCCCTGGCCCTCCATCACGACGCGAACAGGGACCCGGTGACCTGGCGCTGGGCCGTGGCCAGCGCGACCGGCACGGCGGCGGTGGTCGGCGTGGCCGCCGGGGCGGCATGCGTCGTGGCCGGCCTGCTGCTCCCAGGCTCGACGGGCGCGGCCCTGCTCGGGCTGGGCCTCAGCCTCCCCGTCCTGCTGGTCCAGGACGGCTGGCGTTCGGCGTTCCTCGCCGAGGGCAGGCCGGCGCGGGCCTTCGCCAACGACCTCGTGCGGACCCTCACCCTGGCGCCCGCGGTCGCGGTGCTGGCCATGACCGGGCGCGCCAGCGTGGGTTGGACCATGCTCGCCTGGGGAGGGTCGGCCGCCGTCGCCGCGACCGTGGCCATGGTCCAGGACCGGCTGCTGCCGCGGGTCACCGAGGCGGTCGCGTGGCTGCGCTGGCATCGCGACCTGGCCGCCAGTTCCTTCGTCGAGCGGCTCAGCCTGGGCGGGGCCGGCCACCTCCGGCTCATCGGCCTGACCGTGATCGCCGGCCTGGCCGCGGCCGGCACCCTCGGCGCGGCCGAGCTGCTGCTGGCCCCGGTCGCCGCGATCGTCGCCGGGATCGCCGTGCAGGCCGAGCCGGAGGTGGCCGGCGTGCCGGCCCGCCGGCTGCGCTCGTCCTGCCGGCTGCTGGGCACCGCCGGAGCGGCCGGGGCGCTCGTCTGGGGGGCGGCCGTGGCGGTCCTGCCCGACGTCGTGGGCGCGCAGATCCTCGGCTCGGCCTGGCTGCCGGCGTCCAGGCTGGTGGTGCCCGTCACCCTCGAGGTGGCCGGCCTCGGGCTCTCCCTCGGCGCCTGGGTCGGGCTGCGGGCGCTGCGCGCGCCCTCGCGACGCGGGCGCGCCCAGCTGGCCGGGACGGTCATCTACCTGACCGCGGCGCTGGGCGGCGCGGTCGTAGGCGGCGCCGCCGGCGCCGCCTGGGGCTCGGCGGCGGGGGCGCTTGCCGGCGCCGGCCTGTGGTGGTGGCAGCTGCACCAGGCGGTGACCGACGCCGAGGCGGCCGGGTAGCCGGGCCTACACCCGCTCCAGCCAGATCTCGCGCCAGTAGGGGTAGGTGCCACGGGGGCAGAGCCGGTGGAAGTCGCCGACGCAGACGACGTCCTCGAGCACGATGCACGGGTTCTTGAGCTCCAGCATCCTGCCGGTGGGCTCGTCGATGATCCGCTCGACCCGGCCGAGGACACGGGCCTGGCGGCCGCAGTACTTGAGCATCTCGGCGTCGAACCGCATCCCCCGGTTGCGGTTGCCCGCGTCCAGGGTCCTGACGATCTCCTCCCTGCTCTTGATCCGCACCAGCTCGCCCGGTTGCAGGCCGAGGGTCCCGGTGGGGGTCCGGCGCTGGGCGCCGTCGAGGAAGGGGTAGCGCCGGCCCTGGCGGATCCGGAGCCACCGGGGCAGCAGCCGGGCGCTCAGGTCCTGGTACTCGTTGAAGGCACCGACGACCACGCTGCGCAGGACGGTGACGAACCCGAAGTTGGCCGACCGCACGTCCTGCACGTACTGGCTTAGCGCCCACGGCGGGATCCGCTCGGGCGCGGCCCGCAGCAGCTCGGTCGCCTGGCAGGCGTAGCGCGCCTCGCCGGTGGCCGGGTCCGGCTCCTTGCGAGTCGCCTGGGTCAGCAGCGGCAGGCTGGTGCCGGTCCGGGGCTGCGGCCGGGCCGCGCCGTTCCCGTTGGCCGGGACGGCGTCGTCGACCCGCCGGAGCCACGCCTCCTTCCAGTAGATCAGGCAGGCGGCCTGGCAGCCGCCATGGGCCTGGCCGTCGCAGCGCGCCCCCTCGAGGTGGACGGCGTTGTCCATGCGGTTCATGCCCTGGCCGTTGATCGTGTCGCACAGCTTCATGGCCCGCTTGCCGACGTGGAACCGCCGGCCGCAGAACTGCAGCATCTCAGGCATGAACGGCAGGCCGTCGAGCTCGCCGCGCTGGTCGAGGGTGGCGAGGATCTCGTCCTCGCTGCGGACCTCCACGAGCTCGCCCACGCGCAGGCCGGCGACCTCCTGGTGCACCATCTCCTTCATTCTTTCTCCCCCGGGGAAGTAGGTCACTCTCGCCGGCGCGTCCCGGCCGTCGCGGCCACGAACGCGGCCCGCACCGGCAGCCACTTCGGCGAGACCCCGAGGTCGCGCAGCTCCGGCAGCTCGAACAGCCGCAGGACCCCGCGCGCCTCGGCGCGCTGGCGCCGGCGCAGGCGCCGGTAGGTGCCGCCGAGGATGAACTGGTGGAAGAAGTCGGTCTCCCAGCGCCGGATGACCCGCTCCGGCGCGATCCCGCGAGCGACCGCCCGGTCGAACATCTCCATGTTGGCCCGGACCGTCTCCCGGTTCCACATGCCGGTCGTGGTGGCCGCCTCGTGCACCGTGTAGGCGCAGGTGGTCGTGGGCAGGCAGCGCACGCCGTAGCGGGAGAACAGCCGCATCCACATGTCGGTGTCGCAGGTGGCGCCCAGCGCGGCCTCGAACCCGCCCTCCTCCTCGAACGCCGCCCGGTGCACCACCGCCGCCGGCAGGCGCACGAACGAGGAGTTGCGCAGCACCCGCTCCAGGGCCGCCTCGGGCGGCAGGTAGTGTTCGCGGCGGAAGCGCTGGGTGCGGCGGACCGACCCGTCCAGGCCGACGACGTCGACCCCGAACAGCAGCACCCGCTCGCCGGGCCCGGCCCGCGCGATGGCGTCGAGCACGACCCGGCCAGCGCCGGGCCGCAGCAGGTCGTCGTCATGGAGCTGGAGGATCCAGGTGCCGGCGGCCAGGCCGGTGGCCCGGTTCATGTTCCCGGGCAGGTCCAGCGCCGGCCGGTTCCAGACGTAGCGGTAGCCGCCCGGCCAGTCGGCCAGCAGGCGGTGGACCACCTCGCCGCTGGCCT
>WUUC01070509.1_pt1 | contig 25272 bp, 28 predicted proteins | sample 6278441 | NCBI WGS metagenome assembly WUUC01 (sample SAMN13675441, study PRJNA597444) | soil metagenome | isolation source: soil | place: USA: Washington | collected 2017-10 | reverse complement strand
CCGCCGCCGCGCCGGCACCGCAGGCCGCGCCCCAAGCTGCGCCTGCTGCCGATCCGCAACCGGTCGCCGCAATCCCGGAGCAGCCGAAGCCCGCTCAGTCGAGCCAGTTCCTCGTGCAGGTTGGCTCGAAGCAGAACCAGACCGATGCCCTCGCAACCTTCGCCGATATGCAGCAGAAATATCCGCGTCTGCTCGCGCCTTATCGTCCCATGGTGCAGAAGGCGAATCTCGGTTCCAAGGGCGTGTGGTACCGGCTGCGCATCGGGCCGATCCGCGACAAGTCGACGGCGAGCAAGCTCTGCGGTCAGTTGAAGTCGCAAGGCCTGCCTGACTGCCTGGTGGTGGCTGCGCAATAACGCGAGGCGCTGCTTGACCCCCGGCCGTCCGGCCGTTAGGGCCGCGTGGTGACCTTCAAGGCCTTCATCGCAAGCTGTTCCGGCCTCTCGTTGACCGACGAGGAGCGCTCCTTCTTCGCCACCGCGCGGCCCTGCGGGCTGATCCTCTTTGCGCGGAACTGCGAGGCTCCCTTGCAGGTCCGCGCAATCGCCGATCGATTTCGCGATGCCGTCGAGAGCGACGAGGCACTCGTCCTCATCGACCAGGAAGGTGGGCGTGTCCAGCGCATGCGGCAGCCCAATTGGCGCGAGATGCCGCCAGCGCGGGTCTATGGCGAGCTCTATACGCATGACCCGGATGCCGCACGCGACGCTGCCTTTGCCGGAGCAAGGCTGATCGCGGAAGAGCTGAGTGCCGCCGGCGTCAACGTGAACTGCTCGCCGGTTCTTGATGTGCCGGACGCCGCAGCGCATCAGATCATCGGCGATCGCGCATTCGGTGACGAGCCTGCTGTTGTTACCGCGCTCGGCCGCGCCGTGGTTGACGGTACGCTGGCCGGAGGCGTCTTGCCCGTGATCAAGCACGTTCCCGGCCATGGCCGGGCGCGGGCGGACAGCCACCTATCGCTGCCGCGGATCGACGCTCCCGCATTGGAGCTGATCGAGATCGATTTTCAACCCTTCATGGCCCTTGCGGACGCACCGCTCGCCATGACGGCGCATGTCCTGCTCACGGCCTTCGATGACAAGCGACCGGCGAGCGCCTCGCCAGTTATAATGCGCGATGTGATTCGTGACGTGATCGGGCTGAAGGGCCTCGTGATGAGCGACGATATCGGCATGGCCGCGCTTGCCGGATCGATGGGCGATCGCGCCGCCGCCGTCGTGGAGGCAGGTTGCGACGTGGCGCTCCATTGCAGCGGCAATCTTGCCGAGATGCGTGAGGTGGCCGCTGTCGTTCCGCCGCTCTCCGGCGAAAGCGCCGAACGCTTCGCCCGCGCGACCGGCATGTTGCAGGAACCCGCCCCTTTCGACACGGCCGCGGCCCTTGCTCGCGTTGCCGAAGCGAACAGCCGCAGAAGCGTCGCCTAAGGTGGACGGAAGCATGAATTCCGAAGAGCCAAGAAAGGATGAAGCTGAGCCCGAGTCGTCCTTTGCGTGGGAGGATACCGAAGCGTCTTTGCCCGACGACGACGAGACCCTGGTCGTCGATGTCGAGGGCTTCGAAGGTCCGCTCGACCTTCTGCTCGCCCTGGCGCGGACCCAGAAGGTCGATCTCGCGAAGATTTCGATCCTCGCGCTTGCTCAGCAATATCTGAACTTCATCTCCGAGGCGCGCCGCCTGCGGCTCGAGATCGCGGCGGATTATCTGGTGATGGCGGCGTGGCTTGCTTATCTCAAATCGAAGCTGCTGCTGCCGCCGGAGCCGAGCGAAGAGGGCGAACTGAGCGGCACAGAGCTTGCCCAGCTTCTCGCCTTCCGACTGCAGCGCTTGAGCGCGATGCGCGAGGCCGCGGCACAACTTCTGACGCGCAAGAGACTGGGGCGCGATGTCTTTGGCAGGGGCATGCCCGAACCCTTGCGCGTGACGCGCAAGAGCCACTACGCCGCCAATGTCTACGATCTGTTGAAGGCCTACGCGCAGCAGCGGCAGCGCACGGCCCAAAGAAGCTGGAAGGTCGCTGCGCGCCGCGTGTGGTCCTTGAAGGAGGCGCGCGAGGAGCTTGAGCGGCTGCTGGGCGTCGAGTGCAATTGGACGGCCCTGAACGAGTTGCTCGCCGAGTTTCTCGGGGGTGCGGAGCTGCGAAGGACGGCGCTTGCCAGCAGCTTTACCGCCTCGCTTGAAATGACTCGGGAAGGAATGATCGAGATCCGGCAATCGGCGCCCTTCGCGCCGCTTCTCCTCCGCCGCCGCAGCAAAGTGGCCTGAGAGCCAACAACAAGAGGTCGGGAATGACAGCCAATAATCTGGATAGGGCCGTCCCGCTCGAAGCGGCCGAAGAGGAGAAAAAGACTCACGGTCCTTCGCTGCTCTTGCCGTTCCCGGCCCGGCAGCGTCCCGCTCCGGCGCAGGATCAGCGGGAGAAGTTGCGTATTCTCGAGGCGCTTCTTTTTGCGAGCCCCGAGCCGCTGGAGGAGGCCAGCCTCTCCGAACATTTCGCCGAGAACGAAGATGTCGCGGCGTTGCTCGCCGAGCTGCAATCCTTTTATGCCGGGCGAGGGGTCAATCTCGTCCGCGTCGCCGGCAAATGGACGTTTCGCACTGCCGACGACCTCTCTTATCTGCTCGAGCGGCAGACGGTCGAGCAGCGCCGTCTTTCGCGCGCGGCGCTCGAGACCCTCGCCATCATCGCCTACCACCAGCCGGTGACCCGCGCCGAGATCGAGGAGATCAGGGGCGTGAGCACGTCGAAAGGCACGCTCGATGTGCTTCTCGAGACCGGGTGGATCCGCCTGCGGGGACGCAGGCGCGCGCCCGGTCGTCCGGTCACCTACGGCACGACCGAGCAATTCCTCACCCATTTCGGCTTCGACTGCATCCAGGATCTGCCGGGGCTTTCCGAGCTGAAGGGAGCGGGGCTGCTCGATTCCAACCTGCCGCCCGGCTTCACCATGCCTGCTCCGAACGACGCCCCGGACCTGCGTGAAGACGAAGACCCGCTCGAGGACGAACCGATCGCCGAGGAGGACTCCGGCCCCGAGCCCGCTGCCAGTCGCGAGGAGTAATCCTCCCCACGCGTTACGAAGCGTTGGTGGCGTTGCTCTCCGAGACGCGCCGTCGTAGATCAACCTGGTGTTCGAATTTCTCAGATCGGCTGCGAACGGGCGATTTGCGCGCGCGGCGCGAGGGCGCCGCAAGGCGGGCGTCAGCTTCGCGGCGCAGCTCACCTTCGAGAATATCTCGCGCCGCTACGGCGAAACCCTCGCACTCGACGAGGTCTCTCTCGACATTCCGCCGGGGGAGGTGCTGTGCCTCCTCGGCCCGTCCGGCTGCGGCAAGACCACGCTCCTGAGGATCGCCGCGGGCGTCGAGTGGCCAAGCTCGGGGCGTGTCTTGATCGACGGACAAGAGGCCGCGGGACCCGACACTTTCGTCACGCCGGAGAAGCGCGGCGTCGGACTGATGTTCCAGGACTATGCGCTATTCCCGCACCTCACCATCCTCCGCAATGTCGCCTTCGGGCTCCGCTTCCTCTCTCGCAGCGAGGCGGCCGCGGAAGCGCTCGCCGCTCTCTCGCGCGTGGGACTTGCGCATTACGCTGGCGAATATCCGCACATTCTATCCGGCGGCGAGCAGCAGCGCGTCGCGCTTGCACGAGCCATCGCTCCTCGGCCCGGCGTGCTTCTCATGGACGAACCCTTCTCCGGTCTTGACCCGCAGCTTCGCGAAAAGATGCGGGAGGAGACGCTGGCAATTCTGCATGAGACCCGCGCGACGTGCATCGTCGTCACGCACGACGCGGAGGAAGCGATGCGCATGGGCGATCGCGTCGCCCTGATGCGCAAGGGTCGCTTGATTCAAACGGGCAAAGCGCTCGATCTTTATCGCGCGCCGAAAGACATTCTCGCCGCGCGCGCCTTTTCCGACCTCAATGAGGTTTCCGCGCGCGTGGAGTCAGGGGCGGCGAAGACGCCGCTTGGATCCTTTCCGACGAATGGCTTAGCCGACGGTGCGAAGGCGATCGTCTGCCTCCGCCAACGTGGCGTTCGGCTGTTGCCCTTAGGCGAAGGGATCCCGGGCCGCGTACTCGACTCGAGATTCCTCGGCGATTTGGCGCTGGTCGAGATCGCCGTCCAAGGCGTGGATGCACCGCTCTTGGCGCGCGTCGGGGAAGCCGAAGCGCCGAAAGCAGGAACGGAGATCGGGGTCGGTATCGATCCTGGCGCCATCCTCGTCTTCGAGGCGGAGGAACGCGCGGAAGCCGCGATGTGATGAGGCGCGCCTTGCGGCTTCACTCGCTTTGCTGCCATAGTGAGGCGTTGGTAACGGGCTAAACGCTACGGAGACGCGGAATGGGATTGAGCTGGTGGCACATTCTCATCGTCCTCCTCGTTTTTGTCCTGCTATTCGGAACCGGAAAGATTTCCGGCTTCATGGGCGATCTCGCCAAAGGCATCAAAAGCTTCAAGAAAGAGATGAGCGAGGGGGATGCTGAGGCCGAGCCGGAACCCGAGCCTGAGCCCAAAGTCATCGAGCATAAGCCTGCTGCGCGGCCCGGCCCGCGAGGGGCAAAGACGCAATCCCGCGCGAAAACGGCGCGCGCGCGGAAATCGAGCTGATCGGCGGCCGCCTTTGCCGGCGCCAACCTATCGCGCCATGCCACCGAGATCTCCTCGACGGCTCCCATGTTCGAAATCGGCTGGACTGAGCTTCTTGTCATAGCGGTCGTCGCGATCATCGTGATCGGGCCGAAGGAGCTGCCGCGTCTGATGCGCACCTTCGGCCACTACACGGGAAAGCTCAGGCGTGCGGCTGCCGATTTTCAGCGGCAGTTCGAGGAAGCGGCGCGCGAAACCGAACTCGACGAGGTGCGCCGGGCGATGCACGATTTCCGTAGCCACGCCTCGGTCGATCTTTCGGAGCGGCCGGCCGGCCGGCCGCTAATGACGCGGCAGACCCGATCTCCCGAACCGTCCGCCGCGCCGCCAAGCAAGGCCCAAGCAAAGCCCGCGGAGGTGCGAAAATCGAGGCAAGCGTCGGCGGCGAAGAAGCCGAGTTCGCGTGCGAATAAAACTCAAGCGCCGAAGCCTCCCCGCGGCCGAAGGCGGAGTGAGGAAACGCCGTGAGCCAGGAGGACATCGACGCCACGCGTGCGCCTCTGCTCGAGCATCTCGTCGAGCTCAGGCGGCGTCTCATCTGGTCGGTGGTGGCGATCGCCGTCGCCTTCGTCGCCTGTTTCTTTTTCTCGCGCGATCTCTACAACCTTCTCGTTTGGCCCTACCGGTGGGCGGCCGGCGCGGACGCCCCGATCGAGATGATCTACACGGCGCCGCAGGAATTCTTTTTCACCGAGATGAAGCTTGCGCTCTTCGGCGCCGTCTTCCTCGCCTTTCCGGTGATCGCCTCGCAGATCTACATGTTCGTCGCGCCCGGCCTTTACCGCAACGAACGCAAGGCGTTCCTGCCGTTCCTCGTCGCGACTCCAATCCTGTTCCTGCTTGGCGGCGCGCTCGTCTATTTCGTAGTGATGCCGCTCGCCATGACCTTCTTTCTCGCCATGCAGCAGACAGGCGAGGGGCAGGTGCAGATCCAGCTCATGGCCAAGGTGAGCGAATATCTGTCGCTGATCATGGTGTTGATCCTTGCCTTCGGCATCTGTTTCCAGCTCCCGGTGCTTCTGACGCTTCTTGGCCGGGCGGGTCTCGTTACCGCCGAACAGCTTAGGGCGAAGCGGAAGTACGCTATCCTCGCGGCGTTTATAGTTGCCGCCGTGCTAACGCCGCCGGATCCGATCAGCCAAATCTCCCTCGCGCTTCCGACCATCGCCCTTTACGAGCTGTCGATCTATGCGGTGAGGCTCGCCGAGAAGCGGCATGCCGCATCCTCCAAGGCTTCCGCGGCAAAGCCTGCCGGCAAACCGGCCTAACCAGAATCCGAACGGTCAGCGTCCCCTCATTCCCGGGCTTCCGCCGGCATCCAGGCGCATGGGTCTGGCCGCCCTAACAGGCGCGATTAACGCCATCTGACCTGCGTCGTGTTACTGAACCACGGATCCATGCTACCTGTGGTGCGGGAGGGGACATGGCCAATGTCAAGACGGCGATTGCATTTCAGGGCGGCGGCGCGCTCGGTGCCTATGCATTCGGCGCGGTGAAGCGTATCTACGAGCAAGAACCGGGCTTCCGGCCCATTTGCGTTTCCGGGGTTTCGATCGGCGCCTTCACTGCGGCGATCATTGCGAGCCACCCCGACGATCCAATCGAGCAGCTGCAAGCCTTCTGGGACGACCTCACGGTTCTTCAGTCCACCTTCCTGCCGCCGGCGGCCGAACGGTTCCTCGCCTATTTCGGCAACAGCGCCTTTTACTGGCCCCGGTTCGACTATTTTCGTCTGCCCTTCTGGACAAATTTTTACGACCTCACGCCGATCCGGCGGACGCTCGATCGCCATGTGGATTTCGCGCGCCTCGCCAAAGCCGAGATCAAGCTTGTCGTAACCGCGACCAACATCGAGAGCGGGGAGATCGTCGAATTCTCCAATGCCGATCCCGCCAATCCGATCACCATGGATCATCTGATCGCCAGCGGCAGCTTGCCGCCGAGCTATCCGGCGAAGCAGATCGGCAACCGATATTTCTGGGATGGCGGTCTTTTCGACAACACGCCGCTTTCCGCGCTCCTCAAGCAGATCGGTCCGGAGGAGGCCGCCACGACAAGGGTGATCGTCATCAACCTGTTTCCGGATGCGGGCCAGGTTCCGCACAACATGCTCGAAGTCTTCGACCGCATGACCGAACTGCAATTTGCAAACAAAACCGGGAAGGACGTTCAGCTTGCGCTCAAGATCAACAAGCTCGTCGCGATCATCGAGACGCTTGATGGTGTTGCCGCCGGGGCGCCCAGCTCGGTCCTGCTGAAACCTGAATTTGCCGATCTCGCAAAATACAAGGTGTTCGAGAACATCATCACGATCGCCAACACGGAGCCTGAGCCGGTGTCGAGCTCCGCCGATTTTTCCAAAGACAGCATTCAAAGGCGGATTGCTGCGGGCTACCGTGATGCGCAAATCGCACTCACCAATCCGCCGAAACCCACTCCAGCCCTCAAAGCCTCCATCTCTAAGCCCGAGTGAACCCTTCCGCCTGGCGCAGCTGAGCGTTGGGTTTTGCCATTGCGATGCGGAGAAACGAGCGGTGGACGCATCATTGAGCGCGCCCTATAGGAAAGGCCCCAACGCACACCAATTGAATCGCAGGTCGCAACTTGCTCGACATCAAATGGATTCGCGAGAACCAAGAGGCCTTTCTCCGCGGGCTTGAAAATCGCGGCTTTCAACCGGCGCCGCGCGAAGTTCTCGCCGAGCTCCTGAAGCTCGACGGGGAGCGCCGCAAAACGATCCAAACGTTGCAAGAAGCGCAGGCGCGCCGGAACGCAGCCTCCAAAGACATCGGCAAGGCGAAGCAGGAGAAGAACGACACCGAAGCCAAGCGCCTGATGGACGAGGTCGCCGCGCTCAAATCCACCATTCAAGCTGGCGAGGAGAAGGAACGCGAGCTTGACAAGGCGCTGTTGGACCGTCTCGCCACGATCCCGAATGTGCCGGCGAGCGACGTTCCGGTCGGAGCCGATGAGAAGGCCAACGAGGAATTACGCAACGTTGGTCAAATACCGAACTTCGATTTTGCGCCCAAGCAGCATTTCGATCTCGGTGAGGCGCTTGGCCTCATGGATTTCGAAAACGCGGCGAAACTCTCCGGCTCCCGCTTCGTTATCCTCAAGGGGCCATTAGCAAGGCTCGAACGAGCCCTTGCACAGTTCATGCTTGATCTGCACACGGGCGAGCACGGCTATGCGGAAGTGAATCCGCCCTTGCTCGTCCGCGATGAGACGATGTTTGGTACCGCACAACTGCCGAAATTCGCCGAGGACCAGTTTCACGCCGGCGAAGACTTCTGGCTCATTCCCACCGCGGAAGTCCCGCTGACAAACCTCGCACGCGACGAGATCATCGATGAGGCAAAACTCCCCATCCGCGTCACGGCCGGAACGCCGTGCTTCCGCGCCGAGGCCGGCGCCGCCGGCAAGGACACGCGCGGCATGATGCGCCAGCATCAATTCTTCAAAGTCGAGCTTGTCTCTATCACCACGCCGGAGCAATCGCGGAACGAGCATGAGCGTATGACCACTTGCGCCGAGACCGTGCTGGAGCGGCTCGGGCTCCCTTATCGCGTGGCGGCGCTGTCCACCGGAGACATGGGCTTTGCTGCCCAGAAGACCTACGACATCGAGGTCTGGCTCCCGGGGCAGGGCACCTATCGCGAAATCTCGTCCTGCTCGAATTGTGGAGACTTCCAGGCCCGTCGCATGAACGCGCGGTACCGTCCGGCGAATGCCAAGGAAACGCGCTTCGTCCACACGCTGAACGGTTCCGGCGTCGCTGTCGGGCGCGCGCTGATTGCCGTCATGGAGAATTACCAGGAGGCCGACGGCTCGATCACCGTGCCGGATGCGCTTCGCCCCTATATGGGAGGCCTCACGAAAATCGAACGAGCGCAATGATGCAAGATACAGCTCCAACCCCCCGCCGGATGCGCATCCTCATCACCAATGACGATGGGGTGATGGCGCCCGGGCTCGACGTTCTGGAGAAGATCGCGAGCGACCTCACCGACGATGTGTGGGTGGTCGCGCCCGAGATCGACAATAGCGGCGCCTCGCATTCTCTGACGCTCGCCGAACCTCTGCGCCTGCGCGAGCTTGGCAAGCGGCACTATGCCGTGAGAGGTACGCCGACAGACTGCGTGATCATGGCCGTGCGATTCCTACTCAAATCCAAGGCTCCGGACCTTGTCTTGTCGGGGGTCAATCGCGGGCAGAATCTCGCCGAGGACATTACCTATTCCGGAACTGTTGCCGGCGCCATTCAGGGGACCCTGCTCGGCATCCCTTCCATTGCCTTGAGCCTCGCCACCGGCCCGGCCGAAACAGATCAGGGCGCGGGCGAGGCGCTCTGGCACACGCCCATGAAGCATGGTTCGCCGCTCTTGCGGAAGCTGCTGAAGACGGGCTGGCCGGAGGGTGTGGTTCTCAATGTCAACTTCCCCAGCTGCGCGCCGGAAGACGTGGCTGGCATGTGCGCGACGGTGCAAGGCCAGCGCGACCCAGATCTCTTCCGCGTCATCGACCGGCTCGATGCGCGCGGGCGCGCCTATTACTGGCTCGGGGTGGAGCGCCGGCGCGCAAAACCGCCAAAGGGCACGGATCTTTGGGCCGTGCGCTCGAAGATGATCTCCGTGACTCCGCTCTGCCTCGATTATACCGACCAGGGCACCCGCGCGCGCCTTGCCGAGGTGCTCATGCCGGAGGCAAAAGCTAAGACAGACGCCTAGAATCGGCGGATACTAACAAACGCCTCCTTTCAGGGCTTCATGCGCCATGGCGAGCGCGCCCGACCAGATCAGCCTGATCATGCAGCTCAGGCGCCGCGGCATCCGCGATACGAAGGTGCTGCGCGCGATCGAGCTTGTGCCGCGCGAGCAGTTCGTGGATCCGGCCTTTGTCGATCACGCCTATCAGGACATTGCCCTTCCGATCGATTGCGGCCAGACGATCTCGCAACCCTATGTGGTCGCCTTCATGACCGAGGCGCTCGAGCTCGACGAGCAGCACAAGGTCCTCGAGATCGGCACGGGGTCGGGCTATCAGGCGGCCGTGCTCTCGCATCTCTGCCGCCGCGTTTACAGCCTCGAGCGCTGGCGCGAATTGCAAAAGGCGGCGGAGCAGCGTCTGGAGGAGCTCGGCATCACAAATGTCACGACCGTCATCGGCGATGGTTGGCTCGGTTGGCCCCCGCAGGCGCCATTTGATCGGATCGTTGTTACCGCCGCTGCGGCCGAGCCGCCGCCGGCTCTGGTCGAACAGCTCAAGGTCGGCGGGCGGATGATCATTCCGCTTGGCGAGACGCGTGACGCGCAAGCGCTCGTCCAGATCGACAAGCGCGAGGGGGGCACAATCTCGAAGACGCTCCTCCCGGTCAGGTTCGTTCCGCTCATGCGCGGCAGGGTAAAGCCCGACGAGCGGGCCTGACCCAATTCTGCCCAGCTGATTAATTCTTTGCCGGGACGGGTCGCCTGTTAAGCGCTTGTTCACCGTTCCCGCCCCTTAATCTGAAGCAGTGGGAGTAGCGTTTGCGTAAAAGGGGGTTTGAGGGATGTTTGCGGGCGTCGTGTGGTCAGGGCTTGGCCGTTGCGCTCTTTTGTCCACGGCCATGTCGATGTTGCTGTTCACTGGGGGGTGCAGCAGCGGCTCTCGGTTCGACTTCCCCGCCTTCAATCTGACCGGCTCGAGCGAAGCCGATCCGCAGACGACGGCTTCCGTTCCCGTTCCGCGGGAATCCATTTACGACGGCGCGTATGGACGCGGCGGCCATTACGGGCAGAGCGGGCGCTACGCACAATATTCGCGTTCGACGCTACCGCCGCCGCGAGGCTATTCGGCCGGCGTTGTTCCCGCCAGCTATTCCCCGGAAGACGATGGTCTAAGGGCGGAGACGGCGGCCTATACGCCGCCGCGCGCAGCGCCGGCTATGCCGCGGAGCAGCGGCGCTGGCTCGCAAACCATCAAAGTTTCCGAGGGCGACAGCCTTTACGGCCTTGCACGCCGCTATGGCGTCTCCGTCCGGGCGATTAAGGACGCGAACGGCCTTGAAGAGGGCCGCATCCGTATCGGCCAGAAGCTGATCATTCCGTCCGGGGGCCGCGCGGCGCCGGTCAGCACAGCCACGACCTACAAGGTCCGGAGTGGAGACACGCCCCGCTCGATCGCCGCAAAGCTCGGCGTCAGCGAAAGGGCCCTGATCGCGCGGAACGATCTCAATCCCGCCCGGCTCAGAATAGGCCAAGTGCTCAAAGTGCCGGAGCCCGGTCACAAGGCGCCGGAGGGCAGCACTCGTATTGCCTCATATGAACCCAGCGATGCGAGCACCGCTTCGGATTCGCGCCCGGTGAAGACGACTGCGGTGTCCCCGCCCGCGCTGCCGGATGATGCCGGCGACGCGCCTGGGGCCGCCGAAACAGGCCCTGGCGCGATCAAGCCGGTTGCAGCCGAGGTCACCGGTCCGTCCGAAAGCCAATTTGCGAAAGAGGCGCAGCCCGCGCAAATCGCAAGCATGGATCGACTTCCATCCCCCGAGCCGATGGCTGGCAACAGCTTCCGCTGGCCGGTGCAGGGGCGCATCGTCTCCGCCTTCGGCGCAAGGCCGAGCGGCGGCAACAATGACGGCATCGACATCGCCGTTCCGCTCGGAACGCCGGTTAAGGCCGCGGAGAACGGCGTCGTCGCTTACGCCGGCGACGAACTCAAGGGCTATGGCAACCTTGTCCTGATCCGCCACGCCAACAATTGGGTCTCCGCTTACGCGCACAATGACGAGATCATGGTGAAGCGTGGCGAGCAGGTACGCCGCGGGCAGATCATTTCCAAGGCCGGGCGGAGCGGGCAGGCGAGCCAGCCGCAGCTCCATTTCGAGCTGCGCAAAGGTTCGCGCCCCATCGATCCGACGAAATACATGACCTCGGCCCAGGCGAACGCCGACTAGCCGCGGCCGTCGAGGCCCACGCCGAGCCTGCCGGCAAGATCCTGGATATATTGATAGGCGACGCGGCCGGAACGGGCGCCGCGCGCCATCGCCCAGGCGAGGGCCTCGCGGCATAGCTCGGCCTCTGCAAGATCAAGCCGGTAATGCGCCGCGTAGCCACGAACCATGTCGAGATAGTCGTCCTGGCTGCAATTGTGGAAGCCGATCCACAGGCCGAAGCGGTCTGACAGCGAAACCTTCTCTTCCACCACCTCTGCCGGATTGATGGCGGTTGAGCGCTCGTTGTCGAGCATCTCACGCGGCATCAGATGGCGCCGGTTCGAGGTCGCATAGAAGACGACATTCGCCGGCCGGCCTTCGATCCCGCCTTCGAGTACCGCCTTCAGAGATTTGTAGGAGGCATCTGCCGCCTCGAAGGAGAGGTCGTCGCAAAACAGAATGAAGCGCTTGTCCTTCGCCGGGCGAAGTGGCGCGAGTGCGCGGGGAAGGGTGCCGATGTCTTCCCGGTGAATCTCGACGAGTTTCAGCCTTCCGGCTTCCGGGTTCGCGGAAAGCGCACGGCGGACGGCTGCGTGCACGGCTTTGACGAGAGAGCTCTTGCCCATGCCGCGCGCGCCCCAAAGCAGCGCGTTATTTGCGGGCAGCCCGCGCGCAAATCGCATCGTGTTCGCAAGAAGGATATCGCGCATCGGCGCGATGCCTTTCAGGAGCTCGAGCGGAATGCGGTTGACCTCGGCGACCGGCAAAAACGCCTCGGGCTCCGCCTGCCAGACGAAGGCTTCGGCGGCCTCGAAATCCGGCCTTCGGGGAAGGGGCGGGGCGAGGCGCTCGAGCGCGCGCGCGATGCGCTCGATGAAGCCGCCGATGGGTTCCTGGATGTTCATCGCCGTCTCATGCAAGCACCCGAAGGCCCCGTTGCAAAGCCGAAACAGGCCGCTATAGTCGCGGCACTTTCCAGGCGGCGCGGGGCTGCCATGGAGCAGTTTCCCGAAGCTCTCGCGGGCGAAGGCGGCCCGGCGGGCGGCTCCCATAGGATAAGGCAAGGACAGGAGCAATGATCGAAGCCGTCTATGCTCAAGCCGCTCCGGGAGCCGTCGACTACCTGAATAGCTTGATCATTCCGACCGTGCTGATCATCGGGATCATGTACTTCCTTATGATCCGGCCGCAGCAGAAGCGGCTGAAGGAGCATCGGGACATGATCGCGGCGATCCGCCGTGGCGACACGGTCGTCACCGGCGGTGGCATTCTCGGCAAGGTGACGAAGGTCGAGGACAACGAGCTTCAGATCGAAATTGCCGAAGGCGTTCGCATCAAGATCCTGCGAAGCACGATCTCCGAAGTCAGAAACAAGGGTGAACCGGCCGCGACCGCCAAGTCGAAGGCTGCAGCGGGATAGATAAAACGACAGCGCCCGGGCGGGTTCACACGCTCCCTTGGCGCGAATTCCGGAGACGATAGGCGTCGATGCTTAATTTCCCGCGATGGAAGGTGATCTTGGTGAGCGCGGTTCTGCTCGCGGGATTCCTTTTCTCTCTCCCCAATCTTTTCCCGCGCGCGACAATGGAAGCGATGCCGCGTTGGCTGCCGCACCACCAGGTGAATCTCGGCCTCGATCTGCAAGGCGGTGCCCATCTCCTCTACCAGCTCGATGAAAAGGGAATGATCGACGACTGGCTGGGGAGCATCCGCGACGATGTCCGCGAAACGTTGCGGCGCGATCGCATTCCTTACACGGACCTCCGGCAGGACGCTCTCGCCCGGTCGGTATCTGTCCGGATCAGGGAGGGAGGGGATGCCGATAAGGCACTGAGAGAATTGCGTAAACTGGCCGTGCCGGTCGGAGGCGCATTCGGTAGCTTCGCCGCGGGCAACAATATTGAAGTTAGCGGCGATGCGAACGGCATCGTCCTGAAGGCGACCGAAGCTGGCCTCACGCAGCGCATGAGCTCGGGCATCGAGGCCTCGATTGAAACGATCCGCAGGCGCGTCGATGCGTTTGGCACGACGGAGCCGAGCATTCAGCGGCAGGGACGCAATCGTGTGCTCGTGCAGGTTCCCGGCATCAGCGACGTCGAACGGTTAAAGAAGCTGATCGGCGAGACGGGAAAGCTCGAATTCAAACTGGTCGATACCGCCGCCGATGCGACGGACGTCGCAAGGACGAAGCAAGTCCCGCCTGAGGACGAGCTGCTATATTCCACCGACAATCCGCCTACCCCTTACGTCGTCAAGCGGCAGACCATGGTCAGCGGCGAGAATCTCGTCGATGCCCAGCCCGGTTTCGACCAGCGCACGAACGAGCCTATCGTCACCTTCCGCTTCGACGCCACAGGCGCCAAGCGCTTTGGCCGGGTGACGCAGGAAAACGTTGGACTGCCCTTCGCCATCATCCTCGACGGAAAGATCATATCTGCCCCGGTCATTCGCGAGCCGATCCTCGGTGGCACAGGCCAGATCAGTGGTAATTTCACCGTCCAGGAGGCGAACGACCTCGCCGTCCTGTTGCGGTCCGGCGCCTTGCCCGCAAAACTCTCGGTGGTCGAGGAACGGGTCGTCGGCGCAAGTCTCGGCGCCGATTCCATCGAGGCCGGCACTCGGGCAACCTGGATGGGTCTCGCCCTCGTTGTGATCTTCATGTTCGTCGGATATGGGCTGTTCGGGCTGTTCGCCAATATCGCCCTGATCCTCAACATCGTTCTCATCTTTGCGGTGCTGTCATTGATCGGCGCGACTTTGACGTTGCCGGGCATCGCCGGAATCGTGCTCACGATCGGTATCGCTGTGGACGCGAACATCCTCATCAATGAGCGCATTCGTGAGGAGGTACGCTCCGGCAAATCGCCGGTGGCCGCAGTCGAGGCCGGCTATTCGCGAGCGATGGCGACGATTATCGACTCGAACGTCACCACGCTTCTGGCAACGACGGTCCTGTTCTGGCTCGGCTCCGGCGCCGTGCGCGGCTTCGCCGTGACGCTCACCATCGGCATCCTTGCCTCCATGTTCACCGCCGTCACCGTCACGCGGCTGATGGTCTCCTATTGGTTGCGCTGGTCTCGCCCGGCGGCAATCCCGATTTAGGTTGCTCACGATGTTCACCGGCATTCACTTTATCCCGCCAAACACGAAGATCGACTTCGTCCGGCTGCGCACAATCAGCTGGGTCGTCTCGGCGCTCCTCACCATCGTGCCGCTTCTGCTTGTCTGGCAGGTCGGCATCAATTTCGGCATTGATTTTCAAGGTGGCACCCTGTTCGAGGTGCAGATGAAGGACAGCGCCGCGGATCTCCATGACCTTCGCGTCAAGGTGAGTGAGCTCGGCCTCGGCGAGGTTCAGGTGCAGGAATTCGGCGGACCTGGCTCCGTTCTGATCCGTGTGGCCGCGCAACCGACCGAGCAGGAACAGCAGGCCTCGATCGGCAAAGTCAGGGGGGCGCTTGGCGATAGCGTCGAATACCGGCGCATTGAGGTGGTTGGGCCAACGGTCTCGGGTGAGCTGATCTCCGGCGGCATCGTTGCCGTCGTGATCGCCATGATCGCCATCCTGATCTACATCTGGTTCCGTTTTGAATGGCAGTTCGCGGTTGCAGCCATCGCCTCTCTCGTGCATGACGTGACGGGCACCGTCGGGCTTTATTCAGCGCTCAATCTCGAATTCAACCTCTCAAGTATCGCCGCAATCCTCACCATCATCGGCTACTCGCTCAACGACAAGGTCGTGATCTTCGACCGGATCCGGGAGAATTTGCGCAAATACAAGCGGATGCCGCTCACCGAGCTGCTCAACACCTCGATCAACGAGACGCTGTCGCGCACGGTGCTGACGCATGTGACGACCTTTCTGGCGATGATGCCGTTCGTGCTCGTCGGCGGGGAGGCCGTGTTCGGTTTCGCTCTTGCCATGGTTTGGGGTATCGTGATCGGCGCCTATTCCTCGATCTACGTCGCCGCGCCGCTGCAACTGATCCTCGGCGTCAAGCGCGAGGGTGCGCTCGCCACCGCGCCGGCCCCGGGGAGGACCCGAGCGCCGGCTCGCGCCGGCTAGTCCGGCAAGGCGACGCGGCGGTACGGCCTTTTCTGAAGCGGCACCGCCTTGAAAGAGAAAGAACAAGCCAAGGAGGTGCGAAGGATCGCCAAGGCCGGCGATCCGGACCGCTATGCCGCCGCGCTCTTCGCGCCGCGAGAGGTTCGCCAACATCTCTTCGCCCTCTACGCCTTCAATGTTGAGCTTGCGGGCATCGGCGAGCAGGTGAAAGAGCCGCAGCTCGGAGAGATCAGGCTGCAATGGTGGCGCGACGCGCTCGACCGTGTCGTGGCCGGGGAAAAGGCGGGCCATCCCGTCGCCGACGCCATTGGCCGGACGGCATCGGAATGCGGTCTACCGCCAGAACTCCTTCATACACTCATCGATGCGCGTCACTTCGATGTCTCGGTGAAGATGATGCCGGGCGTCTTTGCGCTTGAGGACTACATCGCCGAAACGGCGGGCACGCTCTTTCAACTTTCGGCCGGCATCCTCGGCGGAGGGGAGGAAAAGTCGTGGCCCGCAGCGAAGGCTGCCGGGCTCGCCTATGGCCTTACCGGCTTGATGCGAGCCTTGCCGCTGCATGTGAGGGGCGGCCGCATCGATCTGCCCACCGACCTGCTTCGTAAGCACGGAATCTCGAAGGCGAGCGTAATAGGAGGAAATCGGAGCGAGGGTCTCGACGCGCTTCTCGCACTGCTTCGGGGAAGGGCGCGTGAGGCCCTGTCGGAGGCTTATCAGCAAATCGCCAAGCTTCCCACGCCCGCGCGCAAAGCATTTCGTCCGCTGGCGCTCGTCCGCCCCTACCTCTCGAGATTGGCGAAAGCGGACCCCCGCAATGAGATCGTCGAGCTTAATCCGCTTTACCGGCTGTGGCGCCTAAGGACGTGGCGCGTCGGTCCCTAATCCGGTCAGACAATCATTTCTGGATCCTCTCGAGGAGGCATAGCCAGAACCTTGTCGATGCGGCGGCCGTCGAGATCGACGATCTCAAAACACCAGCCCTCATAGGTGAAGATTTCGCCGACTTCCGGCAAATGACCGAGCTGCGACAGCGCAAAGCCCGCAAGGGTGTGGAAATCTCCGTCGGGCCTGGCGCGAAAACCGAGTCGGTCGAAGGCGTCCTGAACGGGCATCATGGCGTCGATCAGGTATGAGCCGTCGGCGCGCATCACCACGGCGGGCTCTTCGCCCTCGACGTCCGGCAATTCCCCGGCAATCGCTTCCAAGAGGTCGGTCTGCGTGACGATTCCCTGGAGTATGCCGTATTCATCGAGGATCGAGGCGAGGCGCACTGGTGCGCGCTTGAACTGATCCAGCACTTTGAAGATCGGCATCGCCTCGTGGATCACCAGCGGCTCGCGAATGGCGGCGAGCGGGTTCAGGGGCCGCTTGGCAAGAACCTGGTCGAGGAGATCCTTCTTCAGCACCATGCCGATCGGCTCGTCGATCGAGCCTTTGCCGACGAGGATTTGCTCGTGCCGGCAGTCGCGAATTTTCCGCAGATTTTCCTCGGGCGGATCCTCCGAGTCGATCCACTCGACGTCGATGCGCGGCGTCATGATTTCGCTGATGCGCCGATTGCCGATGTTCAGCACCCGCTCGAACACCTCCTGCTGCGCGCTTTGAAGAAGCCCGGCTTCGCCGCTCGCGGCGACGAGAAGCTTCAGCTCCTCCGGCGAATGCAGGGTTTCCTCGGCGGTTCCGGTACGAAGGCCGAACAGGCGCAGGATCAAATTGCCAAGGCCGTTTAGCGAGACGATGGCCGGCCAAAGAAGGATCCGAAACAGCCTAAGAGGCTGGACGACCCGAATGGCCGTTTCTTCGGTTTTCTGAAGCGCAAGGCTCTTTGGGGCGAGCTCGCCAAGGACGATATGGAGAATGGTGATGATGATGAAGGCGATGGCGATGGCGACGGCATGGGCGCCGACGGCGGCGTAGGGGCCAAACAAGGCCGCTAGCACTGGTTCGAGCAGGCGCGCCACCGCCGGCTCGCCGATCCAGCCAAGCCCGAGCGACGAGATGGTGATGCCGAGCTGACAGGCCGCCAGATTGGCATCGAGGGCCTCGGTCGCCCGAAGAAGAGCCCGTGCGTTCCGCTTTCCCTCTGCTACGAGCTGAGCGACGCGGCTGCGGCGAACTGCGACCAAGGAAAACTCGGACGCAACAAAGAAGCCGTTGGCGGCGACGAGAAGGAGGACCGAGATGATCCCCAGCACGCTAAGCCAACTGCCATCGCCCGTAGGCATGACGATCCTCCCAAGATTGGCGTGATCCGACTATTCGGCTGCGACCGCTGGCACGCCATTCAGCCATCGGTCGAGATCGGCAAGCGCTCGGTTTGCCAAAGCTTGCTTCCGAGCCAAGGTCTTGCTTCCGCCGGCTTGGCGCCGGGGTGGCGCCGGGAGCGGCGGAAAAAGGCCGAAATTCACATTCATCGGCTGAAAGCTTCTGGAAGCCTCATCGCCGGAGCTCAGATGTCCGCCGGTGATGTGGTTGAGAAGCGCGCCGAGCGCGGTCGTTGTCGGGGGTGGCGTGATCCGCTCGCCACGCGCGGCGGCGGCAGCGAAACGCCCGGCCAGAAGCCCGATCGCTGCGGACTCCACATATCCTTCGACCCCGGTGATCTGCCCGGCAAATCTGAGACGCCTATCTGCCTTCAGGCACAAGGTGGCGTCGAGCAGGCGCGGGCTGTTGAGGAAGGTGTTGCGGTGAAGTCCGCCAAGCCGCGCGAACTCCCCCTGCTCTAAGCCGGGGATCATGCGGAAGATGCGGACCTGCTCCGCGTGTTTCAGCTTGGTCTGGAACCCAACCATGTTCCAGAGGGTGCCGAGCGCATTGTCCTGGCGGAGCTGGACGACGGCGTAAGACCGCGTCGCTGGTCGATGCGGGTTCGAGAGGCCGACCGGCTTCATCGGCCCATGGCGCAGCGTCTCTCGGCCGCGTTCGGCCATCACCTCAATCGGCAGGCAGCCCTCGAAATAGGGCGTCGACGCCTCCCACGCTTTGAAAGCGGTCTTCTCGCCGGACAGCAGCGCGTCGATAAAGGCCTCATATTGCGCGCGGTCGAGCGGGCAGTTGATGTAGTCGGCGCCGCTTCCGCCGGGACCGGCCTTGTCATATCGCGATTGCAGCCAACAGACCGACATGTCGATGCTCTCGCGATAGACGATCGGTGCAATCGCGTCGAAGAAGGCGAGTTCCGCTTCGCCTGTGAGCGATTGAATGGCGGCCGCCAGTTTCGGTGAGGTGAGGGGACCGGTCGCCACGATGACGCTCCGCCATTCCGGAGGCGGGAGATGGTCGACCTCGCCGCGCAGTACCGTCACGAGCGGTTCGTTTGCGAGCCTCTCGCTCACCTCACCCGAGAAGCCCTCGCGGTCCACGGCGAGCGCACCGCCGGCGGGAAGCTTATGGCGGTCGGCCACTGACAGGATCAGCGAATCCGCGTGCCGCATTTCTTCGTGCAAGAGGCCGACGGCATTCGTGGCCCAATCGTCCGAGCGGAAGGAGTTCGAGCAGACGAGTTCGGCAAGGTCGCCTGTCTGATGCGCTTCCGTCTTCCGCACAGGGCGCATCTCGTGCAGCACAACGGCAACTCCCGCCTTTGCCAGCTGCCAAGTAGCCTCGCTGCCGGCCAAGCCGCCGCCAATGACATGCACCTCGTTCGCCATGTTTGCTTGCTACTGCGCCCCCGGCCGCGGTTCAAGCCGCGAGAAACCCGGCGGGTTCCCGCCATTCCGGGAACGAACCCACTGGATTCGGGGCGGATTGGCCACAGCGCTCCATCGATTTTGGGCAAAATTGTGGAAACGTGATTCTAAGGGGCTCTTAACTCGACTATAATTTGAATGGGAGCCGAATCGATCTGACCGAAAAATAGGCTTCCGCTCTATAGAGCCGGTGGTCCGCCGGCAGCGCGGAAATCCACCCGCTCTCAGCCACAAAGGGGGGTGAGATGTCCTTGAATACAGCCTTAGCAATCAGTCTTGGCGTATTGGGCGCCATTGCGACCTGGCTTTTCCTTGGGCCGATTGGCGGGGCGTTGGCCATTTGGGCCGCCTTCATCGCTTGGGGATGCTTCTTCCACAATGGCGGCAAGGAAGCCGGCCTACAGACCACCATTCTCAACAACGCTGCCGGCGCCGTCATTGCCGGCATCACGCTGATCGTCGCTGGCGCAGCGATCGGCGGCAGCTTGCCCGCCAACGTGTGGCTCGCGATCTGTGTCGGCCTCGGCGTTGCGGCGATGGTGCTGCTCGCCAACGTGCCGCTCTTTTCGAGTATTCCGTCGCAGGTTTACGGCTTCGCCTCGACCGTAGCCTTGACCGTGCTCGGCAATGGCGCTGGCAACCTGACCTCCGTCTCCCTTGCCAATCCCGTCATCACCATCATCTTGTCGATGGCTGTCGGCGCGGTGTTCGGCTGGATTTCGGAGAAGGTCGCCGGCATGCTCGTTGGCTCCGGCTCTCACCGGACGGCAAAAGCCTAAGATCCGGCCAAACGCCGCGATCATTTAAAGGTGCGAGGCGGTTCCCCCGCAGGGGGAACTCGCTTTGCCTATTTCCAAACGGCGTGACGCGATCGGAGCGTCACGCCGTTTTCTATGGCGGTAACGAAGCTTCGGTTCCGCGCTTGCCTCACCGCAATCCGAGGCGCAAGTTCCGCCGAGGCGTTCCTTGTCCCGCGTATTGCTCATGCCGCTTGTTCCCGTCGAATGGACTGGCCAATGTCCGGACTCTGAGGCTCGCGAGAGGCTCATTGCCCAACTCGGCCTGCTCACGACCGAGTCCCGTTCCGGGAGGCTTAGACAATCGCTGAGAAACAGGCTTCGCTTCAAGCAAGCCTTGGAATGCCCAGTGACAGTGTCGAGCCGTGTGGCTTCCGACACCACGGCCTTTGTCAAAGCCGCAATGAAGGCAGAACTTGCCGTTACGCACCTCATGGATGCGCGCCGAGAGTCCGTCATTGTGCCAACTGGCATTGAAGTTCACGGCATAGAGCTGCCGCTTTATGAGCCGAGGGCAGGAGGCCCAAAAACAAGTCATTTCCGACTCGCATTCCTCAATGCGCGGGATTGGCCGCTTCTCGATGGACGCTTGGTTCAAATCGATAGCACCATCGCGGGAACTCGCTTGGCTAGGCCGAGCGTTCACCTCGAAAGTCATCTCGAAGATTGGTTCTTCCTCCTCCTTTGCTGGATGAGGCAGTTCTTCATTCCGGACCTGCGGTGGCATGGCCGAATGGAGATGCAAGGCCACGAAGATTACCGGGACGTCTTGACCGGCGTGGAGACGGCACTCGGGAGAGAGCGGGCCGAGCGGGCAAGCCTCGAGTCGATCCTCGCAACCTACGCGCAGCACGCCGAGCATTGGCGCCGAACGGCCCGGGGGCAAGCCGCCGAGTGCCGACCTATTGGGGAATGACCCAGTTCGACCCGTCGTTCTGGGCGACCTGAGTCCGGCAGACGGTCACATCCTCGGTCTGCGTCCGCCCGTTCTTGCTCACGTTCTGTGTGATATCGCGGCACGTTATGCCGTCAGGCCGCTGATAGGGCTCGGATTTCGGCACCACCCATCCCGACGCCGTCACTTTATTGGTGCTCGGATCCGTTCGCTTCCAGGGCACGCGCTTTGGTGGGGCGCTGCGTACGATCGGCTGTTCCGCCGCGAGCTCGCTTGCCAACGCGAGCTGCCGCCGCTCCTCGTCATCCAAAGCCTTGCCGATGGCGCTTCCAATGAGTCCGCCTGCGACGGCGCCCATCACCGCACCGGCCACCGGGTTGATACCGGCGCGGCGCGCAAGCAATCCACCCGAAACGCCGCCGGCAACGGCGCCAATCCCTGTGCCCGCCGATTGGCGCGATCCTGGCGCGCCGCACCCCGTCAGAACGAAGGCTGCAAGCAGCGCGAAGACGAACCGACTTCCCGAACGCAGGCTCATACCATTACCCCCGACGCGCTACACGCGATCCCTTACCGAAAAATGCCTCGGCCGTTCCGGCGAGCCTCGTCGACCGCCTCGCGGTATTTGTCCGGAGCGTCGGAAGCGAGCCGCGCGGCGCCGTTCGTGAGCGCAGCAAGTGCAAGGTCCACTTCGCTGACATAGCAGGTGTGGCGTACCCCGTTCGGCAGACAGCGAACCTCGGAGCCCTGCTCCTCGATGAACTTGGCGAGCTGGTCGCGATAGGGGGACCCTAAACCCTCAACTCCGGCAAGCAGGACCGTTTCGCCGCCGATCTTCAAGGTGGCCGTGTCGATGACCCTCTCGACGCTTCCGCTTACGACCGGGCGTTCCGGCGGCGGAGCCGAAGGCGGCTCTCTATCGGGCATCGCCTCCGGATCGGCTTCGGGCAGCGGCATAGGCTCATGCGCAGCCATCGTTTCGGAGGCGGGCTCGTGCTCATCGCTAGCAGGGGTGCTGAGCTGGGGGCCTGCCTGCTCCTCGGTTTTGGGTGCTGGCGCCGCAGAGCCCTGAACACTGGCGACCAATGTCCCCGCGGTTGCAGGCTCGGGAATACGCCAGTTCTTGAGCCGGTCGGTGATATAGCCGCCGACGACATTGCCCACGATGTCCGAGATCAGCACACCGACGATGCCAATCACGGAGACGATGCCAGCCCATCTCCAGCGCTGTTCGGAGCCCATCACTCGCGGCCGAAACGGCCTCCCCCCGCCCATTTTAGGGAAATGTTTACCATCAGAGGCCTGAGAAAATGGCGGCATTTTGGCCACGAAACCCGGTCCCTCGCGCCACTCTTCCGGCGTCAGTGGCCAAATGGCAGGCGTACATAATCAAGGGGAGGCGGACGCAGCCTTCACGCCGCCGCCATCTTTTCGGGCCAGAAGCGGGGCTGAAGCAACGGAGAAGTCCATGGCCGACCTCGTCCTCTATCACGCTGCCCCCTCACGCTCTTCGATCGCACGGTGGACGCTCGAGGAGGTGGGGGAGCCTTACGACATTCACCTGTTGCATCTCACGCAAGGCGATCAGATGAAGCCGGACTATCTCGCCATCAATCCGATGGGGAAGGTGCCGGCGCTGAAGCACGGCGATGTCGTGATCACCGAAGCTGCCGCCATCTGCACCTACCTTGCGGATGCGTTTCCGCAAGCCGGGCTCAACATCCCGATCGGCGACCCGCGACGTGGAGCGTACCTCAAATGGCTGTTCTTCGGCTCAGGCTGCTTGGAGCCAGCCATCACCGATCGCGCCTTTCCGCGTGTTGAGCAGCCGCGCCGCGGAGTTCTCGGCTACGGCGATTTCGACACCGCCACGTCAGTGATCGCGAACGCGATTGCGACCAGTCCTTATCTGATCGGCGAGCAGTTTACCGCGGCGGACGTGGTCATCGGCTCGACCCTTCGATGGGGCATGATGTTCGACCTTCTGCCGAAACGCGCGGAGTTCGTCGATTACGTTGGTCGGTTGGAGCAGCGACCGGCCTTGCAACGCGCAACGGAGTCCGATCGGCGGCTTGCCGCCGCATAGAACGAGCGGCACGAGACTTACTTCGCTGGCTCGCGGTGAAAGACCCGCCGCAGCTCGGTCTTCGCCTTTTCCAGCCGCGTGCGGTCCGACTTGGAGAGATTCTTTCCGGCCCGGTTGATGTAGAAGCTGAGCATCGACATCGCCGAACGGTAGGGTTCGGATTTCCGTCGCGTGCTTCTCTCGGCCGAGCGCTTCAAGGAAAGCGCAATCGCTCTCGGGCTCTTGTGGCCAAACACGCCCTTATCGAGGTCGAGCGCGTTCGATCCCTTGGTCACTGCGTGCGACCAGCGTTTTGAAGTTTTTTCTGCGGACTTCGTCATAACCTGACGCTTTCAAAGCATGCCGAAGGCTCAGGCAACGATGCTCAGCAAAGCGAGGAGCACGGCACCGGCGAGCCCGGCAATGAACAGTGATGAGCTGCCAGCGCTTGCGCAAGACGATCTCGCCGCCTCGCGCCTTCTCGGCCGGATAGGCCGCCCCCTCGTCCTTAGGTGCCGGGGCAGGTTGAGGCGGTCCTTCGCGCACATTCATCGAGGTTGAACTTGCGCGTTTGGGCGTGGTTCCCGCTGGCTAAGCCATGCTCCGCCTGATGAGGCTCAAGATCAAGGCCGTGCCGAAACCCCAAGCGCCATTGACCAAGAGCGCAATGAGAAAGCGTGGCCAAAGCGGCGGGATGGGCTCGCCTTTGATCGGCAGCACGACATAGAACGCAACCAGCGAGAGCGCCACCGCGCCGATCGCCGTCCAGCCGAGCCAGTACCAAGTCTCCGTCGTGGAAACGAGAAGCGGAGCAAGGGCCGCACCCCAAACCCCACCCCAAAAGGCCTTGGAAAGCACGGACGGAAGGCCGAAAGGGGGAATGGGATCGAGCGGCCACGCTGGCCGGTCGGTGGGAATGACTCCCAACGCGTTCAGAAGCGCCCAGACTCCCTGGTGGAAAATCAGGACGGAGATGAAGCCTGCAACAAAACCGAAGGCGATGGTCTTTGCCATTGTCGTCCTCCTGCCAGCTCAGAATGATGCAATAGTTCACGCGCGCTACCTAGATCCCAAATGATGCGGCGCCTCGGCATGCTGACAATCATCTCCGGCGGACAAACGGGTGTCGATCGAGCGGCGCTCGACGCAGCGATCGCGCTTGGCCTTCCCTATGGCGCCTGGTGTCCGAATGGTGGCTGGGCAGAGGACTTGCCGGAGCCGCCAGGTTTGCTTGAGCGCTATCCAAACCTGCGCGAAACGCCGGATAGGGATCCACGCGAACGAACCGAGTGGAATGTTCGCGACAGCGACGCTCTCCTGATCCTGATTGCGGGCATCGATCTATCGATCTCCAAGGGAACAGCCTTCGCCGTTCTCTGCGCGGAGCGGCACGGCAGGCCCTGCCTCATCCTGGACCTTCACGCTGACGATGCGACCACGAGCGCCGCGTTATGGCTGCGCGCACGGTCCGATGCGCGGCTCTGTATCGGCGGCCCGCGCGAAAGCGAAGCGCCTGGCATCTATGTTAAAGCGCTTTCCTTTTTGCAGGACGTCCTTCGTTCGGTGGAATAGCTGCCGAACCGGCTCGGCTCGCCATTGTTTATCGATAGAGTCCAGCTCGGTGCTGCAGAAAGAGGAACCTCCCGATGCCCGGAAGGCTGAGAACGCTCTACTTTCTTGCGCTCATGTTCACAGCGATCGCGATGGGGCTTGCGCTTGCGCACCTGTTCGAGCTGCCGAACAAGATCGACATCGGCGCCGAGCACTATCTCATCGTGCAGCGGAGCTACGATAACTGGGCTGTGATCGGCCTGATCGTCCCGGTCGCATTCCTCTCCGTACTGATATTGACCTTCGTACTACGCGGCTCCGGCGCGGTCTTCGTGCTCGCCCTGATCGCGCTTCTGCTCCTCGTCGGCGAACTCGTTGCTTTTTGGGCCTTCATCTTTCCCGTGAACCAGGCGACGGAGAATTGGACGATGCTCCCAAACAATTGGGAGGCGCTCCGTGCGCAATGGGAATATGCCCACGCCGTAAGGGCCATCCTTTACGTATTGGCACTCGGCACGCTGATCATGTCGCTTCTCGACGGGCGTCACTCTCGTCCGCCCCACAGCTAGCCGCTACCGCCGTACCTCACATGTCTTTTCGGTTGCCAGCATACAACCACAAGATGTATATAATAT
>WUUC01121395.1_pt1 | contig 25276 bp, 18 predicted proteins | sample 6278441 | NCBI WGS metagenome assembly WUUC01 (sample SAMN13675441, study PRJNA597444) | soil metagenome | isolation source: soil | place: USA: Washington | collected 2017-10 | reverse complement strand
TATAATGGATGGGTTAGTAAGTACAGGGAAATAAATTTCCCAACACAATATTAAATATAATTTTTACTATACAAAGAAATTTTATAAAGAATTTTATTAACATTTTAAACCGGTCTGTGGATAAGGACGAGCGTTTTTCAACGATTAAAAGAACGGGTTTAAAAAATAAAAACGGGCAACGCGTTTTTATAAAACTAGTTATATCTTTTTCTCATCACTTGTAATACTGATGTACCAAGGGTTTCAGAAGAATGGTTTTGTTATGACGATCTGCATGAAAGGTAGTATGAGCATTCATTTAATAATTACTTGCCCTCTGTTGTATTCATCAAGGTCTCAAAAAATGAAGGAAAAGAATTTTGTCTTTTTTTCAAGCGGGCGGCCAAAAACATAAAAAAGGATTGAAACCGACCTGTCTGGCTGTTTATAGCTGTTACCTTTGCGCAAATAATTTTGCTATGCGTTTTGATAAACCTGTTCCTCTTGTAGAGATTGCTGCACTGATCAATGCGGAACTTATTGGCAACAAATCGGCTTTCGCAGCCGGTATTAATGAGATACATAAGGTAGAAGAAGGTGACCTTGTGTTTGTTGATCACCCAAAGTATTATGACACCTGTATCAATTCCGCGGCGAGCTTTATCATTATCAATAAACAAACCGAATTCCCCGAGGGAAAAGCGTTACTGCTTGTTACCGATCCTTTTGAAGCGTATCAAACTATCGTCAATCATTTCCGTCTCTTTTCTCCTTCTATGAAAATGATCAGCGAAACATCATCCGCAGGAGAGGGAACGGTCATCATGCCTAACGTATATATCGGTAACCACGTGTCCATTGGAAATAACTGTATTATTTATCCCAACGTAACAATTCTTGATCATTCTGTGATCGGCGACAACGTAATGATACAGGCAGGTACTATTATCGGTAGCGATGCTTTTTATTATAACAAAAGGATCAACCGCGATATTCACTATAAAAAAATGCTCAGTTGCGGCCGGGTAATAATAGAGAGTGATGTAGAGATCGGCGCAGGCTGTACTATCGACCGCGGTGTGACGGGCGATACGGTGATCGGGGCAGGTACCAAAATTGATAACCTTGTGCAGATCGGCCACGATACAGTAGTGGGCAAAAATTGTTTGTTCGCATCGCAGGTGGGAATCGCGGGTGCTACAACCATTGAAGATAACGTGATTCTTTGGGGCCAGGTGGGAGTAAGCAAAACATTGACCATCGGCAAGGGCGCCGTCATTTATGCGCAAAGTGGCGTAAAAGATTCTATTGCCGGCGGCAAAGTATATTTCGGTTCGCCGGTAGAGGATGCGAGAGAAAAAATGAAAGAGTTTGTTTGGATCAAACGCATTCCGCAGCTCTGGGAAAAAGTGATGGGAGAGAAAGGTTCAAAAGTTTAGAAGGTCACGAGTTCAATAGTTGATTAACGTGTGATTTATGGAACCCGTAACTAGTCAGCCAGCACGGCTAATAATCGTACGGTAGCTGGTCTGCCAAATTCTTCCAGCTCCAATAGCCATGGTTGATCCAGTCCTTCTGATCATAATAATACCCGTTTTCCATAATAGCGATCGCATCAGTCATATCAATGTAAGAGATCTGTATTGCCACATTCTTGGGGAGTTTGAACTGTTTCAGGTATTCGGGTTCCGGTTTCTTTTTTGAATAGGTAATACTGACCTTACGCGGATACCAGATCTCCACTTGCATGGTACTGTCAAGAGCTCCATAATATAATGTATCGTAGAGGTTAGTAATTTTATTAAACTTTTTTTCGTTGACATCATCCAGCATATCGACAACAAAGCCTTCTTCTGCCACAGCGCTATCATAATAACTACGCATAAAATGCAGTTTGGAACCATAATAAGCTTTTTCGCGGTTGCTGGTCCATACCTTTCTGAGACTGTCGTCGCCCTCCATTTCAGCGTAAAGGCAAAAGCCGCGGTAGGAATTAATGTTGGTATTATAATTATAAATAAATGAATCAAGTTCGTAGCGGAGATTATATCCCAGCCCTTTATTTTCTATTTGCAGGGGCTCTGTGGCTAATACCCTAAGCTTATTACTTTTCTTTAATAAATAAAACTTCAATACCTCTGGATTCAGCAAAGTTGTTTTTGCCGCATTTGGTGTTTTCCCAATGAAATGTTCTGTAAAAAAACTGCCATACTTTGTCCACCCGTCTTTTACTTCATTACTGGTCTTTATGATCACCTCGCCAAGGCTTTGTTCTTCTTTTGTCATTTCGATATCTGGTATCCTGCTATCCGAGCTGCTGATCTGTACCTGTTTTTTTTGGTAACCTGTATAGCTGATGATCAATTCATACCCTCCCGATTTTAACTGTAATGAAAACTCGCCTTGTTTATTCGTGGTAGTGCCTATCGTAGTATTCTGGCAATAGACGGAAGCGCTGTTTAGTGGTTCTTTGGTTTCCGCATCGATGATCTTACCGGAGACGCTATATTGACCATGGCACATTAGAGAGCAGACCATGAACAGGAAAATAAAACCACCTTGAAGTTTTTGCATAGAAACTGAATTAATAAAGTAAAGGTACAATTTGCATGCCGTCACCAGCATAGTAGTTACGCTGTGAAAATTACCCTCAAAACATGAATTTAACAGTTGATAAACTGCCAAATATTAGCCATTGCTGATATTACTGCTAAGAATGATTTACCGCTTCCAGGTATTTTTTTGCAGCTTCGCCGATCGACTGCTCCAGTGGAGTGAATGTAAAACCTGGCAGAGCAGCCAGCAGTTTATTGTTTTCAAAATAGGTTTTGCTCTGTGCCACTCTTGCACTATCCCTTGTTAATAAAGGCCGTTTACCGGTAAAAAATGCTTTGAATTTTTCTATTCTCCAGGCGACATTCAGTAAGAAAGGAGTCGTTGCCTGCGAGGGTTTTTTTTTATTCATGCTTATGGCTATCGCATCTTGTAATTTTTTAAAATACCAATTATCGCCATTAACGATATACCGCTGTTCAGAAATATTACTCTCCATCAGTGCGACCGTAGCCCTGGCCGCATCTTCTACATCCACAAATCCATTGATGCCGGAAGTATACCAATTGAAGCCGCCATATATTTTTTTAAAAATTGCGCAACTGCTATTGTTCCAGTCGCCATATCCTATAATAGTGCTTGGATTTAAAATGATGCCATTCAGCCCTTCACTGATGCCTCGCCAAACTTCCAGTTCGCCTTTGTATTTACTTTTAGCATAATGGGTATTGACCTTGCTTTCTTCCCATTTTTTTTCTTCGTTTACTTTGCCCCCGTTTGCTGTGCGCCCTAACGACGCAACAGAACTGATATGTACGAACCGGCTTATATTCTTTCCCAAAGCCATGTTTACCACGTTAGCTGTTCCTTCTACATTGACATGGTACATTTTTTTCCTGTCTTTGGTGCCAAAAGAAACGATACCAGCTGCATGAATAACTGTATCCATACCATCCATAGCCTCCTCCAGAGAAACGACATCCAGGATATCCGCATCTACCCATTCTACTTTTGTAAAAATAGCCGCGGGTATATAAGAAGGAAGCTTACTGTTGCGACGGATGGCGCGAACCGTATAGTTTTTTTCAACCAATTCTTTGATGATATACGATCCGAGAAACCCGGTGCCGCCTGTTACAAGTATATTAGTTGACAAGATGATAAGTTGAAACGGCGAAGATACTTTGTTGGTTTTACTTCTCAATTGTTGGATAATCATAATACCCCTGGCCTGTCTTTCTTCCCAGGTATCCTTTATCAACCTTTGTTTTTTGCAGGGTCGAAGGTTTTAATCGTTCGGGTTTATTCATTTGCTCGTATAAGGAACAACTAACGGCGTAGTTAATATCGTTACCGATCAGGTCCATCAGTTTGAAAGGGCCCATTTTAAAGCCTGTAGCTTCCAGCAAATTGTCAATAGTCGAAAAATCAATTACCCCTTCTTCTGCCAGCCTTAATGCTTCGATATAATAAGGTCTTGCTACCCTGTTAACGATAAATCCCGGTGAATCTTTACAGACAACAGGCGTCTTACCCATATGCTTAGCCAGGGTAATAATAGTATTTGAAGTCTGTTCTGTCGTGTAATCGGTATTTACGATTTCAACCAGTTTCATAATCGGAGCCGGGTTAAAGAAATGCATCCCGGCCATGCGTTCCGGGTTTTTTATGTGGGAAGCAATTGCATTAACTGATAAGGACGAGGTATTGGTCGCAAAAATGCATTCACTGTTGTTAAATTCCGCCAATTGATTGAGCAATGAAATTTTTAATTCTGGTTTTTCTATTATTGCTTCAATAAAAACGTCAGCGATGCAGTCTGCTATATCGCTCGTAAATTGAATGCTGGCCGCGATCTTTTCTTTTTCTGCCCGTTTTAATTTTCCTTTGTCAACCAATGATTGCAGGCTTTTTTGAATACTTATCCTGGCATTTTCAATCACACTTGTATTCAATTCATACAATATAGTTGCAAAGCCAGCCTGCGCCGAAACCTGTGCGATGCCGCTACCCATTGTACCCGCACCGCAAATGCATATTGTTTGAACCATGGTCCGTAGTTAAGTAGCTAAAGTTATTACTTGTTTTATTTTGATGAAGGCATATATTTTTCACTTATCTTAATACAAATTTTTTTATGAGCGAAATACAATCGGCCAGTAGTGATGTACCTCAGCCTGCATCGGTTCCGCAGCCAGGGATATTCGGAACCAAAATACCATCATCAGTCGCGTTTGGTGTTGGAATACTTTTATTTTTCATGCCCTTTCTTGACATCAAGTGTAATAGTATCGTGCTGCAAAAAGTAAGTGGTGTACAACTGGCAACAGGCTTTCAGATCAAAAGCCCGGGATCTGAAAATAGTTTGATCGGCGGGTTTGAGAACATGAATGACAACAGTCCCAAGGAAACTCTGACAAGCGAAAAAAAAGACCCCAATATGCTTGCACTCGCTGCGCTTGGATTAGGCGTGCTGGCACTGGTATTATCCCTGGCCAATGCAAAAACCGGGGGAGCCGGGGGTATGATTACAGGGATACTGGCGTCGGCGGCATTGATAGCTACAATGATCGATGTAAAAAGCAAGCTAAATGCTGAATTACCGGGCTTGCAAAATAAGGCAGGGAGAAAGGATGTATCAGGATTTGATAAGCTGGGTGATAATATTTTTATCGCCATCGATTTCACGCCGTGGTTCTATATAGCGGTTATTGCGTTTTTGGCTGCAGCTTTTTTTTGTTATAAGAGGATGCAGGCAGAAAAGTTGTAAAAAGATATCTATAAATAGCAGAAAGACTTTCTCTCCGGACAGAAACTCCTTCCTATTTATTGCTCGCACACTATGCTAAAAGTGCCACACAATTAAGTCGGGCATTCACCTTATCGGAAACACAGTATGCTTAGAGTGATACTATATCGAACTTGTAAACTGTCTCAAAAATCGTACATCATTTTCACTGAATAAACGCAGGTCGTTCACGTCGTACTTCAGCATAGCCGGACGTTCGATGCCCATACCAAACGCAAAGCCGGTATATTTATTAGGGTCAATACCACAATTGGATAATACATTTGGATGTACCATACCGCAACCCAGAATTTCTACCCAACCTGTTTTTTTACAAATATTACAGCCAGTGCCACCACAAATAAAACACGTAACATCCATTTCGGCACTGGGTTCGGTAAAAGGAAAATAAGACGGGCGGAACCGAACTTTTACATCTTTCCCATACATCTCTTTTACGAAGAAATACAAAGTCTGCTTCAAATCAGCAAACGAAACGTTCTCATCAATATACAAACCTTCCACCTGGTGAAAAAAACAATGGCTTCGTGCACTCACAGTTTCATTTCGGTATACACGACCCGGCATCAGCATACGAATCGGCAGTTTACCCTTTTGCATTTCCCGGATCTGTACGCTGCTGGTATGCGTACGTAAAACCCAATCAGGGTTTTGTTGTATATAAAAGGTATCCTGCATATCGCGGGCAGGATGATGCAGCGGCAAATTCAGGGCACCGAAATTGTGCCAGTCGTCTTCGATTTCCGGACCTTCGGCAACAGCAAAACCAAGACGTTGAAAAATAGAAACGATGCGATTTTTCATCAGTGTAACAGGATGACGACTTCCAATCGGAGCAGGGTCGCCGGGAAGGGAAAGGTCAAGGTTTGAAGCTTGCTGTTCGACGTTAGATGTGCCGTTCCTTAATTCCTCAAACTTTGTTTCAGTAAATTGCTTGAACTCATTTAATATCTGTCCAAATTCTTTTTTCTTTTCAACCGGCACCGTTTTCATTTCACCCATGATCGCTTTTACAATGCCTTTTGTACCCAGGTATTTAATACGGAATTCTTCTACCTGTCTCTCGTCCGTGCCGGTAAATGCACTAATCTCGTTTTTGTGATCTTCTATCTGTTTCAGCAAATTTTCCATCCCGCAAATATAAGCAACCTGTTCTGAGAGAGAATATGACATACCGGTCAGAAATTTTCGGAAGCCCTTTAGGGGTTTGGGGTTTCATCTTATCTTGCATGTATGTCTGATTACTTAAATATTTCCGACTTTCTTGCTCCCGTCAATCTGCATGAAATTTCAAATGATGAAGGTTATAAAGATGGGCAGTTGGGTAAGATCATTCCTGTGTATGGCGATGAATTTCCAGATCTAAGCGAAGTACAAATGGTGTTGGTAGGCTGTGGAGAACAGCGTGGCAGCGGCATGATCGGGGATGAGAGCAAGGCTCCTGATGTTATTCGCCGTCATTTTTACCGGCTTTTTTACTGGCATGCTGATATTCGCATAGCCGACATCGGGAATGTAAAACCTGGCTCATCATTTACCGATTCGTATGCCGCACTCAAAACAATTATTAATGAACTGATCAACGACGGAAAAACCGTTATCATTCTCGGTGGTTCACACGACCTGACATTGTCGCAATACCATGCCTATGCCAGCAATAAGAAAACAATCGAGGCCTCTTGTGTAGATGCGTTGATCGATTTGAATATTGATTCACCTTTTCGCCACGAGAATTTCCTGATGGAGATGCTTACCGGCGAGCCTAATTACCTGCGCCATTATAATCATATTGCTTTTCAAAGCTATTATGTACATCCGCGAATGCTTGAGACGATGGATAAACTGCGCTTTGATTGTTTTCGCATAGGGCATGTAAAAGAAAGTATAGAAGAAATGGAGCCCGTGATCCGTAATAGCGATCTTTTTTCATTTGATATTTCTTCCATCGCCCATGCTTATGCCCCAGCCAATACCATTTCTCCGAATGGATTGAATGGCGAGGAGGCGTGCGTATTGCTTCGTTATGCCGGAATGAGCCATACCGTGAATAGTATTGGCATCTATGGTTATAACCCACAGTATGACACCGATGAACTGACGGCGAAACAGATCGGCCAGATGCTCTGGTACGTATTGGATGGGAGAAGTCGCGGTAAAAGAGAAGCGCAGTTGACAGAAAAGGATTCATTCAATGAATATCATATTGCATTTGCAGAGGTGGAAACCGTTTTTTTAAAAAGTAAAAAAACAGGAAGGTGGTGGATGCAGTTGCCTGACAGCAGATATATAGCTTGCAGTTACAAGGATTATTTGTTGGCAAGCAGCAACGAGATCCCGGAAAGATGGCTGCGGGCACAGGAAAGGGGATAGAAAACCCCTGCCCTCCTAAAGGGAACTTTGGTCAATGATGCTTATTGGTTTATTATGTTCTTTTAAAAATGATTTTTATTCGTAGCTAACTGTAGTACTGCTATCAGCTTCGTCGCGTGCACTTCCGATAGCTATCGGGATGATCGTTCTGTTCGCTAATCAACATAAATTATTCAATAATCAATTCTCAATATTCAATGGACAATAAAGAAAATGTCATTAAAACAGGTATCTGCTCTTACGGCATGAGCGGAAAACTATTTCACGCCCCTTTTATTCAAAATCACCCCGGGTTTGAATTAACAGCGATCGTAGAAAGAAGTAAGAATGAATCAAGAGACCGATATCCGGAGTCTAAGATTTATCGTTCGGTCGACGAGTTGATAGCTGATGATTCACTGCCGCTGATCATTGTCAATACTCCGATACAAACGCATTATGATTACGCAAAAAAAGTAATTGCAGCGGGAAAGCATGTAGTTGTTGAAAAGCCTTTTACTGTTTCTTCACAGGAAGCCGAAGAACTGGTGCGGCTGGCTGAAGAAAAAGGGGTTTTGCTGGCTGTTTATCAAAACCGCCGCTACGACGGAGATTATAAAGCAGTAAAGGAAGTATTGGACAAAAAATTGTTGGGCGATATAAAAGAAGTGGAGATCCGTTACGACCGTTACCGCCCCGAGATCAGTTATAAAGTGCATAAAGAAACCGATCTTCCCGGGGCTGGTACTACCTATGATCTCGGCGCTCATTTAATAGACCAGGCCCTGCAGTTATTTGGTCAGCCAAAATCCTTATTTGCCGATATGATGGCTATGCGGGATGGCAGTCCTGTAGATGATTATTTCGAGATCATTTTATATTATGCTTCATTCAGGGTTCGACTGAAGGCTTCCTGTTTTGTAAAGGAACCGGTGGCCGAATATATCTTGAACGGGGCTAAAGGAACTTTTTTACAAAAGCGGTCTGACCTGCAGGAAACAAACCTGTTGAAGAACGTATCGCCAACGCTGGAACCCTGGTGCCCTGCACCTGAAAAGCCCGATGGTTTGATGCATATTGTATCGGACGGTAAGGAAATAAAAGAAGAAAGAACCTCAACGCCCGGCAACTATATGTATTTCTATGATGATGTATACAAGGCTATTAAAAAGCTGGCGGCTAACCCTGTGCCGGGCACAGATGGAGTAAAAACCATTCGGATTGTAGAAGCGGCTAAACAAAGTGCCGGGGAAGGAAGAATAATAAATCTTCAATAAATAATATCGATGCTCAATTTTCAATGGAAGGAAAAGTTGTTTTTCCCACTCACCACCTGCCTCTTGCTACTCACTTCTTGTTCCGTGCAAAAGAAAATTGCCAGATCGGCCAATAGTGATGTACTGGATGTTGCGGCGCTGCAAACGGCCCATATAGGCATCAGCATTTATGAACCTGGTACCAATAAATTCTGGTACGACCACCAGGGAGATAAATATTTCGTACCGGCGAGTAATACAAAAATTCCAACCTGTTATGCCGTAATGAAATATTTGGGTGATAGCTTGGAAGGTTTGCGGTATGTCGCATTTGACAACAATAAAAATGAAAAAACTTTTTGGATTCAGCCCACCGGTGATCCTACTTTACTGCACCCGGATTTTAAGTCCCAGCCGGTCATTGATTTTTTAAAAAAGGATACTTCCGCTGATTATCTGGTAACCTCCGCTAATCAGTGGGAAGATACTCCCTGGGGTGCCGGATGGACCTGGGGTGATTTTGCAGCTTACTATATGGCGGAAAGAAGCCAGTTTCCCGTTTACGGAAATGCAATCCATATTAAGGGGTCGGATAAAGGTGTAAGCATTGTTCCCGGCAGATTTGAATTCGTATACGATGGCAAGGAGTCATCCATTGTTTTTGACAGGAAAATCAACAAGTATTCCTTCGGCCGCGAAAAGGATAGCAATCGATTTTTGTGGAAACAGGATTCAGCCGGAGTTAAGAACCAGGAGATACCATTCATTACATCGCTGCCGTTAACGGCCTCCTTGCTTAAGGATACGGTGGCTGGTTTGAAACTATCTCTGTTTGATAACACTTCTTTGATGAGCCCCCGAAAAATTTACTCGCAATCTACGGATTCAATGCTTCGCCTTCTGATGCACCGCAGTGATAACTTTTTTGCGGAACAATCACTACAGATGGTAAGTTTTAAAAAACTGGGCGTGATGAATGACAGGAAAATTATTGATACCATTTTAAAAACGGATCTTAAAGATCTACCCCACCCCCCACGCTGGGCAGATGGTTCCGGCCTTAGCCGTTATAATTTATTTACACCACAGGATTTTATTTTTATACTGAAAAAAATGAAGGATGAGTTTGGGATGGAGCGTATAAAAGTTATTTTGCCTACGGGAGGGGAAGGAACAATCAGCAGTTATTATAAAGCTGACAGCGGCTATATTTATGTCAAAACCGGTACGTTATCAGGAGTTGTTGCGTTAAGTGGCTTTTTATATACCAAAAAAGGCAAGGAACTTATTTTTTCCATATTGGTTAATAATCATCAGGCATCTGCAACCGATGTAAGAAGGGCGGTAGAAAAGTTTTTGCAGCGGGTCAGGAACAAAAACTGAACCGCATCCCTGCGAACGATGTTCCTAACCGCCGCTTCGCCCGGTTATTCCTAAACAGGGAAGGCCACCGCCACACAGGCCCTCGCTTTTCGAAAGATGTTTACTAATTAGAATATTTAGATAGCGGTAAGATTATTCAGCTATCAGGGAAGTTTGGCGACAAGTCCACCTTAAGAAGATTTAGAGGGTCCTAAATAATTTCTCCAGTTGCTCCTGTTTAAATTCCAAATAAGTGGGGTTGCCATCCGGTGTTGTATTCGGTTGTTCGCTGGCAAAAAGATCGTCAAGGAGATTTTTCATTTCTCTTTCGGTTAATCGCACGCCGGTCCGGATAGCTTGTTGTTTTGCCAGGGAGCGTATCAATTTTTCCCGCCTTGAAAATTTCACATCCGGGTTAAAATGTTTGTATTGTTCTATCAGCAGGTCAATAACATTTTTCTCGTTCCCAGCTTCTAGATCGGCAGGTGTGCCCTGGATGACAAATGTATTTTTCCCAAACGGTTCGATCACATAGCCAAAGTCCTGCAGGTCATTCATCAATTCTTCCAGGATAATTGTATCTGTTGGTGCGAGTTCGATAGTATATGGAAACATACTTCTTTGTGTAGCGACGGGTTTGCCATGCGCCGCTGCTTTCAACCGGTCATACAAAACTCTTTCATGTGCCGCCTGCTGATGGATTAGAATAAAACCTTTTGCAGAAGGAGTGATGATGTAGGAGTTGAGAAGTTGAGTTAGTTCGGAATCGTGACTGGTGAGTAGGGAGTGGGGAGTAGGGAGTTCCGAACCAGAAACCATTTCACTTCTATCCCGATAGCTATCGGGATCTGACTTCTGACTTCCATCCTCATAAAATTCTCTCCAATGCTTCAATTCGCTTTTATTCGATGATTCTATAAAATGCGCCTGGTTTTTTTGGGTAAATCCTTTGAAAAGCGAAGAAGAACTAGCCGCTGATTTTTTTTCTTCCGTAAAAGGTTGTTGAATAGAAGAAAGTTGTTGGATAGAAGCATCAAGGTCAAAATCTAAAGTAGGCGTTACACTAAACTGCGCTAATGCATGTTTGATTCCTGCCTGCACAAAGGCATAAACTACCCTTTCATCTTCAAATTTTATTTCCTGTTTGGTTGGATGCACGTTTACATCCACTACTGCGGGGTCGAGGTCAATAAACAACACATACATCGGGAAGCTATCGCCGGCAATCATTTCCTGGTATGCATTCATTACTGCATGATTCAGGTAGGCGCTTTTGATGAAACGGTTATTGATAAAAAAGTACTGGTCACCTCTTGTTTTCTTGGCAGTTTCCGGCTTGCCTACAAAGCCGTAAATATTCATGTAATCCGTTTCTTCTTTGACAGTTACCAGTTTTGTGTTGTAATTATTTCCCAGCAACTGGATAATGCGTTGTTTCAAACTTCCCGATTCAAGGTGAAAAACCTGCTGGCCATTGCTGGTAAGAGAAAAGAAAATATGTGGAAATGCCAAAGCTATCCTGGTAAATTCGTCGATAATGTGTCGCATTTCCGCAGCATTGCTTTTTAGAAAATTTCTTCTTGCCGGCACGTTGAAGAATAAATTCTTCATGGCAATACTTGTCCCGACGGGAGCCGCGATCGGTTCTTGCTTCTTTACGGAACTATTTTCGACCTCTATATAAATACCAGTTTCATCTTCCGCTCTTTTGCTTTTTAGTTCCACCTGTGCCACCGCAGCAATGGAGGCCAGCGCTTCACCCCGAAAACCCATCGTCCGGATATGGAACAGATCGTCTATCGATGTGATCTTGGATGTAGCATGTCGTTCAAAACACATTCTCGCATCCGTCTCACTCATACCACTACCATTGTCAATCACCTGTAAAAGTGCCTTCCCGGCATCGTTTATGATCAGCTTGATTTCTGTAGCGCCGGCGTCCACGGCATTTTCCAGCAATTCTTTTACCGCACTGGCCGGTCGTTGTATCACTTCACCAGCGGCTATCTGGTTAGCTATATTATCAGGTAGTAATAAAATCTTATCAGGCACAATTAATTTCTCCGCCCCAAAAATAACAATTTGCTTTTTAAGCAACTCTTGACTGTTTGATAGCATCAAAAGAATTAATTTTAGCGATGTTATAATCACATAGAATAAATTTATGTCATGATGATAAAAAGGATGTTGTTTTTGCTGCTTTTTGCGGTCTCCCTTGTGTCCAATGCGCAATATAAAAGCAATCTGTCTGCTACAGATCCGGTAGCAGCCGAATGGGTTGATAGTGTCTTTAAAAGTCTTACTAAAGAAGAAAGGATCGCCCAATTGATGGTTATCAGGGCTCACTCCAACCTCGGATCTGATCATATAGCCAAAGTGACGAATGATATTCAAAAATATAATATAGGTGGTTTATGTTTTTTCCAGGGCGGCCCGGTAAGGCAGGCCAACCTGACCAATGCTTATCAAGGCATGGCAAAAACACCGTTGATGATAACGATTGATGGTGAATGGGGCCTCGGCATGCGGCTCGACAGTGTTACTAAGTTTCCTTACCAGCTTACCCTTGGTGCGTTAAAAGAAGATGAACTGGTTTATAAAATGGGGTTGGCCGTTGGCGAACAATGTAAACGTCTTGGCGTACATGTTAATTATGCCCCGGTAGTAGATATTAATAATAATCCAAACAATCCTGTTATCGGCTATCGCTCTTTTGGAGAAGATAAAAATAAAGTTGCTCAATTAGGCCTGGCCTATATGAAAGGAATGCAGGATGCAGGCATTATGGCTTGTGCCAAACATTTTCCGGGACATGGGGATGTCGATGTTGATTCGCACTACGATCTGCCTGTTATCACAAAAAGTATGACACAGTTAGACGAGATGGAATTGGTTCCTTTCAAAGCATTATTCGCAGCCGGCGTAGGAAGTGTGATGACGGCGCATCTTTCCGTTCCCTCAATAGACAATACAACCAATAAGGCAACTTCCATTTCAAAAAACGCCGTAACTGACCTGTTGAAAGAAAAACTCGGTTACAATGGCCTTACGTTTACAGATGCACTGGAAATGAAAGGTGTTGCCAAATATTTTCCCGGTGGAACAATAGCTGCGGAGGCCCTGGTTGCCGGCAATGACATGCTTTGTTTGCCCGAAAGTGTACCGGAAACTATTGATGCCGTAAAAAAAGCGATAAAAGATAAAAAACTGACCTGGGACGACATTAATGATAAGGTAAAAAAAGTCTTATTAGCAAAATATGATCTCGGGTTGAACCATGGCCAATATATCGAAACTAATAATTTACTTGAGGATCTGAATGCTAAAACCAATAAGGTACGTTACGAAGTAGCTAAAAGCACATTAACGGTATTAAGAAACGAATCGAATGCTTTCCCGATATCCGGCAAGAGAAAGATCGCATATGTGGGCATTGGTGTAGCTGAATTAAATGCTTTTGGCAAGAGCCTGAAAGAGGACCAGGACGCCGATATTTATTTTTTTACTTATAAAGATGAAGATCCCGAAAGAGTATTAAAAGCCATAAAGGATGGCGGTTATGAATCGATCATCATCGGTATTCATAATTTTAGCCTGCGACCAGCCAACAATTATACTATCAGCCAAACCGCGGTCAGCCTGGTAAAAGAGTTGCAATCGTTCAACGCGGCTACTTTTGTTTTCGGCAATGTATTAGCCGCCTCTAATTTTTGCGATGCCACTAACCTCGTTGCCTGCTACCAGGATGATGACATTACACAGCAAGTAGCTGCAGAGCTTTTACAATCGAAGATAGTTTCAATGGGAAAGCTGCCGGTATCGGTTTGTAGTTTCAAATTTGGTGATGGAATTATTCATGGTGGTGTAAAACCGGCAAAGGCGGCTATCTTAAAAGATAAATTAAGCGCTATTGATTCCATTGCCAATGATGCTATCGCAAAAAAAGCTTTTCCCGGTTGCGTGGTCATGGCGGTACACAATGGAAAAATTATTTATAATAAGGCATTTGGCAATTACGAATATGAGAAATCGCCGGCGATGAATATAGAAAGCATTTTTGATCTCGCTTCAGTAACGAAGATCTCTGCTACCACGGTTTCTATTATGAAGCTGTACGAAGAAGGAAAAGTTGATTTGAAAAAAAGACTGGGCAACTATCTTCCGGTAGTAAGAGGCACCACTAAGGCTTCATTACAAATTGATGATATATTGATGCACCAGGCGGGCCTGGTTCCTTTTATTGCTTTTTACAAAGAAACAATTGATTCAGCAACGGGTGTTCCAAATCCTGCTATCTATAGTAATAAATTAAAGCCCGGTTTTGAATATCGTGTGGCTGAAAATCTTTACCTGCGCAATGACTGGGAAGACACTCTCATGAGCCGGATACTGGCAAGCCCGGTAGGACCACTGAATAAATATGTGTACAGCGATAATGATTTTATCTTCCTTGGTAAGATCGTTGAGGAGTTATCGGGTATGCCATTGAATGAATACGTAGAAAAGAACTTTTATCGCAGGATGGGCATGAGGACAACAGGCTTTAAACCAAGAAAAGAATTTGCCCTGGAGAAAATCGTGCCGACAGAATCAGAGACACATTTTCGCCGCCAGTTGATACGTGGCGATGTGCACGATGAAGGCGCTTCTTTGTTTGGCGGTGTAGCCGGGCATGCCGGTTTATTTTCAGATGCGTATGACCTGGCGATGCTATACCAGATGTTGCTTAATGGTGGTGAATTTAATGGTGAGCGATATTTCAAGCCGGAAACAATAAAATTGTTTACTGCTTATCATAGTAAAGTAAGCCGCCGCGGACTGGGTTTTGATAAGCCGGAAAAAGATAATGCAAAAAGAGAAGATCCTTATCCGTCGTTGAATGCGTCGCCTGAAACATTTGGGCATACTGGCTTTACAGGTACCTGTGTATGGGTAGATCCAAAAGTCAATTTGGTTTATATTTTTCTTTCCAACCGGGTGTATCCAACAAGAAACAGCCCGGGCTTAAGCCGTTTGAATGTAAGGCCGAAGATCCAGGAAGTGATTTATAGCGCGATAAAGTAAGGTTGGCCACAGATTAACGCAGATTGATGAACTTTAAACTTCATAAGCATATTTATTATTACAAAACAAGGCATTACTTATGGAAAATTTCTTCCACTGAATCTCAATGACTAAAAGAATGCTTCGTTTTTTAAAACTTTTCAGCCTTCTCTTAATCGCTTTAAATTTTTCATGCAATCAATCAAAGCAAGAACCGGATATAGAAAAAGCTATTACTGATTTAACGAAAAAATTTCCACAGCTTCCTAAAGGAAAAGCAAAACAAGAAGACTTTTATAAACTAATACGGGCTGTAACTATTGGAGATAAAAACATCAGGCTTCAACTTCACTCATCGCCAGACACTTTGGATGATGTTCAAAAAATCATATTAATTATTAATGGGAGAAACGATATCTATGCCGTACCTCTATTTTCAAATCTTTACAGGGATTATTGGTGCTTTCAGTTTGATACGATAATACCTTCAGTAAAACCAACAAAAACAACTTTCCAAAATGAACTGATAAATTCTTTGGAGAAGCTAGAGTTAAATGATAGGCTTGGAACAGCAGGAGTTGTTATTAATGAATTATTAATATCCCTTTTGCAATGTGAAAGAATTAATATAGGAGACAGTGCATTTATAAATATTCCTTCACTGGTGAATCATTCTAATATAAAAGAAGAAACCAGTGATAGTTGTAGTATCAGACTTCAAAAAAACTGGCAGGCAGTTGCAAAGGATTTTCATCCAGAGGATTATATTCCAAACTATAGTGCTTATTGGGACAACAGGAACAACCGTATTTATAAATTTAATTTTGCAAAGTTTTATCCCCGAAGAAAAACTAACTTCAGTATCAATACCTATAGACAAGATTGCATTTTTCAGCCTATCTATCTTTAAAATCAATTCCCCTTCTCCGGCGGCCTTTGCCTCGGCGGTCTTGGACCCTGTGGTCTTTGTGGTGGTCTGCCCTGGTTTCCACCACCTTGTTGTCCCCGGTTTCCTTGCGGAGGACGTTGAGGTCTGTTACCTTGTTGCTTATTGCCCGGCCCCTGCTGTTGTTGTCTATTGCCCGGTGCCTGTTGCGGCCCTTGTCCCTGGCGTTGTCCCTTTTGTTGTTGCTGCTGATTGCGGCGTTTTCTATCGGCTTTTTCCAATGTCTGCAAACTGATCTGTCCGACCAGGTCGGCAAATTCCGGTTCTATTTCTTTTGGTTTGGATGAAGTTACTTCTACAGGTTCCAGTTCTTCCGGAAAAACACCCTGGTGATTAAGCGACTTTATTTTTACAACCCTGTCGATGGTCAGCGGATATTGTTTATTGCTATCCGGCAACGTATACCACATCAGGTTTTTGAAAATATCTTTCTTTATCAAAAATGCATTTCCTTTTGCAATTTTTATTACATCGCAATTATCAGGGAAATGCTGCAACGCATCCAGGTAAGTATCCAGTTCATAATTCAAACAACATTTCAGGCGGCCGCACTGGCCGCTTAGTTTTGTTTGATTGATGGAGAGATTCTGGTAACGGGCTGCTGCTGTATTTACCGATTTAAACTCTGTAAGCCAGGTGCTGCAACAAAGTTCGCGGCCACAACTGCCAATGCCACCGACTTTGCCCGCTTCCTGGCGGGCGCCGATCTGGCGCATTTCCACTTTTACTTTAAACTCCGATGCATATACTTTGATCAGTTCCCGAAAATCCACACGCCCATCGGCGATATAAAAGAAAGTCGCTTTTCTTCCATCCGCCTGCATTTCCACCTGGCTGATCTTCATATCCAGCTTCAGTTGTTTAGCGATAGCACGGCTGCGGATCACGGCTTCCGGTTCGCGGGCCTTGTTCTGCACCATCAGGTCCGCATCGCGGTCGCTGGCGGGGCGCAACACTTTCTTTATTTCAGGATTGTCTTCTTTTACTCCACGTTTTTTCATTTGCAGCCTGACGATCTCGCCGGTCAGCGAAACTTCGCCTACATCAAAACCACTCACACCTTCCACAGCTATCATCTCACCTTTTTCGTAATGCTGCAACGAAGGATTGCGAAAAAAATCTTTCCGGGTTCCTTTATTAAAACTTACTTCTATGACCTTGCAGGTACTTTCTATGTCGGACATTGGCAGGTTATGCAGCCAATCGTAGGTATTCATACGGTTGCACCCGCCGGTACTGCATCCGCCGTTGCTCTTACATCCGCCTGGTTTACCGCCTGTGGCGGTACCACAACTTGTACAACCCATTGTAATTTGAATTTGTTGTTAAACGAGGAAGAAGGGAAATTATTTACCGGGCGGCAGAGTATCTATTAAGCTTTCGTTGCGTTGCTCCCGATAGCCATCGGGAAATATACAGTACTATTCGCTGCGGAGCAAATAAGAAACGGTATAACAGGTATATGTAAAAACGTATAACACAACTAAATATTTAATAATACTGTATCTGCAAACCAGCCAACTCACATGATCCCACCTGGTCGCCTCTTCCTCAATCTATCAAAAATACAATTTTGTCCTGAATGATATGATATACTTTAATCGTCAGTGCCTGGAACAGCATTTTGCCATTGGCATTCCTTTCTATATAATAACTGGCTTTATCCAGTTCTTCAATAATGGCTTGCTGCTGTTCAATGCCGGCGATCTTATTTAGCCGAAGCGCAAAATCCTGCTCGGAGCCTGGCCCTGTGTTTTCTGCGGAGTTAGTTGCCGGCATCACTCTTAACCTTATTGCCTGTTCCAACAAATGATTAAAATAACGGAGAAACTGTTTTTGCTTTTCCCTGCCCAGTTTACTGATCTCTTCCACCCATTTTACCTGGGCGATCGGGCCGGTTTTCATAATCGCATTCAGCCAGTCACGCAAAAGGCTTTGCCAATCCTCATCGGAATGTTGTACCAGTTGCAGGGCTTCGCGGTAATTACCATCGCTTACACCTGCCACCTGCCGGGCTATTGCCGGGGCGGTTTTATTTCGTTCAACCAATGCGGTTTCAATATCACTTGTTTCCAGGGCTGGAATTCTAACCACCTGGCAGCGACTTAAAATAGTCGGCAGGATCAGCGATTCATTTTCGGCTACCAGTATAAATAAGGTATTGGGCGGCGGCTCTTCTATCAGTTTGAGTAGCTTGTTGCCTTCGTTACCAAGGTATTCGGGCAACCACATGATCAAAATCTTGTATTCACTCTCAAAGCTTTTCAGGTTGAGTTTGCGGATGATGTCGTTACATTCATACGCTGTAATATTGCCCTGTTTATTATCCGCACCGATAAATTGCAGCCAGTCATAGACGTTGCCGTAAGAGTAGGTTTTAAGGAATTCTCTCCATTCGCTGATATAGTCGGTACTGATCGGCGGTGATCCTGCTTTTTTGTTAACAACAGGATAAGAGAAATGAATATCCGGGTGAACAAGTTGCTGGATCTTTGTACAAGCAGGGCAGGTGCCGCAGGAATCGTTGCTCGTTACCCGTTGCTCGTTCCCTGTGTTTGACTCATCTCCAAATAACGAGGGGCCAGCACTATGCTGAGCTTTTCCATTTACCGTTTCACAAACTACATATTGTGCAAGGGCTATTGCCAATTGCGAAGCCCCGCTGCCTTCTTTGCCAATAAAAAGTAAAGCATGGCTGAGCCGGTTATGTTGCACTAACTCAACTAGTTTATTTTTTACTGCCGGCTGACCTATGATGTCTTTGAATTGCATGGGCGGCAAAGATAAGTTGTAGGATAACACTCCCCTTGATGTAAAGACGCCACCGAATTACGGGGTTAGGTCAAATTGATCGGCAAAGGCTTTTGAAGGGTAGATGAGCCAGAATATCTCCTTTTACTCTTCCGAGTACTCACTTGCATCTTCTTAGTTAGGCAAAATGCGGACATGGAAGAGAACAGGGCGATCGTTATGTGGGTGCTGACTCTTTACGTGACGCTATATATGGAGAATAAAAAAGGGCCGCGATATACGGCCCTTTACGTAAAATATTTTTTTAAAACGCCTTCTTCGCCTCTTCCGGCACTTTTACATTTTCAGGATATAGTACCGCTTTTACCACTCTATCGAATGGAAGAAATTTCCTGGCCGCTTCCTGTAGATCCTGGATAGTCAACGCATTTACTTTTTCTTCATAATCCAAAATATTCTCCGGGTTCTCCCGGTTGATCCAGCCATTGGAAAGACTGTTGAGCCAGTAATCATTGCTTTGCAGGTCAACGTGGTATTGTTTCTTCCAGGTTTCCTTCACTTTGTCCAGGTCTTTTTGTTCTACACCTTTTTCCTGTACCGTTTTGATGATGGCCAGTAATGAATCGGTAAGCTTACTTACATTTTCAGGACCGCAGGGAATGCTGGCAGAAATAGTATAATGCACATAAGGTCTTTTTTGAATAGAGCCATACAGTCCACCACCATATATCCCACTCATTTCTTCCCGCAGTTTTTCAATGATCTTGATATTGATTGCCTCAAGCAAAGCCGCCAGTTTCAATTTTGCCTCACGTGTATCCTCTGCCTCTCCTTCAAACATCAGCGATACGAAACTCTGCGATTCCTTTCCTTTCTGGATATTAATGGTTTGTGGTCCCTTTACTAATCTTAGCCCGTTGTCTTTATACGTATTCTCTCTTTCAGTCGCTGGTAGTGAGCCCAAATATTTCTCTAATAGTGGTTTTATATTTTCTTCGTCCAGTTTACCAACAAAAGTAAAATGCATACCATACGCATTGTCATAGATCTGTTTGTAAATAGCGAAGCTTTTATCCAGGTTGATCTTGTCATACTCTTCAGCGGTAGGTACACCGCCGGCCCAGGGGTTATTATTATAAGCGATCTTTGAAATGGTATCGCTGAAAAATGTTTGCGGGTCCTGTTTTAAATATTGCAGCGATGCCTTTTGTTTGGTGACATAGGAATTGAACAAAGCCTGGTCTTTACGGGGTTTTGTAAAATACAGGTACATGATTTGTAAAAAGGTTTCGAAATCCTTTACACTGCTTCTGCCCTCTATGCCTTCTTCATGGGCATTGATATAAGGGGATACCGATACGGTTTTACCAGAAAGATATTTCCTGATATCAGTAGGAGACAGATCACCAACTCCCATTTGCCGGACAAGATTGGCGGCATACTGGGCATTCTCTTTATCAGCCAAATTAAACTTCTGAAAACCACCCCAACGCCAGGCATCCATGATGATCTCGTCATTTTTATTGGTAGTTGGTTTCAATGTTATCGTGATCCCATTGCTCAGTTTAATATCGGTGGTACCTAGTTTCTCGTTTTTTGTTTCACCGGCTATTTTACCGGCCACCGGATCTTTATCGAGCAATGCAGTTGCCACAGCTTTTTCTTCATAAGCTGTTACCGGCTTTTTATTGGGTGTCACCAATGCGTTTAAAACGCCTTCATTATCCGGTAGTTTGTCTTTAACATTGGTTGGCGCCTGTATCAGGGCAAAAGCATTTTCGGTACCGGGCATTTTTTTTGCAACAGCGTTTACTTCGTGCAAGGATATGGTTGGCAGTATTTGCTGCAGAAATTTATACCTGTGTTCCACACCAGGAATAGCAGCGCCCTGTAAAAAATTATTTACATATTGCCATACCACCTGGCCCGATTCCGATTTGTCTTTTTCATTGTATGCTTTTTCAGCCCCATTCAGCAAACTTGCTTTAACCCGGTTTAATTCCGCATCTAAAAACCCAAATTGCCGGGCACGATTGGTTTCTGATATTAATGCATCAACGGCTTCCTGTACTGTGCCCTGTCCCAGCATTGCAAACGAAGAAAAAGTGCTATAACCCCGAATGAATTGAGAAAAAGAGGTATTGGCAAAAACAAATGGTGGATTTTCTTTTTGCGCCAACTCGGATAACCGTTGCCCTACCAGTGAGCTTACTAATCCTTCAATAATGCTTTCGCGGTATGCGGCCCAGGTCTTTACAGTTTTTGCAGGCTTTACATAATTATATAGCTGTACATAAGTGCTGGTAGCTTCATCATCGGTTACCACCAGCGCTTCCGGTGCAGTCCGTTGTTTCATAGGAATGATAGCAGGTCGCACCGGTGCATTAGCCGGATTTTTAAATTTTCCAAAATGAGCGATAATATTCTTTTCCGCTTCTGCCGGATCAATGTCACCAACTACGATCACCGCCATCAGGTTGGGCCGGTACCAGTTTGTATAAAAACTTTTTAATGTTTCGAACTTGAAATTTTTTAGAACCTCGTCTTTTCCAATGGGCAGACGTTCTGCATATTTCGAACCGTTTAACAGTTTTGGAAAATACTGGCGGCTCATTCTTTCCCAGGAGCCTTTGCTCAACCTTGATTCTTCCAGCACCACCCCTCTTTCCTTTTCTATTTCGTTTTTATCTAACAGGTTGTTGAACGCCCAGTCTTCGAGCACGGTGAATCCTTTATCAACAATACCGGGTTCTTCAGTAGGTAATGAAAGTATATAAACTGTTTCGTCAAAACTGGTATAAGCATTCAGGTCAGCGCCGAAATCAACACCGGTTTTTTGTAAAAAATCAACCAGTTCATTTTTAGGGAAATTCTTTGAACCATTAAAACCCATATGCTCCATAAAATGCGCAAGCCCTAACTGGTTATCGTTTTCCTGGACAGAGCCTGCATTGACAGCAAGGCGCAATTCTAATTTCTTTTCCGGTTTTACATTTTTACGGATGTAATAAGTAAGTCCGTTCGATAACTTACCCACTTTTACATTTGGGTCGACAGGCAAGGGCTCGGAAAGTTTGTACTGGCCAAACGATGAGATATAAAAAATGCTCAGCAATAAAAGACTGAACATGGGTCTTAAGCAGAATTTCATATACTTCGGTTTTAGGTGCTATGAATTTAGTTATTATAAGAGACCTTAAAAAAATAAAAAACCTCCGCAGAATTACTACGAAGGTTCAAAAGAGTATTAACAGTATTCTTTAATTAAGGTATTTCAACACATCATCACTCGTTGGCGTTGTCTTGGGCGGGAAAACAGTAACAAGGTTTCCTTTTTCATCTACAAGGAATTTTGTAAAGTTCCAGGTGATAGGATCGTTGATTCCTTTTTTTGCAGCCTCACCAACCAGCCATTTGAATAAGGGAGCAATATCATCCCCTTTTACCGAAACTTTGTCCGCCATAGGAAAAGTAACACCATAATTTTTTTTACAAAATTCAGCGATATCTTCTTTGCTGCCGGGCTCCTGGTCCTTAAAATTATTGGCAGGAAAACCAATGATCACCAATTTGCCTTTGTAGGTATCATATAATTTTTGCAGCCCTTCGTACTGCGGTGTCAATCCGCATTTAGAAGCTGTATTTACGATCATTATTTTTTGACCTTTATACTGAGCCAGGTCAATCTCATTGCCGGTCAATCCGGCTACTTTAAAATCATAGATAGATCCGCCTGTTAAAGTTGCAGACAGGATTAAGGCTAATACTAACGTTTTCATATTTGTAATTTGAAAGAGTTAAAACAAAAGCGGGTATAAAGGTACGCCGGTAGCGGCCACAAAAATCTCTAATTTTTATATTAGGGCAGGGTTCGTTACTGTTTTTCAAAGCTACCCAGGTCGGCTTTAACACCTATGGGCCGGGGATTGCCGCTAACGTCAATTATAATATTGGTGCTTTTTCCAGCATCAACCGCAGGAGAATGCCGGGTATTTAACCTGAAGTCGTAATAGTTCCTGAACACGTTGATACTGTCAAACTGCGGATCGTTATTAGTTATAATTCCATCGCTGATGATATCCTGCAGTACGGTTTTCAATTTCCAAAGGTTGTGATCGAACTCGACATAGTCGCTGCCATTTTTGTCTACTACCACCTCATCTTCTATCAATCCACCCTCGCCCCAGAAAATGCAATTGCGAAAAATGGCGTTAAGAGCGGCGGTACCAGTTGCGTCCTTGTTACTAATTGATAGTACGGGAGCTTTATGGTCGATAAAATTATTAGAGAAGCTAACGACTGTGCAATGAGTGAATTCGTAGTCGCCACCCTTTCCTATTGCTATGTTTTTACCACAGTTGCTGATCAAACAGTTAGTTGCTTTAATGCTTGAGTTCAGCGCAATGATTCCGGCATCATAGGAGTTATCAATTACGCATTGATTGAGAATCAGTTTCGGATTTCCGTTGGTAGAAGGCCCTTCTGCTGCAATAGCCTGAAAGGAGTTTTTGATAACCGTATAATTCAATACGTTGTCCTTACTATCTGCTCTGAAATAAATACCCGGCCAGGCGGCAGGATAATCTTTATAAGGCTCATCCAGCCTGTCGCCACGGAAATAAACCCTGTCAATTGTATCTTTTCCGCCATTTACTCTCAAACTACCATCTATAATGATCGGAGCATCGGCATGCACATATATCCTGCAACCTTTTCCGATGGTCAATGTTTGGTCGACATCTACATATAAATAACCTTGTATTACATAAGGAAGATCATTTGTCCAGGTTTCGTTGATAAGAACCTCCTTGTTACGGAAGAAATGAGCATTCTGTCCCCATGCTTCCAGTTGTACCAGTTCGTTATTTCCATTATAGCTAACCTGGATACTGTCCCGGATGATAAAGGGGAGGTTGTCGCTATTGGGATCTACATTTACCTGTACAAAGACATAGACACTGTCATTGGCCTCTATTTCTATGCCCGTCGCTTCTGTTGTTGCATCGCCATCAACGTTCATTTTAAATTTTGAACCCTGGCCGCCCATCAGTTTTACTGAAGACAGCCTCAATTTTTGATTATTGTCGTTGATGATTTTGAACGATTGCGTAACAGAACCAACTTCGGTAAAGACCGTGTCGTAATGAAGCGTATCGGCGGTAATGCTGATGGTTGCGCCCGGCGAAGTGATAAATGAATCCTTTTTACAGGAAAATAAAAGAAGCGTGGCAGAGAGTATAAAGAATAGAGCAGTTTTCATCCGATAATTTTAAATAGGATTGATTCGTTGGTTTCAAAAATACTATGCCGTGAGCAAAGGAGGAAATGCGATTCATTCCGTCCCACCTATTAACTATTAGCAGTATAAAAAAGTGTTGCAATACTTAGTTTTACGTTTTCGGCCTTCAACAGTTCCATGCCGCAGGCTTCAAGGGTTGCCCCGGTTGTAACCACATCGTCCACCAGCAATACAGTTTTATTTCGAATGGCTTCGGATTTTGCCAGTACAAACTTTCCTTCCATATTTTGCCATCGTTCAATCCTGCCTCTCCTGGTCTGCGTATCGGTATGCTGAGAACGGATAATCACGTCTTTTAGTACAGGTACCTGTAAACTTTCGGCCATTCCTTCGCATAAAACCGTGGCCTGGTTATAACCCCTTCTTTTTTCTTTGGCTGCGAAAAGCGGTAAAGGGATCAGTGCGTCAACGTGAAAACGGTTGGATTTCTTCAGGCTTTCTCCCATCATTTTACCTAACTGTGCACCCAATTCGTGGTTTCCGCGGTATTTGAACTGATGCATCAGTCGCTGCATCAGCGATTCTTTTGTAAAATAATACTGCGCCGTCGCCTGCTCTAATGGAATCCGCCCCCAGAATTTCTTTTCTACAGGATTGCCTGCATGAGATTCGAAATTCGTGTCCGGCATGGCGTCTATGCAGCGCATACACAGCAAACTTTCTTTGCTTAGCATGTCGTTGCTACAGCCGCTGCATACATGCGGAAACAATAATTGGAGAAAGGAATCTTTTATTTCTCTTATACTAATCATAGCAGGTGTAGAGGAATGTGAAAGTAAAAATTTCAAATTAAAAAGTTATGAAGCAGTACATGGTTTTCTTAACTCCCCTTTAGGGGATGGGGGCTTAAAATAAATACTGATAAACTTCTTCTACCCGTCCCATCATAACTATCTCGATATTAAATTTCTGTTTTGCCAAACCCTTCT
>WUUC01191768.1_pt1 | contig 25279 bp, 24 predicted proteins | sample 6278441 | NCBI WGS metagenome assembly WUUC01 (sample SAMN13675441, study PRJNA597444) | soil metagenome | isolation source: soil | place: USA: Washington | collected 2017-10 | reverse complement strand
CGCCCGTCGGGGGGTGGATGTGCGCGGCGTCGCCCGCCAGCAGCACCCGCCCGACCCGGTAGCGGTCGGCCAGCCGGGTGGCGTCGCCGAACCGCGACAGCCACCGCGGCGCGTGCACCCCGAAGTCGGTGCCCGCGATCGCCCGCAGCTGCCGGCGGAACTCCTCGAGGGTCGGCGGGACCGACCGGTCCTCGGTGACCCCCGCGGCGGGCACCCCCACCCGGTACACCCCGTCCTCCAACGGCATGAACCCGAACCGCTTCTCGGTCTCGCGGACCCGCGCCATCACCGCGGCCAGCTCGTCGGGCGGCGTGGTCACCCGCATCTCCCCCAGCAGCGTCTCCACCCGGGAGGGCTCGCCGGGGAACCTGACGCCGAGCAGCTTGCGCACCGCGCTGCGGCCGCCGTCGCAGCCGACGACGTAGCGGGACCGCAGCCGCGTGCCGTCGGCCAGCTCGACGTCCACCCCGTCCTCGTCCTGGTCGAGGCCCACGACCTCGCGGCCGCGGCGGACCTCGGCACCCAGGCCGGTGGCGTGCTCGGTCAGCAGCCGGTCGGTGGTGGTCTGCGGGATACCGAGGATGTAGGGGTGGGTGGTGTCGAGCCGTTCGGGTGCGGGCTTGGCGATGGCGGCGAACCCGCCGACGGGGTGCCGCTTGCCGTGGGCGAGGAACCGCTCCAGCAGGCCGCGCTGGTCCATCACCTCGATGCTGCGCACGTGCAGGCCCAGCGAGCGGACCACCTTGGTCGGTTCGGTGTCCTTCTCCAGCACGACGGTGCGCACGTCGTGCAGCCGCAGCTCACCGGCCAGCATCATGCCGGTCGGTCCGCCGCCGACCACGACCACGTCGATCATGAACTTCCCCCGTCCGGTTGTGTTTCCGCAGGCAGCGGTCACGGCGGGAGATTGTGCAGCACCACCGGGGTCTTGCCGCAAGACCGGGGGTGCGCTATAAGTTGGAAGTGGCAGGGAGTCGCGGACTCCCTGCTTTTGTCGTGTCCGTCATGTCCCCGGTGGTGTCGCGCAGGCGCGCCAGCCGGTCGTGGGCGGTGCCGGGGCGGTCCCGCGCGGCACGCAGGTCGACCAGGCGGCGGAGGTCCGCGAGCACCACGTCCAGGGGCGGGCCGCTGGCGGTGACCCGGGCGAGCCGGTCGGGCGGCATCGCCGCGGCGGGCCCGGCGAGGAACGGCAGCACCAGCCGGTGGTGGTGGAAGGCGTAGGCGGCGCCGTGGGCGCGGCAGACGGCGAGGAACTTCCCGGTGTGCCTGCCGTGCCGCTCCACGAACGCGAGCAGGTCCGCGGGCGGGGTCCGCAGCCGACGCTGGTCCTCCGGCGGCACGTACGGGTACTTCTCGGCGACGATCCGCTGGTAGAAGGGGTCGGCCAGGTCGCACAGGCCCAGCGCCAGGTCGATCTCGGTGACGGCGGCGAAGTCCCCGGCGTTCGCGCCCCGGTACTCCACCCCGCAGACCGGGTGCGGTTTGACGTAGGGGCGCACGTTCAGGAAGAACCGGTCCCGGTCGAGCCGGGCGGCGAGGTCACGGCTCGCGGCGAGCACGGCGTCCAGCGCGGCGAGGGCCTCGTCGAACAGGCTCCCGGCGAGGGCGGCGGTGACGTGCGGGACGCGGCGCAGCGCCGCGGCGGCCCGCTGGTAGGCGAGGACCGCGAGGCCGTTGCCGGTGACGAACGTCGCCTCGTCGGGCAGCCGGGTGAAGGTCCGCGAGGCGGGGTTGTGGGTGGACAGGTGCGCGAACACGAACCGGGGCGCCACCCCGAGCGCGAGCCCGAGCCGCCCGGCGACGGCCTGCGCGTCCTCGGGTGCCGCGACCTCGTGCCTGCGGCAGGCCGCGAGGTAGAGCCCGACGGCACCGAGCAGCACGTACGGATCACCACCGCCGGCGCCGGTGAGGCGGCGCACGAGGGCGGCGCCGTCGTCACGGAGGACCCGCCGCCGCCGGTCGAGATCGGCCACGTCGTACACGATCTCGGTCCGGGCGGCGAAGTACGCCTCCTCGAGACCGGTGTTGAGGTCGAGGAACTCGGTGTCGAGCCAGCGCTCGAGATCGGTGGGGGCGGCCATGCGGTCATGCTCGCCGTGGTGTGGGCGCGCGAACAGGTCCACCTCGGCGCCGGCTAACTGGACCGCCCGGTGAGAGGGCCGCCGCGGGAGCGTTCCGGGCTGCGCGAAAGACACTCAACGAGGGGCGAGCACCACGAGCACCACGGACAGCTCGTTGGTCTCCACCGCACTGCCGTCAGCGAGCCCCTGGGGGAGCGCAGCGAGCCTGCTCACCTGCGCGAGCGGCTGCTCGCCACGGGCCCGCTGTGTGAGCCGCTCGACCTCTCGGTGCGGTCAGGCCGGGTGGTCGGTGAGGAGTGCGGCCAGCAGGCGGGTGCGCAGGTCGTCGGTGGTGTCGGCCGGGGTCAGGAGGGCCTCGCGCAGGGCGGTGGTTCTGCCGCGCAGTTCTTCTGCCTGCCGGGTGTGGGTTTCGGCGTGTGTGCGGGCGGTGTCCAGGGCGGTGGTGAGGCTGTCGGCCCTGGCGCGGGTGTCGTGCAGTTCGGCGGCGGTGGTGTCCAGGCGGGTGCGGGTCCGGGTGAGGTGTTCGGCCAGTTCGTCGGCCCGGGTGCGGGCCTGGGTGAGGGCGCCGGTCAGTTCGGTGGTTCTGGCGGTGGCGCGGGTGAGCTGGTCGTCGGTGGTGGTGCGCAGGTCGGCCAGGGCGGTGCGGGCGGCGTCGCGTTCGGCGCGGGTCGTGGCCAGTTTCTCCGTGGTGGCGGCCAGGGCTTTCTCCGCGGTCTCGGCCCGGGTGCGTTCCGCGCGGACAGCGGTGTCGGCGCGGGTGCGTTCGGTGGCGGCGGCGCCTTCGGCGCGGGCCTGGGCGAGTTCGGCGCGGGCGCGGGCCTCGGCAGCGGCGTCGGTGGCGGCGAGGGCCTCGTCGCGTTCCGTGCGGAACCGTTCGACCTCGGCGGCCGCGGCCCGCACGGTGTCGGCGGCCTGGTCGGTGGCGAGCCGGGCGGCGGCGGTGGCCGTGGCGGCGGCGTCCTCGGCGGCCTGGCGCAGGCCGCGTTCGCGGGCGGCGGTCTCCTCGGCGTCGGCGATGCGGGTGGCGGCGGTGTCGAGTTCGGCGCCGAGGGTGTCGCGCAGCGCGGTCGCGGCGGCGAGGGCCTCGGTCAGGGGGTCGGTGAGCTGGGTGGCGGCCGCGGTGAACGCGGCGGTGGCGGCGGTGATGCCGGCGTCGGCGGGGGTGCCGAGGGCTTCGGTGAGCGCGTCCTGGGCGGCGGCGAGCTGTTTGCAGGTCTTCCCGCCGGGCCAGGTGCGGTCGGGGCAGTAGGCGAACGGGCGGCCGCCGCGCGGCCCCGGCGCGGGCAGCGGCGCCCGGCAGTGGCGGAACCCGCAGAGGGAGTCCGTCTCGACCATTTCCACGACGACATCGACCATACGCGAAGTCTAGTATCAGTACTCATAACTACAACAGCGGGTTAGAGATAATACAACCGCAACTCTACTCGGCTACAGAACCGAGCTTTTGTAGCTAAAATGGTCGAGTGACTTCAGGGGAGCTGACGAGAGCCGTCGAGGGGCCGTGGCCAGGCGTTCAGGCGCCCGCCGCGCTGCTGGGAGAGATCGCGGAGTGGCTGGGCGGCTACGGCAACCGCGCCACGCGCCGCACCTACGCCGAAGGACTTGGGCTGCCCACAACCGGCACCGACATCCGGGACTGGCTCCCCCGCCCCGACGAGGCCGCGAAAACTGTGCGGCCGGACGACTGGGCGGCGGCGGTCGTGCGGTACGCGGCCGTCGTCGGCGCCACCGCGGCCACGCAGACCACCCGGCACGCTCCTCCCCCGGCGGCGCGGGGCCGGTTCCGGCACCTGCACTGGTTCCGCTGGTGCGCCACCGCAGGCGTGGACCCGCTCACCGCGACGTCCGCCCACGTCAAGTCGTGGCTCGACGCCCTCACGGCCGCCGACGCCGCGCCCGCCACCCGCGACCGCATGCTCGCCACCGTCAAGGCCCTCTACACCCACCTCGCGGACACCGGGCTCGCCGCGGGGAACCCGGCCGCGCTCAACCGCCGTCGCCTGGGGCTCGGGGCCGCCGCCGCGAGCACGACCGGCACCGTGGTGCTCACGACCGCGCAGGTCCGCGACCTCTACGCGGCCGCCCGCGCACCCCGGCGCGGCGCGAGCGCGGTGGACACGGCCCGCGCGGCGGCGGTCGTCGCCCTGTTCACCCTCGGGCTGCGGGTCAGCGAGCTGTGCGACCTCGACCGCGGCGACCTGCACGTCACCCGCGGCCGCCGCGCGCTGCGGGTGCGCGGCAAGGGCGGCAAGACCCGCGTCGTCTACCTCCACGCCGCCGCCGAACAGGCCCTGACCGACTACCTGCGGGAACGCGACGCCGGTGCCGGCACCACCCCCGCGCGCCGCGGGGTCCCGGTCGGCGCGCCGCTGCTCGTCACCCGCGGCGGCGGCCGTTTCCGCCGCCAGGCCGTGTGGCAGCTGCTGCGGCGCCTGTCCGCCGACGCGCCGCTGCACCCCCACGCGCTGCGGCACTTCTACGTCACCACCGCCGTCGAGGCGGGCGCCCAGCTGGTCCACGTCCAGGCCGACGTCGGCCACACCAGCATCGACACCACCGAGCAGGTCTACAACAACGCCGCCCGTGACCCGTCCCGCAGCGCCGTCGACCTGGTCGGCGACGTCCTGGAGCTGGGCGCGGGGAGCTAACGGTCGAGGAGTGCGCGCAGGACGGTGCGGTCGGTGTCGTGGGCGGCGCGGGCCAGGGCCCGTTCGTAGGCGGCCGCGGCGTCGACGGGTCTGCCGAGGCGGCGCAGCAGGTTGCCGCGCACCGAGTGGTACAGGTGGTAGCGGTCCAGGTCGAGGGACTCCACGAGCGCCAGCGCCGCGGCGGGCCCGGACACCTCGGCGACCGCGACCGCCCGGTTCAGGGCCACCACCGGGGTGGGGGCGACGGCCAACAGCTGGTCGTACAGGGCGAGGACCTGCGTCCAGACGGTGTCGGCCGTGGAGGAGGCGTCGCTGTGGACGGCGGTGATCGCGGCCTGGATCTGGTACGGGCCGGGCCTGCCGCGCCGCAGGCAGCGCCGCACGAGGTCCTGCCCCTCGGCGATGAGGGCGCGGTCCCAGCGGGTGCGGTCCTGGTCGGCGAGCAGCACCAGCTCACCGCCGGCGCTCACGCGCGCGGGGCGTCGGGACTCACTGAGCAGCATGAGCGCCAGCAGGCCCAGCACCTCCGGCTCGTCGGGCATGAGACCGGCCAGCAGCCGGCCCAGCCGGATCGCCTCGGCGGCGAGGTCGGCGCGGCCGGGGGCGGAGTGGCCCTCGTTGAAGATCAGGTACACGACCGCGAGGACGCCGCGCACGCGGGCGGGCAGGTCGGCGTCGCTGGGCACCCGGTAGGGGATGCCCGCGTCGCGGATCTTGTGCTTCGCCCGCACCAGCCGCTGCGCCATCGTCGGTTCCGGCACCAGGAACGCGTGGGCGACCTCGGCGGTGGTGAGGCCGCCGAGCAGGCGCAGGGTCAACGCGACCCGCACGCCCAGGGCGAGCGCGGGGTGGCAGCAGGTGAAGATCAGGCGGAGCCGGTCGTCGCGCACAGGTCCCTCCTCGGGTTCGGGGTCGGCGGCGAGCAGGGACAGGGCCTGCCGGTGCCGGTCCTCCCGGGTGGCCTCGCGGCGCAGCCGGTCGACCGTCCGGTTGCGGGCGGTGGTGATCAGCCAGCCCGCGGGGCTGGGCGGCAGCCCGTCGGCAGGCCAGCGGCGCAGCGCCTCGACGAACGCGTCCTGCACGGCCTCCTCGGCCAGTTCGAGGTCGCCCAGCGCCCGGACCAGCACGGACACCGCGCGCCCGTACTCGCGCCGGAACACCTCCTCGACGGTCACCGGCGCGGCGCGTACATGATCACCGCGACCCCGGCCAGGCACAGCGCGGCACCGGCATAGTCCCAGCGGTCGGGCCGGAACCCGTCGGCGACCACGCCCCACGCGAGGGACCCGGCGACGAACACGCCGCCGTACGCGGCGAGGATCCGCCCGAAGTTCGGGTCGGGCTGGAAGGTGGCCACGAACCCGTAGGCCCCGAGCGCGAGCACCCCCGCGGCGATCCACCACAGGCCGCGGTCCTCCCGCCAGCCCTGCCACACCAGCCACGCGCCCCCGATCTCGGCGAGTGCCGCGAGGACGAACAACACCAGCGACCGGACGACGCTCACTGGAACGGCCGCACCTCCACGGCCAGCGGGGAGAGCACCACGGCGAGCCTGCGGGCCCACGCGAGCGCGGCGTCGAGGTCGGCGGCCCGGATGACGGTGAAGCCGCCGAGGAACTCCTTGGCCTCGACGAACGGGCCGTCGGTCACCAGGACCTCCTCGCCGGTGGCGCGCAGGACGGTCGCGGCGCCGGGCGGGTGCAGGCCCGCGGCGAACACCCACGCCCCGGCGGCCCGCATCTCCTCGTTGAGGGCCTCGAGGTCACGCATCACCGGCGCGAGCACCTCGGGGTCGGGGGTGCCGTCGGGCTGGTAGATGCTCAGCAGGTACTGCTTCATGGCGGTGATCCTTCCTCAGCCGGTCCGTCGACACCTACACGAACGACCGTCGCGTCGATCGACACGCGATGTACTATGGTTTTCATATCATCTGAAAAGCATAGGAGTTTGCATGTTCCTGATCACCGGCGCGACCGGCACCGTCGGCCGCCCCCTCGTCGAGCTCCTCCGCGGCGCCCCGGTCCGCGCGCTCACCCGCGACCCCGCCCACGCGGACCTCCCCGGCGCGGAACTGGTCACCGAACCCGACCTCACCGGGGTCACCGCGCTGTTCCTGCACCCGCGGGCCGTCGGCGCCGGCGCCGAGGACCTGCTGGCCCGCGCCAGGGAGCAGGGGGTGCGGCGGGTCGTCGTGCTGAGCGCCGCGAACGTCGACGACCCCCTCGACGAGCAGCCGTCCCGGTTCAACGGCGACCGCAACGCCGAGACCGAGGCCGCCGCCATCGGCAGCGGCCTGGAGTGGGTGAGCCTGCGCGCCGGCTACTTCGCGGCCAACACGGCCACCGCGTGGGGCCCGCAGCTCCGGGCCGGCGACGTCGTGCACGCACCGTTCCCGCACGTCGCGGAGGCGCCGGTCGACGAACGCGACCTCGCCGCCGTCGCCGCCCACGCCCTGACCGGCGACGACCTCACCGGGCGCACGCTCGTGCTGACCGGCCCGGAGTCCCTCACCCACACCGACCTCGTCACCACCCTCGGCCACGCGCTGGGCCGCGACCTGCGGTTCTCGCCCGTGCCCGCCGACACCGCGGCCCGCGCCATGGCCGAGCACGGCCACCGCCCCGAGTTCGTCGCCGCGCTGATGGCCAGGTACGCGCGGCAGGACGGACAGGCCGCGCCCGTCAGCGGCGACGTCGAGGAGGTGCTGGGCCGCCCGGCGCGGTCGTTCGCGCGGTGGGCCGCCGACCACGCCGCCCTGTTCACGCGGACGGCACCGCCCGCTACGGCACCGGTGTGAGGAGCGTGCCGTCGGCCAGGAACTGCCGCAGGTTGCGCAACGCCAGGTCGCCCATGGCCTCGCGGGTCTCGGTGGTGGCGCTCGCGATGTGGGGCAGCAGCACCACGTTGTCCAACGCCGCCAGCGGCTCCGGCACGGCGGGCTCGTCGGCGAACACGTCCAGCGCGGCACCGGCGATCGTCCCGCGAGTCAACGCCGCCACCAGCGCCGGTTCCTCGACGACACTGCCGCGGGCGATGTTCACCAGGTAGCCGCCCGGACCCAGCGCCTCGAGCACCGGCGCCGACACCAGCCCCGCCGTCCCGGCACCGCCCGCCGTCGCCACCACCAACACGTCGACCGCGGCCGCCAGCGCCGCCGGCGACTCCACGTAGGCGTAGGGCACGCCGGGCACCCGCCTGCGGGAGTGGTAGCTCAGCCGGGCGTCGAACGCGGTCAGCCTGCGGGCGATCGCCGACCCGATCCGGCCCAGCCCCAGGATCCCCACGTGCCGGCCCGTCACCCTCGTGGCCAGCGGGAACGCGTGGTCACGCCACTCACCCCGGCGCACGAACCGGTCCGCCGCCGACAGGCGGCGCAGCACGTCGATCAGCGCACCCACCGCCAGGTCGGCGACGCAGTCGGTCAGCACGTCCGGGGTGTTGCTCACCACGATCCCGCGGGACCGGGCGTGGCCGACGTCGACCGTCTCGTGGCCCACCCCGAAGACCACGACCGCCCCCAGCGCCGGCAACGCGTCCATCTGCTCAGCGGTCAACCCGGCACGGGAGGAGGTGACGGCCACCACCACCTCGGCCGACGGCTCCTCGACGACCTTGTGGTGGGTCCGCAGCGCCGTCTCCAGCGACGGCAGCAGCGGGCACACCCGCAGGACGGTCACACGCCCTCCAACGCGGGTCGCTTCGGGTCGAACCGCCAGCCCGGCACGAGGTACTGCATGGCCACAGTGTCGTCCCGCGCGCCCAGCTCCGCACGCCGGTACAGCTCGTGCGCCGCCTCGACCCGCGCCATGTCCAGCGTGACCCCCAGCCCCGGCTCCGCGGGCACGGTCAGGTGCCCGTCGGCCAGCGGGATCGGCGCGGTCGTCAGCCGCTGGCCGTCCTGCCAGATCCAGTGCGTGTCGACAGCAGTGATCTCACCCGGCGCCGCCGCCGCGACGTGCGTGAACATCGCCAGCGACACGTCGAAGTGGCTGTTGGAGTGCGACCCCCACGTCAGGCCCCACGCCTCGCACAGCTGCGCCACCCGCACCGACCCCCGCAGCGTCCAGAAGTGCGGGTCGGCCAGCGGGATGTCCACCGCGGACTGCCGCACCGCGTGCCCGAGCTGCCGCCAGTCCGTCGCGACCATGTTCGTCGCCACCGGCAGGCCCGTCGCGCGGCGGAACTCCGCGAGCGTCTCCCGCCCCGAGTAGCCGTCCTCCGCGCCGCACGGGTCCTCGGCGTAGGCGAGCACGTCCCGCAACGCCCGGCCGTGCCGGACCGCCTCCGCCAGCCGCCAGCAGCCGTTGGGATCCAGCGTCAGAGCGGCGTCGGGGAACCGGTCGGCGAGGGCACGCACCACCGCCACCTCCTCCGCCCCCGGCAGCACCCCGCCCTTGAGCTTGAAGTCGGTGAACCCGTAACGCTCCCGCGCCGCCTCCGCCTGCGCGACGATCCCCGCCGCGTCGAGCGCCTCCCGGTCCCGCACCGCGAACCAGCCCTCGCCCTCCCCGGCCCGGTAGTGCAGATCGGCCCGCGTGCGGTCCCCGACGAAGAACAGGTAACCCAGCGCCCGCACCCGCGACCGGTGCCGCCCGTCACCCAGCAACGCCGCCACCGGCACCTCCAGGAACCGGCCGAGCAGGTCCAGCATCGCGGCCTCCACCGCGGTCGCGACGTGCACCGCGACCCGCAGGTCGAACGTCTGCCGCCCCCGCCCCGCCGCGTCCCGCGCCCCGAACCGGTGCCCGACAGCGGCCAGCACCGCGTTGTGGTCACCGACCGCCGCACCCACCACCAGGTCCTCGGCCGCGGTGAGGGTGCCCGTGATCGCCGGCCCGCCCGGCACCTCACCGACCCCCGTGCGGCCGTCGGAGTCGGTGAGGACCAGCAGGTTCCGCGTGAAGAACGGGCCGTGCGCACCGCTGAGGTTCAGCAGCATGCTGTCCCGGCCCGCGACCGGCACCACCCGGTAACCGGTGACGACCGGCGGGCTCACTCCGCCGACCCGTCCCGCAACCGCGGCACCCCCAGCGGGTTGCCGTCCCGCAACTCCTCCGGCAGCAGCGCGTCCGGCACGTTCTGGTACGCCACCGGCCGCAGCCACCGCTCGATCGCGAGGGTGCCGACCGACGTGGTCGCGGGCGCCGACGTCGCCGGGAACGGACCGCCGTGCACGACCGCGTGCCCCACCTCCACCCCGGTGGGCCACCCACCGAACAGCACCCGCCCCGCCAGGAGCTCCAGCCGCGGCAGCAACACCGCCGCCGTGCCCAGATCACGGCCTGCCGCGTGCACCGTCACGGTCAGCTGCCCCTCCAGCGCGTCGAGGATCCGCTCCAGCTGCCCGAGATCGCGCACCCGCACCACGAGCGACGCCGCACCGAACACCTCCTCCTGCAGCCCGCGGTCGGCCAGGAACGTGTCGCCGTCGGTGACGAACAGCCGCGCCTGCCCACACGCCCCCACCGACGCATCCACGGCCCCGGCCGCCACCTCGGTCACCCCCGCCGCGGCCGCCAGCCGCCCCGTCCCCGCCACATAGGACCGGTGGATGTCCGCGTTCAGCATCGCCGCGCCCGGCGCCGCACCCACCGCCGCACCGGCGGCCTCGAGGAACCCCGCCGGATCACCCAGCGCGAACACCAGCCCGGGACTGGTGCACAACTGCCCGGCCGAGGTCGTCAACGACGCCACGAACGCCCCGCCCAGCGCCGCACCGGACTCCGCCAGCGCACCCGGCAACAGGATCACCGGGTTCACCGACGACATCTCCGCGTACACCGGAACCGGCACCGGCCGCGCCGCGGCCGCGGCCACCAGCGCCAGCCCACCCGACCGCGACCCGGTGAACCCCACCGCCGCGATCCCCGGGTGCGCCACCAGCGCCGTCCCCAGCTCCCGGCCCCCACCGAACAACAACGAGAACGTGCCCTCCGGCAACCCGTGCGCCGCCACCGCCGCCCGCACCGCCCGCCCCACCAGCTCCGACGTGCCCGGGTGCCCGCTGTGCGCCTTCACCACCACCGGCGCCCCCGCGGCCAGCGCCGACGCCGTGTCCCCGCCCGCCACCGAGAACGCCAGCGGGAAGTTGCTCGCCGAGAACACCGCGACCGGACCGAGCGGCACCCTCCGCTGCCGCAGATCGGGCCTGGGCAACGGCACACGCCCCGGATCGGGGGTGTCCAGCCGGGCCCCGAGCCACCGACCCTCAGCCACCACCGACGCGAACAGCCGCAGCTGCCCCGTCGTCCGCGCCAGCTCGCCCCGCACCCGCGGCTCCGGGATACCCGTCTCCGCGACCACCCGCGCCACCAGCGCGTCCCCCAGCCCCTCGACGTTGTCCGCGACCGTGGCCAGGAACGCCGACCGCGCCGCCGGCGACGTCGCCCGCAACACCGGGAACGCCTGCCGCGCCAACCCCACCGCACGATCCACATCGGACCCGTCGCCCAGGCCGTAGACCGGCTCGAGCGCCTCACCCGTCGCCGGATCCACCCCCCGCACCGCACCCGCGCGGCCCCGCACGTCACCCGCACCGATCAACATCGACCCGGTCAGCCCCGCAGGCGCCGAAGACACGGCGGTCACGACAGCCCCGCCTTCGCCACCAACGCACCCAGCTCCTCGAACTCACCGGCCGTCAGATCCACCAACGGCGGCCGCACCGGACCCGGATCCCGGCCCACCGCCCGCAACCCCGCCTTGACGATCGCCACCGCATACCCCGCCCGCCGGTCCCGGATCTCGATGTAGGGCAACACGAACTCCACCAGCTTCCGGTACACCACCCCCGCGTCCCGCGCCCGCACCGCCGCATAGAACTCCAGCGCCCACCGCGGCGCGAAGTTGAAGATCGCCGACGAGTACGTCGTCACACCCATCTCCAGATACGGCAACGCATACGTCTCCGCCGTCGGCAACCCCCCGATCGACAGCAACCTGCCCCCCAGCCGCGCGAACACCCGCGTCATCAGGTCCACGTTGCCCACCCCGTCCTTGAACCCCACCAGGTTCGGGCACCGCTCGGCCAACCGCGCCACCGAATCGAACGTGAACCGCGCGTTCGCCCGGTGGTACACCACCACCCCCAGCGACGTCGCCGCGCACACCGCCGACACGTGCGCCACCAGACCCTCCTGCGGCACCTCCGTCAGATACGGCGGCAACAACAACAGCCCCGACGCGCCCGCCGCCTCCGCGTCCCGCGCCATCTCCACCGCCTGCGCCGTGCCGTACCCCGCGGGCGCCAGCACCGGCGTCTCCCCCGCCACCGCCACCGCCGCCCGCACCACCCGCGCGACCTCCGCCGGCGTCAACGCGAAGAACTCACCCGTCCCGCCCGCCGCGAACAACCCCGCCGCCGCGAACGACGCCTGCCACGCCACATGCGCCCGGTAGGCGTCCTCGTCGAACCCCAGACCCGCCGTCGCATGCGTCACCGGAAACGACAACAACCCCGCACCGAGGGTCTCACGCAAGGCGTCCGGACTCACCGTCACAACAAACTCCCAGGTCGGCACGGACATCGCGTCCCCGAGCGTAAGACCGGCCCCGATACCTGTCTAAGTCCAACAACGCATCCCGCGATACCTTCCGGGCATGCCCTTCACGCTCGACCAACTCCGCGGCTTCGTCGCCGTGGCCGAGGAAGGCAACTTCGGCCGGGCCGCCACCCGCCTGCGCATCACCCAGCCACCCCTCTCCCGCCAGGTGCAGAAACTCGAACGCGCCCTCGACGTCCAACTCCTCGTCAGAACCCCCCGAGCCGTCCTGCTCACCCCCGCAGGCGACGCGTTCCTCCCCGAAGCCCGCCGCATACTCACCCTCGCCGACGCCGCCCCCACCACCGCCCGCAACGCCGCCCGCGGCACCGCGGGCACCCTCCGCATCGGCTTCACCGCCCTCTCCGCACTCACCGTCCTCGGCACCTGGATCCGCACCACCACCCGGCACCTCCCAGACGTCGACCTCACCCTCACCGAAATGGTCTCCCGCGACCAGGTCGACGCCCTCCTCGCAGGCCACATCCACGTCGGCCTCGCCCGCGGCATCCCCGCCTCAGAACTCCTCCACACCCGCCGCGTCCACACCGAAAGCCTCATCCTCGCCGCCCCCCGCCACCACCCCCTCACCCGACTCGGCCACCCACCCACCCTCCACGACATCGGCCGCCACGACGTCGTCACCTACACCCCCGTCACCGCCCGCTACCTCCAGGAACTCGTCATCCGCGTGTTCCACAGCGCCGGAGTCGAACCACGCTACGTCCAACAGGTCAGCCAGGTGCACAGCCTCCTCGCACTCGTCGACGCAGGCCTCGGCGTCGGACTCGTCCCCCGCTCAGCCGCCCGCCTCCACCTGCCCAACCTCACCTTCACCGACATCGACGCACTCCACCCCGACATCGTCGAAACCCACTGCGTCTGGCGCACCGAACACGACAACCCCGCCCTCGACACCCTCCTGCGGCTCACCCACCCCGACCGGCTCACCCCCGCACCAACGCACGCGCCCGATCCGACAACACCGCCACCCGATCCCCCAACCGACCCACATCCCCGCCCAGATCCCCCACCAACCCCGCATAGTCCGCCGCCAACTCCCGATACCGACGCCGGAACTCCTCATCCCCACGCGGATAACGACCGTCCAACTCGATGATCAGCCCCGCCAGCACCGCCGCCCGCGCACCCAGCACCCCCCGCGCATCCGACGCCGCCTCCCGCTCCACCCGGTGCGCCGCCGCCAACCGCCCCGCCCGACGCCCCACCACGAACACCGCCGCCGACCCCACCAGCACCGCCGCGACCGCCGCCACCGCGACCAGATACCGCGGCAACGACGGACTCACCGTCCGCGCACCGTCCGGCACGATCCCCGCCCGCACCAGCCCGTCGTAGTTGACCGCCATCACCTTCACCGCCTCCAGCGGCCGGTCCACGAACTCGTCCACCCCGTTCGCGATCGTCGTCTCCGCCACGAACGCCTTGCCGAAATCCTCGTCCCCCGCGAAATGCCCGCACCCGTAGTGCTCGAACTCCCCGTCCCCCGGACTCAGCAACAACACCAGCGTCCCCGCCGCCGCACCCTCCGTCTCATCGCACACCGCCCCCAGATCAGCGCCACGCTCCTCGAACACCACCACCAGCCGCCGGTTCCCCACCACCCGCTCCGCCGCCGCCCGGTCCACCGCCACCCCCGGCGCCACATACACCGACGACGACCGCACCTGCCGCGCCACCGCACCGTCGAAAATCCCCGCCGACCACACCGCCCACCCCGCCAGCACCAGCAGACCCACCACCGCCACCCCGAACGGCGTCACCAGGAACCGCCTCACGACACCACCCCCGCCAGGTAGTTCACCGGCCGGTAATCCGCCCGGCCCAGCCCCCGCGCCACCCCGTCCAGCTCACGCTCCGCCGCCGACAACAACCCGTCCACGTGCCGATCCGGCAAACCCTCCGCCAACGCCGACCGCGCCGCCGACAACCTCCCGATCGCCCGCGTCAACCCCGCACCGTGCGACAACCCCGACACCTCGATCGCCAACGCCGTCAACCCCGCCAACCGCGCAGGCGGCCGCCGCACCGCAGCACCACCCCCAAGCACCGACCTCACCGACAACCCCAGGAACACCAACACACACACCCCGAACAACCACGGCAACACCGGCAACGCCACCCGCAACGGATCGAACGGCCGATACGGCAACGGACGATCGAACAACCCCGCGTACCGGACATCGGTCACCCCGTTCAGGTACACCGCCAGCACCGACCCCTGCGGATACGCATACAGGCTCAACCGATCCCCGAACCGGCCGTAGAACCCCGCACCCACCACATCCGCGAACTCCGCCGCACCCGGACCGTGGTACTCCACCCAGTTCCCGTACATCACCACCACCGGCTCACCCGGGAACAACCCCGCCAGCACCGGCCCGTACCGCGCCACCGGCACCCCGAACGGCTGCTGCGGAAACGCCGCCACCAGCAACCGCCCACCCGGAAAAGCCCTCGACGCCGCCTCCGGCACCGCCCCCAACGTCGCACCCGCCGCCACATGCGGCCGGCCCGCACGCAGATCCGCCGCCACCACCGCCACCTCCGCGGCCGACGGCACCCGCCACGCCACCACATCCGACCCGTCCGGCGACTCCTCGTCCTTCTCCGCCGCCACCAACGTCAGCAACAGACTCGTCACGTCCCCCGTCACGAACTGCGCCCGCCACCCAGCCAGATCATCACTCGACACCTGGTACGCACTGCCCACGACCTCGGTCCCCATCACCCGGATCGTCGCGTTCTCCACCTCCCGCAACCGGTCCTGCTGCGCCTCGCTCAACCCCGGCGGCGCCACCAGGACCCGGATGTCGGCACCCCCGATCGCCGCCGCCACCCGCGCCTCGTCCCAGAACGCCACCGACCCCGGCAACCGCACCACCGGGTCCTCCGCCACCATCGCCGTCATCTCCGCCACCGACGGCAACTCCGCACCCGTCAGCTCCCCCGCGCCACCCTCCACCACCTGCGTCCCCGACGGCGACCGCGCATAGCTCACCTCGACGCTCTGCCGCTGCGCGAACAAGAACACCACCAGCATCACCACCGCGGCACCCAGAAACACCCACCGCAGCCGCAGTCACCGCTCACCCACCAGCAGCCTCCCGCCACAACCGGTCGGCCCGCACCGCGCACTCCTCCGCCGCCACAGCCGCCGCCACCCCACCACGACCCGCCGCCAGCAACTCCGCACGCGCGAACAGCTCCTCAGCCGCCGCCACCACCCCCGGCACCGCGTCCCGGCTCACCGCGGCACTCCCCATCGCCGCCCGCGCCGCCGACCACGCCGTCCGCACCCGCACCCGCCGCGCCCGCACCCGCGGCAGGAACGCACCCCAGAACCCGGCGGCGACCACCAGCACGCCACCCGCCACCCACGGCACCCAACTCACCAGAAACTCACTGCCTCACGTCCACGACCAGGAAAGACCCGTTTCCCGATTGTGCCTCATGGACAGTCCACACCCGACTCCGACCGCCTCACCAGCGCGGCACCACCGGATCGAACGACGGAACCACCCGCCGGTAGTACCCCGTGTCATCCCGCTCCCGGATCCCACACGCCAGGTACTGCCCGTGCAACCGCGCCAACGCGTCCCGATCCAGCTCCACACCCAGACCCGGCCCCGACGGCACCGCCACCGCACCACCCACGAACCGCAGCACACCCGGCACCACCACGTCGTCCTCCGCCGCCTTCCACGGCCAGTGCGTGTCACACGCATACGTCAGGTTCGGCGTCGCCGCCGCCAGATGCGTCATCGCCGCCAGACTGATCCCCAGGTGCGAGTTCGAATGCATCGACAACGACAACCCGAACGCCCCGCACATCGCCGCCAACGACTGCGACCGCCGCAACCCACCCCAGAAGTGGTGATCCGACAACACCACCCGCACCGCGTCCACCTCCACCGCCGGCCGCAGGTGCTCGAACGCCACCACGCACATGTTCGTCGCCAACGGCATCGGCGCCGCCCGCGCGACCCGCGCCATCCCCGCCAGCCCCGTCGTCGGATCCTCCAGGTACTCCAGAACCCCCGCCAACTCCTCCGCCACCCCGATCGCGGTCCCCACACCCCACGCACCGTTCGGATCCAACCGCAACGGCACCCCCGGGAACGCCTCCCGCAACGCCCGCACCGCCGCGACCTCCTCCGCGGGCGGCCGCACCCCACCCTTCAGCTTGATCGCCCCGAACCCGAACTCCGCCACCATCCGCCGCGCCTGCGCCACCACCGCGTCCGGATCCAGCGCCGCACCCCACGAATCCGGCTCCCCACCCGGATGACCAGCCCACTTGTAGAACACGTACGCGCTGAAATCCACCCGGTCCCGCACCGCGCCACCCAGCAGATCGCACACCGGACGACCCACCACCTTGCCCTGCACGTCCAGGCACGCCACCTCGAACGGCGACAACACCCGGTCCGCCGCACTGCTGCCGGTGACCATCCCGCTCATCCCGTGACCACCCACACCGTCATCGAGACTGTCCCGCACCCGCCGCGCAACCTCCTGCGTGTGCCACACGTCCACCCCGGACAACGCCGCCGCCGCCGCCCGCAACCGCGTCAGGTGCCGCGCGTCACCGTAGGTCTCCCCGAGCCCCGAGACACCCGAGTCCGTGACCACCTCCACCACCGCCCGCAACGCGAACGGCTCGTGCACCCCCACCGCGTTCAACAGCGGCGGATCCCGGAACGCGACCGGCGTGATGTGCACGACCTCGATGCGATGCGCCACCCACCGAGTCTACAAACGCCGCCCGCCGCGACCAGCCGCCGCGAAACGCCCCTCAAAGCCCCGGCAGCGCGACACTCCACCGCGCCGGAGGCCTACCCCGGCCGGGAACACCCTCGGACAGCCCCCTTCCCTTCCTGTGCTTCTTTTGGCGTTGCGCTGGAGGCCGTGGCTCGCTCGCGAGCGGTAAACTCGGACATCTTTATAGTTCATAGTTGATTTTTAGATACAGGGGAGTGGGCAGGGGAGTCCCCTCGGAGGCGACCGCGGCCCCAGGCCGCGGCGAGGGTGATTCCGTTCGATCCGGCCGCGGCTGTCCGAAATAGCCGGGGAATGAATTCTCTGACCGCCCCGGAGAATTGTTCCGCGCATTGGCCGCCGGTTCCCGCGGGCTGTCCCCCGTCCGGAAAACCGTCCTCTGACTTGCGTGGACTCTCCGTGATCACGTGCCGCTCAGCGCGTGACGTCACGCGGGGAAGAGGAATTCTACTCACCGGTATTACGGCGTTCGGGTGGTCGTCCTTGACGTGCGCGGCCGTCTCCGATTGGGTCCGTGACCTCACCGAAATCGAGGATGGAGTCGGCGGTGCCGGAGAACTCGCTCGGCTGGTTGGTGTCGTCCTTCGCGAACGACGTCCCCGGGGTCGCGCACACCGCGCTCGTGACCGCCGACGGGCTGCTCGTGGCCGCCAGCGGTGCGCTGTCCCGCGACGACGCGCACCAGCTCGCCGCCCTCGCCGCCGGGCTCGCCAGCCTCACCTCGGGTGCCGCCGACCTGTTCACCGCGGGACCGGTGGTCCAGTCCGTCATCGAGATGCAGCAGGGCTTCCTGCTGCTCATGGCCGTGGGCGACGGCACCAGCCTCGCCGTGTTCGCCGAGGACCGCTGCGACATCGGGCTCGTCGGCTACGAGATGTCGCTACTCGTCAAACGGGTCGGCCCGGTGGTCGACACGCCGGTCCGCGAGTGCACCGGCCCCTGACCGGAGCGCGTTGTCGGTGCGACGCTCTACGCTGCGCGCATGCCCAAGACCAGCGCCGCCCTGTTGCTGTTCCGCCGTCGGGACGAGCTCGAGGTGCTGATCGCGCACATGGGCGGCCCGTTCTGGGCGCGCAAGGACGCCGGCGCGTGGTCCATCCCCAAGGGCGAGTACACCGACGGGGAGGAGCCCCTCGCCGCCGCGCGGCGGGAGTTCGCCGAGGAGATGGGGTCACCGCCACCGGACGGCGAGGTCGTCGACCTGGGCGCGGTCCGGCAGTCCGGCGGCAAGGTCGTCACCACCTACGCCGTCGAGGGGGACTTCGACCTCGACGGGTTCCGCAGCAACACCTTCGAGCTGGAGTGGCCGCGCGGGTCCGGGCGGACGCAGACGTTCCCCGAGGTCGACCGCGCCGCCTGGGTCAGCGTGGCGGTCGCGCGGGAGAAGCTGGTCAAGGGGCAGGTACCGGTGCTCGACGCACTGCGGGAACACCTCGGGAGCGACGTGTGAAGTACCTCATCCTGATCCACAGCAACCCGGCGTCGCGGGCGGCGTGGGACAACCTCACCGACGAGCAGCGCGCGAGCTTCGGGCGCGCCCACCTGGAGCTCAACGAGCAGCTCGCCGAGGAGGGCGTGCTGGCGGGCGGTGAGGGGTTGCAGCCGGTGGACACGGCCACCCGGGTCTCGGTGCGCGAGGGCCGGACCATCACGTCCGACGGCCCGTTCGCCGAGGTCAAGGAGCACCTGGCCGGGTTCTACGTGGTGGACGTGCCGAGCGCGGCCGACGCCGTCGCCATCGCCGCGCGGGTGCCGGACGCGACGTTCGGCGAGGTCGAGGTGCGGCCGGTCTACGACCTCAGCCAGTGGGAGCCCTGAGGTTCCGTCGCGGGTACCTGGTCGGCGCCGTGGCAGCCGCTCACGGCGTAGCGGCGCACACCGGCCAGCACCAGCGGGTCGAGCTCGAGGACCCGTTCCAGCTCGGTCCGCGACGTCGTCGCGAAGATCGTCAGGTTGTCCTCGGGGACTCGGCCCGGCAGCAGCCACCCGCGTTCCCGCTGGTCGAGGCACCACATCAGGTGCTGGTCGACCAGTGCCCGGTTCGCGGGGGCGGCCCACTGGAAGTCACCGCGGTTGTGACCCAGCGCGACGTACAACCGCTCGAGATCTTCGGGACTCACCCCTAGATAGTGCACCACCCGGCGAGCGCCGCGCCGCCACCTCCCGGAATACTCCAGTGCCGCTCGAGAGACGGGGCAGGACCGGGGCGGGCCGGTGAGAGGATGTCGGCCATGAGCGCACCGGACGTCGAACGCGTGCTGCGGGAGCTCGCCCCGCAGGTGCTGGGTGCGCTCGTGCGGCGCTACGGCGGTTTCGACACCTGCGAGGACGCCGTGCAGGAGGCACTCATCGCCGCGGCGACGCACTGGCCGGTCGACGGGCTGCCGGACAACCCCCGGGCCTGGCTGGTGACCGTCGCGGGCCGCAGGCGCACCGAGCTGTGGCGCAGCGAGACGGCCCGGCGCCGCCGCGAGGAGAACGTCACCGCGCTCGCACCGCCGGATCCCGAACCGGTGTCCGGCGTCGACGACACCCTCACGCTGTTCCTGCTGTGCTGCCACCCAGCGCTGACGCCCGCGTCGCAGGTGGCGCTCACGCTGCGGGCCGTCGGCGGGCTCACCACCACCGAGATCGCCCGCGCGTTCCTGGTGCCGGAGACGACGGTCGGGCAGCGGATCAGCCGCGCCAAGAAGACGATCCGGGGCGCGGGGTTCCACCTGCCGCCGCCCGCGGAACGCGCCGAACGCCTCGGCGCCGTCCTGCACGTGCTGTACCTGGTCTTCAACGAGGGCCACACCGCGACCTCGGGCGAGGCACTGCACCGCGTCGAGCTGACCGCGGAGGCGATACGGCTGACCCGCCAGCTGCGGGAGCAGCTGCCCGACGACGGTGAAGTCGCGGGCCTGCTCGCGCTGATGCTGCTGACCGACGCGCGGCGCCCCGCGCGGACCGGCGAGGACGGCGCGCTGATCCCCCTCGACGAACAGGACCGCTCGCGGTGGGACGGCACGCAGATCGCCGAGGGCGACGCGCTGATCACCGACACCCTCGCCAGGGCGCCGATCGGCCCGTACCAGCTGCAGGCCGCGATCGCGGCGGTGCACTGCGGCGCGGCGCGGGCCGAGGACACCGACTGGGAGCAGATCCTCGGCCTGTACGAGCTGCTCGCCGCGGTCGCGCCGGGCCCGATGGTCACGCTGAACCGGCTGGTGGCGCTCGCGATGGTGCGCGGCCCGCGGGCGGGCCTGGAGGCGCTGACCGGCGCCGAGGCCGATCCGGCGCTCGCCGGGCACCACCGCGTGGCGGCCGTCCGTGCCCACCTGCTGGAGATGGCGGGCGAGTCCGCGGCCGCCGTCGAGCAGTACCGGCTGGCCGCCGGGCGCACCGACAGCGCGCCGGAGCGGCGCTACCTCGAGGCCCGGGGTGATCACATCGTGACGCGGGTGTGAGTAGTCGTACGGATCCGGGCGGGTGGTGTTGTCGGTGTACTGACGTGCATGGCTGACCACACCTCGGACACCCTCCCTCGACTGGCCGACGCGCTCGTCGAGGTCGGCACGCGCCTGGGGGAGATCGGCGCGGAACTGCACGCGCTGCGGCTCGCCGCCGACGCACCGGCCCCGCACCCGTCCGGCAGCACTCCCACGTCCGCGGAGAAGACGCTCGCGACCTCGCAGTCCCTCGGTGCGCGTGACCGGGCGGACGAGAACCCGGACGCCGTGCACGAGACGGGCAGTGACCACACCGGCGGCACGCCGGACACCGGATCCCACACGCCGGGCGTGGCAGCGGCTGGTCCACAGGCCGGCAGCGATCGGCCCTTGGGTGCTCCCGGCAGCGGTCACGGGGCCGCGGTGAGCGGTGGTGTGCCGACCGGTGCGGGGCACATCCCCTGGTACCCGCCGCCCGTGCAGCCGCCTCCGCCGGGCCCGACGCTCTGGGAGCGGATGAGCCGCGACGGTGCGGGCGCCAGGATCCTCGCGTGGGCGGGTGGGGTCGTGACCCTCGCCGGGGTGGTCCTCCTGCTGGTCCTCGCCATCCAGCGCGGGTACCTCGGGCCGTTGCCGCGGGTCCTGCTGGGGGCCGGGCTCGGGGTGGCGCTCGCCGGGATCGGCGGGTGGCTGCACCGCAGCCCGGCCGCGCGCACCGGCGCCTACGCCCTCGCCGCCACCGGGATCGCCGTGCTCTACCTCGACGTCGTGGCGGCCACGGCGCTCTACGGGTTCCTGCCGCCGTGGGGCGGGCTGCTCGCCGGGCTCGCGGTCACGGCGGGCGGCGTGGCGGTCGCCGGGCGGTGGGACTCGCAGCTGCTCGCCGTGTTCGTGGTGGTGTGCTGCGCCGCATCGGCACCCGTCATCACCGGCGGGTTCGACGCGCTGCTGATCGGGTTCCTGCTCGTGCTGCTCGCCGGGACGACGCCGGTGCAGCTCGCACGGCGGTGGAGCGGGCTGTCGGTCGCGGCGGCGGTGCCACCGGTCATCGCCTGCGTGGTCCTCATCGCGACGGCCGCCGACCGTGGGCTGACCGGCGACACCACGATGACCGCGGTCCTCGCAGGGGTCACCAGCGGCGTCGTGATCGTCCTCGCGACCGCGACGGCCATCCGGCGGCCCGACGACGACATCACGGTCGTCACGCTGTTCCTCGCGCCCCTGCCGGGACTGCTCGCGGCCGTGCTGCTCCCCCGCGTCGGCGCGTCGGTGCTGCCCGCGGCGGTCGGGGCGCTCCTGATCGGCGTGTGGGCCCTGGGCTACCGCACCCCGCTCCCCCGCGGGTTCGCACCGGCGGCGGGCGGGATCGGCACCCTCGCGCTGCTGCAGGCCACCGCCACCGCCTTCGACGGCGATGCCCGCGCCATCGCCTTCCTCACCGGGGCGCTGATCCTGGCCGTACTGGCCGAGCGGCTGCGGCTGCCCGCCGCGCTCCTCCCGGCCGGGCTGTTCGGTGCGCTCGGACTCGTGCTCGGGCTGGCGTCCCCGGCGAACCCCGCCCTGGTGACGCGACCGTCGTGGCCGGCCCCGGACACCGCGGCCGCCGTCTCCCTCGGGCTGACCGGGGTGGTGCTGAGCGCCGTCGCGATCGCGTTCTGCTGGGCGATCTTCCGGCTCGACCTGCTGCGCGACGCCGAGCACGGGTCCCTCGTCTGGGTGCCTGCCGGTCTGCTCGCCCTGTACGGGTCGACCGCGGCGCTCGTGGCCGCCGGGCTCCTGGTCTCCCCCGACCGCGACGGGTTCCTGCTGGGCCACGTGCTCGTCACGGTGGCGTGGACCGTCCTCGCGCTGGCCCTGCTGCTGCGCGGCATCGACTCGGTGCCCCTGCGGGTCGCGGGCCTGTCGCTGGTGGTCGCCGCGCTGGCCAAGCTCGTCCTGTTCGACCTGTCCTCACTGGACGGCATGGCGCGGGTCGCGGCGTTCCTCGTCGCCGGGCTGGTCCTGCTCGGGGCGGGCGCGCGGTACGCCCGCCTGGTGGCCGCCCGCACCCGGTGACCGGACTGCCCGGTCAGCGCGTGGCGGTCACCGCGTACACGGGCAGCGGGTCGGTGCGGCCGGAGACGGCGTCGAGCACGTCGATGTGGCTCGTGATCAGGTCGCGCACCGGGCCGGGCACGGTGTCGAGCCGGGCGGTCACCACCTCGCGGCAGGCCGCGACCTCCCACGCGCCGTCGTGCAGGCCGGTCGTGTCGACGGTCCTCGGCTCGCCGGGCCGCCACCCGGTCTCGGCGAGGACCCGCAGCAGCACCTGCCGGGAGAACGGGGTGCGGACGTTGCCGGTGCCGCGTTCCCCGGTGGCCTCGACCATGCCCTGGATCTGCACGGCGAGCAGGTGCGCGAGCTGCCCGTGCGCGGTCGGCTCCAGGTCCCACTCGGCGAAGCGCAGCCCGCGCGCCCAGGGGCGCACCCGCCGCAGCGTGTCCCGCAGCTGGTCGAGCGAGGCGAAGTACCAGGCGCACTGGGACAGCACCACGTGGTCGAACGCGTCGTCGGGGAAGGTCTCGGTGCGCACGTCGACGCCGAACCGGAACTCGATCCGCGCGCCGAACGGGGTCCCGCGGAGGAAGGCGGCGGACTCGCCCAGCGTGACGGGCGCGCCGTAGGACGGGTCGGCGACGTCGACGGCGGTCACGTGGCCGGTCTCGCCCACCGCGTCCGCGATGACGGCCGTCATGTCGCCCTGCCCGCAGCCCACCTCGAGCACCCGGTCGCCGGGGCGGATGTCCCACCCGCGGACGAGGTCGGCGCGGAACCGGGTCTGGACGCGCTGCATCTCCGGGTCGGCCACCCCGGTGGCCATGGCACGCACGATCGTCTCGACATCCATGGCCACACCGTAAGCCCGGAGACCAGCGAATTCAGCACGAGCGACGTGGGTCTGTGCGCATGAATCCGCCCCTGATCAACAGCGACCTCAGGGGAACGTGACGACGCGCAACCACCGCGTCACCGACACGTGCGCCGGAACGGGACTCACACTCAAAAATCCCGGAGAGGCGGACTGGCCAGCAGGTGGATGGCCTCGTGGGGGGTGCCTGCCGCGCGTTGGCGGTCGGCGCCGGTGCCGGTCCGGACGAGGTCGCGCACCGCGTCCTCGGTCGCCTGCCGGACGTCGTTCTCCTCCAGGGCGGGGCGGATGGCCGCGAGCAGTTCGCTGACCAGGACCGTCGCCGGTGCCCCGCGTTCCAGCACGGGGTGGATGCCGGGACCGGTCAGGCCGTGGCGGGCCGCGGACCACAGCGCGGCGGCGCCCACCTGCTCGCCGATCGCCGGTGCCTCCCGGCCCGCGTCGAGCTCGGCGAGCGCCGTGCGCACGAGCGCGTGGGACAGGACGGCCTGCAGCAGGGCCGCGTCGACGTCGATGCCGGTGTCGGCCACCCGCAGCTCCACAGCGGACAGTCGCGGCAGGGGACGCGCGGCCCACAGCGGCAGCGCCTCGTCCACGAGGACGCCCTGGGCGACGAGCCGGGACACGCGTGCCTCGTACGCGCGGGCCGACGCGGCGTGGGGCGGCATCCCGGAGGCGGGCAGCCGCGACCGCTGCACGGTGCGCCAGCTCGCGTAGCCGGTGTCGGCGCCGTCGGAGAACGGGGAGTTCACCGACAGGGCCAGCAGGGTCGGCAGCCACGGGCGCAGGTGGTTGACGACCGCCACCGCCGTCTCCTCGTCCGGTACGGCGACCCGCACGTGGCAGCCGCACGCGTGGTGGTCGGACACGGCCGCGGCGTAGGTGGCGGCCAGCGCCGCGAACCGGCGGTGCGGCACCACGGGCCCGCCGAGGATCGAGCACCCGCTCGGCACCAGCCACACGCCGGCGGCGCGGACGGCCGTCGTCAGCCTGCCGCGCGAGTGGGCGAGCCGGTCGGCGAGCTCGTCGAACGCCGCGCAGCGGCCGGTGGCCGACTCCACCCGCGTCTGCGACCACCGCGCGCGCACGGTGGCGTCCGGCCCGGCCGCTTCCAGGGCGTCCGCGATGTGGCACACCTCGGCCGCCGCGGCGGTGGTCCGCCCGGTGCCGGGGTCGACGAGCAGGAACTCCTCCTCGACCTCGACGGACAGCGCGGAGGACGGTCCGGGCTCCTGCTCCGCCATCCCGACCTCTCATCCGCAGGCTCGTCCCGCCAGTCTGGCCGACCCGGGCGCCCCGCGCGACACCGCGGGCCCGGGGTTGAGCCGACAGGCCCCGGGTAACCGGACCGCAAGCAGCCGCCGGTAGGTCCGGTGCAACGGGCCCACCCCCGGCCGACACTCGTGAAGGGAAGTGTGTTCGACCGTGAAAGCCGTTACCTGGCAAGGTAAGCGCGACGTGCGGGTCGAGACCGTGCCGGACCCGGAGATCCGGGAGCCGACGGATGCGATCATCAAGGTCACGTCCACCGGCATCTGCGGGTCCGACCTGCACCTGTACGAGGTGCTCGGTTCGTTCATCGACCCCGGCGACATCCTCGGGCACGAGCCGATGGGCGTCGTCGAGGAGGTCGGCGCGGAGGTCACGCACATCAAGCCCGGCGACCGCGTGGTGATCCCGTTCAACGTCTCGTGCGGTCACTGCTTCATGTGCTCCCAGGGCCTGCAGTCGCAGTGCGAGACCACGCAGGTGCGCGACCGGGGCAAGGGCGCCGCGCTGCTCGGCTACACCAAGCTCTACGGGCAGGTGCCGGGCGGGCAGGCCGAGTACCTGCGGGTGCCGCAGGCGCACTACGGGCCGATCAAGG
>WUUC01176433.1_pt1 | contig 25358 bp, 19 predicted proteins | sample 6278441 | NCBI WGS metagenome assembly WUUC01 (sample SAMN13675441, study PRJNA597444) | soil metagenome | isolation source: soil | place: USA: Washington | collected 2017-10 | reverse complement strand
ATGTCGCACATCTCGGCACCCATGTAGCCGGTGGGCAGGATGTCGGACAGGAACAGCACCTGCTCGTCGGCCAGGTCGGACTCGATCTTCAACGGGTTCACGTCGGCGAACGGCACCCGCGCGTACTGCGCCTGGCCGCCCGCGTAGCCGCCGGTCAGGTGCGAGTAGCCGTAGATCCCGGCGACCGGGTGACCGAACATCTTCTCCGCGATGCCTGCGTTGGGATTGGTGTTCTCGCAACAGGAGTACAGCTCGGCGGCGCAGGCGGCGCACGCACCGCAGGCGATGGGGAACGGCACGACGACGCGGTCCCCGACCCGCAGCCGGTCCGCGGCCACGCCCTTGCCGACCTCGACCACCTCGCCCATGAACTCGTGGCCCAGCACGTCACCGTCCTGCATGGTGGGCACGTACCCGTCGACCAGGTGCAGGTCCGAGCCGCAGATCGCGGTGGAGGTGATCGCGACGATGGCGTCGCGACTGTTCAGGATCCTCGGGTCCGGCACGTCGCGGACCTCGACCTTGTTGCGGCCCGCCCAGGTGTTCGCCCTCATGCGTCCGGTCCCTTCTCGAACTCGGCGTCCGACAGCGGCTGCGCGGGGCGCTGCGGGAACTCCTTGCGCGCCCGTTTGCCCCACGGGGCGCCGTCGGACCGGACCACCTCGCCGGTCTCCATGACCTGCTTGAGCCTGCGCAGGTCGTCGTCGAGCTGCTGGTGCGGTTCCTCACCGAAGTACTTGGCGACCGCCTTGCCGATCGCGCCGCCGGGTATGTCGTACACCAGGACGACGTGTATCTCGGTGCTCTCCCCATCCGGGGCCGGCACGAACAACACCGTACCGGCGTTCGGCACGGCGGCCTTCCCGATCGACCGCCACTTGATCCGCTCGGCGGGCGTCTCGTCGAGGATCTCCGCATCCCACTCGACGTCCTTGCCGAAGGGGGCACTGGCCGACCAGTGGCTCGTCTTCGCACCGGTGGTGCGGACCTGCTCGAGGTGTGCCATGAACGTCGGGAGGTTCTCCAGGACGCGCCAGAACGCGTACACCTCCAACACGGGTCTGCGTATCGTCGTCGTTGCTGTCAGATCCATCAGTTCTCCTTCGCGTGCGCTCCGCGCCGGCGGCACGGAGCCGATGTGTCCTGCTCGGGTGGCCCGCACGGGGCGGTCAGCGCCTCCGGTGCCGTGATCCCGAGCACGGCCGGTTCACAGCAACAGGTCGAACAGGCCGAAGACCTGTTCCCACTCCGCGGAGCCTGGGTTCTTCAGGTGCGGGTGCACGACCGTGAACGCACGGCCGAGCGCGATGGACAGGCCGCCGACGACCTCGGGCAGCCTGGCCTCCGTCCGCTCGCTGATCGCGATGTCCAGCGGCGGCCAGGCCAGCAGCTGTTCAAGCAGCGGCACGACCTCGAGCTCCTCGTCGAGCTTGCGGAACTCGCGGGTGCACTCCTGGATTCCCTTGGTGATCGGCAGGTCCTGCGGTTCGATCACGTCCCGCCCGTTGGCCTTCGCCGCGGCCTTGGCGACCACGAACAGGTCGTAGACCTTGCGGTCGAGGAACTCGTTGTAGCGCTTGAGATCGTTCTTGTCCACGTTCAGGCCCGCGGCCACTCGGAAGAGCCGCTCGAACCTGGTCACGCCCATGATCGGCATCAGATCTCCTCGAAGAGATGTTCGTGCACGAGCCGGACGGCCATCGCGCCTTCGCCGACGGCCGATGCGACTCGTTTGACCGAGCCCTGGCGCACGTCGCCCACCGCGAACACGCCCGGTCTGCTCGTCTCCAGCACCAGCGGTCGCCGGGACACGTGCTGCCACCCGTCGTCGGTGCGGCTGCCGTCGGCGTCCGCGCCGGTCAGCACGAAGCCGTCCTCGTCGAGTGCCACCAGACCGGAAAGCCATGCGGTGTGCGGAGAAGCTCCGATGAAGACGAACAGCGCCCGGACGTCGAGCACGCGGCGCTCGCCGGTGCGGTTGTCCTCGACGACCAGCGCTTCGAGCTTCGCGTCACCGACGACGTCGCGGACTTCGTTGTACGTCGACACGGTCACCCTCGGGTGTCGTTCGACCTGGTCGACGAGGTAGCGCGACATGTTCTGGGTGAGGTCGCCGCCGCGGACCAGGAGGTGGACCTGCGGCGAGTCCTGCGCGAGGAACACCGCTGCCTGGCCGGCCGAGTTGCCGCCGCCCACCACGGCGACCGGCGCCGCCCCGCAGGTTCTGGCTTCGTGCAGGGTCGCGGCGTAGTAGACACTGGTCCCCTCGAACTTCGCGATGTTGGGCACCTCGAGCCTGCGGTAGCGGGCGCCGGTGGCGATCACCACGGCGCGGGCGGCGATCTCCACACCGTCGTCGAACCCGACCACGTAGTCGCCGTCACGCGGTCGCAGCGTCTGCGCGCCGGCGGGAACCGCGACGCGGACGCCGAACTTGTCGGCCTGGATCAACGACCGTTCGGCCAGCTCCGCGCCGGAGATCCCGCTGGGGAAGCCGAGATAGTTCTCGATCCTCGACGTCGTCGCGGCCTGCCCACCGGCCGCCAACGCGTCCACTGAGGACACCGACAGCCCGTCGGACGCGCCGTAGACGACCGCGGCCAGGCCCGCGGGACCGGCGCCGACGACAAGCAGGTCGACGACTCCACGCGGCGTGACCGCTCGGCGCAGACCCATTCGCCGGGCCAACTCGGCGTTGCTCGGGTTGCGCAGCACGTCCGTTCCGCGCAGCACCACAACCGGGGTGTCTTCGATGTCCACACCGAACCGGCGCAGCAACGCCTCGGCCTGCGTGTCCTTCTCCAGCTCCACCAGCCGGTGCGGCAGCCGGTTGCGCGCCGCGAACTCCAGCAGCCGCCTGGTGTCCGGCGAGTAGCAGGAGCCGACGATGCGGAATCCGTTGCCGTAGCCGATCAGCAGCGAGCGCCGGATCAGGTAGGCGCGCAGGATCTGTTCGCCGAGCGTGGGGTCGCCGAGCACCAGTCGGCGCAGTGCGGCCACCGGCACGGCGAGCACCTCGCCGTCCTGCGCGAAGAACGCGCCGACGAACGCCGGTTGTCCTTCGAGCAGGCCGAGTTCGCCGAGGAACCGACGCGGCCCGTGCACGCGGACGATCTTCTGCTCGTCGCCGAAGCCTTCCACGACGGCGACCGTGCCGGCGAGGATCACGAAGAACTCCGACGTCGGCTCGCCCTGGGCGTACAGCACGTCGCCTGAACTGGTCCGACGGCGCTCACCGACCACGGCGAGCTTGTCGATTTGCTCGCCGGTCAGGCGCGGGAACGCGCCGGAGGAATCAGGGGTCTCGACCAGCGGCGGGCTTGCCTGCGTGGTCATACGAGGGCCTGGTCGACGTAGCACCAGCGCCAGGTCTCTCCCGGCTCGAACGACCGCACGATCGGGTGGCCGGCGATGTGCGCGTGCCTGCTCGCGTGTTTCATCGGCGACGAGTCGCAGCAGCCGACACGGCCGCAGGTCAGGCAGAGTCTCAGGTGCACCCACGGCGTGCCGGCGTTCAGGCACTCCTCGCAGCCCTGCGGGGTCCGCGGCACGACGTCCCGGACGAGCGCGAGGTGCTGGTCGACGACGGCCGTCATCGCCTGCCGCCCTTCCCGGTCAACCCGTCGAACGTCAGCGAGAGGCCGATCCCGAGCAGCCAGACGTCCTTGGCCAGCGCGGTTCCCTGTTCGGTCGGCCGGAGACTGCCCTGCCTGCGCATGCCGGGCGTCTTGAGGTACATGCCGATCAGCCCGGCGGAGAACGCCGTCAGGCCGATGCCGGCGACGGCCACCGGCACGAACGGCACCAGCAGCGCGACCCCAGTCGCGATCTCGGCCGCCGACAACGCCTTGGCGAACAGCGCCGGCTCCGCCTTGCCGAGCACGGGATACGTGCCGGCCGCGAAGCCGTGCAGCTGCTCGGCGGCCGACTTGTCCACGTCGACCTTGCCGAACCCGGAATTGAGCACGAACGCGCCTGCGGTGAGCCGCAACGGCAACCGACGCAGCGCTTGCTTCCTGTTCATGTCTTGACCTCCTGAGTGGAGTCCTGTGAGGACGTGAGCGCCCGGTCGAGCCAGTCGCGCAGCACGGTCACGGGTGCGGCGCCCGCCTGCCGCGCGAGGACCTCGCCGCCGCGCAGCACCAACAGCGTCGGTACGGCGAGGACGTCGAACCGCTGCGACAGCTGCGGCGCCTTGTCGACGTCGACCTTGACGAGCTTGACCTCGCCGGCCCGCTCCTTGGCGAGCTGGACGAGCACCGGGCTGACCATGCGGCACGGGCCGCACCAGGTCGCCCACAGGTCGACGAGCACCGGAATCGTGGCGTGCTCGGCGATCTCGGCGAAGTCGGCGTCCCTGGCGTCGGCGATCCAGGGCAGTGGTTCGTGGCAGTTGCCGCACTTCGGCCGGCCCGGTGCGGCGGCCGGCAGCCGGTTCGTGTGTCCACAGTGCTCGCAGACGACGGTGGTGGTTGTCATGCCGCGCCTCTGCTTTCGCCGGTGGTGTATGTGACGGTGAGGTCGTCGTCCTTGGCGTCGACGGTGATCACCAGACCGTCGGTGAGGTCGCCGCGCAGCAACGCGCGGCCGATGCGCGTCTCGACCTCGTGCGAGATGTACCGGTGCAGCGGCCGGGCGCCGTAGACGGGGTCGAAGCCGCGGCGGGCGATGAACTTCCTGGCGGTGTCGGTGAGTTCGACGGTGATGCGCTGCTGGGCGAGCCGCTCGCGCACCTGGCCGAACAGCAGGTCGACGATGCGTTCGATCTGCGGCAGCGCCAACGGGGTGAACAGCACGATGTCGTCGACGCGGTTGAGGAACTCGGGCCGGAAGTGGTGGCGCAGCTCGGCCAGCACCGCGTCGCGGGCGTCCGGTTTGATCTCGCCGTGCGAGGTGACGCCGTCCAGCAGGTGCTGCGAGCCGATGTTGGAGGTCATGATGATCACCGTGTTGCGGAAGTCGACGGTGCGGCCCCGCGCGTCGGTGATGCGGCCGTCGTCGAGCACCTGCAGCAGGGTGTTGAACACGTCCGGGTGCGCCTTCTCGATCTCGTCGAACAACACGACCGAGTACGGCTTGCGCCGCACAGCCTCGGTGAGCTGGCCACCCTCGTCGTAGCCGACGTATCCCGGCGGCGCGCCGAGCATCCTGCTGACGGTGTGCCGTTCCTGGTACTCACTCATGTCCAGCCGGACCATGTTGTCCTCGCTGTCGAACAGCGCGGCGGCCAGCGTCTTGGCGAGCTCGGTCTTCCCGACGCCGGTCGGGCCGAGGAAGATGAACGACCCGATCGGCTTGCGCGGATCGCGGATGCCCGAGCGGGCACGGATGATCGCGTCGGCGACGAGCCGTACCGCCTCTTCCTGGCCGACGACACGTTCGTGCAGGATCTCGTCGAGCCGCAGCAGTTTCGCCCGTTCGCCCTCCTTCAGCCGGACGACGGGGATGCCGGTCCAGGCGGCGACGATCTCGGCGATCTCGTCCTCGGTGACGACCTCTCGCAGCAGCCGCGTCTCGCCCTGCTTCGACGCGAGCTGCTCCTCCTCGGCGGCCAGTCGCCGTTCGCGTTCGAGGATCTCGCCGTAGCGCAGTTCGGCGGCGCGGTTGAGATCGTAGTCGCGCTCGGCCGCCTCCGCCTCGTGGCGCAGCCGTTCCAGCTCCGAGCGGAGGTCCTGCACGCGACGGATCGCCTGCCGCTCGGCCTCCCACTGTGCCGTCTTGGCGTCGGCCTCGGCCCGCAGGTCGGCGAGTTCTTTGCGAAGATCGGCCAGTCTCGCCTCGCTCGCCGCGTCGGTCTCCTTGGACAGCGCGGCCTCCTCGATCTCCAGCCTGGTGACCCGCCGGGTGAGCTCGTCGAGTTCGGCCGGCATGGAGTCGATCTCGGTCCGCAGCCGCGCGCAGGCCTCGTCGACCAGGTCGATGGCTTTGTCCGGGAGGAACCGGTCGGTGATGTAGCGGTGCGACAGCGTCGCGGCGGCGACCAACGCGCCGTCCTGGATCTTGACACCGTGGAACACCTCGAACCGCTCGCGCAGGCCGCGCAGGATCGAGACGGTGTCCTCCAGCGTCGGCTCGTCGACCACGACCGGCTGCAACCGGCGCTCGAGGGCGGCGTCGGTCTCGATGTGCTTGCGGTGCTCGTCGAGCGTGGTGGCGCCGATCATGTGCAGCTCACCGCGGGCGAGCATCGGCTTGAGCATGTTGCCCGCGTCCATCGCGCCCTCGGCAGCGCCGGCGCCGACGACGGTGTGCACCTCGTCGACGAACAGCAGGATGCGGCCCTCGGCGGCCTTGACCTCGGCGAGCACGGCCTTGAGCCGCTCCTCGAACTCGCCGCGGTATTTCGCCCCGGCGACCAGCGCGCCCATGTCGAGGGAGAAGATCGTCTTGTCGCGCAGCCCCTCCGGCACGTCGCCGCGGACGATGCGCTGCGCGAGCCCCTCGACGATCGCAGTCTTGCCGACGCCGGGGTCGCCGATCAGCACCGGGTTGTTCTTCGACTTCCTGGACAGGATCTGCACGACGCGGCGGATCTCGGCGTCCCGGCCGATCACCGGGTCGAGCTTGCCGGCGCGCGCGTCGGCGACCAGGTCCCGGCCGTACTTGTCCAGCGCCTCGTAGGCGCCCTCGGGCGTCGCGGAGGTGACCCGCTGGTTGCCGCGGATCTTCGTCAACGCGTTCAGGAACGACTCCGGCGTCACGCCGAACTCGGCGAGCCGCCGGCCGGCCGCGCTCCTCGACCCCTCGTCGAGGAGTGCGAGCACCAGGTGTTCCACGGAGACGTAGGAGTCCTTGAGCCGGGTCGCCGCCCGTTCGGCCGCGGCCAGCAGGCCGGCGAGGCGCTGCGTCACGTGCACCTGACCGGGCGTCGCGCCCGGCCCGGTCACCGAGGGTCGACGGCCGAGTTCCGCCTCGACTGCCGCGCGCAGCCCGGCGACGTCCACACCGGACTGGTCGAGCAGCCGGGGCACCAGTCCGTCGGGCTGGTCGAACAGCGCCAGCAGGAGGTGCTCGCCGTCGGTCTCGGTGTGGCCCAGCCGAGCGGCCTCGCTCTGCGCCTGCTGCAGCGCTTCCTGTGATTTCTGGGTCAGCTTGCTCATGTCCATCGCCGGTGGCTCCTGACTTGGCCTTCGAGAACCTCGATGCGGTCCAGCAGGTCGAGCACGAGCCCGATCGCCGCGTAGTTGAGGCACAGTCCGGCGCGCAGCCGCTGGACGCGGGCCAGCGCGGGCACCGCGTTCGGCGTGAACCACAGCCGTCCGGTCGCGTCGGTCGTGCTGTCCACCAGGCTCATCGCGGCGAACCTGCGGACCAGGTCGGGATGCAGTCCGCTGCGTGCGGCCACCGCCTCGACGCTGAGCAGCACGGGACGCACCAGCTGGTACCTCGCCATCACGTCCTCCTCGGGTCGAACTCGGACACCGCCGCCAACTCCTCGAACAGCTCGCGTTCCCGCTTGCCGAGCCGCTTCGGCACCATGACCCGCACCTCGGCGTACAGATCGCCCGGTTTCCCCTGCGGATTGGGCATTCCCTCGCCGCGCAACCGGAGGCGGCGACCGCTGGACGCACCGGGCGTGACCCGCACCTTCACCTCGCCACCCGGTGTGTTGACGGGGACGGTCGCGCCGAGCGCGGCCTCCCACGGCGACACCGGAAGGTCGAGGTGGATGTCCCGGCCGGACAGCCGATAGCGCCGATGCGGCTTGATGTGGACGACGAGGTACAGGTCCCCGGACGCCGCGTCGCCGGATCCCGTGCCGCCCTGCCCGGCGAGGCGGATGCGCTGACCGTCGGTGACACCGGGTGGGATCGTCACGTCATAACCGCGCTGTCCCGACCCGCCCAGCGTCAGGTGCTTGCGCCCGCCGCGGTAGGCCTCCTCGACGGTGAGCTCCAGCTCGGCCTGCTGGTCGGCGCCGGGGATCGGCCCACCGCCCCTGCCCCGGAACAGACCGCTGAACAGGTCTTCGATGTCGATGCCCTCGAAGCCGCCAACACCCTGGTCCGCCGAGGTGTAGCGGGTGCCGCCGTTGGCGTAGGCACGCTCGTCGACGTCGTCCGGCACGTGCCGGAAGTCCGCCCCGAACCGGTCGTACCCGCGGCGCTGGTCCGGATCGGACAGCACCTGGTAGGCCTCACCGACCTCCTTGAAACGCTCCTCGGCGCCGGGATCGGAGTTGACGTCAGGGTGGTACTGGCGGGCCAGCTTCCGGTACGCCCGCTGTATCTCGTCGGTACTCGCGGTCCGGGGGACGCCGAGTGCGTCGTAGAAGTCGCCATGGGGAGTTCGGGCTGCCACCGGCCGTCACTCCCGGGACCCGCTGACGGCCACTGCCGTCGGCCGGAGCTCGTGCCCGTCGGTGCCGTAGCCCGGCCGCACCACGCGCACCACGGTGTTCGGCTCGGTCCCCGCGTCGTCGACGACCGCGACGACCTCGTGCCGGTTCGGGTCGAACGGCACACCGGTCTCGTCGTTGCGCGGGTAGCCGAGCGCGGCGAGCATCTGCACGGCCTGGTCGCGGATCGCTTGCACACCTTGCACGATCGTGTCCGGGTCGGCGTCGGCGTGCGCGAGAGCCAGTTCGAGGTTGTCGAGCACGGGCAGCCAGGCGGCGGCCACCCGTGCGCGTTCGGCCTCCCGGACCCGGGCGAGCTCGACGGCATGGCGCTTGCGCACGTTGTCGAGGTCGGCCACGGCCCGCCGCCACCGGTCGTCGAGCTCGGCGACCCGGTCCTCCACCGTCGGAGCCGGCGCCTCCTGGGAGCCGGCTCCGGCGTCCGCCGCGGCGGGGGCAGTGTCCGCCGCGGCCTTTCCTGGGGTGGCCATCACCGTGTCCTCACGCCCGGTCGAACTCGGCGTCGATCACGTCGTCGTCCGCGCTGCCCTGCGACGGCGGCTGCTCTTCGCCACCACCGCGGACAGCGTTGAGGGACGCGTGCACCTGTTGCAGTTCCGAGGTCAGCGACCGGACCTGGTCCAGCGGCGCCTCGGACCTCACGGCCTCGCGGGCCTGCTCGACCAGCATCTCCGCGCGGGCCTTCTCGTGCGCGGGCGTGTCCGCGGTGATGGCGCGTTCAACCTGGTAGGCAATTGTGTCCAGCATGTTGCGCGCGTCCACCTCGGTGCGCAGCCGCTGGTCGTCGGCCCGGTTGCGGTCGGCCTCGCTGACCATGCGGTCGATCTCGTTCTTGTCGAGGTTGGAGCTCTCGCTGATCGTGATGCCCTGCTCGGCGCCGGTGTCCTTATCCTTGGCGGTCACGTTGACGATGCCATTGGCGTCGACGTCGAAGGTGACCTCGACCTGCGGCTCGCCGCGCGGCGCCGGCCGGATGTCGGTGAGCTGGAACCGGCCGAGCACCCGGTTGTCGGCGGCACGCTCCCGTTCGCCCTGCAGCACCACGATGTCCACGGCGGGCTGGTTGTCCTCGGCCGTGGAGAAGACCTCCGTGCGCCGGGCCGGGATCGTCGTGTTCCGCTCGATGATCTTCGTCATCACCCCGCCGCGGGTCTCCACGCCCAGCGACAGCGGCGTGACGTCGAGCAGCAACACGTCCTTCACGTGGTGAGCGGCGGCCGGTTCCTGCTCGGCGTCGGCGCGGGGTTACCTCAAGCCGGAACTGTCCGCGGTGGGCGTCGACCTCGCCACGCGTGGCAGCCGCACGGACGAGTACCTCGACGCCATGCTGTCGCTCTGGCACGACGACGCGCCCGCCTACCACGGCCGGCATGTCTCGTTCGACAAGGTCGACGTGCACCCGCGGCCCGGAAACGTACGGATAGTCGTCGGTGGAGACAGTCCGGCCGCGTTCCGACGTGCTGTGTCGAAGGGGCACGGCTGGTTCGGCAACGGCGGACCAGCCGACCTGGTCCGCCATCTCGACGGCCTCCGGGCGGCGGCGCACGCCGTCGAGCGGCCCGCACACCTAGGCCGGCTGGAGATCACCTACAAGCAGCTGAATCCCGTACGCCTCGACGCGCGGACCATCGCATGATACGCGGAGCTCGGCGTGGACCAGTTGGTGGTCTACCCACTGCCACTGGAGGACCCGGCCGACGTGGCGCGGTTCCTGGAGTACCACGCCACGCTGTTCGACGGCTGAGCCGCGCCAGCGAGAGCTGTTACCCGACTGACGATCCCGAGCGACCCGTCAGACTTGATCGAGCAGGTCGAGGTGGCTCATCAACAACTCGTATCCAACCGCTTCTTGTGGGAGCCGGAAGCCGGCGACCAGCGCGTCACAGGCTCGTTCGGCCAGTCGCCCCAACCATTCGGCGGCTTTGGTGGCTACTTCCGCGGATACCTGGGCGGCCGGGCGCTCGTGCCGCACATCGAAAAGTAGGTCATACAGCGGAAAAGCTGGGGCTACTGCAGGAAGGCCGGCCTGACGGGCGTTGATGTCTGCTATTGCCGGGATTTGCAGTCCTTTCATGTCCACGTCACCGAAGTAAACGATTCGATCCGGTCTCGGCACTAGCAGTGGTACCGACAGCACCGCTGACGGAAACTGCCCGCCGGTTCCGTAACCCACGTGACGTGCCGGGCCTCCGGCAGCGGCACTATGCCGTGTGACCTCAAGCAACGACGCGTAGGTGTGATGGTTCTCGGCGATGAGCAACGCCGTTCCCCGGCTGCCGGGACTGCCTGGGACCCATTGGGAGACGAACGGAATGGGTACCGAGTGACAGCGCAACAAGTCCAGCGACAGCGCCCCGGCGGTAAACAGCCTGGTGGTCACGAGCCTGTCGAGCCGTTTCTCGTCACCGAACAGTTCCAACGACCGTTCTCTCATTGGCACGGTTGGCCTCGACGCGCCGCCGTCGCGAAGAAATTCGGCTACCGTCTCCAGTAGACTGATCTCGTCCTCTCGGCTGGCGATTCGGCCAGCGGGTTCGAGCGCCGCTGGCCACACGCGCGCTCCCCGCGTCTCGCGAACGACTTGTTCGCGTGGCGGGCGACGGATCCACAGCGGTAACGGCGGCACGTCTCGTTTGTCGAAGTACCGGGAAGAACTCGGGTACATCGCCAGCTCGGCGGCCACCAACTCGTCCAGTGCCTCGCGAATCTCATTGCGTGCGGTTGGTGCCACTGCCAGGCTACGGTCGAACGCTACAGCGGCGCTGTAGAGAGCTTCGATCTCTATCCGTTGGCGTGGTGCCGCAACGACATGATCGGCCAGATGCTTGGCGAGCGCGCTCAACGTCACGACGCGGCGCCGTCCGTCGCCTCGTCCTGGGTGACGCGGGCGCTGGTGATGCCCTCGACGGCCGAACCGAACCGTTCCTCCAGCACGACATACCGTCGTGTCCGCAGCGACCCCGGCGCGTTGCGCATCCGCAACACGTTCGGGAACTGTCCAACGGCCCCGAGATCCTCCACTCCGGTCGTGTACACGAGCTGCACACCGTGCGCGGCCGCCACCTCTCGCTGCAACCGGAGGAGGGCCACATGACTGGCCGTGCCCAACGGGTTGTCCAGCACGAGCGTCCCGCCGAGCGCGGCCCTACCTCGACCGCGGTTGACCGCACGAAGGCGGGCGAGGGTGCAGTAGAGCGCGACGCACACCGTGAGCTTCTCACCGCCGGAGAACTTGCCGAGATGGGTCACGTCGACTGGTTCGACAGCCAGGTCGCTGTTCGGCTTGAGTACCTTGACGGTGAAGCCGCGCGGCGCCACCGCCTCGTGCACACATCGTTTGAGCAGGGTAAGACCTTCTGGCTTCGACTTCTCCGCCACAATTCGGTCGACGACGGCGTCGATCCGGGCGTGCAGATCCTCCTCACTGCTGGGGCGGACGAACCTGATTCGCAGGAAGTGTTCGTTCCCCCACCCTCCCAGGGTGCCGGGCAACTTCGAGTGCCGGTGCGCGGACTCCAGGTTCGCGAGCACGTCTCGCACCAGTGCGGCGATTTCCACCACGACGAGTCGCTGATCCCGTCCGATATCGGCGAGCTGCCCTTCGATGGTCGTGCGGCGTACCCGCATTTCGGTTGCCCGGGCGGCGGCTCGTTCCGCCAGGACCTCGGAATCGTCCCCGGTGAACCGGTCCCGGATCGCGTCGGGAATGCCGGCGAATCGATTCTCGGATGCCAGGCTCCGGACTTCGCGAACAGCCATATCCGCTTGACGTCCGGTCGACCCGGCGATGTCGGTGGCCGATTTCAACCGGGTGAGCACTGCCTTCAGATCGGCTTCGGCGTTCTCGCCACTGTAGGCCGCCACTCCGTCAGGCACGACAGTGGGCGAGGCCGCTTCGCCGAGCCGGCTGGCTTGCTGTGCGAACACCTGGGCTCTTGTGTCCGCCTCGACCGCCGCCTTGCCCGCCTCCTCCGCCTCATGATGAAGGACGGTCACCTTGCCGCTCATCTCAGTGGCCCGCACGGCTTCCGTCTCAGCCAGTTCACGTGCTTCGGCCTCGGTGGTGGGCTCAACCTCGAGTTGGGCGTGCCGCAACCTGTCACGCGGCGTCCGGCGTTTGACCTCCTCCTGTGCCTGTTGAAGCTCGACCTGAGACTTACTTAGCTGTTGTTGTGCCGTGTCAGCCGCCTCCCGTGAACGGCCTCGTGCCACCGCACGACGTACCAGGTCCTGTCCATCGCCCGTGTCCAGCAATGCGGCGGCCCGTTCACGGATGGGTTCGGCATAGTCGGCGAGCCGTCGTTCTGCTTCCTTGCCATGCTTGATGAAAGTCTTGAGCCGCTCAGCCAGCACAGACTGCGCCGCGACCGTCGCCCATTGTGAGTCGAGGTCTGCGAACCGCTTCTCCAGCGCCGACAGAGGGAGGTCGGTCCCCCAGCCAACAGCCTCCCGATCCTTGTCGAGCAGCGATATCCCTTTGCCGTAGCCCTCGTACCGTTCCCTGTGCGCCTTGTGCTCGGCGGCCCGACCGCGAGCGGTTCGTTCGGCTTCCACGTAGCCTTTCGCACGGAGAGCGGACGCCTCGGCGATACTGCCGTGTGACTTGATGTCCTTGTCGAGCTGCTCGATTGCCTGCTTGAGTCCCGGCAGATCGGAGACCTTGTCGACAAGGATGGTCAGGCGCTCGATCTTCCCTGTCAGGGTAGTGAGTTTCTCGGTCAGACGGATTTCATCGTCGGAATCCGCCGATTCCTGCCTGTCGAGCTCGTCGATCTGTTCCTGAAGCTTCCCATCAGCGGCGTCGATTCCCTTGATCACTTCGCGGTATTCGCCGATGGCCTTCTCCAGTGCGTCCAGGTAGCCCGCTGGGCAGTCCTGAAACAGGGCGTCGACCGTTCCCAAGAGTGCTCGATCCGAGTTCGCCTGCTCCTGGAGTACGGCGATTCGCTGATCCTGTTCATGACGCCGTAGCTCGCGCTCCGCCCGGGCGTTCTCCGCCGCGGCCCGATCGAACAAAGCCGGGTCGCTGGGCGCCACCAACCACTCAGGCGCCACCACGCCCAACGCCTGTTGCATCTGCGCCGCCGTGGACACGGTCACGTGGGCGACCGTGTGCCACTCGTGGGTTGCCAGCGCGTGGCGGGCATTGCCAGCGTCCGCGTCAGCGATGACGACACCCGCGGCCAGTTCCGCGACGTGAACGTTCTCCAGCACAGCCGCGCGTTCGGACTCGGTCACGAGGTCACGCAGCAGCTCCCACCCGGGTCGTGCCAGCACACCTACCGCGACGAGCATCTCGGCAACGCGTTGGGCGTCACGGGTGGTGGGCAGGAAGTCATCGGTACGCAGTCCGTCCAGTGCCCGATCATCGTCCGCCGCGTCGACCCGGGTGTCCACAATGTCTGACTCAGCCACCGAAGCCGCATGCGTCAAGGCGGCTCGCAGATCGGCGGCCTCGGCCCACAGATCGAGTCGTCCGCCTTCTTCGAGCTGAGTCAGCTCAGCGAGTCTGGCATCGGTGGCGATGGAGTCCACACGCGCGACCAGGTTCGTGTGCTCGGTGGCAAGTTGCTCTCGCTCCGCTACCTTCGCGGCTCGTTTGGTCGCCAGCTTTCGCTGCTCCTCGCTCCACGACTTACGCAATGCCGGCCGCGCCGCACGCCGTCGTCGTAGGTCATCAAGCGTTCTTCTGGTTTCACGTTTGGTTGTGCGTGTCTCCGCGAGGACGACCGAGGGAACCGCCTCGGTGTCCGGCAGATCGCCACGTTCTACCGCCGCGTCCACCTCGCGGCCGATCGCTATGACTTGCCCCCTCAGATTCTCGGCACGCACCTTGGCCTCGGTGGCCAGATCACGGTGCTGCTGCGCCACAAGAGACTCGGCTTCAGCGTTCGACATCGCGTCCTCGGCGGCCGCCAGCTCCATTCCCTCGGAACTACGTTCATCCTCCGCGAGCGTGGCGTAGCGCGCCTTCAACGTGGTGGCGACATCGTCTCGCGCGGCACGCAGCGGTGCGGTCTGCTGTTCCTCTTCTGCCATCTGTGCACGCACGGACTCCGCCTGACGATCGGCTTCCATACACTCGGCCAGTGGGTCGACCGCTTCCCAAGCCAGGTTCTCGTCTTTCGCGTCGGCAGCGGAGGACACAGCCTCGTCGTAGGCCGCCACGGCAGTCGTGTGCCGATGTGTCGCCGCGATCCTGAACAGCTCGTTCACCGTGTCGTTGACCCGACCGCGCTCACGGTCCAGCTTGAGAGCTTCCTCGCGGAGCCGCCGTTCCTCCGTCGTGTACCAGCCCTTGTCACCCTCCTGCGCTGACGCCGCGCTGCGAAACGCACCGGCGAGCCGAGCGGCAGCCTGCCGAGCCTCGGCCGCATCGCGCGCCGCGTTCGTGGCAAGGTCGTGCCGTTCCGCGAGTACCTCGAGTCTGCCCGTCATCTCGACGCAGAAGTCGCGATCGACGAGCAGATCCGGCTTGCGGCCGAGGACCTCGATAACCTTCCGTAAGTTGGCGGCTACGAGATCAGGTTGCGCGTTGTCGACGGTCAGGTCGATCAGGAAGTCGATGAACTTGTCCGTGGACGGGAAGTTGAACAGCTCAGCGACTCCGCCTTCCGAGTGGTTCATCTGCTTCTGATAGCCGAACAACGCGGGATCGAGGTTCCGCGTGGTGAGCGTCTCCATCCATTGCCTGCGCTGATCGGTGATCGCGAACAGGAACTGCTGCGGCCGAGATGCCGCGATCTCGCGTAGTGAACGAACGAATTCGGGCATCGGCCGGATGCGGCCCGCCTCATCGTGCACGGGCAGATTGGCAAGGTCGAGCACACCGGGTACCGCGAAAAAGGTGTAGTACCAGCCTTTGAGCTTGTCGCGGTCGCGGTCTGGATCCACTGGTTTACGCCGGTCGACCCATTCGTACACCGCGCCGGTGATCAGCCGCGGTGATGGCAACAGGCTGTCGTCGGACTGTGCCACCCATTCAGCCACCGTGTGGCTGGTGTCACCGGAGGCGACGTAGTCCTCCAGATAACGCTTGACGGCCTTGCCCATGAAGTCTTTCCGCAACGGCAGCAACAGCGCGAAGAAAAGAGACAACAGGCTGGACTTGCCGCCTCCGTTGCGCAGCCAGAGAATAGAGTCGATCGGATCACCCGGTCCGTCTACATCGGACGAGGACACGTCGAGCGTGAGGTCGGTGAACCGCGCCGCCCGGTCGCCGACGCTGACCAACCGCAGCCGTGACAGTTGATAGGTCATGACACCACCTCCGGCGAGTGGTCGCCACGACGAATCCCGGCCAGCAAGTCGTACGTGGCGTTCCCGGCGAGCTCACCGGCCTGGATGCGGAACCGTTCGAGCAGTTGGAACACCTCAAGGCCACGGGCAGGTGCGGGCCTGGCGAGTCCTTGGTCAACCATCCACGAGAGCACGTGGGCGACCCAGTAGGTCGACGACGCCGGGGAACGACGGCCCTTTCCCTTTCCCTTGTCGGCCTTGTACCCGGGTGACAGCCGGTCGTAGGTGCGCCACGCCTCCTCGAACGACTCTTCCTCGCGCGACGCCTGTTCCGGCGTCCGTTTGAGCCGGTCGCACATGTCACGAACGAATCGTTCGACCTCGTCGACCGACACCCACCGCACCCGGTCATCGTCGAAGTCGGCCGGTGTCGGGAAGGCGTAGGCGGCCACGGCGACACTCACGAGACCGACCAACAACCGCTCACTCACACCGTTGACATTCGGCAGGTCCGAGACGTGGTAGGCGAAGACTGACTCACGCCGCACACCGAGCACCAGGCCGAGGTCCGAGTCGGACAGCACCTGCGCGTCCAACCCGTCGAGAACGCTGTCGACCGCGTTGCGGAACTCCACGTCGGCGCGGTAACGGCCGAGCAGGGTCCGGTAGTCGGAATCAGCGCCGGGCCGCATTTTCGGACGTAGCGCACAGCCGATGAGCACTCCCACGTCGGCGAGATCGCGTTGGCTGAGGGTCACGATGCCTCCCGATCGCCTCGTACGGTTACCGAACAGGTCGCGGCCCACTGAGCGAGCGCGTCCTCGTCCTCGGCCACGATCAGGTCGTCACCCGACCAGCCGGGCACACTGATCCGTGTGCCATCGGCGTCGACCGCCGCCGTCGGCCCGAGAACGCGTGCGGCCGTGTCTACCGCGGTGGACACGTCCTGCGCCGTCTCGGGCGCGTAGTTCCACAGCACCGCGAGGACGATGAGTCGCTCGACCGCAGCACGATCGACCCCGCCAGTCAGGTCCGTCGCCCGAACGGCGAGTAGGAGTTCGGACAGGCGCGCGGGTAGTCCGATGGTGTCGACCACCTCCACGGCGGCCGCAAGGACTTCCCGGGGCACAGCGGGTGGATCCGGATCGCCGAGTTCCTCCTCGAGGGCGGGTGGTTCCTCCAGCGTGGGTTCTCGGCGTGGTGCCATCAGGTCGTCGACGAGATCCGCGAAGCGGACGATTCGCGGCACCCACGTGCCCGCCACGAAGACGGCGAACGTCTCAGCCGGGTTAACCGCATCCTCCGCGGGCATGGTGAGCAGGGGGAGGAACACGCCGTCGGTGATGTCGGGGTTTCGCAGTCCACCGACCGGCCGGAACGACTGACGCGTCTGTTCGTCGAGGAAGGTCGTCCGCGCGCTGACCAATCTCCCGTGCAGCTCGGTGTGTCGCTGACGGCATTCCTCGAGCAGACCCGCGATGCGCGCGGCCGCCGCGGCGACCGCGGGTTCGGTATCCGCGGCGTCCAGCGCGCCGCGGACGTGATCGAGCAACCTGGATTCCGCGGCAAGTCGTTCCTCGAGATGCGCACGGTTCCGCTCCAGTTGCTCCGGCACATGGTCTGCCCAATGGGTGAGCACTGTCCGAATGTCCCGCACAGTGTCGGCGAGCAACGTCCGCAGTTCGTCGGCGTAGCGAACGGAGAGCAACCGGGACCGTTCCGCCGCCTTTTCCGCCTGTCCGAAGGCTCCTCGCTCGAGTTGCCTGGCGAGCATGAGCTCGATCGCGGCCTGCTCGTCCTCGACATCGAACTCCAGGCCACCCACCAAAGCGTTGATCGCGTCCGTCGACGCACGCAGCACGTTGACGCCTTTGGTGTGATCCTCGTGCTCGGTCAACAGTCGAAACTCGACCGGTACGAGCCGATGCCGAACGGATCCGTCGTTGTCACGGCCGAAGATCGAAATCTGGTATCTGTACGGCGCTTCACGCTCCCGCCGATTCAGCAGTGAGTCGACGACATATCGCGCGACCGCACTGTGTTCGTCAGCGGGTCGTTCAGGACGAACGTTCCCGGCCAGCGCACCGAGCCCAGCGATGACCTCGTCATAGGTGACCTCATTGTCGAAACCCTGCCTGGCGATCACTGTGTCGATGGCCGCCAGGGCGAGCGTCACGACGTCGTACCCGTGCGCACCCCAAGACTGGCGGGTGGCATTGTCCGCCGCGTCGGCCACAGGCCGAGCACGGAGAAGCGCCCGCACACGCTCGCCGAACGACTCGTCGAAGACGGCCTTTCCCACGGTCGACACATCGCTCACTTGGCATCACCCCCTCGGCGTGCCGAGATCTCACCGTAAGTCGACCACCGGCATAACACACAACATCACGTCGACTGTCCGCGCCGTAGCATTACAACGACTCGTCACTCGATCTGGTGATCTCCTTGCACTTCGATCACTAGGAGCGACTGCCCGAACGACCTGGAGTACTTCGACGCCGGCGCGCATCAGCACGACCTGGCCGACTACCTCCGCCTCGGCACCGATGTCCGCGACCAACTGCCAGAACACCTCATCACCTCCACGCCGCCTACAAAATGGACCTCGACCACCCCCAGTACCGCCGCACTGCCCTACGACCAGACGCGTCCGGCAGCGAGACAGCCGAGGACGTGTCGCCCGACGTGGACAACCTGCCGTGACCCGGCCGCCGCCGCGGGCCCCCTCCCGAGCCAATGCCTGACCAGGCTCCTGTAGTTAGAATGTGACTGTGCGTGTTATTGAGCTGTCGAATCATCCGGTTGATGAGGTGCAGCGAACGGAAGACGCGATCGCCGGCGAGCGGCAAGCTCTCGTGGAGCGCAGCCGGGCTGTGGACCGGTTGCGCACCAAACAGGCGGCCTCGCAGCGCTGGTGGCAGTTCGGCCAGCGACTGCGTGACCGCCGCGAGGTGCGCGATCTCGTGGCTCGCCGGCCGCGCCGAGATCCTGCTAAACCACGCCAACTTGCCCGGCAGCGAGCCGGTGTCGCCGCCGAGGACGAGGTCACAGCGAACCTGAGCGTGCTGACCAACGAGTGGACGTTGGTACGCGGCTACGCCAACCGTTGTGGCGAACTCGACCATCTCTTGATTGGCCCGCGCGGTGTGTGGGCGATCGAGGTCAAGGGGCGCGGGATCCGCGTTCATGTCAACGGTGACCACTGGTCGTTCGAGAAGTTCGACCGCTACGGCAACCGCGTCGATCAAGGCGTGCTCACCGATCGCGGCGGACGCAGCTGGGGCCGCCAGGTCGCCGACATCGCCGCCGATTTGGAACGATTTCTACGCTCACGCGGCGCAGCAGTGACCATCGAGACCGCCGTTGTCGTCATGCATCAACGTGCCGAGATCGGCTCGTGCGCAGATCTGAAAATCAGCGCGCTCAGCATCGGCACCGATGAACTCCTCAAGGAGATCCTCGGTCAGCCGGTCACGCTCGACGCCGATCGCCTGGACCCCCTCCGCCGCCTCATCCTCCGCGACCACAACTTTCATGACCAGCGAAAGGCCGAACGCCAGACGCGCTAGACATTCACCTGGCCGACGCGCCGGAGATACCGGTTTCGAACGGCGTCGGAGACGCGGCCACCACCACATACTCATGAGCGCACGTGCTCTTTCACCGAAGGGACATCCATGGCCGAGCGCACGGTCTACCTCGATCCGCCGCCCTACACATGGCGCTCCAGGAAGATCGTCGTAGAGCCCTACCGGTGGTACGCGAGAGTGGAACTGGACCGCGAAGGCCACGTCGAAGGCAGCCGCAGCGCAGAAGAGGACCTCCCCGAGTCGGTGATGGACGCCGTGGAACAGGTCCGGGAGCGCGCCATGGACCGCATATGGCTCGCCGGCTACCGGGGCGGCTTCACCTTCAGCGACGACGTCGACCGCGTGGCCCTATGCATCGACTTCCGGCACATCGACGAGGCGATTGACGCGCTGCGATCAGCCGAGCTCGACCACGACCCAGCCAAGCTGGACGCCCTGGCCCAGGCGCTCGCGCTGCCGGTGGACGACTGGCTGGCACCTGGCGAACGGCAGCTCGTGCGGGGCATCGACTTCGACGTCAGACCTACGGTGTTCCTCCGCTTTCTCCGCGGCAAAGCGAGCGCGCAGGGACTCAGACTCAACGGACGCGCCACCCTCGACGGCGTGTGGGTCCGCCCACTGCTCACCGCAACCGAGCGGCTGTCACGGCAAGCGTTCCCCGAGCAGTACACAGACCGTCCAGACCGCTGGTCCGACGCTGCACCATCCGACAGCCCATGGCGGCCGTTCGAACAACGACGCAACCGAAGCGGCAGTGTGGGAGCAGTCCCCGTCGCGCTCCGGAACATCAACGTGGCCATCGGCGCGAGGTGTCCGTGCGGGTTCCGCAACGCCGCCAACGAGGACGCGCAAAACGCCTTTGAGCAGCACCACAGCAAGCAGCACCTACATTGGTCACTCGGCGTACCAGTACCGAAAACCGTGCCGTGGCACGACGGCAACATCGCGCTCGTTACAACCCAGTCGAGCATGTCCTGGCGGAGCCTGACCAAGCAGGTCGCGCTGGTACCGAAACGCGAGAATGGTTACGACTTCCCATCGTGGGAAGTTGGCACAGAACCTGCAGAAAGCCCAAGAAATAAGCGCGCCTATCTGTTACGAAAAGGAAACTACACAATCGGCTACCTAACCGCTTCAGACCTGGATCATCATTCGTGGCGGGATTTCCACAACGACGAGCGATCCGGCGACCACGACACCTCCATCCGCCCATGCATCGACTTGATTTGGGTTGCAGCCGTGCATCGAGGCAAAGGAATCGCAGGGTCACTGGTCGCACTGATGGCGGAGGATTTCGGCTGTCAGATTGGTGACGTCTCGTGGTCTCACCCAGTGAGCGAAGCTGGCGAACGTCTCGCTCGCCGCATCTCACCGCACGGCATATGGGTGACATGACATGTCTGCACGACCAGCTCGTCTCCGCCGCGGTCGGCTGCGCCGGGATCTCCTGGCGAGGACCCGTCGACGTTGACAATCTGGCACGTGGTGTCGGGCCACGCTGATCACTTCGCCCGCTGTGAGTACGATCCCGCGGGACGCGGTGGCGTGTGCTGGCCGTGGTACGGACCGGCGCGACGGTGGACCGGCTCCTCGAGGTTCTTGGCGCTGCTCGAAAACACCATCGCGTCCAGGCCGTTTGATCCGACGCTGCTCCCGCGTCGTTGGGCCGGCCAACCCGCCACGATCCCTGAACCGGCACCATCCCCGACTGGCAAGGTTCTGCCCGTTAGGCCAGCGTCTGCAGCCCGCTGACCAGATCCGCTTGCACGAGTTCGTCGCGCTCGGCCGGCGTCAGCCAGCGTGCTCTCGATCCGGTCGCGCCGCGCTCAACCCACAGGACGTCGTCCACTGCTTCGGCGACGGCATGCAGGTGGCTGATCACCATGACGAGACGGTCGCCACCGGCCTGGGTGCGTAGCACTTCCAGGGCGGCTTGCAGTGCCGTGGTGTCGAGTGCCGCGAAGCCTTCGTCCAGAAACAGTGAGCCGAGACGAGGGCCGCTCAGGGAGTGCAGCTCGGCCAGCGCGAGCGCCAGGGCGAGGGACGCCAGGAACTTCTCGCCGCCGGAGAGCCTGCTTGGGGTGTGGACGACGCCGGAGTTGCGGCTGACGATGTCGAAGTTCCCTGCGAAGCCGAACCGCAGATCGGTCAGTTGCCCGAGGAGATCGCTGGCGATGCCCAGTAGGGCTTGGGTGTTCTGCTGGGTCAGGTGACCGAGGAACTTGGCGTCGACCAGTTCGCCGCGCAGCACGTCCAGCGCCGCCAGCCGTGCCTCGCCGGCCTCGATGGCGAAATCCAGGTCGTTGGCCGGCCGGACCTGCTGCTGCGCCGCTTGCTGTGCCGCGCGCTGGGCTTTCGCCTCTTTTTCGGCCGTTGCGCGGCCAGCGACGAGCGGGTGCAGCGAAAGTGGATCCGTCAGGTCAGCGGCAGGGTCGAAACCATCCGCATCGGTCAGTGCCGCAGCCTGTTCGTCGAGACGGGTACGTGCTCCTTGTGCGAGAGCCGAGTGGCTGGCACTGGTCTCGATCAGTTCGGCGTACAGCTCGGCAGCGACGGTCGCCAGGGCCGTCGAGAACGTCCGGATCTCGGCGATTCCCGATTGCGCGGCAGCTTCGGGTATCGGGCTTCGGCTGGTGTCGGGTAGCTGAGCCACTGCGTGCATGGCAGCGTTCGCCCACCCGTCCAAGCGGCTGCGGAGCCTGGCCAGAGGCTCGTCCACGGCGGTGTGGTGTTCGTGGTCGAGGGCGCGCTGCAGGGTGAGAACCGTGTTGTTCTCCTGGCGAATCGTCTCACGCGCGGCGAGCAGTTCCTTGACCTCGTCCAGCCGGGCGGAGATCGTCTCGGCCGCTTCGGCCGTGTCGGCGGCGCTGACGTCGATTGCGTCGTCCGGCAGGAGCGCCTGGATCCGAGGTGGTAGGGCGCCGATGTCCGCGCCAGCGCGGTTCACCGCGCGCGCGTGCCGGGCCGACGCCGCCTCGGCCTCCTTGACCGCCTTCTGGTGAGCGGCTTTGCGTTCGTCCAGTGCCGTACGGTCTGCCTCGATCGCGGCGGTGACCTTGATTACGTCGGTGCGCAGTTGGTCCGCGCGGGTGGCGGCCGCGTGTTCGCTTGCAGTGAGGGCGGCGATGGCGGCCTCGGTGAGTTGCGCCGGGTGCGCGACGGTGGCCGAGCGGGTGGCCAGAGCGGTGGTGGCCGCGGTCAGTGTGGCCGACGCGGTTTCGGCGGCGAAGGCCACTTCGGCTTCCGCGGCGAGCGAAGCGAAGTCCGTGAGGAGTTCCAGCGCCTTCTCGATGGCTCGTTGCGCGTTCTGCTCGGCAGTCCGATGGTCCGTCGCGCGCCCGGAAGCGGTCGATTTGGCCGTCGTGACCGCGGCGCGTGCGTCGGCGAGTTCACGGGTGGCTTCGTCCAGGTCGGCCTTCGCTTTCTTGACCCGTGCTTTCGCCGTGGTGAGTTCGACCGCGCTCGCTCCGGTGTCCGCTTCGAAGTCGCTGGGCAGTTCTCGCCGGCACACAGGGCAGTCGTCGCCTGGGTGCACCTCGGCGGCAACGGCCGCCGCCTGGTTCCGCATCCGGAGGGCATCATGTTGGTCCCCCGCCTCCGTGAGATCGGTCTCGGCGACGGAAGCCCGTTCTTCGCAAGGCGTGACGGCCTGCTCTGCGGTTTCGATAACGCCGCAAGCCACGATGTGAGCCTGGGCGGCAATGGCGACCTGCTGCGCCGCCGCAGTCGCTTCGGTCACGCGGGCACGGACGGAGACGCCGAGCGTGCGAAGCCGCTGGTTCACGTCGGCCGCGGCCTCGGCCAGCTCGGTGAACGGCTTGGCCTGCTCGACTCGCCGGGTCAGCTCCATCCCGACTGTCGCGATGTCGCTGGCTTCGGCCGTGAGTTCGTTGTGCCGAGCGGCGAGCCGGTCACGCTCGCCCCGTTGGTCCTCGGCTTGCGTCGCGAGCTTCTCGACGACTGCGGCGGCCTTGGCGAGTTCGTCCAAGCCTTCACCTTGCGCCTCGATGTCTTCGATCTTCGTGGTCAGCACGCCGTCGAGCTTGTCTGCCGCGGCGGCGCGGGAGTCCAGGGATTCCCGCCGGGTTGAGAGGTCGGCGACGACAGCCTCGAGTGTGTCCAGCATGGGCACGGCGTCCGTGACGGCCTTTCCGGCCAGGGATTGGGCAGCGCGGTCGGCCTCGTCCGCCGCTGCGGTGGCTTTGGCTGCCTGCTTCTGGAGCGACGACATGGCGTTGATGGCGGAGCCCAACCGCTTGGCGGCAGCCTCGGCGGCTCCAGCCGCCACGCCGGCTTCCTCGGCGGCCTGCGCCGGGTTGTCGGGCATGGCCTGTCGTTTGATCCTCGCGTCCGCGAGCAGACCTATGAGGCTCTCCCGGCGGCGGATGGCACCGTTCCGGACAGACTCGAGGGCGTCGGTTCCGAACAGCTCGCGCAGTCGTTCGGTACGTTCTTTCGGTGCGGCGGTGAGAAGCTGGTCGAACTTGCCCTGGGGCAGTAGCCCGACACGCAGGAAGGTCTCGTAGCTCATCCCCAGCACGGTCTCGATCCGCGTGTCGACGGCGCGCGCACCGTCTTCTTCGTGGCCGGTGTCGAGGTTGGTCAGGTGGTGCCGTCCGGCGTTGGGGTTTCTGGCGTGCATGGTGCGTTGCACCTTCCAGCGGTGCCCGTCGTGCAGGAAGGTGAACACGACGCTCATGGCTTCGGCGCCGTCGGCGATCAGTTGCCGCACTTCCCCTGCCGCCCAGGAGCTCTTGCGGAACAGGGCGTAGGTGATGGCGTCGAGCAAGCTGCTCTTGCCTGCACCGGTGTCGCCGAGCGCGGCGGCCAGGCTCTTGCCTGTGAAGTCGACCGTGACCTGGCGCGGGTAGCTGCGGAAGCCGGTCAGGGACAAGGTCATGGGCCTCATCGCGTTTCCTCCGTTCCGGTGGTCTGGGCGCCGATCAGCAGTCCGGAGCGGTCGACACCGTCGAGGCTCTCGCCGGCGATGATGGCGGTGAGCAGCGTCTCCTCGCAGCAGGGGGCCGGTTCGGCGGGATCCGGTTCGGATTGCAGGTCCGTGAAGGTGGCCATGACGTGGTCCAAGGCGCGTCCTGTGGTGCCGCGACCGGGCAGGTACTCGCGCAGCAGGTCGTCGATGCTGGGCAGCTCCGCGGTGATGGCCGCGCGGTCCAGCACCTGGCCGGCGGCGCCGGGGAAGCGTTCCTCGATGTCGACGATCGTCGCCTGCGGCAGCAGCTTGGCGAGGGCCTCGGCGAGGAACACGGTGGGCGCGTCGACGTCCACCGTCGCTTTCACCCAGGCGTCTCCGACGCGCTCGGCGCGCTGCGCGATCTCCTCCAGTGTCCCGGTCAGGTGAACCAGGCGGCGGCCGGAGTTCAGGGCAACGAGGTCGATCAGGGGCGCCTTGCCCGGGGCGATCTGGGCCAGGACGACGCTCTTGGTGTCGCTGGTCTCGCCGAAGTCCAGCTGGAGCGGGCTGCCGGCGTAGCGCGCGGGGAAGCCGGCCCGGTCGACGCTCTGGGGCTTGTGGATGTGCCCGAGCGCGCCGTAGTCGACGCCGGGCAGGCCGTCGGCGGCGACGGCGTAGTCGGAGGTGATCGAGACCGGCCGCTCGGAGTGGGAAGGGGTGGCCCCCTCGACGAAGAGATGTGCGGCGAAGATCAGGAGATCGGCCGGACCACGGTCGGCGGCCAGGCGGCGGTAGACATCGGCCTGGACGGAGCGAATGCGCTCGGCGTAGGTCGCGGTCGCCGCAGCGGGGTCGGCGAAGTCGTAGGCGAATCGGTTGGGATGCAGATACGGCAGCGCGCCGATGCGAAGCGTCAGGTCGCCGGCCGGGTAATCGGCGATCAGGAGCCCGCTGGGGCGGGCGTCGGTGGCGAAACGCACCCGGACCCGGTCGCCCGCGCGGTTGCCCATGTCGGTGAGGACGTAGTCCAGGAACCACAGGACATTGGGCGTGTCGTGGTTGCCCGCGACGACGACCACCGGTGCGATGTCCCCGAGCCGGCGCAGCGCCTGAGCGGCACGGTGGACGTCGTCGAGGGTCGGACGCCCGTCGAAGAGGTCGCCGCTGTGCACGATCAGGTGGGGGGCAAAGTCCGCGGCGATCTCGACGATCTCGTCCAGGACCGCGTCGAACTCGGCGTCGCGCCGGTAGCGGCGGC
>WUUC01085433.1_pt1 | contig 25377 bp, 16 predicted proteins | sample 6278441 | NCBI WGS metagenome assembly WUUC01 (sample SAMN13675441, study PRJNA597444) | soil metagenome | isolation source: soil | place: USA: Washington | collected 2017-10 | reverse complement strand
TCACGGCACCTTTCCCGCCGGCCTCACGGCCGGCGCGTCGGGCCGGAAACACCGTTTACTGCACAGTCCCAGCGTGATCGCGAATGAATCCAGTTGCGGCGTGCGTTGCGCACCGGGTTGCGAGAGCGATGACGTCAGCGTTACGTGCGTGAGCCCGGAGTTGAGGTGTTCCGACGTGGTCGCTGGCTTGATGCACGGTGACCTGCGGAAATAGCTGCAGGAGTCGGTCGGCCGTGCGCTGGAGAACACCGTCGTCGAGCGAGTAGATGAGCACTTTGGCCTGAAGTGGAGACAACAGTTCGGCAGCGTCTGATACCGGTTCTGGTACATGCCAATCGAGGGGCACAGAAAGATCGACTGACAGTTGCGTCGCCAGCCACCGTAGATCCGGAGCGAGGCGGCGCCGATGGCGTGCTAATGGTTCCAGCGTTGCTGCAGCGAAGCGCAGTCGGGCGTCGGCATCGCTGACCGGCGCATGCGCCACATCATCGACCATGTCGAGTGCGGCTAGTGCGTTGTTGGCGACTGCCCACCGTGATGCGGTGGCCGCGAACAGATCGAGGACGTCGCCGTAGTCTGCAGCAGGCGGCGAACCCCGCAGAAACACTTCGAGCAGAGCTTGGATCGCCGAAACGTCGGCAGGCGCCCAGCGGTCGTAGCTGGCGGCAAGGATGAGGAGCGCTCGCGCGGTCCGCCACGCTGGTCGTCCAAAGTCGTCTGCGTCGAGGAATGGCCCAACCATGTTCCACCCGGCGTCGGCTTCGGCGTCGGTCAGTTGCTCGAAGGCGGCTGCGAGGTCGTTGTCGCAATCCACCGGTGGCGACCACGTGGCCCACTCGACATCCTCGTAGGACGTGGTCGTTAGTTGGGTGACCCACTGCAGCCAAGTGGCGGGTCGTGCGGAGTCGCCGACATCTAGGTCGGAAACGGCATCGACGTCCTGTGTCGTCTCATGCGTGTGAGGCGACACAGGCAGTTGAGCCGTCGGGGTGATGTGGCCCAACTGAATCAAGGCGCTCGCCGCAAGTTCGTGATCGCCGCGGTTGGTCGAGATGACCGCTACTGCGGTGAGAGCTTCCCGACTAAGTGGATCTAGTGGCGGGCGGGCGAGGAGCGCGACGCCGCCGATGTCGTCGTCCTGCATCTGTGCGGCAGCGTGGGCGACTGAATCGGCGTTGTCTAGATTGGCGTCCGGCAGTCGTAGTCGTCCCCAGGCGGCAAGGATCGCGTCGCGTATGACGTCTGGCGGGATCGACCGGATGACGTCGACGAGTTGGGGTAAGCGGAGCAGTTCGCTATCACGGCCGAGCCTGCTTAGTCGAAAGATTCGCAAGTAGGCCAGGTTGACCGCGGAAAGGCCTGCAGTGCCGAGTTCTTCGAGTAGATCAGCCGAACCGGTGGCGTTGCCGGCGGCGAGAGCGGCACGATATTCGGCGAGGACGCGTCCGAGGGGACGTGGAACCGGACTGACACGTTGCGGTCGGTTGCGGATTGTCGTGACCATGGTGTCGAGCGAGCGCCACATTCGCGCGGCGTTGTCGCGATCGGGCGGACGAAGGCGGTACGTGGTTCCCGGTCCCACCAGTTGCAGGACGGCGTCGTCGACGGGGTCGGCGGGGTTCAACCGGGTGGGCCGGCCGTCGAACGCGACGTAGGAATGCGCCACGAAGGCTTCGACAGTTGGTCGCATCGAACTGGCCTGGGTCTGATCCCAACAGATGATGTAGGCGTCAGCGAACTCCTCGGTTCGCCTCGGAAGGACAATCGGGACTCGGGTTCCGGATCGCAACGGCTCGAGGTAGGGGTCGAGCTTCCTTCCGGCCTCCGTCGTGAAGTCGGGGCCTGGAAGGGCAAGGTTGCCGGGCCCGAAGAAGGTGGCGAGGAAGTCGTCGACGTTCGTCACGACGCCGACCAGCGATGCTCGAAGTCCAGTCGTGTCTGGGCCGCTAGTTGAGAGTCGACGGTGTAGGTGATCGCCTCGCTGTTGACCTCCATGCCGTTCCAGGTGAAGTTCATTGATCCGGAAACCACCCAGTTGGATCCGCACAGCGTCTTCTCGTGGATGTCTTCGTCGACGTGGAGTCGGAGCCGATCAGCTGCGACCCGGCGCCGGAGTCGACCGGTGAAGTCACTGTTGTGAGTGTTCGGCCGGAGCGATACATGTAGGAGGGCGCCTCGTTCCGTGATCAGGCTGAGCACGGTGGTAAGCGAGATTGGTCCGGCGTGGCCTTCGCCGAGGACGGAGGTGAAGTCCTGGTCGGTGTTGTCCAGTACGGCGACGTCGCTGACCCATCCTGACACCAGCCATAGATCTCGGCTCGGCTCGATCAATTCGCCAACGAACAGTGGTACCAGGGTGTCGTCGAGGCGGAGTCCCTTACGAGGGGTAGTGCGGATGGTTCGTTGGGTGTCTGTCATTGCTCGGCCTCGGTGACGCTGATGCGGGCAGTGATGGTGCGGCCGGCGTGCACGACTCGTCCGAGGTGGCCATACACGCGCAGCGGGCCGCGATCGATCGAGATGGTGCCAATGTGTCTGATGGCATCCGCGAATTGGGCGCGGTTCTCAGCTGGGGCGTGGAGCTCGACGGTGTCTACATTGGCTAGGTCGTCGCGATATTGCTCGGTCCAAGCCGGTTGCGTGACATCGATTGCGGGGACGGGTCGGCTGACGATGGCGTGCGCTAGCAGTCGGTCGTGGACGAGTGCAGGTTCGTATGGTTGCCAGTGTTGCAGGTGCCGGTTGCGGGCCTGGCTGCCACGCGGCCAGAGCAGGCTGAAGACCTGGTCAGGAGTGAGGGCGATGTTTTCGTCGATCTGACGCGCGGTGTACGCGATGACGCGGGGATCGAGTTCGGCGCCGCAGCGGGTTTCGAGTTCGTCCCAGGCTGACAGCAGTCGGAGCACCTGGTCGATGATGTCCGAACTGCTGCCGGGTCGCAGGAAACGGGCGGCGACTGCGGCTACCGCCAGGTGTTGCGGCGGGCCTGCCAGATCGCTCCAGGCTCGGCGCAGGTCGGTGAGCGCCTGATCGGCAGCGTGCGTGTCGGTCGCCGAGCGGAAGGCGGATATGGCCTGTGCGATTGCGCCGTCGGGTTGGGTGGTTGCGTCTTGGAGTAGTAGGCGTATCGATCGGTCGATGGCTTCGTAGTCCGAGGGACCGAGCGCGTGCTCGACAAGGTTCCAGAAGCGGCGGAAGTCGCGGGTGTAACTGGCGCGCAGTTGTTCGATCAGGCCGAGGCCGCCGTTGGATGTCTCTGTGAGGACTATCCGATGGCCGGTGTTGGTGGCAATGACGTCGATGATCAGATCGGAGTCTTGTGCGTCGGCGATCATGCGAGTGGCGGTCTCGCGTACTGCCGCGGCCAGGGTGTCGATGTAGGCGCGTTCGGCGAGCGGCCAGGTTAGGGCGGCAGGATCGGCTTGGCTGAGCACCAGTGCGTGCCGGTCGATGGTGTCGCGGACGACAGGATTGGCGGCGAGGTCGTTCAACGCCGTGGTCAGTCGTGCGGGCGTGGCAGCGGCGGGGTTGTTTGGGTCGGCGGATCGGTAGACGACGGCCAGGATGTTGCCGATGTCGCGAGCCCATGCTCCGTTAGCTAGTGCGGCAGTGAGGTCGGTGTCGGCTGGTGAATTGATGGCTGCGACGCCGTACGCGGTGAGGTAGAGCAGCGTGAGCCAGTTGCGTTGGAAGGCGTTTGTGATCGATTCGAGCGCGGCGTCCTCGTTGACGAGGGTCTGAAAGGCCAGGGTGCGCCAGGCGGGTGTCCGCAGGTGTTCGCCGACGGCGGGGTCGGAGCGGTCGAGCGGCGTCACGTCGATGACGAGGCCGTCAACAGTGAGAGCGAACCCGAGTGCCGCAGGTCGACCGTCGACGGTGTAATCAGTGTGGGCGGCTTGCGTGACGCCGTTGGGGAGCAGCACTTCCCCGTCGGCGCCCGGCGTCATTCGCCTTACCTCGAGGGGGCTACCACTGACGTGGACAGCGAATCTGACGTCGGTGACTAGGTCGGCCCAGCGGCTGTGCTCGGGTACTGGCGCCGGCGCGGCGTCGGGAGAGCCGACGAATTGGGATCGCCACCGCGGGACGGCCTGGCTGGAGTCTTTGACCTGTTGCGGTGGCTGGCTAAGCGCGATTTCGAAGGGTCGCACGATTTGGTAAGTGGAGTCGTCGGATGTCCATTCGCCGAGCCGAACTCCGCGCACGACGAACCTGCCGAGTTCGAGAGCGCCCGATGCGGGCGGTTCTATCCAGGTGCGGTGCTCGTCGCGGCGCACGCCGAATCTTTGGCTGACGCGGCCAGGCACCGCTTCGCGCAACGTCGCGAGGATGGGCATGCGATTCTCGCCTGTGCTGGCGAAGGGAAGTCGTAGGGCGACATCGGGGAGGTCGAGTGGGTCGAACAGTGCGCGGGTGATGAACTCGGGAAGAAGGTCGCCTGGCTCGGTCTCCGGGCCGTCAACGGTCTGCCATTTCGCGTCGAGTCGGCGCTTTGCTGTTGGTACGACGGCGAGGAGCAATGATCGCGGTTCCTCCCAGAGAACAGCTTGGACCTCGGCCGCGGGGATCGTCAGAGACTGCTCGAGGAAGATAGCCAGGTCGTCTTGACGTTCGGGCGAGTCGAGCAGGTCTGCGAGCACGCGACCAATCCGTTCCGCGGCCGCTGCGGGACCAGCGTTGCTGCGCGGCGAGCGCAAAGCGCGGCGGGCATCGACCCAAGTGCCGCCGCGTGACGCTTCCCGGGACAGCCAGTCCAGGAGCCCGTGGGTCGCCTGGATCTTGAGGACGAACCGGTTGTGCACTGGGAGATGCTGTGCGGATACGTCGGGATAGAACAGTTGCTCGTAGCCTTGGTAGGTGATGCGGTCTCGTCCGTAGTCGGAAAGCACGACTGCGGTCCAGGGCCGCATCGCTGGGGAGCGGCCGGCGCGTCCACGGCGTTGGATGAAGGCGGCGGCGTCGTGGGGAGCCTTGTGCTGCAGCATGAGTCCGACCCTGCTGTCGTTAAACCCGACCTCAAGGGAGGCAGTGGCGACGATCAGGTCTGCCTCGGCATCCACTCCGGCGTCCTGCGACGATGTGCGGCCGATACGCAGCGCTCCTTCGTTCAACGCTCCGGAAAGCGACCGGCCGATCTCGGTGATCAGCGGCCAGGTCTGGCCGTCTCGGTAGCGTTCGACAGCCCGCGTCGATCCGGCATGAGAGAACTGCGGGCTACGCAGTTGCGCGAGCACCGGCTTGCGGCTTGGGCCGGGACGCATACGCCGACTCTGTCCGCCCTCGGCATCTCGCAAGTCGTCATAGAGGCGGTTGGTGACGTCGAGATCGTCGGTGAACACGAATCCAGAAGACCCGTACATGCCCTCGACGTTCGGGGGGTCCAAGAGCCGCCCCATGAGCATGGCGGTCTGAAGCGTGGTTGACAGGAGGCTCGTGCCCGACACCGGGTCGCCGCGTAGTACGACCGAGTATTGGCGTCCGGTCGGGACAAGGTCGTCTGTGGCCGGGCTGATGTATTCGATCGCCGCGTCGCCGAGGCCGGTCAGCGCGCTGAAGAACGGCACGGCGTCGCGCAGCGTGGCCGATAGGCCCACCAAGACCGGAGGGCGAATGCGACGCAGGCGGAGTGCGTTTCGCCAGCGCCGCAGCAATAGGGCGATCTGGGCGCCGTGCACCCCGGCGTAAGTGTGGACCTCGTCGAGGAGCACCAGTCGAGGGGCTGTCGTATCAAACCAACCGAGCAGGCCGCCGAGGGTGCGATCGGTCGCGTTGCGGCTGAGCATCTCGGTTGTGGTGAAGAGGATGTCGGGTGGTCGACTGGCGAGTGACTGCCGGGTGAGCGCCACCTGCTCGTCGTCGAGGGTTAGGTCGCAACGCGCGCAGCGTAGTCGTTCGCGACCGGCCTGCCGATCCGCAGTGGGCCAGACCAGGTCGCCGCCGCAGGTGCCGATCGGACACGGGAAGTACGGGCAGCGTGTTCCGCTGCCTAAGGGCGACCAGGGGCCGTCAGCGGCCCCGATGCGTTCATCGTCCGCGCGGTACGGCGTGTCGCCGTAGAGCAGTCCTATCCGCACCGGGCGCCGTCCCTGCGCCTTGAGCGCCGGGGCGGTCCGCACTGAGAAGGCTGCGCAGTCTCGAGCCTGATCACGTAGGAGTTCTTTGCGGGGGTAGAGCGCCAACACGCCGACTTGGTTGTGGCCTGGACGCAACTCGGGCGCGAGAGTCAGCATCGCAGGAAGGTAGAAGGCAAGCGTCTTGCCGCTGCCGGTGCCGGCACCGATGATCAGTCCGCGGCCTCGAGTGTCCTCGGCCGCGGTCAGGATTGCCTCGGCGGAGGCTAGCTGAAACGCAGACAGATCTCGCTCGTCAAGCATGGCGCGGGTGATCTCAGAGTGCCATTGCGACCAGTCGGCCCGCTGCGCCAATCGCATGATCGTCTCGTCTGGAGCGATATCGCGGCGTGGGTACCGGCGTGGCTCCACGTGTAAGCGGTAATCCGCCACCAGCGGTTGCCCGGCTTGCCACCAGTCCCGCGGTGCGGTCGCGGCCGGCGGAAACAACTGACGCAGCCGCGCAAGCAGTCGCATACCCTCAGCGAGACGAGTGCGGTATCGCGGTGGGCTTGATCCGGGGACGCGGTGCAGTAGCGCGCGAGTGATTAGCGCGGACAGATATTCGTCTTCGCTCGGCCCGTCTGTGACACCTGCTATCAGGTCCTCCGTGACAGCCTGTGAGATCACCGAGTGGACCTCATCGTCCGTCAATGCGGTGTCGGTAACCCCCCAGGAGAGCAGGGGAAGCTCGCGGTCTTCCAGAGCGGTGAGGATATCGGCGAGTCGCACGAGGTGGTTGTCGGTCATCGGCGTCGCAACTCGATTTGGTCCGCGACCTGGGTTTGACTACGCAGCAAGTGCAGTTCTGCGTCGGTGAGGTCGGCCAGCGTAAGCACGTTCGCACCGTCCATCCGCGCGAGCAGCCCAGCGATGTTCTCATCGCCGCTTAGTTGGTCGAGCGTTTGACGCACGCGCGTGTGGACCCTAGCGAAGGTTGCGATTTCCTGGGCGGTCGGTGGCTTGCGCGCGGCTAGCCTCGTCAGGTCTTGAATGTCTTGCTCGATCGCTTGTCGGGACAGGGGGGTCGCGAACGTCTTGTTACTTTGCGGCAAGCTTGTGATTTGCGCGGCCGCCCAAGGCCGCCAGGCGGCGTCGAGCGCCTTGTCAAGAACTGTCCGGCTGGCATCCAACTTGTTTCGGGCGGCTTGCAGCACCCGAGTCGACGGAAGCATGCCGTCGCCCGAGCGGGCGCGGAGGTTGGCCAAACCTGTGCGGGCGTTTTCCGTGATGCCGTCAATCGACAGACCCAAAGCTGCGGCGTCCTGGGCGGCATGGACGCTGGCAACGAGCAGGCTCAGTGCAGCCTCGACCTGAGCAAGTGCCCCTGCGGTCTGCTCACGCTCGCGGCGCTCGGTAGCTCCTTCGGCGTAAGTTCGGGCCAGCCCTTCGACCCGAAGTGCCTTGTCCAGCAGTGACACCTCGGCCATCAACGCGTCCCCTCCGTCAACATTTGCCACTGCGTGATCACTGTGTCGATCCGCACCACCAGGTCGACTGCGCTCTGGTCGGGTGTTTGATCTTCGGCCGCGGCGAGAGACTCGTCGATCCATCGTTCGTTGTCGAGGAGGAAGGTCCGCATCGTGGCTAGCCCAGGTCCGCGGTCGCGTGCGGCCACGGTTAGGCGTTGTTCGTAGGGCGCGGCAGCGGTGAGCGCGACGAGGTCGTTTTCGAGAGCTTCCAGATCGCGACTGCTTGCTGTCGCCGCCAAAGCGTTGCGCTGCTTGAGTCCAGGGACGTCGTCGTGGCGCACAAATCCGCGGTGCTCACCGACGTCGATCGCTTGCTGGACGGCTTTGATCGTGTCAGCGAACCCGGTGCCGCGAGGCAGACGCTGGCGGATCTCCTGGACGAGAGTACGCAGTCGATCGAGTTGATCGTCGACTGCGGCCTCAAGTGGACTCAACGTCTTCGCGGCCTGCACGCACCAAGACGGTCGGTCGTCGCTCGCCGGCAGGCTCCAGGAACGGACGGCTTCTTTGACCAACCGCAGAGCGCGGACAGCGTCGATCGTTAGCACCGCGCCCATGTCCTGAGACGCCCCCAGCGCGTTCCGAATCTCCTTAACCAAGTCGGCCCGCTGTTCGGCATGGGCCTGATCCAGGCGAGCCCAGAGCGGTGATCGAGTTTCAATATCGCCGCGAGCGTTGCTCTCCTGCTGCAGAGCGGCGCTGAGCAGCGTTGCGGGCCTGTCCCCGGGTACGGCATTGCCGCGGCACGCCGCGCCCGCTAAGGAGACGCGCAGCGCCTCGATCAACTCGGTGTCGGTGCGGCCGGCCCACGTGAGTGCGGCACGTTGCGCAAGCGGCGCGTAGCGGTCGGCGAGGCGATCCAGGCGCAGTCGGGCCTGCAGCGTGCCGTTTGGGTGCCCGGCTTGGAGTCGGATGAGCTCTTCGAAGAAGCGTGCGTTAGCTGGCGTTCGCTCGAATCGGATGGGTGGCGTCGCTCCTTTGGCGATGCTTTCTCGTGCGCCCTCGATGGACACCGTCTGTGCTGTATTGGGCCAGGCGCGGTTCAGCACGGCTGCAGTCAGGGGCCTGCAACTTGGATCGGCCCAGGTAATTCGGGACACGGTGGCATCGCGGACGATGCGCCGGATCTCTCTTGCGACGTCTTCGGGCAGGATCGCGGCGCGCCCGTTCCATTCTGCGATAGCGGTCACCATGCGGCGAGTACTCTCGAGCATTTGCTCAACGGCGGCAGGTTCCGGACGCGACGTCCTAGGGGCCGTCGTTGGCGAGGTTGCTGGCACGGTTTGGCGCGCCGAGCGCGGTGCATCGACTTGGGTGCTGGTCAGGGAGGCGATATTGGGCACGACCGGTATGGCGAATGCGTCGTGAATCTCGGGTGCAAGGTTGACGAATTCCTTGGGGGCCCCGCCCCAGAACTCCAGTAACACCCGTCGGCGTGTGCCCTCGGTGGTGCCGGTAGCGAGGGCAGAGACCGTGGGCGAGAGAATCGGATCATCCGGTCGCGGGGGGAACTCGGCGGCAAAATCGTCGTTGGGGAACTCGCGCTGCTCGATAGCGGATGCGTACTCGGTTAGCACGTGCCGAACGACCCGCGCCAATGCCGCACGCGGGTTGAACTCGTCCGGTTTGGCGGAGGGAGAACTCGCGCGCACTGCCCTCAGGAGTGCGGTCCGGTTATAGGGATAGAGCCCGTGTCCGGTCGAGGCGGTTCCAAAGCCTGTATGGCAGCGTTCGCGCACCGGGCACTCGTCGCAGAAGTTCTCGACGCTGGCCGAGTCCTGTGCTGCGCTGTTGTCGATTCGGGTTCGGCCGAGTCGTGCAGCGTTGAGGTAGCGCCCGACAAAGTCGACGACGTGCTGCTCAGTCCGCTCCGCACCATCGGCTCTGTCTAAGCTCACTCGCAGTTCGTAGCGGACCGGGCTGCTCGATTCGATTCGTGTCCGTACTGTCTCAATGAGATCGCCGTAGTAGCCGGTGGTGACGGCCATCAGGGTTCGGATTGGGGCCAGGACGGTGCGTCCGTCGCGTTGGCTGGTTTCGAGGATGGCGTCGAGCAGATCACGTTGGATACCTTGCACGAGCGCGAAGTCCTCTACGAGCAGCACAATTTCCACACCATCGGCCGCGAGCGCGCGGCGGATAGCCAGGAATGCCTGCTGCAGTCGACCCACGCCAAGATCAGCGGCCTGCATCACCGCCACGTCGAGGTGGCGATTAAGCAGTTCGACTGCTGCCGGTTTTAAAGCGTCGTTGGCAACCAGTTGACCAAATAGCTTCTGACTTACGACAGCGGCCTTGGTTACATCGAGGGCATCGCTGGGCAGATCGTCCACTGTGAACTGCAACGGGACGTCGGGCTCGTCAGCGCCGCGACCGTCGATCGCGTGGGCCGCCCGGCGGGGGACGAGAGCGCCAGTTCGCAGCAGGTGCGCGCGGAAGAACGGATCGTGCAACAGCAGATAGAGACCGCTTTCCCCGACGAGTGCTCGTTCGTGCGGCGTGTTTGGCTCAGCGACGCGCAACGACTCAGCAAGTTGGTCGAGAAGGCGCCTTTCAAGGGCATCGCGCGTAACCTCGCGACCCAACTTCCCGACATCGCGGCGGATGTCGTCAAACATTGGTCCCTCGAGATCCATGAGCAGCTTTCCGACGACGCCGGCCAGGCTCGTGCTGTCCTTCGGGAGATAGATGACACGACGCGTCCGTTGGGGCGACGTGTTGGCGTGGACCCACCGAACGAGGTGGGATTTCCCGGCGCCGGATGCACCGAGCACGGGAACTACTAGGACGCCGTTGTTCGTCGGACGCTGCAGGAAGTCCTTGAGCAATTCGGCCTCGGTGACGACGCGCTCAGTCTGGCCCTGGCGGCCGGTCAAGTTCACGCGCAGGATGTCCAAAGGCGCGTGGGTCGCCAGGAAGACATTGTCGCTCGGGCTGACAGCCTCGGTTGCGACTGTGGCGAAGACGTTTTCGCGGCTCCAGCAGACGTATCCGGTTAGCTCAGACATCTTCAACCTGCCCGATGACGACATGCGACACCACACGCGGATCCCCGCTGTCGTCGCGGCCAGCGAACTGCATGGTGTCGGCAGCGTCTGCGCGCCGTTGTAGCGACAACCAACCGCGCAACTCCGCACCATCGAGGGCGTACCCGGTGGCAAAGTCCACCTGCCGCGCGTCGTGGCCGAAACCGAGGGCGCGGCTCACGGCGCCGCCGGGCAGGACGGGGATTGCGGCGCGCAAGTCTTGGATTAAGCGCGAGATCGGGATGTCGTCGCCGGGACGATAGGTCGCGGTCACCGTGTCTCGCAACGCGCGGGTGGGATTAGCAACTAGCGTGGCTCCCGCTTCGGCGCCGAACAGGGCAGGTTCGGCGAAACCCAGAGCCTCCGCCCAGTAGCGGAACCCGTTCCAGCGCGTGCTGTTGACGAAGACGAGCGTGGATTCGTTGGGGACCCGTTGTTGTGCCGCCCGGGCTTCCATCCACGGGGCTTCGATTGGATTGGTCGTCAACAGCCAGGCCAGGGCGCGGAGCAGGTCGTTTGCTGCGGCCTCATCCAGCGGCGGATCGTCTGGCGGGGATGACAGCAGCGTCGAGCGAAGTAGCGCGCAAAAGCCGTCGTAGGTGACGGGCTTTGGTCCCGACACTGTGGTGGTGAGTCGATCCTTTTCATCTGGCGCGATGAGGTTGAACTCGCGCAAGGTGCGGGCTGCGGCACGGGCCGGCGCTGAGGCGTCGCCGCCTTGGGTACCGGCATCACGGCGGATCGACGTTGGGCTGGTCAGGCCAAGCAAGTCGGACTGCGCGAGTGGGCCGAGGTCGGCAACGGTCTGAAACGTCAGCCACATAGCGGCTGGCAACGTGAGTGCCGGGTCCGGGTTCAGCAACGCCATTAGAGGCTCTCCCGGGCAGTTGTGATACCAATGGCGGAAGTCATGTCCCGCCAGAGCCAGGTCGGTCGTTCCGGCGCGGTCGTCGAAGCCGGTCCCATGACATACGTTGGCAGGCCGCGTTGGTACCGAGTTTGTACTCGCGATGGCACAGAGGTAGCGGTGGGATCCAGGATCACGGTGAGCAGTCCTTCGTAGGTGTCCAGCAGTTCTCCGGTGTCGCGGATGATCGGTCGGTTGGGTACGCGGCTTTGCGCGACGGCCAGAACCGCCGCGTCCTCGGTCTCAAAGATCGCTATGCCGGCGGTTGCCAGTTCCCCCACCAAGTCAGGCACGAGATCGCGATACTCGCGCTCGGCGCGCCAATACACAAACAACGGTGCGCCGTGCACGTGCAAGGGATCGACCGGTGGCTGCCCGAAGGTCGGCAATAGCGGCACGGGGTCCACCGGGAAGCGTGTCATGCGCAGGCTGGCATCGCGACGACAGGCGGGGCAACCGCGGCAGGCTCGTTGCGTGCCAAGTGAGCCATGCGGCGTTCGCGCGAAGTAGTGGCGCGCCAGTTCGGAGCCAACGCAATCCTCGGCGGCCGCCACGTTGTACATCGCTGCCAGTGCCTGCCGTTGACTCGCATCTATCTCAGCGCGGACGCGGTCCATCAGCGCGGTCCACGCCTCTTGGGTCAAGCCAGCGCCGTTGCGCACGTGGATGTCGATCAGGTCACGGGAATTTTCGTAGAAGCGTTCTCGTCGGTCCTGCCAGTCGCTGTCATTTTCGTCCGGCGCACGGGCCGGCGCGGACGCCGCGGACAGCGAGATTAGACCGGTCTGCGCCATCAGGCTGAGCGCCTTGACATTCCATTGCGCGCTTCGTTGATAGCCCTCAGTCATATATCCAGGCAGTGAGGTGAGATCGATGCGCAGGGCGCCGTCTGGGAGGCGTGTTGCGTTGTCACGCAGCGCGCTCCAGCGTTGCCAACCCTTGTCTGCGCCTATGAGCACTGATTTGTTCAATCGCGCCGCTGTCGCTCGATCGCCTCGGGTCGTGGCGAGAAGGGATATCGTCGGAAAGCCGTCGCGGCCGGAGCGGCCGACCTCTTGATAGAAGCGGTCGATCGTTTCGGGTATGCAGGCGTGGACGACCGTCCGCACGTCCCGAACGTCGATGCCCAGCCCGAATGCTGAAGTGCCGACGACCACGTCGAAGCGGGTCGGCGCAGCATCGCCGTCGGTAGTTTCGCCACGCCAGTGCTGGACGACCGAGCGACGCTCCGCATCGGAACTGGATCCGGTGATGCTGGCGACGCGTTTGATCCCGGCGGCGTTGATCAGGCGACGCCATGTTTCGGCGTCAGCGACCTTGGAGACGTAGAGCAGCAGCGGTCGCGGTAAGCGGCGCACGGCGTCCAGGACAAGGTCTCGCCGCTCGTCCTCAGTGGCAAGTTGGTTCGTGAAGTAAGCCGGTTCGGTGCGCAGCGAGGATCCCCACACGACGTGGGTGCCCGCGGAGCTGGGGAACGTGCGGGTGAGCAAGTCGACCTGCCGTCCGGTGAGCGTCGCGCTCAGCAACACGGTGACCGGTCGTGCGCCATGGGGGGCTCGAGCCAGGATCTGGGCGTGCAGGCCAGCCATCGTCAGAAACTCTGGCCGGAAGTCCTGTCCCCATTGGTCGATGATGTGTGCCTCGTCGATGACCAGCATGCGCAATAACCCGGCTTCCGCGCAGGCCATTACCGAGTCGCGCAGTCCTGCCATTAGACCTTCGGGCGAGGTGTATAGCAGGCGCTGCCGGCCGGTGCGGACCGCCTCACGTAGTCCCTGCTTTGTAGCGACGTCGAGGCTGCTGATGTAGGCGTATTGGTTGAGTGGGCTCAGCGGTTGCGTGCGACTGGCAGACGCGGCCCGGGTCCGACGTTCCATGTCGAGCGCGAGGACCACGGTCGGGACTACGACGACCGTGACTCCGCTGTCGCCGAGAAGCGCCCGACTCCAGGCCACATCGGTCTTGCCTCTCCCGGTCGGCAGTACGACGATGTTGGTCGATCCCTCCGGGGCTAGCGCGACGGCGCGCGCCGCGGCTCGTTGGGCCGGACCGCGATAAACCTGATGACCAACCGTGCAGGTCCAGAACGGATCGGCCGGGACATCGGCCAAAGATCGACGCACTGGTGAGAGCGGTCCCCGATAGACCTGCCAGAGGTCGTCAGCGGCGACGCCATCGTCCTCGCCGGGGCCTGTCGGCGGGTGCCATTCGCCTGGGCGGACCGTGAGTCGTTCGCCGCCGCTTACCTCGCACGCGGCCGATTCCCACACGGTGCGATCGGGCCAAGGTGGGCGCGCCGGGAAGCTGAGGTGCGGTTGGCCGCCAAAGCGTGCGCTGTCTTCTAAGAGGACCTGACGCGTCAGCGCGGCGATGTCGCCGCCGTCCGCGTCTCCGGTGGCGAGTTGAGCGATCGCGTCGCGGAGACGGTCGCCAGCGTCGGTACCAGTGGTGTGGGTGGCTGCTATGGGCCACTCGTCGATGGACTGTTGCAGAACGCGAAGATCAACCGGCATGTGCAGCCCACCGATCCCGACTTCGCACCACGCATGTAACAGCCAGCAAGCGCACGAAGGGCGATTCAAGGCCGCGAACCAGCGCGTCTACAACGGCGACCTCCTGAGAGCTTGAGTCCGCCTCGTGGACTAGTCGGCCAGCCGAGCGTCGCGCGGCAGCCTGAGCTGCGAGGATCGCCTGCTCGCTTCGTACGGTCGCGACTGCCGAGTTGATTAGAGCGGACATGTCGGTGATCCGAGTCAGTTCACGGCGAGCAGCGGATTCGGCACTGATCGCGCCAGTGATGAACCCGCTCTCGCCCCGGAACAGATCGTGCACGGCTCGGATGCGATCAACGCTGAGATTCACATCGGTTGCTGTGCGGCGGTAGGGCGATTCCAGCCACGATGTCAGTCGTGAATTCTCGACGGCCGTCTCGGTGTCGCTAGCAATCCATACAGTCTGCGTGAATGGCGCTAGCGCACGGTCGACGCGGCGGCGTAGCGCTACCTGCCCATGCCGGCCCCAATGCTCGCCATGTATGTCGTGCTCGTGGTTTGCGCTCGCGATAGCGGCGTACTGGATGTCTGCCTCTACCAGATAGACGAAGCCGAAGTACGCAAGTGGGTCAGCGTCCCACGCCGGATCGACGCGCCACTGCGCGCTCGCGCGACCGCGGTCGTCCATGTCGACGATCCGGCCCACGGCGTCGACAAGCGGATTGCCGACTCGAAACAAACGTCCACCCTCGCGCAGCGCGAGCCAGCGGTCCACATACCCCGATCGCGATTGGTCCGGTACCGCGCGGAGTGGGGCGAGAAGGCGTTCACTCATCAGTGGTTCGCCAGCCGCGGGAACTATATCGACTCTGCCGCTGTCTGAGTGCCGAACGGATAGTCGAAAGCCGTCGTCGCCGGCGATCAAGCGGATGAACGGATCACGAGCGTCGGACGTCGCGGCCTCTTGGCGGGAGATATCCAGCGCGAGGTTTCTGACACCACGCGAGACGTGGAAACTGGACTCCAGCACGTCGAGTTCACGAAGCGCACGCAATTCTGTGCCGAGATTCGCGGTGACCACCGGTCGCATAGCAACCAAACCGTCGATGCCGCCATCGAAGGCGGCATCCCACACCGTGTCGAGGTCGCGGGCAATTGCGTCCTGCAGAGCCGAGATGGACGTGGTGAAGGTTTCGTACCCGTCCACAAGCAGGTCGCGCCAAGCGGTAAGCAGGGTCGGGTCCTCGTCGCCGAGGATCGTCTGCCGGGCCGGTGCGCGGGTGCCATAGCGGTCGACACGTCCTAGACGTTGCTCGAGTACGTTCGGGTTGGCAGGTAGCCGCAGGTGGACGACGAGGTCTGCACGTTGGAGGTTTCGACCGTCGTCGGCCGTGTGGTCGCAGACCAGGATGCCCCCGTGGCGGTTCCATGCGTTGACGGCCGAGTCGGACGCGTCTGTCCCGGCATCGGCAGTGTGGGTGTGTACCGCTCCAGCGACGTTGCTGTCGACCAGTGCCGTCGCGATCTGAGTTGCGAACGAACCGGGGCCAACGAAGAGGACGATTCGGGCACCGACTGCGATCGTCGCCACCGCCTTGACGATCTGATGGAGCGCGTCGTGGTCGTCGATTGCGCACAACATGTCCAAGATCGCTGATTCACCTGGTTGCACCGGCACGGCAGTCAAGGCACTTCGGTCGTCGTCGGAGAGATCGGCGAGCAGGGCGTCCGATTCGCGGCCGCTCAGTCTCCACTGCAATGCCGCGCGGAGGTCGTCTACTGGACCGCCGGTTCGCGCAGCCAGCACGGCCAACACGTGTCCGTAACCAGTTGGGTCGCGACCGGCGTCGAGCACAGCGTTGCGGACCGTGGATTGCCAAAGCTCCAGCGCTCGCACGGCCGCGTGGTCTTCCGTGGAGGACAGCGGCAGGCGGTCCGGCCGCTGGCGGCCGGTGACCTCGAATGGCGGCAACAGGCCTTCGTCGTCGAGCGCGGCATCAAGCACTGTGGCGCGTCGATGGCGGATTACTCGGCGCGAGAGTCGATAGGTCTCACCGACATGCGCCCGGACCGCGTCGACCGCTTGAGCCAGCGAATTGGGAGTGGTGGTCGCGAGTAGGTCCCCGCTGGTGTCCAGATGCTGCAGGACGGAGGCGCTGAGTAGGTCTAGTGGATCGTCCGTCGGGAGCAGACTGCGGATCTGTCGTAGCGTGTCGGCCAGGAGAAACGGGAGGTCGGGGTCAATGGCGTAGACCGCCCGGGCGAGTTCTCGACGCACGGCGAGTCGTTGGCGGAAGAGGTCAAGGTCCTCCCACCGGTACAGGTTGGGATCTAGCAGGTGGAGCAGACCGAGTTGGGTCGTTTCGCGTTGCAGCACGGGCGTGGCCGACAGGAGTAACACTCTCGGCACGGCATGGCACAGCGCGCGCAACGCGCCGTACGGTTGCTCGTACGGCCCGATGCCCGCAAGGCGGTGCGCCTCGTCGACTACGACCAGATCGAAGCCGTGGTACTGCTCCCATCGCTTCGGGGTGTCGTGTGACGAGATCTTGAACTCGGCTCGCGGGCAGTCGTCGATGAAGAACTTGGTCAACATCTCTTCACGCCACTGTCGGCGCAGTGGGTCCGGGGCGACCACCACGATCCGCGAGGAGGGATCGTCGAGCAATCGCTGTCGGACGACAAAACCAGCTTCGATCGTCTTCCCGAGTCCCACCTCGTCGGCGAGCATGTAGCGCTGCACCGGGTCGCTCAAAATCTGCGCGGCAGTCTCTATCTGATGCGCGTACAACTGCACGCGCGACGACGAAATCGCCGGCATCGACGCGCATGCCGCGCGCTGTGCGACCAGGCTGCGGATCATTGGCAGCCGGGCATCCCGGTAGAGGGGAGATTCTTGTGCGCCCGTCAGCAGTACTTGAAGCGGATCGGCCAGGGGCCGGTCCCAGCGAACCCGCAAATCGCTCTCGTCAAGGCGGACATCAGTCTCGGAGTTGGGCGGCCTGACGAAGTACTCGTCCGGTCCGCCGCCGACGACCCGCCCGGCGCGCCACGACCCACTGGCGCGCTCACGCCAGAAGACGCGCGTTTGGCGGCCCAGTCGACAACGCCGAACCTCGGTCAGTGGCGCCCACAGCGAGTCACCGACGGGTTGCGCGGCGGATTCGAAAAGGTCAAGACGGGCCCGGCCATCTAAGACGTCGGCAATTCGGGCGATACCAGGAACTTTCGGGTGAACGACGAGATGACCGATGACGCTGCTGCGTACCGTCCCACCCATCAACACCCCTCCGTCGGTCATGAACTGATGTGAGTCTCGCATTAAACCTGCCGACCCCAAGATCGAACCGGTCCGGGCCGACCTGGAGGACTCGTCGCGCTCGGACGTAGCCCGCTCCGGCAGGTAGTCGGAGACCAAGCAAGGAAGCTGACCCTCTCGGGCTCGCGGTCACCGTCTTAGGTTTGGTGGCCTCCAAGGCCTGAGACTCGCCCACCTGTCAGCCTTGCCATCGCCTTAGCAGCCATCAGCGCCACGCCGACGGTTACTGCTGTCAGACCCCCGTGGTTGAATCACACTAATGTGATTCAATGCAGGGTAGTGCTACCCAATAACTGCAACCACTGGATTCCGATCTGTGGGCAGTTATTGACGCGAGGGGTGGATCCGCACCGAACGGGAGGAACGACGTGAACGATCACAGACCGGCAGTGGTTCTGCTGAGCGGGGGCCTCGACTCAGCGACGGTGCTGGCGATCGCCCAGCAGGAGGGTTACGAACCGTACGCGTTGAGCTTCCGCTACGGGCAGCGTCACGCGGTGGAGTTGACGGCCGCGAAGCAGGTCGCCGAGTCCGCTGGCGTGGCCAGGCATGTGATCGCGGAGATCGATCTGCGGGTGTTCGGCGGCTCGGCACTCACAGCCGAACTGGATGTGCCGCACCACGCCAGCGTCGATGACCTCGACCCGGATGGGATCCCGATCACCTATGTCCCGGCACGCAACACCGTCTTCTTGTCCTTCGCGTTGGCCTGGGCCGAGACCCTCGGGGCGAGCGATGTGTTCATCGGCGTCAATGCGCTGGACTACTCCGGCTATCCGGACTGCCGCCCGGAGTACATCGCCGCCTACGAACAGATGGCCAACCTCGCCACCAAGGCCGGAGTTGAGGGCACCCAGCGGCTGAAAATCCATACCCCCCTGATCAACCTCACCAAGTCCGAGACGATCGCCCGCGGCCTAGAACTGGGCGTGGACTACGCCCTGACGCACAGCTGCTACGACCCGAGCCCGACTGGCCACGCCTGCGGCACCTGTGACTCTTGCCTGCTGCGCGGTCGCGGTTTCGCGGAACTCGGGCTGACCGACCCGGCTCTGGAACCGGCCGGCAGCGTGTTGTGACCTACCGGCTGAAGGAAATCTTCTACACCCTGCAGGGTGAGGGCTCCCATGCCGGACGGCCAGCGGTGTTCGCGCGGTTCACTAGTTGCAACCTGTGGACCGGGCGCGAGCAGGACCGGCACCGTGCCGTCTGCCAGTTCTGCGACACCGACTTCGTCGGCACCGACGGCATCGGCGGGGGCAAGTTCGCTACCGCCGACGACCTGGCCGACGCAATCGCCGGCACATGGGGAGGGCAAACCCATCCGCTGGCCGAGCCCTACGTGGTGTGCACGGGGGGCGAGCCGCTTCTGCAGCTCGACTCCGCCGCGATCGACGCTCTCCATACACGTGGATTCACCGTCGCTGTAGAGACGAACGGCACCCAGCCGGCGCCGCCCGGCCTGGACTGGGTCTGTGTCAGCCCGAAGGCAGGCGCACCTCTCGTGCTCACTGCCGGCGATGACCTGAAACTGGTCTTCCCGCAGGACAGCGCCGAACCAGAGGCATTCGAACATCTGGAGTTCGGGCGCTTCTTGCTGCAACCAATGGACGGGCCTGATCGGGAGAAGAACACCCGTCTGGCCGTCGAGTACTGCCTCATCCACCCGCAGTGGCGTCTGAGTCTGCAGACCCACAAGTACCTAGGGATCGCATAGTGGACGTCTTCCGCGAGTTCACCTTTGAAGCAGCACACCGACTCCCCCACGTCCCCGAGGGACACAAGTGCGGCCGTCTGCACGGCCACTCCTACCGCCTCGAGGTCCACGTCCGTGGCGACGTCGATCCGGTCAGCGGCATGGTCATGGATTTCGCCGACATCAAGGCCGCGTTCAAACCGCTGGAGGACATGCTCGATCATCACTACCTCAACGAGGTTGACGGGCTCGACAATCCGACGAGTGAGAACCTCGCTCGCTGGGCCTGGAAACACCTAGAGGGTGCGCTTCCGCTGTCTCGGATCGTGGTCCGCGAAACCTGTACGTCGGGTGCCGCGTACCACGGGGACCAGTCGTGATCCTCGACGACGTCCAAAGCCGGCCCGACACTCGCGGCGTCGCCATCGACGAGGTCGGCATCAACGGGCTGCGCTATCCCGTCTCGGTGTGGGACCAGGCGCACTCCAAGCAAGACACCATCGCCGAGATCTCCATGGCGGTCGCGTTGCCTGCCTCCGTCAAGGGCACCCACATGAGCCGGTTCCTGGAGATCCTCGACCAGCACAGTGGCGAGCTAACCCAACGCACCATCCCCACACTGCTCGCTGACATCCAGCAAAGACTGGACACCAACGACGCCCGGATCTTGATCGCGTTTCCGTATTTCCTGCCGCGGAGTGCACCAGTCACCGGCGCCACCGCGCTGATGGACTACGCCTGCCAGTTCCAAGCCCGGATGAGTCCGGCGGGGGCAGAGTTCGCGCTACAGGTAGCGGTACCCGTGACCAGCGTCTGTCCTTGCTCCAAGGCGATCAGCGACTACGGCGCCCACAACCAGCGCGGCACGATCACAATCAACACGGCCCCGCGCTCACGCGACGGCGAGTTTGAACTGATCTGGATCGAAGAACTCATCGCCGTGGCCGAGGCGGCGGCCTCTAGCCCCGTATATCCGCTGCTCAAACGCGCCGACGAGCGACATGTCACGATGGCTGGCTACGACAATCCCGTCTTCGTCGAGGACATGGTCCGCGACGTCGCGAGCCGCCTGCGGGTTGACAGCCGTGTCGCCGCCTTCACCGTCGAAGCCGTCAACGACGAAAGCATCCACAACCACAATGCTTTCGCCCGGCTCAGCCACACCGCCCTCACGCGCCGAGAGGACGACGAGCGGCCGTGAACACTCGACGCCGGCGCCTGCACATCGTGGTCACGTGCGCCAACCGCAAACGCCGCCCCGTGCCCCCGACGTTGCAGCTACGCCGGATGAGTGGGACTCGCCCGAACCAGCGGGCCGACCGTTGGATGCAGCGACTGACGAGCAGTGACCTCGACACCGTGCGCGCCGAGGACCTCTACGCCGGCGAACACTGGGACATCGCGCGCGCCTTGCCCCGAATGGCGGCCGCGGGGTTCGCACGCCCCACGCTCTGGGTCGCTTCCGCCGGCTGGGGACTGATCCCCATCGACGCGCCGATTCGCCCCTACTCCGCAACCTTCAGCACCCGACACCTTGATTCGGTTTCGGACAACGCCCAGGGCGCGCAGGACTGGTGGAGCGCCATTTCCGACTGGGAGGGCCCGACTCCCGGTGCACCTCGCTCGCTGACCGCCCTGGTGACCGACCATCCTCGCGACCGGGTCCTGCTGGTGCTCTCCCAGCCCTACTTCGCGGCATGCGGCAACGACTTACGTGAGGCGATCGCCAGCGCCAACGACTCGATGATCAGCATCATCGCCGCCGGAGTCGTCCCTCAGCCAGCTTTCGAAGCATCACAGGTACCGGCCGACGCCCGCCTGCAACATCACGTGGGCGGGACCCGCGGATCCCTCAACGTTCGGATCGCGGCTGACCTGCTGTCCACCGGCCTCACCGACCACGACGCGATGAGTCGTCACCTTCGCCAGCGCCTCACCGCCGCGCCAGATTTGCCGACCTACGAGCGGCGCCGCCTGGTCGACGACGAGGTAATCACCTTCATCCGCGCGCGACGCGCAACCAATCCGAACCTGAGCCGCACCCCTCTGCTGCGCGAACTGCGCGATGGAGGTATGGCCTGCGAACAGGCCCGCTTCGCTGACCTGTTCGCTACTGCAACAAGGAGCGTCTCGTGACCCGCGTATCCCGACCCATGCTGGCCAAACGAGCCCTACGTCTGGACCAGGCTAACGGCTTGCCGCTCTACGTCTTCAGCCTCACCGCCCCAGAGATTCTGCAACTGACCGACATTTCACGGGTCAGTCGCGATGACGGTGGCGACCTAATTGGCTACCAGCGTCCCGAGGTGCGGCAGCACGTCCAAGAGATAGTGGACTACCTCGACAGCGATGAGGTCATCTTCCCCAACCCGATTATCATCGCGTTGCCTTCAAGCGTGAGGTTCGCCTCCAGCCGCGGCACCAAGCCAGGCAATGCCGAGCGGGTAGACGTTGCCTGCACCGGCATGCTCCAAATCCCCCTGCCGGTCGACGGAGAACCGAAACCCGGCTGGATCGTCGACGGACAGCAGCGCACGCTCGCCCTCGCCAAGGCGCAGCGGCAGGACTTCCCCGTCCTCGTGACCGCGTTTGTGACCGACAACGTCGACGTGCAGCGCGATCAGTTCATCCGCATCAACAACGCCAAGCCGCTACCCCGCGGCCTCGTAACGGAGTTGCTTCCGACCATCTCCAGTCCGCTGCCCACACGCCTCGCAATCAAGCAAGCGCCGTCGGAGTTGTGTGATCTGCTCAACACCCAGGAGCCGTTCACTGGGCTGATTCGACGCCCGTCAACACCCAAGGATGAGCGGGCGCGGGCGGTCATCACCGATACCGGTGTCGTGGCCATGCTGCACGAGAGCTTGACCTCGCCCGGCGGGTGTCTCTACGTGTATCGCAACCCAACCAGCGGCGAGACCGACTTCCTCAGCGTTATCAAGACGATCACTATCTTTTGGACGTGCGTACGAGACACCTTCCCCGATGCATGGGGCCGCCCAGCAGAACAGAGTCGTCTCATGCACGGAGCAGGTATACGCGCGATGGGTCGACTGATGGACGCGATCATGAGCCCCCTCAACCTCGAGGACGAATCCACGCCGAAGCAGGTGATGGACGAACTCGCCCTGATCGCTCCCCACTGCCGCTGGACCGACGGCACCTGGGACGGGCTCGGGATCGCGTGGGACGCCGTGCAGAACACCACCCGCCACATCAGTGAACTGTCTAGCTACCTCATTCGTATCTACCGTCAGGCCCGGGTGGCGCGAGGATGAGGTTCTACTTCCCCGACAGTCAGGACCAGATCGATCCGTCCTTCGACTTCATCACCGAAGAACGCTCGATCTACCGGGTGCGCCAGCGCGACGACCACTACGCCCACGAGGCCCTACGCACTCCCCCATTCGATGGTCTGTTGGTGTCCAAGGCGATCGTCGACGGGCTGCCCGGCGCGACCGGCAAGTACACCGTCGCACAACGACAACGTCTCTACCGTGTCGGAGTCCGTAACTTCTTCCGACTCGACCACGAAGCCGGTCCTCGCATCGACACCCTGGGTGATTGCGGCGCCTTCACCTACGTCCGCGACGAGGTCCCTCCCTACACACCCGATGAAGTGATCGACTTCTACGACGGGTGCGGCTTCGACCTCGGCATCTCCATCGACCATGTCATCCTCGGCTACGACCCCGCCGCAGACGACGATCCCGTCCATCCAAACCGGGATGACTGGCAGCGCCGACAGGGGATCACCCTGCAGTTGGCGAGCGACTTTCGTGCCCGTACACGTACCCGGAAGGCCCGCTTCGAGCCTGTCGGCGTTGCCCAGGGCTGGAGCCCAGCGTCGTACGCGACCGCCGTGCAAGCGTTACAGCGCATCGGCTACACGCGCATCGCGCTCGGCGGCATGGTTCCCCTGAAGACTCCTGAGATCCTTGCTTGTCTGCAGGCCGTCAACCGCGTTCGGCACGCTCGCACACAATTGCATTTGTTGGGGATCTCGCGCTGCGAGAACGTCGACGTCTTCGCCGCCAATGGCGTCACCAGCTTCGACTCGACATCAGCATTTCGGCAGTCGTTCAAAGACGACACGGACAATTTCTATGCCCTCGATCGGACCTACACCGCGCTTCGGGTTCCCCAGGTCGACGGCAACCCGAAGCTAAAGGCCCGCATCCGGGCCGGGCAGGTACCACAAGCGGATGCGCTGCGGTTGGAACGTCACTGTCTCGAGTCCCTGCGCGGCTATGCCCGGGGCGCTGTCAAGATCGACCAGGTTCTGGAAGCTCTCAGCAACTACGACCGATTATGCGACGACACACGCAAGGATCGCACTGAGTCCTACCGTCTGACCCTCGAGGACCAACCATGGAGGTCGTGCCGCTGCGGGCTGTGCGAGACAGTCGGCATCGAAATCGCCCTCTTCCGCGGATCCGAACGCAACAAGCGTCGCGGATTCCACAACCTGCACGTGTTTCGGCAACGGCTCCGCCGCGAACTGGAAGGCACCGCAGCATGACACCCACCCGCACCTCCGCAGCGGCGCGCACTACCCCAAACCAACCGAATGACACACGCCGCGAACTTCGGCTTCCGGCGCTCCGAGTACGTCAGGGCCCCAACAGGACGCTCTACAGCTTTGCTGTCGATGGCAAACAGTTGCCGCGATTCTCAACCGTGTCGCGCATCCACCGTGATGCCAACATCGGCGTGCAGGGCTACCAGCGACCGGAGGTCCTCTCGCACATCGCCGCGATCCGCAAATACCTCGAGTCCGAGGACCCGATGATCCCGAACGCGATCGTCATCGCCTTCGACAAACGCGTGGCCTTCGAACCGGCCGGTTACGGCGACGAACTGTCCCAGTCTGGCACGTTAGTCATCCCCCTCGACCCAGACTGGCCCGACGAAGATAAGCCCGGCTGGGTCGTTGACGGGCAACAACGCTGTGCCGCAATCCGAGAAGCTCGTCTCGATGCGTTCCCGATCTGCGTCACAGCCTTCATTACTGACTCCGACGCCGAACAACGCTCCCAGTTCATCCTGGTCAACTCCACCAAACCGTTGCCAAAAGGCCTCATCCACGAGTTGCTACCTTCTACCGTGGGCTCCTTGCCCGTCGCACTTCAGCTACGCCGGTTCCCGGCCACACTCCTCGAGCGGTTGAACTACGACGAGGACTCACCGCTCGAGCATCTGATCCAGACCCCGACTACCCCGCAAGGCGTGATCAAGGACAATTCCATCCTTCGGATGCTCGAAAACAGCCTCAGTGACGGTGCGCTCTACCAATACCGGCAACCCGGTGCAGAACGCGGTGATGCCGAATCGATGCTTGCACTAGTCAAGGATTTCTGGGTTGCCGTCCGCAATACTTTCCCGGGCGCGTGGGGCCAAACACCCCGCCGTTCACGACTCATGCACGGCGTCGGCATCACTAGCATGGGATACCTTATGGACGCAATCGCGGAACGCTACGCACACCTGCGGGCACCGTCGATCGAAGACTTCGAGTACGACCTCTACGAGATCGCCGACCTCTGCCATTGGACCGAGGGCACATGGCGACTCGATGCAGAGCATCATCGCAAGTGGAACGACTTACAGAACACTCCCCGCGACATCCAGCTGCTGACGAACTACCTGCTCAGCGAATACCGCGCACAAACGTTCGGACGGCCGGTACGGCGACAGCGTCGCGCCTAGATTGTCTTCACGGCATGGGCCGGTCGCGCGCCGTCGCTGCGTGAAGACGAATTCAAACTGCGCCTTCCGGATCGGGAGTGTCACCCCGGCCCGTCCGTACCGAAGCACCCGAGCCACCCGCCGCCTCACCGGCCCGGGCGCAGGAAATGGCCGCAGCGGCCAGGTACTCACCACCAAAACCCCCGGCACCTGGCCGGGACCGATAGCTCAGACGCGACCGGGCACACCGCCCAGCGCCTCGATCCGTCGGCCTACCTCGGGGTGGCGGCTGAGCAGCCGAGCCACAAGACCTGCTCGCCGCCGCTGCCTGCCGGCGAGGACCTGCAGGGCGCCCGCCAGTTGCGGACCCACCCCGACTTCGAACGCATACCGATCAGCTGCGTACTCGCTGCGACGACTCACCGCGGCATCGGCCAGCGGGCAGAGCACGGCGCACACCGCGACCGCACTGAGCACGGCCGCGGCGGCCCAATGCCGTTGCTGCACCGCCTGGACGACCGCGACCACTACCCCGGCGAGCGCGACCAGCGCCAGCAGCCGCAGCGGTTGCCGCCGCCCGACCGTGGCCAGCCCGATTGGCAGGACCCCGTGAAGTGATCCAGGGTTTGTGAGAGTCGCCTGGTTTTCATTGGTGGGTGCAGGTGGC
>WUUC01182324.1_pt1 | contig 25379 bp, 23 predicted proteins | sample 6278441 | NCBI WGS metagenome assembly WUUC01 (sample SAMN13675441, study PRJNA597444) | soil metagenome | isolation source: soil | place: USA: Washington | collected 2017-10 | reverse complement strand
GCAGTGGCACAGAACGATATCAAGAAGGTTCTTGCTTATTCGACTGTCAGCCAATTGGGACTAATGTTTCTCGCGTTGGGTTTGGGTTCGTATGTATCCGGGATCTTTCACGTTGCTACGCACGCCTTTTTCAAGGCTTTGCTGTTCCTCGCAGCAGGTAGTGTGATCCATGCGTTATCGGGCGAACAGGATCTTCGGCATATGGGTGGCCTTCGTAAACATTTGCCGATCACTTTTTTTGTATTTCTCGTCGGCGTCCTGGCCATCTCGGGAATCCCACCCTTTGCAGGCTTCTTTTCGAAAGACGAGATCCTTGCGAAAGCATTCGAGCACAACATTATCCTGTGGGTACTCGCTGTTATTATGTCGCTGCTAACGGTGTTCTATATGTTCAGGTTGCTGTTCCTTACCTTCTTTGGAAATACCCGGGCAGGCAATGAAGTGATGGCACATATTCATGAGTCACCGAAAAGCATGACAATACCTTTGATGGCGCTGGCATTCCTTAGTATAGTTGGTGGATTCATGGGCATACCTGAAGTATTGGGTGGTTCGCATTGGTTGTCGGAATTCCTCAGCCCGGTTTTCGCAGCGTCGGCTCCACATCTGGAAGGTGAAGCGCTCAGCCACAGTACAGAATACATATTGATGGGTCTCGTTATCGGGCTCACATTGGTTGTGATCTACATCGCATACAATACTTACGTGAAGAAGAACAGCACGCCCGTTGCCGACAGTCAACTAACGGGGTTCAATAAAACGCTCTCCAATAAATACTACGTCGACGAACTGTACGATTCGATCGTTGTAAGACCTTTGTACGGTATTTCCGCTTTGTTCGAAAAAGTGATCGAGATCTCCGGCATCGAGGCGTTGGTGAATTCCATCAGCAAAGGCCTCACCGCTGCAAGCCGCGGGGCCCGGTTGTTACAGGACGGCAGCATTGGGTATTACATCTTTATCATGGTGATCAGTATAGTTTTGATATTAACATTTTCGGTAAACTGGTAAGCAAATGTCGCTGACGCTCGTCCTTATTTTGCTTCCCATGCTGGCATCAGTCGTGTTGTTCACTCTGCGTTCCAACGCAGGAAGGGGAATGGCACTCACCATTGCTTTAGCGGAATGGCTGGTGTCACTATATGCTTTTTCGCAATTCACAATAAACGACACCGTTCAGTTCATCTATCGCGGTGCTGCGTTCAACATACCAGGTACCACGTTCAGTGTAGGTATGGACGGCATCAGCTTGCTCATGGTGTTGCTGACCACAACCCTTACACCGTTGATCATCTTGTCGTTCAGAGACGACCAATTTGACCGAAGCGCTACACTGTTCGGCCTCGTGCTCCTCATGGAAGCGGCCCTGGTCGGAGTGTTCGTTGCGCTCGATGGTTTCGTTTTCTACGTCTTCTGGGAAATGGCACTGATACCCATTTACTTCATCTGCCTCATCTGGGGTGGCGAGGGCCGCGGACGCATTACACTTAAGTTCTTTATTTATACACTTGCTGGTAGCTTGCTTATGCTTGTTGCATTGGTTTACCTGGCCAACACCAACGGAGGCAATGGCTTCGGGCTGGAAGAACTTTATGCAGCCGGACGCGCGCTTCCCGCCGGCACACAGTCTTTGATATTCTGGGCGCTCTTCCTGGCGTTTGCCATCAAGATGCCTGTGTTCCCGTTTCACACCTGGCAACCTGATACTTATACGGTCGCGCCTGCACAAGGAACAATGTTGCTTTCGGGTATCATGTTGAAGATGGGCATCTATGGTGCGATACGCTGGTTGTTACCAATAGTACCTGCCGCCGTTCAGGAATGGGGAATGGCTGCGGTGATCTTATCGGTGATCGGAATTATCTACGCATCCTGCATTGCCATTGTTCAACGCGACATGAAACGGCTGGTAGCATATTCGTCCATCGCACACGTCGGATTGATTTCCGCGGGCGTGTTCACTGTAAGCTTGTTCGGCATTCAAGGCGCAATGATCCAGATGCTCAGTCACGGTATCGTTGTGTTTGGAATGTTCTATGTTGTGGAAATCATCAGCCAGCGCACCGGCACCCGAAACCTTGCCGAATTGGGAGGCATTCGCAACGCTGCGCCGATCTTTACCACAGTTTTCATTATCATCATGCTGGGCAGTGTGGCGTTACCGCTAACAAGTGGCTTCCCGGGCGAATTCATGTTGATCAGCTCCGTGTTCAGATACAAAGCCATCATCGGCGCAATCGCGGGGTTAACTATAATTCTTGGAGCCGTCTACATGTTAAGATCTTTCCAGCGCGCCATGTCTGGTGAAGCGGTGCCGATCACGACTGGCTTCGCCGATTTGTCAATACGGGAGAAAGTTGTGCTCTATACGGTTGTGATAATAGTAATTGGTATGGGTGTGTATCCAGCGCCATTGCTCGAGATCTCTGAGCCGGCTGTAACGAGACTCGTGAATGATGTTATTCAAGTAACCGCTTCCGTGAAACCATGAACGCATTACTTGTTGTGTCCGGCCTCGCTATTCTCGCGCTGATCGCGGAAATATTCAATTTCAAAAAATGGTTAACACCCCTTGTCATTCTTGGCTTGACCGCCGCGGCAGTATTACTCCAGCTTGAATTACCTAAGAACTACGGCTTCGACCTGGACCGTGTAAAGTGGTTCAGCGACATGCTCGTCTTCAGTGAGAGTTCTGGTCCTCTGGTCATGCTCGTTATTGTGGTTTCAATTCTCTGGTTTTGGATGTCAAGTGAATTTCTCAAAGGACATCACCAAACAGATCGTACTGCCCTCGTGCTTCTCTCTGTTGCTGGCGCCATTTGCATGGCCGCTTATGAACATATGGCCATGCTTTTCCTCGGCATCGAGATCCTATCGATCTCCCTTTACGCATTAGCGGGAAGCAAGCATGACAGCCTTTCGTCGACCGAAGCAGCATTTAAATATTTCCTGATGGGTTCGTTTGCTTCCGGATTTCTCTTATTCGGGATCGCCCTGCTTTATGGGGCAACCGGAAGCTTCAGCCTTTCTGAGATCACGGGCGTGTTAATGAGCCCCGCCGCAACAATGCCATCCTATTTTTATCTGGGAGTGATGATGATGATGGTCGGATTCGCCTTTAAAATGTCAGCTGTTCCATTTCATTTCTGGGCACCCGATGTTTATGAAGGATCGCCTACGCATGTCACTGCGCTCATGTCAACTGTGGCCAAGATCGCAGCAATCGCGGCGTTCTACCCGATCTTTACATTTACTTTCGCTCCAGCCCGTGACAAATGGGGAATTGTCCTGCAGGTCATCACTATTCTTACCCTGGTTGTTCCCAATGTCACCGCGGTATTTCAAAATAGTGTAAAGCGAATGCTTGCGTACTCAAGCGTTGGGCATGTAGGTTATATCCTTCTTGCTTTTGCCGGACCTAACGAAGCAATTTCCGATGCGCGGTCTCTGTTGACCATCTACCAGGGTGTTTTCAACCCCGTTTACTTTTACCTGGCTGCCTACGCCATTTCATCGCTTGCGGCATTTTCCGTGCTGGCGCACGTTGAAAATTCGATGAAGCAAACTTCGGTCAATGCGTTCAAAGGTTTTTTCAAAAAAGACCCCATGAGCGCCGTCCTGATGGCCGTGTCGCTCATGTCTCTTGCCGGTATTCCTCCTATGGCCGGTTTCTTTGGGAAGTACCTTGTATTCACGCAAGCAATCAACCAGGGCTATACCGGGATGGTACTTGTTGCCGTTGTTACATCACTGATCGGAGTTTATTATTATTTCCGCGTGCTGATCGCCATGTTCCAGGACAACCCCGATAGCGGTACCGAACTCCGGCCGGTGTCGGTTTCCGGCCGCATTCTTCAGGTTGTTTTTTTGCTCCTCCTGCTTGGGATGGGGCTCATGTAAGGAACAACCTGCTGCATAAAATTCGTTTTTGATTTTGGTCTATTTGTATTATTTTCAATCGATTGAAATTGTAACTAAAGATCATGGGAAAAGTAAGAGGCATCCTCGAATCAAAAGGCAGCAACAGTCACATCTTCTCAGTGGAACCCGGCACAATTGTGTACCAGGCTATCGAGACCATGGCCCTGAAAAATATCGGCGGGTTATTGATTTGCGAAAATGGAAAACTGGTTGGGATATTTACAGAGCGTGACTACGCGCGAAAGCTCATTCTAAAAGGCAAGTCATCGAAAGACACCACGATTGGTGAACTGATGACCAAAAATCCATTTACCGTAACGCCAGACAGCAGCATTGAAGAATGTATGCAGCTCATGTCGAATCGCCGCATCAGGCACTTGCCCGTAGTTGAAGGCGAAAACCTGGTCGGGATCATCTCCATCGGAGACGTGGTACGCTTCATCATCGACGAACAGAAGTCGATTATCGAACATTTGGAGTCGTATATTGCAGGGCAATAAAATTCAATTTTTGATTTCCCTGAAGTCGAGAGTGGGTGTACAAATGTAACGATCACTCAAATCAGAAATCTTAAATCTTAAATCAAAAATCTCTTCTTCACTCCCTCCAGAGTAACCTCCACATTCACTGTATTCTTTGGTTGGAAAGCGTATAACAACTTGACCAGGTCCTGGTTCTGCATTTCATTGGCGATATCGAAAGCTTCCTGAAAATGGTTACCATCGAACTTCAGAAGGTCAGGCACATTGGCAATTGAATTGGCCTCTCCCAAACCTTTCACGACCTCATTAATTCTGTTACCGATGTAGCTGGCATCGGTCTTATTGATGCCGTCGACCGAAATGGAACACTTAATTTCGTCCCCATCAATCTTCACCTCATCGCGGATCAGCCCGAGCGTTTTTAGCTGCGCCGCCAGGGCAAGCGGGTCGGATCCATGTTGCGTTGCCAAAGAGCGGATATCATAAAACTCATTGCTGTTGTTACGATAGGAGTTGAAAAGAAATTGAAGACAGTCGCGAAGCGCAGGCGATAGATTCATGTGATGCAGGTAAAGGCTCGTCTAAATTAATGAAAAACCTCTATTCGCTCTCTGCTTTCAATAAGCCATCCACCAGTGCCTGCCATTGCACGCTTGCTGTCCCTGCTTTCGCACCGGTAGCCACTACCGCATTACGGATTTTATCGGCGGCGGCATTAACATTGGTATTGGCAACTTCATTCCGGCCGTGAACGGCTGCAACTACACCGTTGTGGTGACGTGTGATCATGAAAGTTGACGTTGCATCTTCATCAAAGAAGTGTGCAACCTGATTACTGTTACTTGTTGGATTAGCGGCAGGTCTTACACGGATCGCCATTTGCTCAATGGGTCCGGTAGGGTCGCGGTCGTCTTCAATGGTCTCAATGCGCACCCAGTCAAATCCATCGCCTTCAACGGTCCCGGGCACATGAATGTCTATCTTAAAATAATCACCCGCACGCGCTTTTCGCATAACCGGTATTCCGTTACTATCAGTCAATGTAAACTTCGCGGAGATCGGCCCGCAGATCTTATCCCACTCGTTTACATTGAGAAGGCGACTAGCGGCCAATTCAAAGATCCGTCGAGCTCTTCGAAGAGAAGGAGGTGTAACTGAGCGCTCAACATCTACTTGTCCCCCCTTTTCCTGACCCGGCACTATTTCTTTTACATTCATGTCTATCATTATTGTTAAGCCCTGTGATCCTGCTCTGCGTGAAGCAACTGAAGGCATTCTTCTGCACAAACTCTGCAATCATTAACGCAACGCCTGGTATGTACGGAGTGCTGTAAATGTCCAATCTCATCGGAGCAATTCTGACACATTGTAGCGCAAGCCTCACATAGCAGCATGCTGCTCGCACCACCCAACGTCATAAGCTCAGCGTTAGCAGAACACACCAAAGCGCATTCACGGGCAAAAGCAATAGAGCTGGACAACCCTTCAAGGTCGCCCAGCGCTATACATTCTTTTGCAAATATTTCGCACGATTCCGCGCACGCAAAACATGCGTCGATGCAAGCCTTAAGGTCGTGATGATTGATCACATTAGTAATATCCTGATCGCTTTTCTTCTCCTCTTCTATCCTCGTGACAAATGTTCGGTATGCCGTTTTATACCTTACCTTGTCCTTCACGCGACGAATAATATTTAAAAGAGGCCACTTCGAATAGAAGCGGCCTCTTTAGTTGACCTTCTCCTTGCGCTGGCATTATCCAGATCAAGTTATTAAGGATATCTCTCAGAGGCAGTGAATTCATCACTCACGGCAACACTCCCTGAAGAATCAACATAGAAGGTGGTATAAATACCGTGCCATGAAAAAATAAAGCACACAAAGGCACAAAAGCACGAAGTGCAAATGGAGTAGAAACATGCCTACACGATACAAGAAGCAGTGAATTAACGAACTTCATTGTGAGCGATTCGATCAGGATAAAAAAATCAAATGTTTGTGGATGCTTCGTGGCGAAACGTGCAGAATGCTGTATCGAATTCCACAATCAGAATATGAAAGACCGCTAACCATGGTTAACCATTACTTGTGCCCGAATCAAAAAGACGTAAAGAAATATCGCGCAAAGCGGCATTGATCTCGCTAGATTTTCCTTTTAATCATCAGGGCCGCGCTTCGGCGACCACTACTCTATCTGATTTCGCCAGCAAATGGCCAGAAAATTGATTCACGTTCTGTGAACAACGAGTAAAACAACGCTACGATGAAACTTACGCTTTATTCAAGTACCCGGAGGATCGCAGAGATCTACGGCACCTTTGTTACTCTTGGCCTGATAGCTTATTTCCTGATCTCGTATTTCGGAGGCTTTATCAATGTCATCGCGATGAGAATACTCAACTTCCCCATACTGGCCGCCGGCATTTGGATGGCAGTGAACCAATACAAAAGAACACACTTCGGAGCTTTGAACTACTTCAGGGCTGCCACCCTCGGTATGGCTACCACGATGATCGGTGTTTCTACTTTCGTTCTCTTTCTTTTCGCAATCCTGTCCATCGATCGCGGGCTTTACGACCAGATCATTACCCAGGAACCGATGGGCATTCATCTCAACGTCTTCATTGCAACATCAGCTGTCTGGTTTGAGGGAATTTTCTCGGGCATGATGGCTACTTACATCATTATTAACTTCATCGAAACAGACCGGGTGTAAACCGTTTGAATTGCCAATAACTCGTTAACTTGCCGGGTAACCAAGAATCATTTTCTCCCGGTGGTTAACGTCAGGCTAAACAAAATTTTTTTCCGGTACCAGGAACACCTCGTCCTGGAGGATTTGACGCTCGCCTTCGAACATCAGCAAAGTACTGTTCTGCTTGGAAGAAGCGGAAGCGGTAAGTCCACCATCCTGCAATTGATCAACGGTCTTTTGCGGCCTGGGTCGGGTGAAGTCCTTATCAACGGCCAACCACTCAATTACAACAACCTGCCGGCAGAACGGTTGCGGATCGGCTATCTCATTCAAGGCAACGGTTTGTTCCCCCACATGACTGTTGAAGAAAACATTTCAATTACTGGCCGGATCTCCGGTAAAAAAGCTACAGGCCGTCGAGCGGAAGAGTTAATGGAATTAACAGGACTTCCAACAAATCTCTCGGAACGGTATCCCCATCAGATCTCTGGCGGCGAACAACAACGCGTTGCCATTTGCCGTGCCCTCTTTCTCGATCCTCCATTGCTTCTCGTTGACGAACCATTTGCTTCGCTTGATCCTATCACGCGTCATGAACTGAGACTGAAAATACTCGAGCTTCAGCGCATACAGCCTCGCACGCTCATCATGGTCACTCATGACATTCATGAAGCCAGGTTGCTTGGCGACGCGTTGGCTGTGATTGACAAAGGAAAACTCATACAATACGGAACACGCAACCAGGTGCTGGAAAACCCCACACACGAAATTGTCAGACAGTTCGCTGCAGCCGGATGAGACACCTGCTACTAGTTTCTTTTCTTTTCTCCGGCCTTTCAGCCGGGGCTCAATCTATCCGGGTTGGGGCCAAACATTTCAATGAAGGATACATCCTCAGCGAGATCATTTCGCAACAGCTGGAAGCACGTGGGTTCACGGTCGAACGACGGTATCACCTGAGTGGCACGCTTGTCTGCTTTGAAGCCTTACGCAAGGATGAAATTGATGTCTATCCGGAATACACAGGCACCATCAGCGCAGAGATCCTTCGTATAAAGGATCAGCCAGATTTCGATGTGATCAACTCTGAACTACTGGAGCGCTACCAGCTTCAAATGGCACAACCTTTCGGGTTCAGCAATTCATACGCACTCGTCGTCAACAAAGTGCTGGGCGACTCCTTACAAATCCGGTCCATCTCTGATCTCGAATCGCAGCAGCAATTAAGAGCAGGCATCAGCTACGAGTTCCTTAAACGGGCTGACGGATGGGAACAACTCATTAAACACTATAACCTGTCGCAACAAGCCGTTGGAATGGAACACGGTCTTGCCTACCAGGCAATGGATGAAGGGTTGATCGATATTACCGACGCCTATTCGACGGACGGCGAAATCGTAGAGCGTCAGCTGCTGCTGCTCGAAGATGATCAGCAATTTTTTCCGGAATACAATGCTGTCATTCTGCAGCGCGCCGACATCGGTAACGACGCTATGGACGCCATGAATGAACTTAGTGGATCGATCACCGAAAAAGAAATGCAGGTGATGAATGCGCAGGCCCTGCGTGGCAAAAATTTTGAACTCATTGCGTCAGAATTCCTGACAAGAAAAGGATTAACGACGCCGAATCCGGTAAAACCAACTAGCAGGAAATTCGATCTGTTTGACAAAACTTTGCGTCACCTTTCATTAGTATTGGTCGCGTTGTTTATGGCCACTGCGATAGCAGTTCCCCTCGGCATCGCTTTGCACTGGAACAATCGGGCCGCAAATATAGTACTTTATCTCGCTGGTCTCCTGCAAACCATTCCATCAATCGCCCTCCTCGCGATCATGATCCCCGTACTCGGAATTGGTGTTACACCAGCCATCGTTGCGTTATTTCTCTACGCGCTATTGCCCATCCTGAGGAATACGGTAGCTGGTCTGCGCGGTATCGATCCCCTTCTTACCAAAATAGCGGCGGGTATCGGAATGACACGCCGTCAAAAATTGATGATAGTGGAATTACCCCTGGCAATGCCATTTCTACTCGCTGGCATACGAACTGCCGCAGTGATCAGCGTTGGCACAGCGACACTCGCGGCATTCATCGGCGCCGGTGGACTCGGAGAATACATTGTCACAGGGTTAGCACTGAACAACACTGGATTGATCCTGAAAGGCGCTGTGCCGGCAGCGGTGCTTGCAGTAGTGGTGGAACTACTTTTTGAAGTGATTGAACGACGCTTGAAAAAAAGAGCAAACGTTTAAAAGATCTTCTGGTAAAGTTCCTTTTTAATTGGTGATTGAATACTGGCTTGCCCAAGTATCTCAGCTACGTTTTTCCTGATCGTTTGCGACATATCGCCGGTAGGCAGATCGTTGCAGTCCAGTCCAAATGGGTCTTCGATCTCCTGTGCCATCAGTTCAAGTCCAAGCATAGCGAAGAAGATGAACATGGTAAGTGGTACGGTGTAAAATCCAAAGTCCATGTACAAACCAAAAGGCAGCATGACACCATATACCGAAACAAAAACCTTTATGTAAACAGCGTAGCTGAACGGAATTGGTGTTTTCTTGATCCGTTCACAACAACCGAGAACCTCAAGAAGCGCATCGTGGTGCGGACGCAGGTTCATGAGATCGGCGTCGGTGAGCGCCCCGGCTTTATAGATGAGATGTATCCTGTTATAGATTAACGAGGCGAAAAAATTGGGTTTGTGATCTGCAACCTGAAAGTGCTTTGTTTCATCCTCCGTAAGGTCCAGCTCTTCCTCCTTTACACCTTTCCGCAAATGCTCTTTCAACGATATGCTAAAATTGCCAATGTGACGTGCGAAGTACTTCCTGCTGTCAACATCGCTTACCGGAAGCGCCGCCTCGAGCATCATTGCCATCGAGCGGGTGTGATTGATAAGTGCTCCCCATTGGCGCCGGCCTTCCCACCAACGATCATACGCCGTGTTTGTTCTGAACACCAAAAGAATACTGAGCACAATGCCAAGCAAAGAGAATATGCCCGAATGTAATCTTGGCTGAATTTCAAAATAGAACAACACTGCACAGGCAACCAACGACAGAGCGCCAACCATAAAAACACCGTTCAGAATTTTCCGGATGGTCCAACTGGTTGTCAGGTTGCGAAGGTCGCGAAACCAGTTCCTGTTTGGTTCGTAAATAATCATAGTTTCTAGCTTCTAACTCCAGCTTCTAACGTCTAACTTCCCGCTCCTAACTTTTGACTTCTAACTTCCAGCTTCTATCTTCTAACTTCTTTCTCACACCACTCCTGCCTTTGCCCTTCTTTCATACTTGCATGTTACTTTCAATTGTTCAGGATCAGTGATGGCCTCATGGAGCACTTTGATCTCCCCATTCTCAATATCATACACCCATCCGTTCAATTTCGGTGACTTGCCGCGCTCCCATGCTTCACGAATGATCCTGGTTTTGCCGAGGTTGTTGATCTGTTCGAGAACATTCAATTCCACCAGGCGGCGCGATTTACTGCGGTCGTCCGGCTGTCCATCAATCTCCCATGCATAATACTGATGTGCACCTTTGATGTGCGCGAGCCAGCTATCGATCAATCCGAGTTGATCACCTTTCAATGCTGCATTCACACCCCCACAACCATAGTGACCACAGACTATAATGTCTTCTACTTTTAAGACTTCTACAGCATACTGTAATACGCTGAGGAAATTAAGATCGTACTCCACAACCAGGTTGGCAATATTGCGATGGATGAACAGGTCGCCAATGCCGGTTTGCGTGATCTCGTTCGGATCGATGCGACTGTCGGAACATCCCACCCATAGAAATCGCGGATGCTGTCCTTTGGACGAGTCGACGAAGAAGTTGGCATTTTCGCGAAGCTTGTTCTCTACGAACCCTTTGTTGCCTGTTAATAGGTCGTTAATGGTGGGCATATTCAATAGTGTCCTTTAATACGGAAGCCTTAAATGAAACTCTTTAAAAATCAAAAATCTCAAAATCACAAATCAAAAACTTAGTTTTCCGCCAGGTATTCATGCACAAACTTAATCGCCATTGCACCTTCTCCCACAGCCGATGCCACCCGGTTCATGGCACCCGCACGCACATCGCCGGCAGCAAAAATTCCGGGGCTGCATGTTTCCAGCAGAAACGGTTCGCGTTGCAACTTCCACGCTTTCTTGAAAGCCGGGTATTTCATCAGGTCCCTACCGGTCTCGATAAATCCTTTGTCATCTTTGATGATATCTAAACCGATCCAATTCGTTACTGGCTTCGCCCCGATAAAAATAAACAACGCGGCACATTTAGCTTGCCGCTGACTTTTTGTTTTCAGATCCTCGAGACAAATCTCTTCCAGTTTATCGTTGCCGTACACTTTTCCAATAACCGTTTCACCCAACACATGAATATTGGACGTTCCTTTTATCTGGTCGATGAGATATTGTGACATCGTTGATGAAAGGTCCGGCTTACGAATAACGAGGTAAACATCCTTTGCATGATTCGCGAGGTACATGGCCGACTGACCTGCCGAGTTGCCGCCGCCAACAATATATACATCCTGTTCTTTACAGGCATGCGCTTCTGTAGTTGAGGCACCATAATAAACACCTGCTCCTGTAAATTTCTCTACATCTTCCGCTTCAAGCGACCGGTAATCGACACCTGTGGTGATGATCACACTCCTGGTGTTAAGCTCATCGCCATTTTTCAGTTTGATGATCTTGTAGGTGTCGGCCAAAGAAATTCCCGTGACCTCCTGTGGTGTGAGGAACTCAACACCAAAACGGGTGGCCTGCGTAAGTGCACGTCTGGAAAGATCGGCACCACTTAGACCGCTGGGAAATCCAAGATAATTTTCGATACGTGAACTCGTTCCGGCCTGACCCCCTGGCGCTCGCCGCTCGATCATTACTGAGTTGAGACCTTCCGACCCTCCATAAACGGCAGCCGCCAAACCACTGGGGCCGGCACCAATAATGGCAACGTCGTACATAGTTTTCGACGCTCGCGACTTCAGTCCCGATTTCTCTCCGACCTGCTGAAGGTCCGGATTCAGTAGCACGCTTCCATCATCAAAGAAAACGACTGGAAGATCTTTTGCTTCAATATTATTCAACGTCAGGAGATCTTTGGCTGCGGAGTTGTTTTCCACATCCAACCATTGATATGGCAAGAGGTTGCCAGACAAGAAATCTTTGATGCGATGAGACTTTGGCGACCATTGATAACCAACGATCCTGATCCCCTGGAACAGCGGCAAATGATTACTCGTCCAATCTTCCAGTTGATCGGTTAACACCGGGAATAATTTTTCCTCGGGAGGATCCCATGGTTTCATGAGATAGTAATCGAGCTGCACGTCGTTGATGGCACGAATCGCCGCTTCAGTATCGGAATATGCTGTAAGCAATATGCGCTTCGCGGCAGGATAAAAGGTTTTGGCTTTCCCGAGAAATTCCACGCCCAGCATTTCAGGCATCCGTTGATCGGACAGGAACAGTGCAACCTCTTCGTTCTTGTTTTTCAGATCTTTCAACAGGCCAATAGCCTCATTGGCCGAGGTTGTACTGATGATCCGGTAGTCTTTTCCATAAACATTGCGCACGTCACGAACTACCGCACGAAGTACCTGTTCGTCGTCGTCGACTATCAGGATAATCGGTTTCTTCATTTCTTATTTGTAGGAAAACAAACTTTAAATACTGTACAGCCGGGCTCTGAAGCCATTTCAATTTTACCATTGTGTTGATCGACGATCCGCCGCACAACGTCCAGGCCGAGGCCGGTGCCCTTGCCTATCGCTTTAGTCGTAAAGAAGACATCGAATATTTTATCCTGGATGTCTTTTGGAATTCCGGGGCCATTGTCGATCACCGAAACGACTGTGAACTCCCGGTCGGTCTCTGTTTTCACTTCAAGGATACTGTTAGGCCTGTCTTCCATTGCATCGAGCGCGTTGTCGATAAGGTTTGTCCAGACCTGGTTCATTTCACTCACGAGGATATTCGCTTCCGGTGGATTGGCGGCAAAATTTTCAACGAGCTTCACTCCTGCTTTCCGCAGTTTGTGCTGAAGCATGGTGAATGTATTCCGGATGCCAATGTGTATGTCCACCTTATGCTTTTCCGGGGCTTGGTCCATATGCGTGTATCCTTTCACGGAAGTGACCAACGCGTTGATCCGTTTCGAAGCTTCCTCTATGTCAGTAACCAGCCGTTCGGTGGTGAGCATCTGGTGTAACCAGCGCACGACCGGCTGAACGTCTTCTGCGCGAAGCCACGACCGGAGCTGATCCAGGTCACCAGGTGCAAAGCCAAAGGAAGCAAACGTTTCCACAACTTCGTAGGCGTCCGGGAAGGCCTCGTTCTCCAGCCATTCTGTAAGTTCATCTTCTAACGTTGTTTTTTGCATCAACGAAAGTTGAACTTTTCCAATCGAATCTATCTTCGTAAAAAGAAGACTATTGACCTTGTCGACAACTTCATCTGTTGCCTTGATCTTCAGAACACGTTTGAAGTTCTCGGGCACCGCCGACAAGTTCTTCTTGAGTTCCTGCGCGCTACGCACCACGGCGGCTGATGGGTTATTAAGTTCATGGGCCAACCCAGCGGATAATTTTCCCAAGGCCATCATCTTGTCATTCTGCTGCTGGAATTTTGTGAAATCCCGCACACGATCTGTCATATTGTGAACGAGTGCCTCTGTTATTTCATGGCACTCGCAGATCATATCATGAAAATGATCGCGGTGCAGAAAGAACACTTGAAGATTACCGACGGCAAACCCTTCGCCAGCGGCGGCCTTCATGCGCGAGTACGGGAGGCGGCCGAGAATTTCAAGTCGTTCGTACATGCCCAGGTCCCGCCGGTTTCCTCCCTGCAAAGCATACAACTGAAGGCCGCCTTCAAGCACGATGCTCATGCCGTCGATGTCGTCGCCTGGTTTGAAGATCCGGTCACCCTCGTTGTAGGTTCTCACTTCGCCGCGGCCGGCCAGCCATTGCAGCTGGTTGTGTGGAACGGATTTAAACTCCGGGACTTTTATTAATTCTGGGAGAAGTTCTGTGACCATGGACCAGTAAGATAATTACAAAATAAGACGTTCGGAGAAGGGGTTTAGTCTAAACGCCTGAGGTGATGGCGTGTGGAACTTCCCTTATTACAGGCAGTCTGAGCATTTTTTCTACACTTTTTTCTCCCGGATCGGGGAAACCTTTACCCAGTTAAGGTGAATATCGCGGTGAATGGGGCGTTTACCGGCGGGATGGGCATTGATGCTAAACCCGTTTCCCGGCATCATTTTTCGAGTTCGGGTGACCGTCGTCATCCTTAGCATCCCGATCACCTTTCTGCCGTCTCAACAGCCGCTAGAAAAGTCGCTTGCTGCGGCGACATCGTTTATCGTAGACACAATTCCGAAACCCAAACAATCACCAAGTGATGAAAAACGAAGCCATTAAAGTCTTCCAAAAGAAGAAGAAATCAATTTTGGAAACATGGATGAAACTTCAACTACAAGATAGCACCTTGCGCGAAGACCTCATGAGCAACGAAGAACTTCGCAATCAATCGGAGGACTTACTTAACGCCATTATCAACAACGTAAACGATGCGGTGCTCGACAATCCTAACAACAGTGTGATCGACCCGGTTAATGAGGTGCTCGATTCGATTTCTATCGCCAGGGCAAAGCAAGGGTTCACACCGCGCGAGACAGGTATATATGTTTTCAGCCTGAAAGATTCGCTTGTGCAGGCGCTCCAGCAGGAGATCAAAGACCCTGTGGAACTCTACGACCAAACGCTGAAGATCAATAAGTTAATCGATGGCTTCGGCATCCAAACTTTCGAGACATTTATCAAGGGGCGGGAAGATGTTATTTTCCGGCAGACCAGTGAGATCACCGAGATATCAACACCAGTGATCCGCGTTTGGGATGGCATTCTTGCATTGCCGATCATCGGTACATTGGATAGTGCCCGTACGCAGGTGGTGATGGAGAGTTTGCTGCAAGAGATTGTCGAAAGCGGAAGCAGCATTGCCATTCTCGACATTTCAGGTGTACCTACAGTCGATTCGCTTGTGGCGCAGCACCTGATCAAAACGGTGAGCGCTACACGTCTCATGGGAGCCGAATGTATCATTAGCGGGATCAGGCCGGAGATCGCGCAGACAGTTGTGCATCTGGGCATCGACTTGTCTAACGTGGTGACCAAAGCTACACTTTCCAGCGCATTGAAAGCCGCATTCACAATACTACAACTACAGGTTGTTAAGAGGCAAAAAAACCAAATATTTAAACAGGAAGAATAGGCATGGAAAAAATTCCTATCCTGAAGATGGGGAACATGCTCCTCGTCACGGTACAGGTCGACCTGTACGACAGGCTTGCCGAAGCATTGGAGGCCGATCTTGTTCAAATGATCAACAAGACCGGAGCCCAGGGCGTCCTTATCGACATCTCTGCCGTTAGTATTATCGACTCATTTATGGGCCGGATCATCGGCAACATCGCTACCATGTCGAAAATTCTCGACGCAGAAACAGTTGTCGTGGGAATGCAACCTGCGGTAGCGATCACATTGGTAGAACTGGGATTGCCTTTGACCGGTGTACATAGCGCGCTCAATGTTGAAAAAGGAATGGACCTGCTTAGAACTAAACTATCTCATCGAGAGAATGACCTAACGCAGGACGCCGATGATAGTTCTGAATAAAGAATCGATGACCATAGTGAAGGAGGTAGATGTAATTCCCTTTAGGAACAGGCTAAAAGAATACGCTGTCAAGATCGGTATGAGTCTTGTCAATCAAACAAAGGTTATGACAGCGGCGAGTGAGCTTGCGCGAAACATGCTGAAGTACGCTGATGGCGGGATCGTGCACATCGAAGTTGTGAATAAAGGCAAAGACAATGGCATTCGTCTCGTCTTTAAAGACCAGGGGCCCGGTATAAAGGATATCGCGCTCGCGATGAAAGATGGTTTTTCTACCGGCAAGAGCCTCGGCCTTGGTTTGCCAGGAACGAAGCGACTTGTCAGCGAGTTCAACATCCAAAGTGAACCGGGAAAGGGCACCGTTGTTACCGTGATCAAGTGGAAAAATGGGTAATGCCTTCGTGCGGTACAGAATTGAAGACAGGAGTTATGTTTCCTTTATCCGAAGGGAGATCCACTCAAAAGCTGTTAACGCGAAATTTAATGAAGTTGATACCGGCAAGATAGACATCATCGTAGCTGAGTTAACGTCTAACCTTGTAAAACATGTGGGCAACGGCGAGATACTTTACCGGATTACCACTATTGAAAACCGACCGGTCTTTGAGATATTGTGCATAGACAATGGTTCCGGAATAGATGATACAGCGCGTATGATGGTTGATGGAGTGTCGACAACCAGCACGCTTGGTCAGGGCCTGGGTGCACTCAGCCGGCTGAGTGGGCTCTTCCAGATCTTTTCGATGCCGAAGTGGGGAACAGTGCTTTACGCTAAAGTAGGAAAGGCAGTGCCCGCCGAAGAAAGCAAACCTGGAACAAACCTGGAGGTCAAAGCGGTTTGTGTTCCAAAACCTACGGAAGAAGCGTGCGGCGATGGATACCGGGTAGTGCAATCCAAATCACACATAAAGATTTTCTTTGGAGATGGCTTAGGACATGGTCCGCATGCAAAGGAAGCGATAGACAACGCGGCAAATTTTTTTTTTGAATGTAAAGAAACAGACCCGGTGGATATTGTTCATCAAATGCATGAATCTGTGCGGAGAACGCGTGGGCTTGTTGGCATTGTCGCTGTTTTCGGCCGCCAAAGTGCACAATGGTCTGTTTGCGGAGTGGGGAACATCAGTGCACGGATCTATACAGGCATTTCATACCAAAGTTACATGTCGTACAACGGCACCATCGGCCTAAACGTTGCCAGGTCAATGAAGCCTACCGTTTTGCCAATCGAACGCAATCAACACCTTATTCTGTGTACCGATGGTATTCAAACGAGATGGGACATATCAAAATATCCATCTGTATTCAAATTCGACTCTAACATTCTTGCAGGTAATCTTTACAAAGACTTTAACCGCGGTACTGATGATGCTTCTGTTTTGATCGCTAAAGTTATTTAAAATGAAAGAGATCATTAGAGTAAACATAGAGAACGATATGGACCTCATCCTGGCTCACAAGAGAGCCATGAAGCTTGGTGAATTGTCGGGATTGTCCATCGTCGTACAAACTTCGCTGGCTACCGCCGTGTCCGAAATTGCCCGGTGCGCGATCGAATTTGGAAAACGCTCGTCGTTGCTCCTTGCGATAGACATCGAAAAAGGCAGGAAGATGCTGAAGGCAATTATCGTTGATAGCGTCGACTACTCTTCAAAATGCCTTGACGCCACTACCTACGCCAAGAGGTTGGTCGATGAAGTGGAATTCATGCGTTCCGGCAAAGATTATATGATCGTTCTTAAGCAATTCCTCAGTTTCCAGGGACTCCTCACAGACAGCAAAATTGAATCAATCGTTCACTACTTCGAATCAGAACCGCCCATTTCAGCTTATGATGAACTGCGCCGAAAAAACTACATGTTACAGGCCTTCGCCGAAAAACTAAAGGAAAGCGAGTCGACTTACCGGATACTGACCGACTCGCTCCCTGTAATGATGTTCTCGACTAACAACAGGGGAGTAATTAACTACGGAAACAAATGGTTGAAAGACTACCTCGGTACATTGCCCAATGATCTAAGCGGTAAGGAATGGCAGGACATTATCCATCCCACTGAGCATTCGGTGTTCTCAAAAGAATTGTCGAACGCTGTGGCGCGACAAATTTCATTCAACGGTCAATTTCGCTTTCGGGAAAAAGACACGGACGATTACTACTGGCATCTGATCTCGATCCTTCCACTCAAAAACGAGAAACAGATGATCACGCAGTGGACAGGATTTATCGTCGACATTCACGCTCAAAAAATGGGGGAGCAGACGTTGAAAGACAACAAAATACTGCAACAGGCCCAGGAAGAACTTCATCACCACCAGGACGAGCTTCAGCGGAAAGTTGTCGAGTTGAACCGGAGCAATCATGAACTGGAACAATTTGCACACCTCGCTACGCACGACCTGCAGGAGCCGCTAAGAAAACTGTTCTTCTATTCCGATACATTAAAAAGAAAATTTGGATCCACTATCGACCCTTCAGGTGTTGTTATTCTGAACAACATGGCCAACGCAGCAACCCGGATGAAAGAGCTTATCAATGACTTGCTGAGTTATTCTCAACTTCAAAAACAGGTTGTCCATTTTGAAGACGTGAAACTCAACGATGTGATCAAAGAAGTGATCCGGGATCTTGACCTGGTAGTAAAGGAGAAGGCGGCAAAAATCGAGATCGCAGATATTCCGGCGATAAGGGGAAATACATTGCGGCTTCGTCAATTATTCAATAATCTCATTTCCAACTCATTAAAATATTCAAAAGAAGGAGTTCCACCGCACATCCAGGTCAATTGTAATGTGGACGGTCCGGACCTCATTATCAACTTAACGGATAATGGCATCGGATTTGAAGAAAAACACAAAGAAAAGATCTTCGGCTTGTTCGAGCGCTTACACACACGCGACCAATTTCCAGGCACCGGCATCGGGTTGTCGATTTGCAGAAAGATCGCTGAACTTCATCGCGGGTCGATTTCCGCCACAAGCGTTCTAAATGAATCCTCCACTTTCGAAATAAGGCTACCACTAACCCAACCGGAAATTGTTGAATCCAGATGACAGACAGGACGTCCATTTTTATTGTCGACGATGACAAGGAAGACCAGGCTATCCTCGGTGACTATTTCAACGAAGTTGGCATAGCGGCAAAAGTTCTCTATTTCGAAAATGGAGAGATGGCGATCAATTTCCTGGACGCAATACACGACGATGAACATCTTCCACGGCTGATCGTCCTCGACCTTAACATGCCGATCCTGAACGGAACGCAGACACTACTGTATTTAAAACGCGAACCTCGTTACAAAAAGATCCCGGTGATCATCTTCTCTACCGCGGAAAACGAGAACGAGCGACGCAAGTGTCTGAGCTATGGCGCGGTTGATTACCTCGTGAAACCGATGACTTACGATGAGGGCAGAAAGATCGCAGCGGTGTTTGCGGCGTATCTTTGAGGTTGGTGAACTTACACGAGTTTGCTCAACGTACACCTGGTAACTACCCCTTAAAAATCTCCCAATTTGGTGGATAAAATTATTGTAACACGCGTACATTGAAGCGCGTCTTAGTGGATTAACCCTGCCAATATGCTCACACACTACCTCCGTCTCGCCTTTCGCACTTTTTTTAAGAACAAAACTGCGTTTCTGATCAACCTGATAGGGATGAGCATTGCGCTGGGAACCTGTATCACCGCATGGGTGAACTACGAGTATAATTCGCAGTTTGATCAAACGCAGGAGAACGCCGGCAAACTGTACCGGATAGGGTTCTGGCAAACCACAGAACGCCGCGACGTGCCCTATGGTGTTTGTCCTCTGCCCGTCGCTAATTTATTGACTTCCAATATCGGCGAGGGCGAGCATGTCATTCAATACATTTCAAAAGGTTCGCAGTTTCGCATTCTCGACGAACTGTTTGAACGTGAGTTTATTTATACCGACCCTGCGTTCACATCCGTATTTAACATGGAACGCCTCTCAGGTAGTCTCTCATTGGCGGATAAAACACAAGTGCTCATTAGCGATAAGCTCGCGATAACTTATTTTGGAACAACTGAAGTGGTGGGCAAACCCCTTACCCAGCTCGTTTCTGGCGAACCACGCGAGTTTGTGATTGGCGGCGTGTTCCGGCAATTTCCTGCTAACTCCAGTTTCCGGTTCCAACTCATTACCAACTATGAAAATTATTTTTCCGACCCGGCTACACGCTCCACTTCGGAGAACGATTGGTCGCGTTGGGCCACAACGTTTCTTTATTTAAATGACAAGCGCGCTGCAGATGTCATCGAAAAGCAAATGCAGCAATATGTGAACATTCAGAATGAAGCGAGACCCGATCTGAAAGTGAAGGAGTTTTATGTTGAGCCATTTGTCGGGATGTCACAACGTGCGGTAGCACAAAAGAACCAGGGCCATTGGTTAAATATGCCGATGCCACCGGCAGGTGTGATTGCCCCGTTTGCCATGGCAGGCTTTATCCTGATCGTGGCATGTTTTAATTTCATGAACAATGCTATTGCAGTGTCCGGCCGGAGACTGAAAGAGATCGGTATCCGCAAAGTGATTGGTATCCGGCGACGTGGATTGGTGGTCCAATTCCTTTCAGAAACAATGGTATTCTGCCTGTTGAGTTTAGGACTTGCAGTTGTGCTGGCAGAATATTTTGTTACCGGTTGGAATGGGATGTGGAGCGGAATAGAGATCGCTATTCGCTACAGCAACAACTACTCACTGATAATTGCGATCGGTTCGCTCATGATCATTGCGGCGTTGCTCGCTGGCGGATACCCCGCATTCTATATTTCGTGGTTCAAACCGGTGGAGATCCTTCGCGGAAATAGCCGCTTTGGTGGCGCCAATTTATTAACCCGCTCGTTGCTTGTAATTCAATTCAGCATCTCGCTGGCAGCGGTAATATTCGCGCTTGCGTTCTATTTCAATTCCAAATATCAAAAGGAGTATGATCTTGGGTACTCCTGGCGATCCGTGATTCAGGTGCCTGTCGCAAATGGACAGCAATTTGAAGCGCTCAGAAATGAACTGTCGGCAAATCCGTCTATTCATTCCATTGGTGGCAGCCAGCATCACATTTACGCAAGTTCGTATAAGGTAGCAGCGAGGTATGGGACCCTGGAATCAAAAGAAGTGGATGTGTTGAACGTGGGCGATAACTATTTTGAAACAGTGAACGTGCGCGTAATTGCCGGTCGACCGTTTCAGGCGGACCAGGTATCGGATGTTAAGGAATCAATCATCGTGAACGAAGAGTTTGTAAGGAAATTCGGTTTGGGTGAAGACGCTATAGGTAAACGGTTCCTGTTCAACGATACTACGCAGTTATTTATCGTTGGCATGGTAAAAGATGTCTACCTCCAGGCACTGTTCCAACCATTGTCTCCCCTCGCCTTCCGTTATGTGGATGATGCGGATTATCGCTACCTCGTTGCTTCGACAGACCCGGAACAAATTGCCGCAGTGAACACGCAAATGAAAGCCTCGTGGCAAAAGCTTTACCCGACTTATCTGTATCCCGGACAACTCATGGAATCGCGGATGATGATGGCATTGGAACACTTCGACAGTGTGGTGATCCTCTACACATTCATGGGAATTGTCGCGATCATGATGTCGGTATCCGGATTGTATTCCCTCGTGGCATTGAACCTTCAGAAACGCACAAAGGAATTTGGCATCCGGAAGATCATGGGCGCAACCATTTCCCAGGTTACACTGATGGCGAGCCGGCAGTTCATTATCATCATGCTGATCTCGTTTGTGATCGGCGCTATACTGGGCGGCGTGATGGTGAATGGTTTGATGAACAGTGTTTGGGAATACTATGTAGCCGTGAATGCCACAGTACTAACGCTGGCCATTTCCATATTGGCGTTTATTTCCCTTCTGGCGATCGGTTTTAAGATCGGGAGGTTTGCGGTGTCGAATCCGGTTGATGCGATACGACATGAGTAACTCTGCCTGTGTTGGTGTTCTTCACCAACAAATAATTTGAGGATACAACGGAAGCGTATTGATAACGTCAAATACGACTTCCCCCTGGTCGGTAAGTTAATTGACAGTTACACCGATCACATAGACACCGGAACCTGATGCCCATGCCTTACCGCCATTAATTTTCAGTCCGCTGATAAATTGCGCGGATACGCGCTGCCCTACCGACCAGGTGGCACCTCCATCAGTCGATATCATTACGCTTCCACCTTCACCGCTGATCAATCCGTAATCACCATCAAAGGTGCATGTGAGGAAATTACTGGAACCTAATATTGTTACCTTTTGCCACGTAGTTCCTCCATCAGCTGTTTTCAGTATCGTTCCGCCGATACCTACGGCTACACCCTGGGTTGGGCTGACAAACGTGACTTCCTGAAGGTCAGACGTAATACCCGACGGCATTTTTTCCCAGTGTTTACTGCCATCAACAGACCTCAAAATCAAACCACCAGCGCCAACGGCGAAACCGGTTTGTTCCGTGGTAAAAACGATTGAACTGATGTAGGCTGTTGTACCTGTATCTGCAAGGTCCCATGTGTCTCCGCCATCATTTGAATAGATGACTGTTCCGTCGAAACCGCAAGCCCATCCCTTAGTGGCATTGATGAAATAAACCTGGTTGAGATGAGAAGTTGCTGGTACGGATCTAACTGACCATGTGTTTCCTCCATCGGTCGTCTTTAACAACGTACCGTCACTTCCCGATATCCACCCGGTTGACGCGGCATTAAAGAAAATACTGTTTAATCTGGTTGTTACCGGCGATGCCGCGGTAGACCATGTTGTACCGCCGTCCGAAGAGCGTGCGATCTTTCCTCCGTCGCCGACTGCGTGTATCACATTTCCTGATGCAGATACTCCGTAAAACACACCCTGAACATCAACTTTAGTCCACCCTTCCGGAGGAACAGCCTCATTTGGCGAGCAACCTGACAACAAAACAGACAGTAAAGCAGGCAGTAAAACTAGCATTGGTAAATTTCTCATAGTTGTCTGTTGACAAGCAACAGGTTTCAACCATGAAGGTAATTGCACAGGTTCAATGCAATTTTACCAGATATTGCTCAAATTGTTCACCCCCCAAATGGGCGGAAATATTTTGGTGAAACGTCGGTTTGACCTTTGAATTGACGGCTAAAAGATTGAACCGAAGGGTAGTCCAATTGATGAGCCACTTCCGAAACTGAAAATCTTTTCAACAATCCGGTTGCTTTACGGATCCTCAGCGCAATATGGTACTGTTGTGGTGTTATACCGTAAAGGCATTTGAAGTTGCGGATCAAAAAGTACTTTGACAAGGAAGCTTGCCTGGCGATGTCGGAAAGCTGAAAGGGCTTACTGTCCAGATCATTGATTACGTTACGCGCGAACGAAAGTCGTTTCAGTAGTTCTTTGCGCGCGCCATAATTCCTTTGAGGGAATACTGACAACTTGGTTGCAGTAGACAATTGAAATTTTACAACCTGTTCGGCGATGGAGTAATAGAATTCTTCGGTTAATACGGCGTTGGTGTTTGTCCGGCTGTGATGATAGAGTTGCTTTACGAATCCAACAAATGTGTTGTCGTGGTGGATCACGTCGTCGTACATTAACGGCAGCATAGCGTTCCAGTATTTACGTGGCGTCTGGTGTTCAAACACCTCCCGAACGAGCAAGGGGTTCAGAAACAAGGACATCCCCTCATTAAAATCAACCTTACTTTTCCGGTGGTCGGCGGTTAACTCCAGGTCGGTATCAGGATTGATGATAAGCACACTGCCTTCTGTGACAACCGTTCGTTTTCCATTGACCTTGTATGCGTCAGCACCTGTGTGAACATATTTAATAGAGAATGGACAAACATACCGGGTGCTGATCACCCTAGTTTTGGACAGGTACACATCGTTTGAAAATGTTGCGGGCATGTTGGTTTTGGCCCGGGTGTCGTCGAGGATGATGATCTTATCGCAGAAGCGAACTTCGGATGACAGTGCGATCATGGAAACAAAGGACAAGCTTTGAAGGGGACGATACAATACCCCGGATGGGTGCTGGGATCAAGCTTCCGATCGTTTCATTTTCTTTCTTAATGGGACTCAAGGCCCATTCTGAAATTCAGGCGTTCGATGTAAGGACTGTTTTGATACTGTCGAGTTGGTGAGCAGCTTGAAGGGAATCAGGAACGGCATTTTTCTTCCGCTGTAGTTTTGAAGTGATTGCCCCCAAATCTGGTTTCAGTTTACTCTTGGCACGCAGCTGGATGGAGTTGACTTTAGCGTTGAAGCGCGTAGAAACTAAATCGAGTTTGGTGGTGCGGAGAGTGTCGGGGATTTGGGCAAAACCGATAATCGTTAAGGGGAAGCAATAATTAATAGGACTACACGGCAAACACCACACGTCGAAATTTATACGTACTTAGTAATCAAGGGCCTTTATGGCAGCGCGAATAAAATGGATGCGATCATATTTCGGTGTATTACTTGGTGGAAGTGACAGCTCAAGAGCTTCCTGCGCAGAAAGCGCTTGGAACGCCAACAATCGTTCGCTATAAGAGACTTTGTCAATAAGTGAATCAAATATTTCGATCGCGTGAGAACAGACCTCGTAATTACCATCGCGAAGCATCTCTACTATCTCAGCAAAATAATTTCGACAGTCTAAATTTTTTAAAGCATATACTAATGAACCCCTCTTGTTTCGAAGTTCTGGCTTTCTAATAAGTTTAATGATTTCAGGCACAGCGTCATTCGCCCTGAGTTTGCCCAATGCTAACGCTATTGTGTCACGCAATGTGACATCATTGACCCGTGGAAGCATCTCAATTAAATATGGAATTGCTCGTTTCTCTGATTTTTCGCCAAGATCCTTGACTACAGATTCAACCACATCGGATTCTGCGAAATTAAGGTCGTTCATCTTTTGATGAAATTCATTATCAGCCATCATTGGTCTTGTTGGTTAGTTTCTCTGGGCTTGGACCCTCTTGGTTTCCCCAAACCCTCCCATTGTTCAAGCGCTTCTCCGGGAGAAAGTTGCCCCTCTCCAGTTCCAATATCCTCTCCTCCATTTTTCTTTTTACCACCACCGTTGTGCCACCAGTCCCAAAAATCTGCGGGAAGCCCATAGTCCCGATCTCGACTCGATTGTTTGCCCCCTTTAAACCTGTTGGTAAGCACACGATACGTTTCAGTGACAACTTCTGGACCATAAATTAAGGCGGTAGCGCCTGTCGCTGCAAACATTATTGCTTCTCCAACGGGTGTTGGCTCAACCAAGGCCACTGCCCAGGCGCCAGCCAATATAGCGACAACGTCGCCTGCACCTTCATCATTTGATGCACGTCCTGTCCCGTCGTCATTGGTCTAATCCCGATGGGTTTTCCTATCTGTATAACGATGTCCGTTAACTCAGAATCGATATAATTCCCGTTCTCCTTAACGTAATAATCCACCCAAACATCCTCTGTATTCATTCCGGTTCCATAATACTCTCCCGGAGTGTAAGATGAACCAAACCGATCCATTTGCCCATCCCCATACACACTCCCGGAACTCATCCCAGTCCAATCCCACATGTCATGATCGGAAACCCAGTT
>WUUC01122223.1_pt1 | contig 25379 bp, 29 predicted proteins | sample 6278441 | NCBI WGS metagenome assembly WUUC01 (sample SAMN13675441, study PRJNA597444) | soil metagenome | isolation source: soil | place: USA: Washington | collected 2017-10 | reverse complement strand
GATGATGACCGCCCGCCAGCTGGTGTGCTCGGAGCTGGAGGGTCAGCTCATCACGGACTCTGAGCAGAGCGTCCCGTACGTGGTGGCGGGGTCCAGCCTGGACGGAATGACCGCCAAGGTCCACATGGTGGGCGAAGGTCAGGACTGGAGCCAGCGGTACACCACCGAGTTCCACCCGGACCGAATCGTCTGGGTGGCCGAGCGGATCAAGTGATCCGTACGGCGCGGCGGCCCAGCTCCTCCCCCCGAGGAGCTGGGCCACTTCTCTGCGCGACGCACGGCTCCGCGCCACCGGAATCCTGATCGTTGTTCCAGATCCAGAACGACAACAGCCCGGCGATCATCAGCGACGCCACTCCCCAGAGTGCCAGAATGGTCCAGATCTTGCGGGGGATCTCCCAGTCCTGTGAAGACGTCATGGACTGGCCTCAGCTTCCGCCACCAGTGCGGATGGCCCAGGCGATGACGAGACCGGCGGCTCCGGCGGCCCCGGTGGCGGCAACCCAGGACTGGGCACGGTACCGGGCCCCGAGAGCCAGAGCCGCAGAAAGCCCGGGCCAAGCATGGTGGCGGCGCTGATCAGCATCAGCGGCCACGGTCCGGCTGTCACTACGGTAAACGTGCCCCACGATCCACCGAGGATCAGAAAGAACACGTCCCGGCCGAGAGGTGGCAGCGCTCGCCTGGTCACGCACCACGCCTACCTTTCTTCTCGCGGGCTTGTTGCACTGAGCGTAACCGGGTCGGTCCGGAACGATCAGCGCGCCGCCGCGCGAGCATCGGATCAGTGATCACTGAGCCGGACCAGCCGAGGTCTAGAGCGGAACCGGAATGCCATCGGCGGGCCACTCGATCGGGTGCCCGGTGCTTGGTCAGGCTGGGCACTTTCCGGTGATCCACCAGAGAAGGCCACGAGTACCAGACCTCGTGACCGGTCTTCTCAGCCCATCCTGCCACGCGCATGTCATCCGGGATGCCTGCACGCCGGTCAGCCCGCTCGATCATCTCGGGGATCAACGCCACGGGGAGGAGGACACACACTCCCCACATCAACTTCTGGGTCCGGACCCAGCTCGCACCAGCGGTGTCAGCCGCCCTGGCGAGGGCCTCCCAGCGGATCGGTACGGTCCGACCGGTCCCGAGGTAGCACGAGACCACGACGTCCGGCGGTACGTGCTCCAGGGCGCGCTCCAGCCCGGCCAGGAGGTCCGCACACGGCACCGCGTCATCCTGTATCAGCGCGTGCCAGTCAGCCGCCGGGTCGGCCAGAAGCCATCCAGCACGAGCTGTCCGCCAGACCCGATCCGCCGAACCGGACGGCGGACCTTCAGTGTCCCAGGCCACCGGGGTCACGCCGTGGCTCAACCCCAGGGCGCGCCGGAGCTGGTCCACTTCAGTAGACCGGTCCGGGTGCGCCATGATCGACGCACTGAGCTTCACGGCGTAGCCGCCCGAAGCCGCCGGACCTCGGCCACCAGGGACCGGATCACGTCGTGCTGGTGGTACGCAGCGTCACGCATGACGGCCACCCCGTCCAGTTCCTCAGTGACCGCGCTGATGTCACTGCCCCCGAGCTGGCTCATGAACTCCAGGAAAGAGCCCACCGAAGAGCACTCGGCCGGGATCCCGTGAGACGCCGGGTCAAGCGCGATCGAGAGGAGGCCCAGGGTTTCCTCATCCACCGGGAAGTCCGGGAGCTTCACCGGCCGACTCGTAGCGCCTCAATGATCTCTGACCGCTTGTCCTTACGGGCGCCCAGCACGATCTTGCGAGCCCTGGCGAGGATCTTCATTTGAGCGATCGTCAGATCATCGATCGAGGTACCAGCCGCCACGCCTGGCAGCTCCCCCGTAGCCACCACGGTCCGGACCTCATCGTTTGACACTTCACTGTCAGGCCGCGAGAGAGCGTTTTCCACGCGCGCCCAGGTCGCATCCGGGTCCGCCTCGGGCTCCCACGGTGGTACCAGCTCGCGGCTGGTCGGCTCCGGGGAGGGACGAACGCCCTCGCTGGTCACAGCCGTGGTGGGCCCGGTGTCCGGCGTAGTGGCGAGCCGAGTCACCGCAAGCTGACCGTGGAAGACCTCCACCGGCTCCAGCACACCTTCGGCCACCAGCTCATCGACGGCCTCTTTCACGCCCGGCCAGTCCGGGTGCCCGTAGTCGTCCACCGCGATCCGCGCGCCTTCGGCCAGGTGCTCGGACCAGCTTTCGATATCGAGCCGCGCACCCCGCTTGGAGTGGTCGCCATCGACGAACAACAGGCCCACCGGTCCAGCCGACCAGGAATCGGCCACCTCGTGCGAGAAGCCCTGAACCAGGGTGATATCCCGGGCATACCCCAGGCTCTTGACGTGGTGGTGTGCCCAGCGCCGGCAGCTGGAGTCCGTGAACGGCGGTCCGTAGGTGTTGCCCGGCGTGTCCCAGAGGTCGATCGCGGTCACGTGGGCACGATGGCCCTGGCGCGCACCCCACGCGAGCTGGAGCGCGGTCCGACCGTGGAACACGCCCAGCTCCACGATCTCCTGGCCGGCCGGGACCTGGGCCGCGAAGTCGGCCAGCGCCATCATCACATCATCAGGCGTGGCGGCCCGTACATTCTTGAAGAACCTCGGGGGTCGCATGGTGATCCTTCCCTGTTTCGTGACGGTTCGAGTTGACCGTTCCTGCGGTCGACCGCGCCGAAGCTCCCGGATCGCGGCCACCTGAGCGGCCATGTCCCGACGCTGCCAGATCTGGTACGTGTGCCGGTCCCGGCTCATCTGGTCCCGGCTGTTGACACGCCGGTACTGATCATCTGTGGCCGCTTTCCCGGCGTACGGGTGCATATGCTCGATCCGGATCTCGGGCAGATGCCGCACAGCTCCGGCCGCCGTGAACAGCTCCAGCACAGCGTTATCGCAATACATGTGCTCCACAGCGGCCGGAACCATCCGGCCCAGCGCGCGCACCACGTCTGAAGTCATCGCCCACTCGGTGGACAGCTTGCTCCCCTGGTACCCGTCGTCCCCGTAGACCATCCCGGTACCCAGCTCACGGAGCACCGTCAAGTACCGCGCGGCCCAGCCGATCGTCTGGGGGAGGTGATCATCACCGGCGAAGCCCACGGCCCAGTACAGCTCTGCCATCTCGCGCGCCGCCACGTCCAGCTTGTGGACCATCGGCATCCAGCGCGGAACCTCCAGGAGCCGGACCGGACACGCCTGGGGGTCCGGTAGTTCCACACCCCAGCAGAACTTCTCCACCAGCGCGCGGTACCCGCTGATCTCCGGGTCATCCGCGTCAGCCACCAGCACCAGATCAGCGCGGTCCCACGCGTTCGTGAAGTCCCATGCGCCGATCACCTTCTCGATGTTGCCCGGCCGGCCCCGGGTCGGGACGATGATGGCGAGATCAGGCATCGGTGCTCCAGGTGAAGTACGGGCTGGTCACGGTCGATCGCTCGCCCCGGATGATCCGGCGCGGCCGTTCCCAGCGCGAGCCCACTCCGGCGCTCCGGCTGGTCGAATAGAGGTAGTGGTACAAGATCCGAGGGACCACCACCTGGGTCTTCAGCACGCGAGCCCGGCGAAGCTGGTCCACCCAGGCCCGGTCCTCGGGGCGTCCCGGTCGCGCTATCGAGAAGTCCGCACGGAGCGCCAACGATCTCTTGATCGGGTTCAGGTGGGAGATGTCGCGCTCGTACCGGCCGGTCAGGTTGCGCCAGGTCTTGAACTCCAGCGAGTGGTACGCCACGCCGGTGGGCACGCCGTCCGAGTAGCACTGGACCTGGAAGCCCACGTAATCCGGCCGGTTGGCCAGCGCACCGACGATCTCAGCCACGTAGTCCCGACTCACCAGGTCGTCATCGTCCACGAACGAGACGTACTCGGTAGCCGCTCGTTCAACGAGCGACTGTCGGATCTTAGGAAGAGGTGGGCTCCCGTCGTTGTACCGGCCGAGCACACGCACGCGCCCGGCGTACGGATCGAGTTGGGGGAGGAGGCCGGCCATCATCCGCTCGAACAAGGCACGACGCTCACCCAGCGTCGGGACGAGGATCGTCCAAGAAGGCGCGGCTGTCATGTTCCTCACTCTAGCGGATGGAGAGGGCATCCTGAGCCGGGTCCGTGGAGGGGGACCGGGGGGACCGGGGGAACCGGGGGTACCTCCAGCCGCCTCCAGCCCTGCACACATACGCGCATCACGCGCGCCACATACAAGAACACTTTTGCAATGTGTGTAGGTGGTAGGGGTACCCCCGCTCCCCCCGCTCCCCCCGGTTAGAACGGCTTGACGATGATGTGACGCTCGTTGGTAGCGCAGCTGTCACCGCCTGTGAGTATCCGGTGCATAGCTACCGCGTTGTACGGGTCGCCTGAGACCAGCCCCGTAGCTATCCGGGAGTGATAGACGTACTTGTAATCAAACGAACTAGCCACACTGTTCTGGGCAAGTGCGGAGTAATCGTCGCTCGCAGCCACCGCGACGGTCCCCGCGTCGATCGAGCTTCCTTCGCGGATCTGAGGGGACATCAGTGTCCGGCGTCCCACGGTCGCGCTGTTCAAGGCCAGCCAGCCCTGAACCACCACCTCCACCGACCCACTGGGCGGCGCGATGAACGCCACGCCGAGGATGTCGCCACCGGCCAGCGCGGTGAACGTCGTACTGCTGGTGGTCGGGTTGTTGCTGTTGAACGCCGTTACCCCGCCGGATCCGTTCGAGATGGCTCCGGCTGACACCGGCCCGAGCACCAGGAGCGAGCCCCTGAACGAGATCACCTGAACAACCGTGCCGACCGCCACGCGGGCCGAATCCAGCTTGGACACGTTCGGAACGATCACACCGCCGGACATCTCAAGATCCACGGTGCCATCGGCGTTCTCGGCATCCACCACAGCGGTCCGTAGGTGGGTGTGCGGCTCCCCGTCCCGGTCCGGGGTGAGCTTCTTCAAGAGTGTGGTGTAGTCGATCATCAGAGCTCCCTGACCTGCAAAGACGTCTCACCGGCGAGATCTACTGATACGGCATCCACCGCGAGCGCCGACCCGTCCCGGCTCACCACGTCACCAGCGGTGATCGTCGGGTCGTACGGCATGGTCAACGTGTACGTGGCACCGGCCCCGACGTGCCGGGCCAGGATCGTGTTTGCGGCGCTCTGGGCCTGGCTCTCGGTCTCCAGGAGCGGGGAGGCGTAGAACTCCGTCACGCGCCCGTACGGGCTGGTTCCCGGCCCGGTCCCGGCGTACGTCGGGCTGGACGGGTCCTCGTCGATGGCCACGGCCTGAACCGGCACCGTCCCGTCTTGGGCCTCGCCGCGTGCCACGATCACATTCGGTGGCCGCGTGTCGTAGTCAGCCGAGAGCGAGGCGAGCTGGCTCAGCGGGTAGGCCGTGGCCGCGTCCGGCGTCAGGTTGGCCACCAGGATCTCGCCCACCCGGTCATACCAGGCGGTCCGGCTGAAGCTGCTCAGGATGTCCAGGATCTCCCCCCAGGCAGCTGTGGACGGGTCCAGCCCGATGATCCGAGCGACACCCAGCGCGGCGCCGACCGGGCTCACACCCGGGTTGACACCCGTACGGTTGGTCACCACTGTGTTGATCATGTCGCCCAGGTCGGTCCCGGCCGGAATGGTCAGTGCGGTCTCGAACCGGTACCGCTCCACCCGGTCCGAGACGTCGATCAGACCCACGTCCACCACGCGCTCGCCCGCCTCGGTACGCGTACGCGAGGAAGCCACCTCGTACGTGCCATACGGCACGGTTGACACTGAACCGTCAAGGAGCTCCAGGCCCAGCTCCGCTTCCACGCGCGTCCCGAACGGCGTGAGCAGATCGCCCGGCCGCCGGGGGAGCAGCGAATCACCGGCGAACGTCAGGCCACCATCCCAGCGCGCGTTCCGGCGCGCGTCCTGGGTCAGCCAGCCGCCGGTGGGCTCTAGATTCTGCGTCACCCCGCCGCGCGAGAACGTGAATCGGGACCAGCGCCGGTACCCGGTCGGCGTGGCGAGCGCGGCCTGATGTCTCGCCGAAGCTAGCCGTGTCGCCATTAGTACCCTCTCCGGCCACGAACCACGTCCACTGTGATGACGCCCGCTGAGAACCCAGCGACGAACGTCAAGACGAACCAGGCGAACATGATCACAAGAACTCCTCCGGCTCCGGCGTCTCGGGCCACTCCTGGCGCACCATCGTGACCTGAAGAACTTTCACGTTGGGCGCCGGAGCGCGCACGGTCCAGCCGGCCGGAGCGAACCATCCCGGCGTCCCGCCGATCGGGCTCCAGTACACCCGGTCATTGGCCAGCAACTCCTCCAGCGCGTTGATCGCGGGGAGGCCCTCTACAGCAATGGTCAGGCTCATGTCCTCCCCGGCCAGCGTGGTGGAGACCGAGTGCAGGCCGCCATCGAGTGGCGTGGTGTCCACCACCAGCCGGGGGTACGCGTGCGACCGGTCGGTCACCACGGCCATCCGTACGGTGAACGAGGACAGCCGGTCCAGATCGTCCGCGTGCGTGAAGCTCGGCACGGTGACGCTGGCGAAGTCTGAGACCTTCAGCTCCGGCACCGGCAGCGGACCGCCCGAGATCGTGCCGTCGAGCCGGACAAAATGAGCTTCGTGGTACGGCGGAAGATTGCTCCCACTGCCCGAGGTCCCGGACCCGTTGCTGGACCTGGTGGGCAGGCCCGCCCCGGTACTGCCGGACGAATGGGTGTGGCCGGTAGTCGGGCTGTCCCCCAGGTCACCGGACGTCGGAGCCTCGAACGATCCGGTGTTGCTGGCACTGACGTTGGTGTCATGGGTGTGAGAGCTCAGACCGTGCGTGTGGGTGGGGATCGAATGGGTGTGCGTGCTCGCGCCACCGGTGGAGTTGACCGAATCCGCGCCATAGTCCCGGGCGAACCAGGTCCGCATGTCCGGCGTCCCGTTGTTCCCGTCGCACAGCGTCAGGAGCGGGTCCAGGCTGGCCACGTCTGTGAGGTACAGCCCGATGATCCGGGTCTGGGTCCCTCCACCGGTGTTGATGAGTACGCGCAACCTCCGGTTCGGTGGTTCCAGCGTGCCGGACCCAGTGGTCCCGCCGGAGCCCGAGGCCAGGTTGCCCGCGCTAACAGCCACCACGTCCATCGGGTGCGTATGCCTCGGTAGCCAGCGCGGGGTAGACGATCCGGTACCGGCTTCTTGCGAGCTGGACGGGTTGCTCAAGCCAGTGGCCGCGATCGTGTGATCATGAGCCCCGACAGCGTGAGTGTGCGCGTCCACATCATGTGTGTGTGTCGCGCCGCCAGAGTTGGTGCCGCCGTTGCCAGCGGCCACCGCACCCTTCAGGAACCGGCCGGAAGAGTCTGCGTCATCCGTCCAACCGGACACGCTCTCGGTAGCCCATCCCAGGACCCCGGTCGGGTAGCTGGCCTGCAAGCCATCCGACTCGATCCAGATCACAGTCCTGGTGGGCGGGACGTTGTTCTCCGAGTCGGTGTCCGGCGCGGCGGAGCCGGTAGCTCCACCGGCATTCGTTCCCGTGGCAACCGGCCGGGCGTGGCTGTGCGGCTGATCCGCCTGGGGCTGGCTCGCGCCGTTGAACCGAGCCGAGGTGGTGGAACTGTTCGAGGTCCCGGTGCTACCGCTCAGGTTGTGGTCATGCGACCCGAGAGTATGGGTGTGGCTGATCCCGGTGTGATCGTGACTGGACGCTCCACCAGTGGCGCTGGGTGCGGCTAAGGTGTTCGCTCCCCGGGGGTACATGTCGTCCAGCGCGGTGACACGCGTCCATCCACTTGGAATGGTGCCGACCGTGCCGGGCCAGGCCAGGATCAGATCCGCCGGGATGGTGGCCGGAAGCTCTACGAACGTCGAGACGTAGCCCAGGTACCGAACCCGGTAAGTGATGTCACACGGCTCGCTTGACACTTCACAGTCAGAGCCCATCACCGGCTGGGGGTCAAGCTGGGGGATCGCCAGATCGAGGTACGTGCCGTTCAGCGCGTCTTCCACCGTGGCGATTCTCTGGCTCCCCGTGCAGTCATCGCGCCAGACCTCGGCCACTACATAGTCGTCGTCCCATGCCTGACCCCCCGGGTTACTCCAGCTCACCCGATATCCGCCAAACTCTTCTTCCACGGTAACCAGGGGAGGTGACGGTGGCGGGATGGTGTTCTCAATGTCAAACGTCAATGTCTGAACATGCTCGAACGGGTCGGCTCCCCGAATGGTGGCGCGAACAACAAACTCCGCCGTGTACGCGCCGTCCGACAGACCCGTATCCACCAAGATGTCGGTGGGCGGGGTGCCCGAGCCTGAGCTGGTGAAGACGATAGTGGCCGAGTTGTTCTTGACCGTGATGGACCAATCCAGCGTGGGAAGACCGTCGTACCCCACCCCGCCGAAGAACATCACCGGCTGGTTGGTGTCCGTAACGGTGCCCCCGGACTGGTCCACCCCAGCGTTGTCCTGAACCTCCGGGCTGTACTGAGGACGTAGACGGGTATCAATATCTACGTAGCATTCAGCAGTTCGGCCCTCAGTACCTCCGGTGTCCTCATCTATCCAACCCCCACCGATGTTCAGGTCGGCAAGAGCACCAGCCAGGGAAAGCCCAAACTCGGCATCCTGAAACCAAGGGGTCGACTGTTCGGCGAACGTGGTGGTGACCGGAACTGTGGCGAACTCTATGTAGGATTCGGCCCCTCTGCCCAGGTCGATATCCTCGAACATCGTGGCCGCGTCGCACCGGATGCGGATGCGACCCCTGATCCGGTGGCGACCGTACCCGGCGGCCGGAGTGTGCGATCCAACCCGCAAGCTCCAGTTGTTCACGTCACTGGTGCTGGACGCGTCGAAGTCGATGTAGGTCGCGTCCGAGTCGTCCGAGGTAACAGCGCTCAGCGTGCCGGATGGCACGGTGGTAGCGGCCCCGACCTTGAGCACCGAGGTCGGTCGGAGGACATCTGTTACAGCCATGACTTCAGACTCCCACGTCAGCGGTCTGAGGAGGCGGCTCAGGACCAGTCCCGATGAACGAGGCGGTCACTTGGCGGATGCGGCCAATTCGGATGATCTTCACTGACTCCGCTACCGGCGCGGCCCAGACCTCGCTCGCGTCGCTCGGGCTGATCAGAACCAGCGGCCTGGCCAGAACCGCGCGCAGGGTGGCCAGCTCAGCCTCGCTCTCGACAGCGGCCACCATGGACATGTTCCGTCCACCAGGAGGCGCGCTGGTCACGAACCGCGATCCTATGAGCCCGGTGGCGGCGGTAAACGGCCGATCCACACTCCAGTCGAACTTGCCCAGCACCGGCGCCCACATGGGTCCGTCCGGCCCGGTGGTCCGGATCAGGTGTTCATCTTCATTCCAGGTCAGGCAGAACAGCTCCGGCTCCGGTGGCGGGGTGGGCTCCTCCACCAACTGGATGAACGCCACCTCTTCGAAAGGTGGCTCCGAGGTGGTCTCGGCCAGGGTGCCTGAAGTGATGCTGGCGACGGTCGGCGTGGTGCTCGCGGTGTCCACCAGCGCATGGGTGTGCGCCGCCGTAGCTATCGCTACCGTGGCCGTAGTGCTCGCCGTGGTCGATCCGGTGGCCGCGCCGGTTGTGCTGGTGTGCGAGTGCCCGGTGGTCGTGTGGTCGTGCGTCGGACTGGTGTGGGTGTGCCCGGCGGCCGATCCTCCGGCGGTACCGATGCTGGCTGTCGCTCCCCTGGGGTAGAGCCCGAACATGTCCGGCGTGCCGTTGGTCCCGTCGCATAGCTGCCAGAAGTTGGGGATGAATCCGATCGGTCCGCGCCAGGCACAGATCAAGCCCACGGGGAGGTCGACATCGCCGGAAGTGTTCTCCTTGACCCTCAGGTTCCGATACGGCGGGTCCAGTGCGCCCGAGGCCCCTGAGTTGCCGCCCCCCGCCGAGGCGAGCGCCTGGCTGGTGGCGGACGCCACGGTGATCGGATGGTTGTGCGCGGCGTTCGAGGTGACCGATCCGGAGCCGGCGGCCGGAGCCAGGGTGGCGCTGAAGTTGCCGGTGTTGGCGCTGGTGTGCGCGTGGCTGGTCCCGGTGTGGGTGTGCGCGTCAACCGCATGGACGTGACTGTCCAGCGAGCTCGCGGCGGTCCCCCCGCCGTCGCCGGCCGCAGCGGCGCCTTTCAGGAATCGGTTGGTGGCGTTCGCGTAGTCCGTCCACCCGGACGGGGCGATGTCCGGCATCAGACCAAGCGCACCGTTCGGCACCCCCAGCGATGACCCGTCCGACTCGATGAACACCACGGCGAGCCGAGCCGGGTCGTTGTTCTCAGTGTCGGTCCCCGGGGAGGCGGACCCAGAGACCACGGTGGCCGATGCAGTGCTTGGCCTGCTGTGCGTATGGGTGGTGAGTGACTTCAGGGCACCGGCCGTATTCGGCGCGTTCACCGTGCCGGTAGCGGCGGCGGTAGGGGTCGTGGTGGTGTGCAGGTGGCTCGTGTCATGGGTGTGACCGGGCGTGGTGTGGGTGTGCGTTGCTACGCCGCCGGTGGTACCGGGGTCCGTGGAATCGTCCGGTACACCTTTCAGGTACTTGGAATCAAGGTCAGTTACCCGATCCCAGCCAGCGGGAATGGACGCGGCTGTACTCGGCCACATGACGATGACGCCAGAAGGAACGCCCGGATCGTACGCGTCGGACCAATTGCTGATCCGGAGGTCTCCGTCCTGACGGCCTACAGTGCGCGCCCGATAGTAGGAGCAACACTGCTCAGGTTCGTATTCGCACGTGCCACCTACCCCGGATCGGGGAAGTGTGAAGTCCACCCAGGTAGCGCATTCATCAGTAGTGAGCGGCCCGAGGATGGCGATGCTGGTCAAGGTCTGAGAGTTGGTCAGAGATGCCAACGGATGGATATCCCAGGTGTTGCCGGCATCATCCACGAATGACTCGGTGCCCACCATGTGACTGGTGAAGTCAGCGGAAGCGATGATCGATCCAGCAGAACCATCCCGGATCTCGACTGAATAGATCCTCCCTTCAAACATCTCGAACGTTCCGGCGTTGTAGGCGCCTACTGTGATCTTCGCCGTACTAAGAGGGTTGATGGAGGTGGCCGGGGTGCCGGTCACCGGGTCTCCTACCGGGGCCCATTCCCCATCCGGATCCAGGTATTCGAACGTCACGGTCCATCCGCCTGACCCGTTGTTCACGTCCAGGAGGACACGAAGATCCACCCGACCAAACGGGTCGATGGGGGCCCGGTCGGTAGCGAACGCCTGGATCGTATTGGCCAGCGTGCCATCCGTGCTCCACACGAACATGGGTCTCCCCGACAGGGCGGGATCTCCTCCCCCGTCCGCGTCAAGGCTCAACCGCCATGCGCGCTGGTCCCCCGTCGTGGTGTACCGGGCCACCAAAGTCTGGTCCGTAGCGGGAAGCCAGGAATCGTCACGTTGAGCGGACACGATGATCTGGAGATCAGTCGGAGGGTCGGGGGTGACAATGCTGGCTGTGCCGTTCAAGGTCCAGGTCTTGCCGGTGGAGTCGACCATACTGGTAGCGCCCGGGACGAGGTTGTCGAAACGAGGACTGGCGACGATCGTGCCGTTGATCCCGGAACGGATCTCAGCCTGGTGGAACAACCCGTTGAATACATCAACCGTGCCCGCTGAGCGCGCGCCGATGTTGGCCGTAGCTGTGCCTGCAAAGATGCTCGTAACCCCAGAGACCTGGGCAGTACCGAGCTGGGTCCAGTTGGTTCCGTCTGTTGACGTGTAGAAGATAACTGTTCCAGTGGCAACCGCCAGGGTGGCCCGCACCCAACCTGAAGTCCCATCGGTAAAGCCAGTGGCCACAGACGACACTGCGGTTACTGTCGCGGTCCCGTTGGTGGACCAGGTGAATTCAAGCTGCCCCGGAGTCCGGAGAATGAATTGATAAGATCTCTGATTCCCGGTGACGTTGTACTTGGACAAGATGGCTTGTTGGGGAGAAGGTGTCCAGTCATCGGGCTGAATGAATGCCCGGACATCGATGTCTCCGGTAATGTCCAACGATGCGTGATCGGGACTAGATACGTAGTTACCCGAGCCGCCCGGCAGGTTCAGAACTGTATCCCCGACAGCCGACGCGTACGATCCAGCCGCACCGGTCAACTCCAGATACCCGCCGTGGGCACAGTCCAGCCGTTGGATCTCGACGTACCCCACTTCATCATCAAAGGCACTCACGTTCGGAGCGCATACCTCGATCGAGTAGAGAGGTAGGTCCGGGGTGACCGTAGGCGGGTCGGGAGCTGGGATCGCGCCGACCGATACCGTGAACGCCAGAGTCTCCTCGTCGCTGGCGTACGCGGTGTCCGCGCCGACCGTGCTCCAGACCTGGAAATGGGCTACATAGTCCCCATTGTCTAGTGGCGTGGTCTCCCGGTTGACCGGGGAGCCGGAGACCGTTCCGGTACTCCAGACCTGAGCACCAGCCAGCGTCACCCAGTACCGGTACTGACGCGCGGCCAGGTCGTCCGTATCAAGCGCGTCCGCTCGTAGCACCGGCTGAGACGTGTCGCTGATCGTGGTGGTGACCGCGCCCGAGCCGTCCAAGATCTGAGGGGTGAACGTCGGGGCTAGCCGCGAATCCATGTCCAGGTACAGCTCAGTGATTCGGACCCCGTTACTCTGCCCGGTCACGTAGGTGTACAGCGTGGTAGAACCATCCGCCGGTGCGCCGGTGCCCCATGAGCCCACGATCGTCTCCGGGGAGGCGGCGAACGAGGCAGCGGCCCCCGCGATCAGGCCGCCGGTGGACAGCCGCACGGCCCACCAGGCATCTCCATCTTCGCCGCGCGCCCGGAGCCGGACCTGGTGACGCTTCTCACCAGCAGGAGGAGCGTCCGTCGGCGTGGCCAGGATCATCGCCGAGCCGGAGCCGCCCCAGGTGGCAAACGTGGCATCCGAGTCGTCCGAGGTGACCCCGTGCAGCGTGCCCGCGCTTGGGGTCCAGCCAACCCCTGAGCTTGTCGCGCTCGGTCTAAGAACGGTCACCGTGCCCACGCCATTACCTCCCCGCGAATACTGTAAAGTTACAGGCGCGTAGCTTAGCTGGGCATGGCAGGGCATGGCGCGGCCCGGCGCGGCTAGGCATGGCGTGGCATGGGGCGGGGTGACCTGGATTCACCGGGTCACCTCGCCAAGGTAGCCGCGCCGAGGCGGTCCAAGATCACTTCAGCAGCTTCTCGGCCAGCCTCGGTCCCGGTCGCCCCGGAGACGTGGACGTGAATCTCTCCGATGCTCAGCGACCCTCCCGAGCTGGCTCCGTCGCCACCGCGCGGCCGTCCGGCCGTGAAGCTGGGTAGATCCCCGGTCAGGTCTCCGAGGGTCTTGCGCACGCTGGCAAACTGGCTCTCCAGACCGCGTTCGAATCCTTGCATGACCAGGCGACCGGAGTCCTCCAGAAGGCGCCGGTCCACGTCAGCCGGACCCTTCCAACTTGGGATCATGCTAGTGACCGAGCTAAGGATGCTGCGTACCCGGCCGATGCCGGCCTGGATGCCATTGACCAGGCCGTCAAGGATTCGGCGGCCCGCGCTGACCAGCCAACCGGAAGCGCCCGAGAAAGCACCGATCACCGCCGACCGGAGACCCGAGACGGCTGATCTCACCCGGGATGCCGCACCAGTGACCACCGAGACCATCGCGTTCCACCCGGCAGACCAAGCGGCCCGGATGGTGGCGAGCGCGCCGGAGATCACCCCACGGATACCATTCAGAACGATCGAGACCGCTGTACGGATGCCGTTCAGGATGGCGGATACCGTGGCCCTGATGCCTTCCCAAGTACCTCGCCAGTCACCGGAGATAGCAGACGAGATCGCCTTGATCGTGCCCTGAACGAACTTCATTCCGGCGAGGACCGCGTTACCGATCAGTGCAAGAGCGGTCTGAACCACCGCGCTGATGACTTGCCACACGCCAGTAACGATGGAGGCTATAGGAGCGAACGCTTGTCCGACCGTAGCGGCAAAGCGCAATATCGCCGGGATGGCCGTCCCCGTGATCCATCCGACAGCCGCAGAAACAGCGGACCCAATTGCAGTAGCAAAGCGAACTATCGCCGGGACGGCCGTTCCCGTGATCCAGTCAATAGCAGAAGCACCGGCGTCCTTGGTCGCGTTCCAACCGACGATGATCGCATCCAGTGCCTTGGACAGGACCAGTATCGAAACGGCCAGACTTCCAATAGTGAATTCCAGAGCACCGAACAGAAGTCCGATGTTCCGAACGTTGTTCTCATTGGAAGCGAACAGTGCGAATAACTCGCCCAATAGTGCCCCGAGCCTGGGTAGGTTCTCCCCTACCGCTATCAACGCGTCGCGCATTGCTTCCAGAGTCGCCGGGTCCTGGGTGAGAACCTTCAGGAACTCTGAAACGAATCCAGCCATTCCCTCCGTAAGGGGCCCGATAGCTGGGGCCAGACCAGTAAAGATCTGGTGCAGAATGGGGGAAAGCTCCAGGGCCTTATCCGCCAACGTGTTGAGGGCGTTAGTGAATGGCTTCATCAGTGGAGCGGCAACGGACTTGCCGACGTTCTTTAGCGTGTCACCGAGCCTCTTCAGAGAGCCGTCCAGCTTCTCGAATGCGGCACTGTCCTGCACGACTTCCTGAGCCTTGGCTAGCTCAGTCCGGGCTTCAGCCAGGCTCCGCTTCGCAGCGGCCGTGCCGGACTTGGCCCGCTGTTGCGCCTTGCGGACACGTTCCTCGGCCGCGTCAAGATCCTTCTGGGCGTCGTCCCGGGACTTCTTGGCCCCGAACAGCGCGGCAGCACCGATGCCCAGGAAGACCGCGCCGAGCCCGGCCGTGGCGATAGCCGCGCCGAACGCGGCCACGAACGCCAGCGCCGCCGTGCCGGCTACCGCGATGATGGCGGCCGTGATCGGTGTGGACAGCGCCGCCGCGAACGGTGCGCGCAACGTCTGGAACATGCCGGGGTCCGGGGTGAACGCCTTCTTCAGGAACCCGGAGATTCTCCCCCGGCCACCCTGTAGCTCATCTTCCGCGCCCTTGGTGATCCCCCGGCTTATCGACCGTCCTACGCTCTGGCCGGACTTACTGACATCGATCTTAGACAGCGCACGGTTAAGGTCCGCCTCAGTCTGCTTGGCGAAGTTGCGCACATCGCCAACGACCTGGACCTCTGCCTGGCCTACGTCTGTCACGTCACCACCCTACGTGCCCCGTAACCTGAGACACAGGGGGCGTCTCGCGTAAGCTGGCCAGGTGGATGTGTCACGGGCCCAGCTCTCGAACACCGGCGAGATGATTCAGTTCGTCGACCCAGAGTTTCCTTGGACAGTCGACGTGTACCTGAGCCAGAACGCGGACCGGCCCCAGGTCCGGGGCCTGGTGGTCTGGGCACGCGAGGAAGCCGGTCCAGTAACGTCCACAGCGCTGGCCCAGATCCCGGTTCGCCAGCTCGCCAGCGTAGCCGCCAGCGCGCTCAAGGGGGAGGGGGAAGCCCAGTACCGGATGCTGGCTCAGCCACGCCCAGCAGGCTCTAGGAGCTGGCCGCCGGACCACTTCCAGCGCGTGGCGCGCGTGGCCTCGTGGGCGCGGCAGACCGGCCGGCCTGGAGGCGCGGCCGGAGCCGTGGCCGAGTTCTGGGGCGTTCACTACCGGACCGCTCGCCGGTGGCTACGACACCGGTCGTAGGCCGGGGTCCGGCCATCGCCTCGAAATCGTTCGCGAGCTTGGCCCGCTGACGCTTGCTGGGCTTGCCCGAGGTCAGGGCCTCGTTGTCCAGGAGCGCCAGGAACCTGGCCAGCGGGTCCTTCTCCAACCGGTCCGTGATGGCCGCGTACAGCGCGTCCAGAGCCGCGCCCAGAGGTTGATCATCCCACCGGAACCCGGTCTGGGCCAGCGCGCCATTGATCACCGGCCACTGGCTGTTCGCTACCGTGGCGATCACGAACGCGGCGTGGAACGACCTACCAGCGGCCTCTTCCATCGCGTCTGTCAGGACCTCAGCCAGCTCTTCTCCGGACAGTTTGCCCTCTAAGATCATATCGTCCAGATTGAACGGGTCATCAGGAGTTGACACGATAAAGTCAAGAATCAATCCGAGGTCGGCCGACACGAGCACCGGCCACCAGTCGACAGCCGAGAGAGCGGGTATGTCGTACGCCCGCCCTCCCAGCTCCAGCTCGATGGCCCAGCACCGCATCGACGCGAGCGGGTCCACCTCCACGTCAGTATCCGGCCACGTTCCGGGCGAGCTCCAGGCACCGGGCCACAGTGTCGACCGGGGTCGCGCCGTCCCACTTGGGCGCGTGCTCCAGCTCGGGCACAGCCGCGAAGTCGTCCCAGTGCGCCAGCTTGTAGTGGTACGTAATCGTGCCCGTGGGGAGGACGATCCCAACGATGAAATACCCACCCTCGAACATCGAGCCGTCGTCCGGGTGGTGGGCCTTGGACCGCCAGGATTCCCCGGCCGAGCTGGCGGCGGCGGCCAAAACAGCTGTCAGCGCGCGCCGGTGGTCGTAGAGATCCCGGAATGTGTGATACCCGTCGCTGATCTGGCTGGCCCCGCCCGGGAGCGCGCGGAGCGTCTTGTTCAGCAACGCCCGGAGCATCTCTTCGTCATGGCTGGTAGCCGCTCGCAGCTCCAGCGGATCCAGGCTGGTGGCTGTCACGAACGCGTACGGCATCCCGCCCGCGAGCGCGTCCAGGACCGCGCTCTCCGCGTCGTCCGGCGCGGCCTCGGTCTCCTTGTACTCAGTGCCCACGGTCATCTTCCCCGGCTGTCCCCGTCAGTCGGTCCAAGATCCCACCCAGCGGCGGATCCACCACGGTCTGGGGCCTGGGCACCGAGCCGGCGCGGCCGATGCTGTCCTTGATCCCGGCCCGGACCGCTGAGTCCTTGGCCTCCACGAGCTTGTTCAACGCCGTGGTCAACTCGGGCGAGTCGGTAAAGACCGTCCGGACCAGATCCACAGCGGCCGTGTAGAACGGCGCCGAGAACGGTCGCAACGACTTGGGGAGGTGGGAGAACGTGAGCCACTGGAGCGCGTCGCACACGCCCGGATGGCGACCTACCGTGATGCGCATCGCATGCTCGCGCGTGCCTGGCACGGTGGACGGATCGATCTCTCGTGAACCAGCCGTCATCAAGTGCTCACCTTCTTCATCGGGGCCTTGCGGGCCGCTTTCTTACCAGGCTTCTTGGCGGCCACCGCGCGCCGGGTCTCCCGGTTTCCTTCAGCCTGGACCGCTTCGGCGAACGCTTCCACGGTCTTCTGAATGATCTGGGCTGTACCCTTCAGGTCCACCGTGCCGTCGAGCATCTGGTCATCGAGCCACTCCACGTCCGTGCGGTGAACCAGGACCGAATCCATGATCTTGCGCGTGCGTTCCAGCGCAGCCATCACCTGTTCGAAGTTCCAGCCATCCGTGTCCGCCCGCTGGAGCTGAACCAGCGTCCTCTTCCAGACTAAAAGTTGTTCCGGCGTAGGCATCCGGACCCACATCTCCCGGCCCATGAACTCGATCGGTAGCTCCGGGGCAAGGTCGGACGGGGTGGCCTTGGCGTCCGGCTCAGTCATGTGCCCACCATATCAGGATGAGGGGGCACCTTAACCGATGGTAACTCGGAACCCCTCCGGGGGAGCGACCTCGCGGAGCGCCTGGGCCAGGTACGGGCGCCCGGCCCGCGCGGGCTGGTGGACCTGGCGCGCGTAGACCACGCGCCCGCCTACGGTGAACCTGAGCCGGCCGCCGGGTCGCCTGGGCCGGATGGTCAGCGCGCGGCGGCCTTCGTGAACGGCAGCCGCGTACTCGGCCGTGTAGACCACGCCACCGATCACGCGAGAGCCCCGGTCAGTGGCAGGGTTCATCTGGCCCGAGGCCCGGAGGTTGCCGGTGTCCACCGGGACGAGGATCTGGGAGCGCGTATGTGTCCGCCTGATCACGCGGTTGACCAGCGTCCGGGCTCGATCCATCCCCACCGCGTGGAGCTGAGACCGATCGATGCGGAGCTGGTGTGCCACCATGCCGTGAGCGTACCCCTTGACACTTCCCCGCCGTGCCTGTAATGTGGTCCCTGCGAGTACGGATCGAGGGGTCGCTCCTGGTAGGTCCGGGCAAGCAGTCTGGGCAGCAAGTGCTACCGATCGGGGCTGGATGGGTTGCTCCCACTCCTATCCGTGACCGCTGGCGGGGGCAGTACCCGCCCCAGACGCAAAGCGAGGCCCCCGGTGGAGACAGCGATTGAGTCGCGCCCCGGGTAAGCCCTCGCTGGCAAGTATCACCGGGCGGGGTCAGCCCACCTCGTTGCGAGGGACACCCGCAGCGAGTGAGGCGGAGGAAGCGAAGTCGGAACCGATCGCCCCGAGATCGTGGCTCGCGGCCTCTTGACACTTCACAGTCAAGGCTGTTATGTTACTCGTATGACAAACACAGCGGCTAGGTTCCAGGTCACCGAGACCACCCACGGGTACGCGGTCAAGGACACGCGCGATGACTCGATCTGGACCCATACCTACCGAAGCACCGGCTGGGCCGCTCGCGCCGCCATGAAGCTGAACGATCTGGTCAAGAACCACAAGTACAGCCGTTGACACTTCCCCGTGATGCCTGTAATGTAGCGACTGTGAGTGACGATAAGGCTCCTAAGAAGAGGTCACGCCCCTCTGACCCGTTGTGCCTGTGCGGCAAGCGAGGATGTTCGAAGCAGGACGAACACACTCTGATGATGGTCCGTAGCAGCAAACGGGGATGGCTGGGAAAGAGGAAGTAGCGAGCAACCTGTTGCACAGGGTAGCGACGACTGTTAGGTTGCGGGGAAGTGAGAGGCGTGGGCCGGAGTGCTCGGAACACTCCGGCTCGTTGCTGTCAGGATGAATCCGGGCCGGACTCCGCGCAATCACACGCCGGGCCCTGGATCGTAATGGGCATCAGCCCGCCGACACATCCGCCCTGGACCTGGATCGGTTGCCACAACCCAGCGATCACGCGGCCGGTGCGCCCGGGGGCGGCGTCGATGAAACAGCACAGCGCGCGGCGCATGGCCGCCGCGTCATCCATCACGGCCTGGACCGTCACATCCCATTCATCTCCGGTAGGGATTGTGTCCTCATCCCCCACCGGCGCGCACCGGACCGCGCCCAGCTCCAGAGTCACGGCCCACGCCCGGACACCACCCCGGATCGGCGCCGGGTCCTGAATCGGGAACACGCCGGAGCTGGGGAAGAACGAGGCCGGACGGACCCAGGCCAGGCCCTCGCAACACTCGTCCTCGGTCGTACTCAACAGGTGGGACACCACGTTGCCGGGTCGAAGCTGGATGTACAGCGGCGGCGTCGCTACCTTGGCCAGCTCTTGGCTGTAGCAGTCCAGAAGCTCTCGGGCCAGCGGCATGACGAGTGGGTCAGCGACAGCCATCAAGAACCTCATTTAGCCGTTTAACGAGAGCGTCGATCCGCTGGGTGCTCTGGATCGCCACGTCTGAGATGTCCTTGTGCCACTGCTGATGATCGCTAACCAGCGGAGATGCCACGATCGCGCCGCATATCAGACACGGGTCAGTGTCCATCAAGATCCCCCGTAGTCAGCGCGACCATCACAGCCTCGGTCAGGGCCTCCACGTGACCTTCCGGGGAGCGTTCAACCTGATCGTTCATGTCCTTGTTCCACTGGTCGACCAGGGCCCGGAAGATCAAAGTTCTGAGCTGGTGGTGGTCCATCTCAGCTCCCCGCCGGAATCATGGTCACCCGGTCGCACAGCTCGGGCAGATCGAGCGAGAGGACCATCGGCGGACTGTGGCGCTTGCTCGGGTTGAGCGAGGCGATCACATCGTCCACCTCCTTGATCCCGGTCTTGCCGTCGTCCGGACTCGGTGGCTCCAGCTCCACCTCCACGCCCTGACGGGACAGCCGGGTCATCTTGGCCGGCAGCTTGCACAGCCCCCCGGCCAGCGCCTTGGCGTACTCACACGCGAGCATCGCGGCGGCCACCTGAAGGACGATAGGCACCAGTCGACCGAGCCCGTACGCCACGCTGAACGCGCCCTCTTCGCCCTCCTGCGCCCGGAAGTCCTGGCACGCCGGCCAGCATTCACCATCGGTGCGGACCAGGAGCCAGGCCCCACCGGTCAGATCCACCCGGTACGCGCTGGGCGGGATCACGTCCGAACCCACCATCACCTCGTCCACGCTGGCCACCGGACCCCTGAGCACAACGGCGCACGCTTGGTTGCCGCAACAAGCTGAGACGCACCCGGCGTTGAACCAGCGACCAGAGAACAGGAACGGGCCGCCCGGCGTGCCGAGCCCGGCCTGGGAACCAGGAATGACCGGGTACGCCTGGTACACCACCTCGGTCCCGCCAGGCTGGTTCGGTCGGATGGTCACCGGACAGATTCCGTACTGACGACCGGTGACCGCCCAGAGGAACGAGGTGGCCAGTGCCAGCGCCGTGGCCTGCCTCTCGGCGGGGACTTCTGCCCAACCGTCGCATACGCCCAGCTCTTCAGGGTCCACGTCCCAGTCACACGGTGCCGCCATCGTGGCCTCCTCGTCCCGTCAACGCCCAGCGTACGGGACCGACCCGCAACGACACAGGCCCGCCTGTTTGGCACTTCGTGACTTGTGGCGATCGATCCGCCTAAGCTGAAGAGCAAGCAGCGGAACAACGGAGGAGCAAGACCGTGGATATTGACCTGGGTGACGTCGTTGCATCGTTCAATATCCGCGTAAAGGGGAAGAAGCACTTCCGGCTGATCTGGAAGATCGGTGTAACCACCGATACAGTCCCCGCTGATCGGGTGGTCAAACCACCACCTTACTCACAGAACACTGGAAGGCAGGACGTACTCATGGACCTCATGGCAGACCAGCAGGTAGCGCTGAGTATCGGCTTCACGGACGAGGTAGGCAACCCGGTGCCCACCCCCGCTGGTTCTACAGCGACCTTCACGGTGGACGACCCAACCGTGATCAACCTGACTGACAACGGCGACCTGACGGCCGTAGCCGCCGCTGTAGGTGTGCTGGGCACCGCGACCGTGCACGTGGTTTCGACCCTGAACGGTGAGACCGTGGAGGGTGACCTGGCCATCGTGGTGGTCGCCGGCCTAGCCGAGCGGGTCACCATCGTTCCTGGCGAGATCACCGAGGTCACGCCGGACGCCTAAGCACAGCCGGAACAGAGGCCCTGGTCAACTGACCAGGGCCTCTGTTCCGGCTGTGCTCAGACAGTCCCGGTGTCGAACCCACCCCTACCCTTGCAGGCGGGGCAGGTCATCGATCCGCCCCCGTTCTTGGGATTGGGCACGCGCCCCGAACCACCACAGGTAACACACGTCTTCCAAGCCATGATCTATTTCTTCAGCTTCTTCAGCATGGCGTCAGTCAGGCGACCCATCACGCCGTCCTTCTGGAAGTCTCCGTTTCGACCACCAGCGGACTTGGCCGCTCCCCGGCTGGGAGTGTGATCAACGATCTTGACCTTACCGGTCTTCGGGTCACGCTCGTGCCCATGAACCTTACCCACGCGGGATCTCCTCATCCGGCGGGACCCTCCCGCCGAACCATCCACTTTACAGGCGAGACGGGGACGTGTCCAATCAGGTTCTGGGATCGTAAGCTATTGGTAGAAGAGCTGAACGAATCATTCAAGAAAGGTGTGGAGCCAGCATGAATGACAAGTAACGCACCAATCCTTACGGCCCATTCCGGGTCACCCCCAGTCCTCGGCCCATACTTTACAGGCCCGCCGGTGAACATCACCGGCGGGCCTGTATAACGTTGCTCTAGCTCGAAAGACTCTGGCACCCACACTCAGGCTCCGGAGGAGCAAGCTGGGTCCAGATGGGGAGGTGGTGCGTATCGGTTGGGATCGCCGTGAACAGCGGCGACGGGTCGCCGTTCAGATCGACCACCACGTCATACGGACCGGTTCCCCACGGCGTGCCCTTGCGGGTACGGCCCACGACAGTGAACGTGATCAGGTCGTTGGCGATCGCGATGTCCTCGGCCAGCGCACCCTCCACCACCCACGGGAGAAGGTTGTAGCCGAAGAACGGCAGCGGGTCACCGGGGAGGCACGGCTCCTCGGAGTTGCCCATCCACGCCTCAAGAGCGAAGTTGGCCGTGGCGAAGTCGGTCTCAGTGACCGGGAACCCGATCACGTTGCCCTGGTCATCCTCGTACGGCAGAAGACCCGTCACGATCGTGAATAGCTCCGGGTCCACCTCGGCGAAGACGATGGAGACGTCATACCAGTTCAAGCTCGGAGCCGACCGCTGGTTGACCAGCGCGCGACCCCGCGCGTTGCGCTGGAGGAACCTCTCCCCCTCTTCGACGTTCGGGGTCAGGGTCACGGACACGTACCCGTCCGAGACCGCGTACGCGCACTCCCCGAACTCCGGGTTTCCGCACTCGTCGAGCCGGGTCACCCGGATCGTCTCCCCCTGAAGGGGCTTGGCGCACAACAGATTCGCCATTACGAACCCACCTCCTCCAGCGGATCGAACTCCGCTCTTCCAGCGAAGCATTCAAATGCGATCGAGTAGGCACGCTCGGCCACCAGGACCAGCTCATTCGTGTTCTGATCGAACGAGTTGTAGACCTGGATCTCCGGCGTACGCCAGACAGCGGTTTGACCGGTAATGATGATCTCGCCAGCCGGGTACGCGCCGAACGCCCAGACGCTCCCCATCGGCGTGACCTTTCGAGGCCCATCGGGGAGGACGAGGCTGGCTTCAGCCGCGAACGCGGCTACCTCCACCGGCGCGTGGATGTAGGCCGTTCCCCCGTACCCCTGATCGGCATACGCGTAGCGCTCCAACGCGCCTACCACATCCGTGATCAAGCCCGGGTCATACCCGCTGGTCACGGCCACAGCCTCGGCATCCAGGTTCAGGATGTCGAGCGCGTTGCCCTCGAAATCAAGCCCGGACCACAGAGCGCGCTCCACGGCAGGCTGTTCGGTGCCCTCCAGGCGTCGGAGGACCTTCTGGCGGTTCTCCGACTCGGTGTAGCCCACCAGGCCACAGTTCAGCGTGGCCAGCACCACGAACACGCCGGTCTGGACTTCATCGGTGCCAGGGTCCAGCGGCTTCTCAGGAGCCGGGGTCTGGCCATCGCCAGACCCGTAGCACGTCACGCCGTAGGCGTACGCCTCGCCACACGTGACCGGAACGAACCGGACACCCCCACCTTCGCCGTGCGGAGCCAGGTCCAGCGGGCCCACAGCAGCATCGAACAGCCCGTACCGGCGCCGCAACGGTTCCGGTGCCGGGACAACCATCCCGGGAATCAGTGCCATGCCTTACTCACCTCCTTAAAGGGTGTTGCTCCCTGGACCAGGCGGAACCAGTATGGGGAAACGCTGTGTCAATGGCCTGGTCCAGGGAAGCGGAGGTGATCAGGCGGTTGGGCAGCATCCGACGATGCCGGCCGGGTCGACTTCGACCTCGTAGAGCCGGGAATCCGCGCACATCTTGAGCACGTTGAACCCGTCCTCCAGGAAGAGCGCGGTGTACTGGTTCTGCGTGAGAAGCGCGTTGTCGTACACAGTGTCCAGGTTGACCACATCGCGCACCGGCTTGACCCAGGTCCCGGCCGGGTAGACCAAGAACTGAACCTCCTCCGGGAATGCCGTGATCGCGGCAGCGGCACCAGGGCCACCCACCAGGCCCGAGTACGCGTCCTGCCAGTCATAGACGAATCGAGGCACCGCGCCGCGCGTGGTGAACGCGGCCAGGATCTCGCTGTTGCTGACGTTGATCGCCATCACGCCGCGCCGACGCGCGAGCGCCGCGCGGATCGGGGCGATGACCCACGCCGGGAGGACAACCTCCATCGTCGCGGTGCGGCCCATCCGGTGGCGATACCGCATATCCTCGATCGCCAGCTCGACGGCGGACAAGAGCTGGCTGGCCGCGTCATCCGAACCAGCGATGGTCGGAATGGTCACCGGAGCACCGGAGCCCGTCACGATCCGCGCGATCACGGACTCGTTGATCTTGTGGGCCAGCGCCACCATCGCGCCGCGCGAGAACCGCGTCACAGCCTCGGGGTAGCCCCGACGCTGCAGGAGCGAGCCGGTGATACAGACGTACGCCACGTCTAGGCGGACCTCCACGAAGTCCGGGCACGGGATCTCGACGCACACCTTGTCCGCGCCGTTGATCACGTCGTACTCGGTGAGGATGACGTCACCCTCGTCCCCGATCGAGTCGTAGATCGTGGAGAAGTCGGGACCACCGTTCTCCGGCACGAAGAACCCGCCGCGCGTGGCCTGGACCTCGGCGATGTCCAAGAGACCATCCATCGTCTCCAGCTCGCACAGGTCGTAGATCGTCTCGCTCGGCGCGCACCAGCCGACAGCCGCCGTGAGCGACTTACCTGCCGCGAGCTGGGCCGTCATGCTAGTGGCCAGAGAGCCGCCCGGGAGACGCTTCTCCGAGGTGGCGTATTCAAGGATGCCCATCGCGTCCTTGGTGTCCGTGATGCGCAGGTCTTCCGGGAACTCCCGGGTGAACTGAACGTTGCCGTGCCGGGTCAGCGAGCGCCCACCGATGACGAACCGGTTGCGGCCCGCCGCGCGCCGGGCACGCCGGTTGGTCGGCGTGGAGCTGGAGTACGTGGACAGCCGGCGTTCGATCAGCCGACCCGCGTCGGAGAATGTGGCCAGCGCGGTCCCGGTGCCCGGGGCGTCGCTGGAGGCGGTCATCGAGGCGAACCGCTCGGCGGCAACCGGCGGCGGCGCGTCCAAGGTCGAACCGCTGGCGACCACGGCCGGAACCGCATCGGTAACCGGCGGAACCGGCTCAGGAGATGGCGGAACTGGAGTCGGAGCCGGCGGGGTCACCTCGGGAGCCGGCGGGGGGGCGAGACCGGCGGCCAACTCCGCGCGCGCCGCGTCGGCGGCAGTAGCGAGCTCGGTCCGGCGGGTCTCTTCAGTGGTCACACCAGCGAACAGCTCACGGGTCGCTACCAGGGCCGGAGCACTGGCGTTCTCGTCCGCGAGAGTGGTCTGGGCGTGGGTCCGGACCTGGGCCGCGAATGCCGCGAACTCGTCAGCGTTCAGCGCGGTCAGGTCGGCCGGAACCTCGAACGGGAACTCGTATTCCATGATCGTCCGTCCTTCAGTCGAAGTGATCGACCTCCAGCCGGACCAAGACCTGACGCTGGTGTGTCAAGCCAGAGCGTAACACCGGCGCGGCCATCTCGATCAGAATGCCGCCTCACCCCCACGCTTGCGCCGTGCGTACCGCGTCCGCGCAGACGGTGACCCCTACTTCTGCACAACCGGTAACCCGCACGCTCGCGCCGGACACTATGAACTTCAGGAGGCCAAAGCTGGGGCTTGACACTTCACAGTCAGACCTGTAACGTTAAAAGCATGAACCAATCCGACATACGGTCAGTCATAGCCAAGCAAGAAGAGCACCT
>WUUC01019482.1_pt1 | contig 25379 bp, 35 predicted proteins | sample 6278441 | NCBI WGS metagenome assembly WUUC01 (sample SAMN13675441, study PRJNA597444) | soil metagenome | isolation source: soil | place: USA: Washington | collected 2017-10 | reverse complement strand
GCTATAGTTGGGGTACACAAACCGAGCACCCAGCCAAGGAGAGCGCATGTTCAGCGAGAATGACAAGGTCACCGTCACCCGCGGCAAGGCCAAGGGTGAGGCGACCATCATCGCGGCGGCCGAGAATGGCCAGTACGCGGTCCGGGGCGCCGACGGCGGCCTCCACATCGTCAAGGCGGACAGCATCAAGGCGCCGCAGGAGTCCACGATCGGCGAGGCCAAGCTGGCGGCCGAGATCCAGACTTTGATCGCGGATACGGATGGCCAGGCTGACACTCAGCTCCAGGGCTTTGTCAACCGGCTCCAGGACGTCATGCCCGGCCTGGGCGCGCGCATCGCCTGGCCGGTCCAGAGCGCGGACGAGATCCAGCGCTGACACAGACTGCCAGCCAGCGGGACAGAAGCCCGGCATCAGGGAAGGTGCCGGGCTTCTGTTTGCCCTAGGCATTGCTACGCCTGCTATAGCTGAGGTATGCTTCTCCCATAACTACAGAGGGAGCCGAGATGAACACCATCGAAATCGCAGGCCAGACCTACGAGCGGCGCCCGTGCTGGTGTGACGATGGCACCGTCCACGACGCGACCAACGCGGACAAGGTGTGCACCGGAGGCAAGGCGGTAGGGACGTGCTCCCACTGCCGCGGCGAGGGCGAGACGTTCCACCTGCTGGCCCTCCGGGACACCAGCCCCCGGGAGCCCAGTACCGAGCCGATCGGCGAGATGCCCGACTGGATGCTCTGATCACTCCACCCCCTGCCGGTACGCTTCCGGCAGGGGGTGATCCATGTCCGGGACCGCGACGCTGGAGCGCACGAACGTACGGCCCGATGGCGCCGGGCATCTCTGGCTTCCCGACGGGACCCGGTGGGAGATCCCGGCGCACTCGCTGTCCGGTCGCGTCCAGCCGCCCGAGGAGTTGATCCCTCGGGTCTGCATGATCCCGGACTACGCCTATTCCAGCGGCCCCGAGGCCATCGAGATGGCCGCCGCCGCCGGCCTGGAACTGGATCCCTGGGAGCAGCTCGCTCTCATCCTCGGGCTGGGCGAGACCGCCGCCGGCAAATGGGCCGCGTTCCAGATCGCCCTGATCGTGGCCAGGCAGAATGGCAAGGGCGCTGTACTGGAGGCCCTGGGCCTGTTCTGGTTGTTCGGTACGGGCGAGAAGCTGATTGGTCACACGGCGCATGAGTACAAGACGGCCATGGAGGCTTTCCGCCGCATCCTCTCGTTGATCGAAAACACGGACTGGATGCGCAAGAAGGTCAAGAAGATCATCAACACCAACGGCGAAGAGGGCGTGGAGCTGCTCAACGGGCAGCGGCTCCGCTTCCTGGCTCGCTCCAAGGGCGCCGGCCGCGGCTTCACCTTCCGCAAGCTCATCTGGGATGAGGCGTACGCGCTGACCTCGGAGCAGCAGGAGGCCCAGCTCCCCACGCTGTCTGCCGTCCCCGACGGCCAGATCTGGGTGACCTCCAGCCCGCCGCTGACCTCGGACACCGGCGAACCCCTGTTCATGCTGCGGCGCAATGCCAAGCCGGGCGGCGACATCGCACTCATGGACTACGGCCTGGCCGGCAACCTGGACAAGCTGGAGGAGACCGACCTGGACGATGTGGCTCTCTGGCTGCTGGCCAACCCGAACGCGCCCGAGCGGATCTCGATCGAGGCCATGCGCCGGGAGCGGACGGCCATGGGTGACCGCGGTTTCGCCCGTGAGCGCCTGTGCATCTGGCCGCCCGACCTGGAGCAGGGCTACGCGGTCATCTCCGAGGAGCAATGGAAGGCCATGGAGGATCCGCACTCGGGCTCGGTCGAGTGGCCGACCGGGAAGCTGGAGTGGGAAGTCGGTATGGGTGAGGTGCCCACTAAGCTGGTTGGTCGTCCGTGCATCGCCCCGGACGTGGGCCCGCGGATCGGCGGTACGGTGCCGGCGTCCGTCTCTCTGGCCCAGAAGCGTCAGGACGGCAAGACGCACGTGGAACTGATTGCCACGGCCAGTGGAACCAACTGGGTGGTCGGTTCCCTGGTCACGCTTCACCAGTCCACGGGCGCCGTCATCGCCATCGACCCGGGCTCGCCCGCCGGCTCGCTGCTGGCCGATCTGCAGAACGCATTGCGCGCCGCGGGGCTCGATCCGGACGAGATCATCCAGACCATGGCGGCGCGGGACGTGGCTCAGGCTTTCGGCATGATCTATGATGCGGCCACCAGGCCCATATCCGAACCGCGGACGGTCGTTCACCTTGGGCAGGACGAATTGACACTCGCGGTCGGTGGAGCGGACAAGCGCCCGGTAGGTGACGGACATGCCTGGGATCGGCGGACGGCGGCCGTGGACATCACCGGCCTGGTCGGGATCACCCATGCAATCTGGGGGCTGGCGAAGGCTCCCGCCGAACTGGAGACTGAGCCGATGGTGGTCTGGGCATGAGATATCAAGGGCCAGGTCTCATCGTCGAATCCTCCGACCCGGGGCCGATCCGTCGCGCGCGCCAGGAAATCGTCCGGTTCGGCCGGGAGCTGGTCGGGCGGCCCGCTACTGATTCCGCTGAGGAGATCCACCGCCGGCAGTGGATCCAACGGTTCGGCGACCCCTCGTTCCAGAGCTTTGCGGACGCCATGGTCGCGTTCCAGGGTCAGCTTTATCAGCCGTCCTATACGACCACGTACGCCGGCCTGAAGGTCGAGCCGATTTCGGATACCTTCCTGGGCTACGTGTCCGGCGCCTACAAAAGCAACGGGATCGTGTTCGCGGTCAGCATGGCCAGGGCCCGGCCTTTCTCCGAGGTCGCCTTCAAGTTCCGCCGCCGCCGTCAGGTCGGCGGCGGAAATGACCTGTTCGGCAAGACCGAGCTGGAGATCCTGGAGCGCCCCTGGCCGGGCGGCACTACCCAGTCCCTTTTGATGCGTGCGGAGCAGGACGTGACCGCCGCCGGGACGGCCTTCTGGGCCCGGGACGACAGCGGTATCGAGCCGCGGATGCGCAGGCTACGGCCGGACTGGTGCGAGTTCATCTTGACCTCGCCACCCGACCAGGCCGTCCAATCGGACGTGGTCGGCATCAAGTACACAGCCGGCGGCCCCTGGACGGACGGCCCGTCCGCGCTTTATCTCGTGGGCGGCCGATTCGCCGAGGCCGCTTTCTGGGCGCCGATCCCTGATCCGGACGCCCAGTTCCGCGGCATGTCCTGGCTCACCCCGGTGATCAAGGAGATGCAGGCGGATAAGACGGCCACCGAGCATAAGATCCAGTTCTACCAGAACGCGGCCACGCCGAACCTTGCCGTCTCCCTGAAGGAGACCGTAGGTCCCGAGAAGTTCATGGACTTTGTCCGCAAAATGAATGAGGCCAGCGTCGGACCGGCCAACGCCGGCAAGACGCTGTACACGGCTGGCGGCGCCGACGTGCGCGTCATCGGAGCGGACATGCAGCAGCTGGACTTCCGTGCGACCCAGGGCGCCGGCGAGACCCGCCTGGCCGCCGCCGGTGGCGTGCCGCCCATCGTGGTGGGCCTCTCCGAGGGCCTGGCCGCGGCGACCTATTCCAACTACGGCCAGGCGCGGCGCGCCTTCGCCGACGGCTTTCTCCGCTCCCAGTGGCGCTCATTCTGCGGCGCCGTGGCACCGATCATCGATGTCCCGGATGACGCGGAACTTTGGTATGACGCCCGGGACGTGGCGTTCCTGCGCGAGGACGCCAAGGATCTCGCCGCCATCCAGGCGACCCAGGCCGGCACCATCAACACCCTGATTTCCGCCGGCTACAAGCCGGAGACCGTGATCACGGCCGTTTTGGCCGAGGACTTCTCCGGCCTTGTGCACAGCGGCATGATGTCCGTCCAGCTCCAGCCGCCCGGCGCTCCCGAGGGTGAGAAGACCGAGACCGAGACGGATCCGGCGGCCGAAGAGGCCGCGGTGGTCAAGACCAAGGCGGACACCATCACCGGCCTGCTCGGCGCCGGATTCGATCCGGCCAGCACGGTCACCGCGGTGGAGGCGGGCGACCTGGCCCAGCTGGAGATGCCCGATCCGATCGCCGACCCCGGCGCTGCACCGGGCGAGGAAGTCGAGCCGGACAAACCGGCGGACCCGGAAGCGGACGACGCCACGGCCGCCGCCATCGACAAGCTGGAGGTCTGATCATGGCGTTTAACGAGGCTCTGTATGCGCGCGGGACGGGCGCGCAGGGCGGTCAGTTCATCAGTAAAGGCGGCCAGAAGTCGAGCGCCATCGGCTACGACGGCACCCGCGGCTCGGGCTACGGCAGCAAGGGCGGGGATCCCAACGTCAAGGCGCTCCAGAAGGCCCTGAACAAGCTGGGCATCACCGATGCCGCCGGCAAACCCCTCGCGGTGGACGGCAAGTTCGGGCCCAAAACGACGGCGGCCGTCCGCCGCCTCCAGAAGAAGCTGGGTCTTCCGGTGGACGGCAAGGTCACCCCGGCCATGCTCAAGCGCATCCAGGGCCTGAAGAAGTCCACCACGCTGGTTGACGCCAAGCCGGCCGCCAAACCTCGGGCCGCAGCGGCCAAGAAGACGGCGGGCGCCGCCAAGAAGACGGCCGTCCGCAAGCCGCAGCCCGCCGGCAAGCCGAAGCCGCGCAAGGACGGCCGGGCGGCCACGGCCGCGCCCGTGAAGAAGACGACGCCGACCAGGAGCGCCAAATGACCATCGAACTGATCACCCGCTTCCTGGCCATCGATGACGTGGACATCCAGCGGGTGGACCGCAAGGGCCGGACCGTCACGGCGTACGCGACCTTCTTCGACCAGGAAGCTGAGATCCAGGACAAGCACGGCCACTACTACGAGAAGATCAACCGGGCCGCGTACAACCGAACGCTATCGCATGGCATTCAGCGTGTTCAGGTCTTCTACAACCACGGCTATGACCTGTCCGGCAAGCCGAACGGTCTCCTGGCCGTCCCCGTGGCCACGCCTGAGAGCATCGCCCCCGACGGCAAGGGCCTGCTGACCATCAGCCGGTACAACGACGGCGAGGTGGCGGACGGCATCCTGGCCGCCTGGGAGGGTGGCCAGATCAAGGGCCAGTCCTTCACCGGCCGCGTCTACCAGACGCGCAAGGTCGGCAGCAACGGCCGTCTGCCGGTGGTGGAGCGGATGGAACTGGGCCTGAAGGAGTACGGCCCGACGCACTCGCCCGCGTACGAAGGTCCCGGGCTGGTCGCCATCCGCAGCCAGGAGGATCTCCAGGAGCTGATTAGGTCTATGATCGCGGATGAGGTGGGCACTCTCACGGACTCGTCCACCGAGCACGGCACTCCCGACCCGGGACCCGCCGCACCGGAAGGCTCGCCCGCTGGGCACCCTGGCCGGAACAAGGCGAAGGCACGCCAGGCACTGAACCTGATGCGCGCCAGGGAACTGGGAGTGATCGAGAATGCCGAGACGCCGTAGCCTGGCCGAGGTCACCGAGGCGGTTGAGATCCAGCGCGGGATCGTGCTGGAGGTCGCTGAACTGGAAGACCCGACCGACGAAGACATCGCCCGCCAGGACGCAGCCCTGGCCCTGGTCCCCGAGCTGGAGATCGAGCGCGCCGAGGCTCGGGCCCGCGAGGACGAGATCCAGCGGCTGCGTGAGTACGCCGACCAGGACGACAACATCGAGCCGGGCGACCAGCGTGATACCCCGGCCATTCAGCGGCGCCGTGAGCGCGGCGCCGGCCCCGCCGTCGTCCGCGGCAAGGGCGACGAATTCGAGATCCTCCGGGCGAACACCCGCCACATGGGCGAGGACGAGTACCGGGACGGCCTCACCGACTCGATCCAGCGGGCGGCTGAGCGGTATGAGATGCCCGCCGGCTACGACGGTTCGCTGACCAAGTTCGTCAAGCGGCACCGCAAGGACACTTCGTGGTCCAAGAACATCCTCAGCCGGATGGACCCGAACTACATCTCCGCGTTCGAGAAGGTCGTGATCGGCACCGACCCGGCGTTCCTGTCGGACATCGAGCGGGCGGCCATGGCCGTCGGCACGAACACGGCCGGCGGCTATCTTGTGCCGACCCACCTCGACCCGACGCTCATTCTGACCAACGCGGGCGCCAAGGACGTGGTGCGTGGCATGTCCCGCGTGGTCACGCTGACCGGCGGGGCGAACAAGTGGAACGGTGTCACCACGGCCGGCTCCACGGCTAGCTGGGACGCGGAGCTGACCGAGGTCTCCGACGACACGCCGGCCATCGGCCCGGCTCAGGTGCCGGTCCACTCGGCGAAGTCTCTCATTCAGGCGTCCATCGAGGCGTTCGAGGACGTCACCGGCCTGGCCGGGGACGTTCAGATGCTCCTGGCGGACAGCAAGGTCCGCCTGGAGGCCGCCGCGCACATGACCGGCTCGGGCTCGGGTCAGCCGACAGGTATCTTCACCGCGCTGGATGCGAACACCAACGTGGAAGTCAGCCTGACCACCGGCTCCACCTTCACCCGGACCGACCTGGCCGGCATCGCCAACGCCCTCGGTGACCGGTGGTCGGACGGCGCACAGTGGCTCATGCACCCGGCCATGGCCGAGCGCATCGCCGCACTGGGTACCGCGCTCGGTGCCAGCTACTCGGTGGATATGACCCAGCGGCTCACGCAGCAGCTCCTGGGTTTCCCCATCCAGACCAGCTTTACCGCGCCGAACGTGTTCCAGACCACCACGATCGACAACCTTCTGGTGTTCGGTCTCTTCTCCAACTTCGTGATCGTGGACAAGCCGGGATCGACCTCGATCGAATTCATCCCGCACCTGTTCAACACGTCGAACAACCTCCCGGACGGCCGCCGCGCCTGGTACATGCACTTCCGGAACGGCTCGGACAGCGTGAACGACCTGGCGTTCCGCCTGCTCCAGGACCGCACGACGGCCTAGTTTTATCCTCGTTTTGTCATGGTAAGATCATGGCATGAGCGAGAGAGCGAAGCGGATCAAGGTAGACCCGGACGCGACGGAGAGGGAGTGCAGAAAATGCGACACAGTCAAGTCGTTCGACGCATTCCCTCGCCGGAGCAACGGACGACCGTCGTCATGGTGCAAGGAATGCACGAACGCCTACACGCGGGCCTACGTGAAGACCGAGCACGGCGCGGCCCGCAAGAAGGCTGCACAGGACTCGTACAACGCGCGGAACCCGGACTATCAGGTCACGTATCGATACGGCCTGGCGCCCGGCCAGTACGACGAAATGCGCGCGGCCCAGGACGATCGATGTGCAATCTGCCAGACCGAGGACGCGGGCGGACACCGGTGGCATGTCGATCACGATCACGCCACCGGCAAGGTTCGCGGGCTGCTCTGCGCATCCTGCAATCTGGGTATCGGAAAAATGCAGGACGACCCGGCCCGGCTCCGCGCCGCGGCTACTTACATCGAGCGGCATAGGGAGTAACGAGATGGTTCACGAGAAGAAGAAGTCAGGCGACCCGGATTTCGATGACAAGGTGCCCGCGGGCGACCACCTGACGGTGGTCCGTGCCGGTGACGGCACGATCGTGGGTCGGCTCGATCCCGCCCTGGGCCCGGTCACCCCGGAAGGCCAGCACCTCCCGGCGGTCGATCCCGAGGAGTTGGACACGCGCCCGGCCCCGGGCGAGGTTGCCGAGGAGAAGGCCACCGTGCAGACCTACACGGCCGAAGATGTGCCGCGGGAGGAGATCTCCCTGGAGGAGGCGTTCGCGCCTGCCAAGGACGATGACGCCCAGCAGAACTCGGGCGATGCCGTGGCGGCCGAGAACGCGGCCCCCGCGGCCAAGCCGGCGGCGCCGAAGAAGACCAGCGCCAGCAAGTAGGGTGTGATCTACCCGCGCGCCACGCCTGGCTGGGTCGGGGCGCGCGGGTCTACCCAGCCACCACCCGGCCAGGAGCGAGGGCGACATGACCAACGAGAGCCAGGGGGGTGATTCGGTGGACTACGTACCCGGATCGGTCATTCCCTCCATGGTCGACGGCCAGGAGTGGGCGGCCTGCTTCGGCCTGTCCTGGACAGACCTCATGTTGCGCGACCAGGCGACCAGCCAGCGGATGATCCGCGAAAACGGCCAGTACGTCCGCAAGGTGTCCGGCACCATGGGCGTGGCCGCGGCCCGATCGGAGATCGCCGCCTACTTCCTCGCGCACACCGACGCCGAGTGGCTTTTCATGGTCGACTCGGACATGGGCTTCGCGGCGGACACCGTGGACCGCATGGTCGCCAGCGCCGAGGCCAACTCCGTTCCCGTGCTCGGCGCTCTCGCGTTCGCGCAGAAGCAGGATCCCGATCTGGCGCCGGGCGACTTCGGCGCGGTCCGAATGCGCATCCAGCCGACGCTCTACAGCTACCAGGAGCGCGCGAACGGTGAGCGCGGCTTCCAGTCGATCACCAAATACCGGCGGGACGCATTCCAGCACGTGGCCGGCACCGGGGCGGCCTGCCTGCTCATCCACCGCGAGGCCCTCGCCGCCGTCGGGCCCGAGCCGTTCATGCCCGTGACCGACCCCCTGGCCGGCGGCCACGGCACGCCGCGGACCTTCTCCGAGGACCTCTCGTTCTGCATTCGCGTCCAGGCGGCCGGCCTGGACATGGGCGTGGACACCTCCATCAAGACCACCCACTACAAGGGCGGGATCTTCCTGGATGAGACGACGTTCGCCATGCAGCAGGAGACCTTGATCCAGGCCCGTGGCCATGCCATCGCCCGCCAGGTCGAGCTATACACCCAGGCTGGCCTGGTCATCCCCAAGGGAGCTGCCCTGTGACCGCTGACGGCTACACCAGCAACCCGCCGTCCGGCGGCGGGGGCGAGGGCGGCACGGTCGCCTGGGCGGACATCACCGGTAAGCCCAGCACCTTTACCCCCGCGGCGCACACCCAGGCTGCCTCCACCATCTCGGACAGCACCACGGTGGGCCGAGCCGTCCTGACGGCCGCGGACGCCACGGCGGCCCGCACGGCGGTCGGCGCGGGCACCTCCAGCCTGGCGCTCGGCGCCACCGGATCCACCGCGGCGGCCGGAAACCACGCGCACGCCACGGTGATGATGAGCTGGAACGGCTCGGCGTACGTGGCCGACTCGGACGCACTGGTCTACGTGGGCCCGAACGACCCCGGCGCCGTTCCGGATGGCTCGATCTGGATCGACACGACGCCGTGACGCCACCGCTGAACATTCGTGTATCCGGCGCCTGGGTGGAGTCTGACGCCACTGGCGCGGCGCGCCTGGCGGGGGAGACGATTCCGTTCGGGCCGAGCGGCGGCGGGCCGACACGGGAGGTGCTGACCTGGACCTTGCCGCCAGCCTTCACCGACCTGGAGGACGGCGGCCAGAACTACAACATGGGCATCCGCTTCCAGGTAACCGAGACGCTGCCCTGTGTCGGCATTCAGTGGCGTGTCCCGGACTCGGTGCTCTCTCCTGCCGGCGGGAATCACCAAGCCTCGATCTGGGACGAGTCGCCGACCAGGCTGGCTAGCCAGAACTTCACCCCCGCGACGGGTGACTACCAGGACATTCTGTTCAGCGGCGCCATCACCCTGTCCCCGGCGACCAACTACATCGCCGCGGTCTACACCCGCTCTTACGTGTTCCGGGCGTCTGGCGGCGTCTACCCGTCCAGTCCGTCCGGCAAGGTGGTGGCCGACGCCGGCCGCCTCCAGGCGTTCAACGGCGGCCCAGACCTTCTGGCGTCTGCGCCGCTCGGCGTGTCCGCCGGCCTCTTCTACATCTCGCCGATCGTGGAGGTCTGACCGTGACCGTGATCAACCGTGGCGCCACGGCCGTCCTGTCAGCCTCCTGGCGCGAGTACCCGGGTGGGCCGGCCGCCGAGGTCACCGGCGTGACCATCACCATCACGCCGCTGGGTGGCGCGGCCGTGGTCGGCCCGACCACTACCGGCGTGCTCTATCCGGCCACCGGCATCAACACGTACGCCTGGGCCGTGCCTGGCGGCGCCGCGCTGGGTGACTACCTTGTGGCCTGGTCGGCCACCGATGCCGACTCGGAGACGGTCGCGGCGACCGAGATTGTCTCGGTTAAGAGTGCGCTGACCGCACCGATCGGCGGGCCGTACGCCACTCTGGCCATGCTCAAGGCCCAGATCGGCATCCCGGACAGCAACACGGCCAGAGACACCGACCTGACCCGGCGCCTGATCTCTGCGTCCCAGGACATCAACTCCTGGACACATCGTCAGTTCGGCCGGCAGGAGGACGTGTCCACCCGCCTCTTCTACGTCGGGGCCACTGGCGTGGACACGGACGATTTCTGGAGCACGGACGGGCTGGAGGTCGCCCCGTATTCCGCGGGCGTCCTGGGCACGTCCTGGGACGTGTCCACCCTGTCCCTGGAGCCGCTCAACGGAATCGTCAATCAGGTCCCGGGTTGGCCATACCATCGGATCGGCATGTCCGGGACGGCGCATCCGCTCTGGGCGTCCAGCGCCTGGCGCGGCTATACCGTCCAGGTCACGGCCAAATGGGGGTGGGAGACTGTTCCGGAGAATGTGGTCACGTCCTGCCTGCTCCTGGCCGTCATGGACGAGAAGGCCAAGGACGCTCCGTTCGGCGTGGCCGGTTTCGGTGACTTCGCGGTGCGCATCCGGGCTAACCCGATGGTGGAGCAGAAGCTGAAAGACTACGTGCTGGACGAGAATCTATTGGTGGCATCGTGACCAAGATCTATTCATCCGCCACCGAGGACCGCATGTGCTTCTGCTGCGGCCGGCCCGAATCCAAGATCAATCATGTCCGGGTGGGTCGCGAGGGTAAGGCCCTGGCCGAGCGGATGCGCGCACTCATGACTTGGTACCGCCCATGACTTCCCCGGCCAGCTACGACCTCAACGCCGTGTTCGACGCGCTCCAAGAGGTCTTCGACCAACTCCCCACGGGCGAGGAGATCGGCGGCGAGGCCCAGATCATCAGTGCCTATTCCGAGGTCATTGGCAATGTCCAGGTGCCGGCCATCGTGCTGGAGCTGGATGACATCGGCTGGGATCGGACCATGCAGGACGGGTCGGACGACTTCACGATCATGATGACCGTGCTTGTCCAGGACGTGGCCAGTCCCGAGGCCCAGCGTGTCCTACGGTCGTTCCTCTCCCGGGCGCCGGGGTCCGGCCTGGCCAGGATCAAGAAGACCCTGGACGACAATGAGACCCTGAGCGGACTGGTGTCCTATGTCCACATGGGCACGGCTCGACAGATGGGCCGGATCACGTTCAACGAAGTGGACTACCTCGGCGTGTCCATCCCCCTGGAAGTGGTGAGCTGACATGGCTTTCGCGCACGGTTCATCCACGGCCGTCCTGATCAACGAGAAAGTCATCTCGTCCGAGGTGTCCGGTTGGACGGCCAGTCACTCCCGGGCCGTGTCCGAGGTGACCACCGTCGGTCAGACCGCCGGCCAGGCGGGCGCCAAGTTCGTCCCCGGGCTGATGTCCGGCTCCCTGGCCCTACGCGGCCCGCAGGACAGCGACGAGACGGCCGGGCTGACCGCCGAGATTCACGCGGCCATCGGCGTGGACAATTCGATCACGTGCACCATGCTGCCCCAGGGCCTGACCTCTACCGTCGGCCAGCCGGCGTTCTTTCTGATCGGCGACCCGTCCGAGTATGCGATCGATGCGGCCGTAGCCGATGCGGTCGGATATACCCTCTCGGCGACCGCGGACGAGTCGGTGGAGATGGGCTACATCCTGCATGCGCACGGTGCCGAGACCGCGGACGGCAACGGCACGGCCGTGGACCGCGGGGACACCCCGATCACGCCGACCACCCACGGCCTCATGGGCGCCATCCATGTCACGGCCTTCACCGGCCTCACGTCTGCGGCTATCAAGATTCAACACTCCACCGACAACTCTGTCTGGGCGGACCTCCTGGCCTTCACCTCTGTGACGGCCGTCGGGTCCGAGGTCAAGAAGGTCGCCGACGGCACCACCGTCAACCGCTATCTGCGCGTCGTCACCGACGTGACTGGAACAGGTTCGGTCACCTTCCTGGTGTCCGCAGCACCCCGCTAGGAAAGGGATCACCATGGCTTTCGTTCACGGCAAGGGCGCTGTCTTCTCGATCGATGACAGCGGCGGCACGCTGCGCACCGTGACCATCCACCTCAACTCCATCACCGGCCTCCCGGGCGCGCGTGCGCTGTCCGAGGTGACGGCGTTCGGTGACGCCGGCGTCAAGAACATCCCATCCCTGGCCAACGTGCCGTTCTCCATCGGCGGCCACTATGAGGCCACCGCGACCACGGGCATTTCTACCGTGCTGAACGGGATCCGGGTGGCCACGGCGACCAGCACGTTCGAATACGGCCCTGCCGGTTCGGCCAGCGGCGCACTGAAGATCACCGGCGAGTGCTGGATGACCGAGCTGACTTACGACGCCACGGTGTCCGATCGAGTGCCGGTGGCGGCCAGCTTCCAGGTGGACGGCATCCCGACGCTGACCACGTACTAGGTCATGTCCCTGGAGGTCAGCATCAAGGGGGCGGCCACCCTGTATCAGGTGGCCGCTCAGATGCGCGCCGAGGGGCGCAAGGATCTGTCCCGGGAGATGGGTCGGGCGCTGGAGCGCGCGGCTGAACCGGTCAAGACGGCCATCACCGCCGAGGCGGACAAGGTGATGCCGTCCGGCTATCGAGAGTTGCTGACCGGAAGCCTGCGGCATCGGATGTCCCGGCGCAACGGCGGCCAGCAGGCACAGGTGATCGTGCGGACGTATGCCGACGGCAAGAAGGAGCGCCGGGACGTCATCAGCCTGGAGAAAGGTCAGCTCCGACACCCCCTCTTCGGCCGCAAGAAGGTCTGGTACGTCACCAGCATCACGCCCGGCTTCCACAAGCGCGGCGTGGAAAGTGCCGCGGACAACGCGCAGGATGCGATGATCCAGGTGGTGGACAAGTTCGCCGCACGGTTGATCAGTTAGAGCGAGGGAGCACCATGGAGCTGAACAAGGCATTGGGGCCGGTGGAATTCCGGTTCACCCAGCCCGAGGACATAGCCCTCTACGGCGACCGCTGGTACCGCTACGCCGAGGCGGACCTCATCCGCACGCCGGCTCGGGAGCTGGTCGCGCTGGAGGCCGCGCTCGGGATGCCGCTGCCGGACGTGATGAACGGGATGCGCATGTCCACCGTCCTCGGGGACCTCGCCGCCGCTTGGATCGGCGTGCGCGCATACGATCCCAAATTGGCTGGCCCATTCAACGACTTCAACCCGATGGCGCTCAGCTTGACCTGGCGCGCCGAGAAGGTGGATGAGGGAAAAGACCCGAGCACGGACACGCCGTCGCCGCTGGCCGATGGCTCCCCGCAGCCCGACCTGTCCCAGCCCGTGACCTCGGACCCAACGGCTTCGGTCGCTTTGTCGAATATGCCAGTAGCGGGCTGAGCGTGCTCCTGGACGCCTGGGCCCCGATGTTCCGGGTGACCATGGGCGTCAGCCGACAGGAGCTGCTGGACATGTCCGTGCCGGACATGATCGATCACATGGACTACTGGACCGAGATGAACAGGGGCCCCGGGGATGGCTGAGAAGCGGGAATTGATCCTCGATCTCCTGTCGCGCAACAAGATGGGCGCGGGCACGGCCGCCGCCGCCCGGGACATCGACAAGGTGGGCACGGCCGCGGACGCGGCCAGCAAGAAGACGGACAGGCTGGGCAAGGCATCGGTCATTGCGGGCAAGGGCGCCGATGACCTCGGCGACTCCAGCAGCATGGCGGCACGCCAGGTCGAGAAGCTGGACCGCGAGATCGGCAAGGTAAACCAGGATCTCGTCCTTCTCCACTCAGCCCTGGCCGACGCGGACGACGCCGCCGGTCGCCTGGACATCTCCAAGGGCATCCGTAAGAGCCAGGCAGATCTGAAGAGGCTGACCTCCAGCAAGGGCGTCCTTGAGAATCTGCTCCCGGACCCCGGCCCGGCGGCCGCCGGGTTCATGAAAAAGCTGGGCGGCGCCCTCGGCTCGGCCGGGGCGGGCATCGCCACGGGCGCGGGCAGCAAGGTTGGGGTGGTCATCGGCGGCGCCCTGGCTGCCGCCGCCGCGCCCGTGCTCATCTCGGGCATCGGCGCGGCGCTCTCGTCCGGCGCCGGCCTGACCGGCATCGGGGCGGGGGTCGCTCTGGCCGTCGGCAAGGACAAGGACATTCAGGCGGCTGGCCAGTACGCCGGGAAGCGATTCGCGGACGGCTTGACCAAGACGGCCACGTCCGCCTATAAGCAGCCGATCATGACGGCCATCGGCGTGCTGAGCCAGGCCGGCGACCGGGTGAGCAAGCAATGGCAGGAGGTCTTCCGCTCCACCTCGGGGATGCTCGTGCCGTTCGTCCAGGACATCGTTCGCGTGGGGGAGCGCATCTCGGACTCGCTGGCGGGGGCGGCCATCAAGAGCGCGCCCGCAGTGGCTGCCCTCGGGGACGCCCTGGTGCTGCTGGGTGACGGCGCCGGGGACGCCCTGGACATCCTGGCCGACGGCAGCCTGAACGCGGCCGGCAATCTGCGGCTGCTGGCTGGCGTCACTGCGGACGTGCTCCGTCAGTCCGCCACCTTCCTGGGCGCGCTGAATGATCTTTCTGCTAATCCGTGGGTGACCGGTCCACTCCTGCCGCTGCTCAAGAAGAAGTACGCGGACACGGCGGCCGAGTCAGACTCCCTTTCGGACAAGACGGAGACCCTGGCCAGCGGCTTCACGACCGCGGCTCAGGCTGCCCGCGGCCAGGTGGATGCGCTGGAGGCCCTGGCCACCGAGATGAAAGCCCAGACCGATCCCGCCTTCGCCCTCCTGGATGCCCAGGACAAGGTGAGGGAATCTCAGAAGAATTTGAACAAGGAGATCAAGGAGCACGGTCGCGACAGTAAGCAGGCCAGGGCAGCCAGCCGCGACCTGGCCAAGGCAGCCATCGACCTGCAGGGAAAGGCGGGTGCGCTCGGCGACGAATTCGACGGCAACCTCTCGCCCGCAATGCTGGCCACGATGCGTGCCGCCGGCATGACCGAGCGGCAGATCGATGGGGTTCGCGACGAGATGAACCGGGCCCGGAAGGCCGGCGGCGCCTACGCCAAGAACTATCAGGCCAGCGTGAGTGTCAAGGGCGCGCCGGCGGCTCGCCGGTCGCTCTACTCGGTCAAGGACATCATCGATGACATCCCGCGGGCCGTGCACATCGCCATGAAAATTACTGGTGTGGGCAACGTCAGCGCGGCCGCGGCCGCCGTCCGCAAGAACGCCCGTGCGTCGGGTGGTCCGGTCGCCCGCGGCATCCCCTACCTTGTGGGCGAGCACGGCCCTGAGATGATCGTGCCCGAGGCCGCCGGCCGGGTGCTCTCGGCGGCCGCGACCCGCGGCACGATGTCCAACCGTCAGGGCCAGACACCGATGGCCTCCACTGGCGGTATGGGCATGGGCCCTGCCGCGGTTCGCCTGGAGCTGGTGGGCCCTGAAGAGATGCGCGTCTGGTTCAGGAAAATGGTCCGGACCATGAACATCATCCCGGGAGCGGCATGACACACGACATCCGCCTCTGGCTCTACCCGGGCGCCAATCCAGACTCCTCCGCTGCCGGCTGGGGCCTGGAGGAGGACATCAGTGCCTACATCCGCCGGCCCGGCCAGGACGGCGGCCAGGCCATCCAGTACAGCGGTGGCAAGGGCGATGAGGCTCCGTCGGTGGACGCCGGTCAGATGACTCTCACCCTGGACAACCGGGACGGCCGCTTCTCCACCGATAACGTGGGTGGGCCCTATTACGGCCTTCTGGACATCAACAACCCGGTGCGCATGGGCGTCGTCTCCTTCGCGGACAACTTCACCCGGACGGCGAGCGTCAGCGGCTGGGGCGGCCCGGACACGGCCGCCGGCAAGGTCTGGACGCACAGCGCGCCCGCCACCAACTGGACGACGGACGGCACCAAGGGCTCGGTGGTCATCGCCGCAGCGAATACCGCCGCGGTGGCGGCGGCCTCGCTCGGCGGCGGCCGGGACATGGACGTGACGATGACCGTGACACCGGTGGCGGTCGCCACCGGTCAGCGGTTCGCCGCCGGGATCCGAATTCGGACCGATACGACCAACGGTCATCACCTGACCGCGCTGCTCTCATTCGGGCTGCTGGGTGCCATGCGCATGGAGATCATCCGGTTCGCCGGGGTCAGTGTGGTGACCCTGGTCGACGTCAATCCCCTGCCGTCGAGCACGTACAGCGCCGGGCAGGCTTGGAAACTGCGCTATCAGGTGGTCGGCCAGGAGCTGCGCGCCAAGGCGTGGCCGGCCGCTGGCGCCGAGCCGGCCACCTGGCACGCCGAGGCCACCGACGACGGATCGATCATCAAAGGCACCGAGCTGGGCATCTACACCGCGCGCTACTCGGGCAACACGAACAGTGGCGTTACGCCGATTATGACGTTTGACGATTTCACGGCGACCGCCCTGGAATTCACCGGCTCGGTGGTCTCCTGGCCGTTGCGCTGGGACCGTTCCGGAAACAACTCCTGGGCACCGATCACGGCCGCCGGCATCCTGCGGCGCATCCGTCAGGGCACCTATCCGATCCAGTCGCCGCTGCGGCGCCAGTTGGCCGCCACGGCCAACGTCACCGGTTACTGGCCGATGGAGGACGGCCCGGCGGTCACCGGCTTCTCCAGCACGATTCCCGGTCAGTTCGCTGCCACCTTCGGTGGTGTGACCCCGGCCCAGGCCAACGACCTGGCCGGCGGCGGCCCGGCGCCGACCTTGGACAGCGCGACCGGTTTCATTACGGGCGAGACGGGCAAGACGCTGCTGGGCACGGGCTTCTCGGCCATGGTGCTTTTCAAGCTGGGCAGCGTGCCGACGACGAAGACTCTGATCATTCGGATCCGGACCATGCGGGGCTCGGTCCGGCGCTGGGACTTCTCCGTCTCGGACACCACCTTGTGGACCGAGGGCCTGAATGAGGACGGGACGGTCATCACCAGTGCCGTGAATTCTCACGGCGAGGATCTGTCCAAGTGGCATGCCTTCTGCCTGGAGACGAACCGCACCACCACCCCCGGCCAGACGGACTGGATGACCACGCTTCACGCGGTCGGCAGCCTCAACTACGGCGGGCAGAGTGGCAGCACCCCCGGCGCGTTCGATTCGGCGGCCCAGTCCTTCTACGTGACCGGGCCGGCGGGAAGTGCCTTCGCCCACGCCTGGCTTGGGCTCAACACGTTGCCGTTCGTGACCACAAGCTTCTCCCTGGTCAGCAACGGATACGCCGGTGAGCTGGCAGCGGACCGATTCGCTCGGGTGTGCACCGAGGCCGGGATCCCCTACATTCTGCGGCCCGGCGCATCGGAGGCCATGGGCTCGCAGAAGGAGGCCGGCACCCTGGCCGTGCTGGAGTCGTGCGTGGAGGCGGACTACGGCGTGATGGCCGAACGCGGTTCGGGCCTGGAGTACATCCCGCGCGAGGCCCGCTGGAACGCCGCGGTGGCCATGGCCATCACGGTGGCCGCCGGCCAGGTGGCGGACGCCCCCGAGCCTGTGCGGGACGACCAGCGCCTTCGGAACAAGTGGACCGTCTCCCGGACCAACGGCGGTCAGGGGGTCTACCAGGACGACGCGGACATCGCCCGGCATGGCATCTGGGAAGACTCAGCCACGATCAACACCTACGACGATTCGGTGCTGGAGAATCACGCCGGCTTCCGGACCGCCCTGGGGATCGTGGAGCGCCTGCGCTGGCCGAGCGTGTCCCTGAACCTCGCTCGCAATCCGAGCCTGCTCCCCTCCTGGCGTTCCCGGACGTACGGGTGGCGCCTGGCCATCACGACCGGCAAGGCTCAGGTGCAGGGCAACGAGCCCGATCTGATCGTGGAAGGCTTCACGGCCAGCCTGGACCCGGACAACTGGTCGGTCGTGCTGAACTGTTCCAGCGCTGCTGCGTGGAAGGCGGCCGTCACGGACGACACGGGGATTCTCGGGCGCGCCGACAATGAGTACTGCGAGACGACGGCGTTGGTCAGCAGCACCACGCTGAGCATTCCGATCACCACTACGTCCGGGACCCGCTGGGATAACACAGCTGGCCTCTGGACGGGCGGTGTGGATTTCTTCGTCGGCGGCGAGCGCGTCACCGTCACCAGCATCACCAACGGAACCAATCCGGCCCAGACCCTGAACTGTTCAGCCCGGGGCGTGGGCGGCTACGCGGCCAGCCACGCATCGGGGACCAAGGTCCGCTTGTGGGACCCCCCGATCGCAGCCCTCTAGGAGATCACCATGGCTTTCGCTCCCGGCCAGTTCATCACCGCCCAGCGTCTCAACCGCCTTCAGCCCAAGGTCTACTGGGCCCAGGCGTCCGGGACGTTCCCGGTCAGTCAGTCGCTCGTAGACATCCCCGGCGCTGCCATGTCGGTCATCGTGGAGACCGCGGGCGCCACCATCTCCATCGACTGGTCTGTCTCGGTCTACGCGAACGCCTCCATGCTGGCCAGCTCCAGTGCGAGCGCCCGAGCCTGGTTCGGTTCGGACTCTTCCCCGGTTTACGCCCTGGCCCAGCTCACGGCGAATGCCGAAAAGGTAACCATTGCCAACTCCTGGATGACCACCGCCCCGACGGCCGCCACCTATACGGCCAAGCTGGTGGGGTCCACGCCCGCCCAGGCCACCATGAGCAACTATGGATCGATCAAGGTGACGGTCTACGAAGTCGCGTAGGATCACTGGAAGATTGCGAGGGATCAACATGGCACAGTCGCCCGAATATCCAGACCTGAAGTGGGTCCAACCTCGGAGTTGGACCAACGCCAACCGTGAGTCCGTACAGCTCATCGTGATCCATACGACCGAGGGGTCCAGTCACGGACAGAGCGCCGAAGATGGTGCGGCCTATGACGCCCGGCGGACAGACGGCACAAGCGCTCACTACTTCGTGGACAGTAATAGCGTGGTGCAGTGCGTTCGGACCAATGACCGCGCGCATACTGCGAGGGCCCAAGGTAACCGCCGAGGCATCCAGTACGAACTGTGCGGCCGGGCCGGATACGGTGCTTCTTGGTGGGCTGACGATTACGCCGAGGCTATGCTTCGGCGTGCCGCGAAGCAAGCTGCCAGAGATGCAAAAAAGTGGAATATCCCTGTTCGGCATCTCACGGTGAAACAAGTTCGAGAGGGTGCTAAGGGTTTCTGCGGTCACTACGACATCACCCGGGCATTCCCTGAGGACAACGGGAGCCACACAGATCCCGGAGCCAATTTTCCATGGTCGCGCTTCCTGGAAATGGTGCGCGCCGAACTGAACCCTGAGCCGGCTAAGCCGGCCCAACCTCCGGAGGAGATCGAAGTGGCATTCCAGGACGAGAAGATCAAGGCGACCGCCACCACCGGCGCCGAACTGTTCGAGCCTGACCTGGCCGCCGGCACCGAGGTCAATGCGAGCACCGTGCTCCAGCTCGCCGCCATCCACGCCCGTCGTGCCGCGCTGGATGCCGCGGCGAGCAAGGTCCGCCTAGCCGCCCTGGAGACCGAGCTGGCTGACGCCAAGGCGCAGCTCGCCGAGATCCTGGCTGCGGTCAAGCCGACCCAGGGCTAGTCCCGGGGCGGCCCGCCCTCATGGCACGTACGATCATCGCGTCCGGCATCGTCCGGCACTGGAAAGGCGGATCATGAGTGAGCAGGCCAGGCTGGCTGACCTACATACGGGACACCGTAGTGTTCGTGATCGGCGCGTTGATCATTCTCAAGCAGGCGGGGATTTTCTTTCCTCCGCCCGAGGGCGGACCGAGCATCGAGCTGCTGGCAATCGGGGCACTGTGTTGCAACGTGCCGGGCATTCTCCAGGTGATCCAGTGGCGCTCTGGTACGCAATCACCACCGTCCTCGCCGCAGCCCTCGCCGTCGGTGTCGCCCTCGGGGCCGTCATCGCCATCATCGGGCGGTGAGTCCTGATGCCGCTCCAGAAATGGATGACGGAGCACGGACACCCGGGCTGGTACTCCTGGCTGGTAGTGATCGGCGGCGCGCTTACCTCGGCGTTGATGGCCGTCACCATTTCCATCACGGTCAACGCGCGGACATTCGAGCGGGAGCGCGCCCAGCAGCGATCGGCCCTGGAGCGTGAGCGCGTCCAGAACGAGCAGGCCCGCCTGGCCACCTGTCTGGTGATCCGGCGGATGGTCGATGTGTACGCTGACCCGTCCACCGAGACGGGTCAGAAAGCAGCTACGGCCTGGGAAGACCTCGGCCGCATCTTCCAATGCAAGGAGATCTGATCATGAGCGAGAATCCGGCCACCACCGCGGGCCCGAACCGCGACGGCAGCAAGTCCCTGGCCCCGGAGAGCAAGGTCGGCGTGGTCACCACGCTGGTGCTGACCTCCCTGGCCACCGGCGCCATCGGCTACCTCGGCGACCTGGACCTGTCCACGCTCCCGGGCTGGGCGGTCGCGACCGCCACCACTGCGGTGGCTTCGGTGGTCGGTCTGCTGTCCGCCTACGTCAAGCGCAACCGCTAGTCATGCTGGAACAGCGCCTGATCGGCAATGAGGGCACCTTCGTCGGCCAGATCACCATCACCAACGTGCCGGGCGACGTGAACGGCTATGCCGAGCTGGTGAGCCTTCAGCAGGAGCTGAAGTTGCGAGCCAACATCCAGACCCAGGGATCGATTATCACCTCACCGCCAGTGGAGGACATCCCGCCGCCGCCGCCGGCCGGCTGACGGCACACAGACAGCGGCCCCGGTATCCACCCCTCGCTCGGATACCGGGGCCGCGCTGTGTTTAGGGGGAGAGGCCGCCGCTTCCGGTCCGCCCTGCCAGCCGTCCGACACTAAGGCTACGGACGTACCTCTCTGCGCAGATTGCTGACGGACTCGCGTCTCTGGGCGTCGGAAGCGCGCGCTAACGGGAACCTGTCCCAGCTTCCGAACTTGTGCGACTGTCGATCGCGCCCGGTCGGTCAGCGCTTGTAGTGGCGCTGCTGGAGTTCGCGGACGGTGGTCTTGTTGTCGTGCGTCATGCTGCCATCGCGCTTGTCCTGGGCGGTCGCGGCGTCCGAACGCTCCTGGCGTGCCTGGCGCGAGTGCACGGCCCCGCTGTCACCGTTTCGGAAAACGCTCATGGTCCACTCCCTCGCTCGGTGATATCTTCTACCACCACTATAGCGGGCCTAGCGCTTGATCGTAACCTTCTGGAGCACTTCGATTGTGGATCCGCCCCCGAGCGCGGCCGCGACGGCCATGAGTACGGCCGCGCCGATCAGGAGCGGCAGCGCGGTGGCCAGGGCGACCGCCAGCGCCTTCAGCACCAGCACCAGCAGCCAGCCCAGGCTCACGAAGCCGGCCAGGAACGCGGCAACCTTCCACCACGGCCACCACCGACGGCCCGGCTCCTTGATCCGGGTGACCTTCAGCGCCCAGACCTGACCGGCCCGCTCCAGGGCGTAGGTCGAGCCGATCTCGCGCTTCCTGGCCAGGATCTTCAGCTCGGCCAGGACCTCATCCTTCGTGCGCCGGACAATCGTCTCGTGCCGCGGCAGGGCCGGGCCGGGCAGACGGTTGACGATGTGGGCCGGGGACTTCCTCGCTAGCTCCCGGTTCATGGCTACCTCCGTTCGGTGATCGGGTAGGGGATGGTGGAGATGTGCCGAGTGCTCGGGGCGACAGGTGACGGCGCCGTCATCACGCCGTCCACGATTAGGAGCGTGCCCACGAAGATCAGGCAGAAGCCGGCCATGAGTCCGACGGCGGTCCTCATCGCGTGACCACCCATCCATAGGTGCCGACCAGCACGAGCACGGCGCCGGCCACCTGGAGCGCGATGCGACCGGCCCTGGCCGCGGTCACCCGCGCCGAGGCCCACGTGCCGCCGGCGTCACGTGCGTGCCGCTGACGCTGGGCCAGGCCCTTAGGCACGCGCCGGGGGTTCCAGTGGTTTTTGGCGTCGTTGTAGACCGGCCAGGTGAACGCCATGACCAGCGTCTCCAGCGGCCGAAGAATCCACTTCCAGCAGAGCCACCACGGCAAGGCGACAATGACGTGCCGTACCGGGTCAAGATCTGACCAGGGCTGCGCGGGAACCTTCTGAGCAACCGCCAGCCGCTTGCCGCCCGCGGGCGCGTAATTGCTGGTGCCCATGTGCTGGCGGTCGCGGAAGTAGAAGGAGACTGTCTCGCCGATATAGCCCCAGTGCCGCCGCATCGGCTTGGAGTGGTGGCGGACCCGGTAGCCGTAGACGCCACCCTTGCGCCGCTTCACCTTCTTGACCCAACGGCCGAGCGGCCGGGACGCAAGCGCCCCGGCCATCACGGTGAAGCTGACCAACGAGATGATCAGGATCGGGTCCATCACTCCACCGGACCCATGACCACGGCTAGTTCCTCGGGGGTCGCCCCGTGCTCCAGCCGGTAGCTGACGTAAGCCTCCATGGCTCTCATGCTCTCGTCCAGGGCCTCCATGAACGGCACACCGGCGTTGATGGCCTCGGCCATGACCTTGGCCACCGAGTCCAGGGCCTCGGTCGGCGAAAGGTCCACGAGCGGCATGACGGTCTTGTCACCTTCCGCCACCCGCTTGGCGAGCATCTCGGCGGTCATCAGGCCATCGGTCACACACTTCTGGCACATACGCCCCTCCCGGGGATCGATCGGCTGGGATTTGGAGAGCCGCGCTACCCCCGGAGTAGTGATCGCTGAGGTTGCGCGGCCTACGTCTACTATAGCGGTGGATACTGTCCGCGGTCTAGGAGTAGTTCTGGGCCGTGTTCGCCGATCAACACCGCGGGTCCATTGACTGGACCGCCTTGTTTGAACTTCCGGCGCCGGCTCGGCGGTAACTGGAAGTCCGGCGGCCGGACCACCCGGCACCCCAGCTCCTCCAGTTCGGCGATGTTGCGCTCCAGCCGGGGCAGCGTCCTGGCCCAGTTGGCCGGCTCCATGTCTCGCGTCATGCAGGCAGCCTACCGCACGTATAACCAAATGGTCGTACGTAAGGTAGGCTAGGCAGATGGCCAAGAAAAAGGTGACCCCCTACCACGCGGAGAGCTACCCCCTGCCACTCGGATTCAACGGCCGCCTGGCCGGGACCTACCGATGGTTCAGCGGGCGCCCCCTGAATGGCCACCGCTACACCGACGCGACCGGCTTCCGTTACGGCACCATGGCCACGGACATCTCCGGTCGCGCGACCGCCTACCAGCTCATGCCTGGCTACAAGCGGTTCCTGTACGCCCGCCTGCCCATCATGGTGGCGCCGGGCGCCGCGGCAGCGTTCCTGGTGGAGCCAGGACAGGCGTCCATGGCCGGCCTGGGCCTGGCCACGCTCGGCATCAAGGAGCTGGACAAGTGGCGCCGGACGCGCCGCTTCCGCTCTTGGATCACCGAGCCGGTCGCCACCGGTGCGGCGGCCATCCTCAAGGTCAAGCACGCCAAGGGTCAGGGCCACACGTGGGTGCACGTGCCCGAGGACTTCCGGGACGACGAACACGCCAAGATCAGGATCAACCTCCCGCCCGAGTGGATCGGCGACCCGGGGGATAAGGCCCGGCTGGTGGACATGGTGGCCAACCGGCTCAACCTGGATGAGCTGTCCCCCTCCTGGTCCTGGACAAATGGCCGGCACACGGTGGACATGTCCGTCCCGTCCAAGCCGCCCCCCGCCGTGTCCTTCCAGGACGGCCTGGACATCCTGGCCAATGTCCAGGACACCGAACTGGCCATGGGGCTGGGCACCCGCGGCCGTCCCGAGATCTTCAGCCTGGCCATGGAGAGTCCGCACCTCCTCATCGCCGGCGGCTCGGGCGCCGGGAAGTCCGTCCTGCTGGCCTGGCTGGTTGGCCAGTTCATGCGCCGCGGTTACGGCGTGGCCGTCCTGGACAGCAAGTTCCTGTCCCACATGTGGCTGCGGCGTGTCCCGGGTGTCCTCTATGCGTCCGAGGGACAGGAGTTGCACGAGGCGCTCCTCTGGCTGGAGGACGAGATGTTCCGCCGCGCCCGAGCGCGCGCCAAGGGGGACATGACCGGATTCCAACCCCTCGTGGTGGTCATGGAGGAGATGGCGGGGGCGACCAACCGCCTGCGGCAGTACTGGAATTCCATCAAGGTCAACGGTGACCCGCAGCAGAGTCCGGCTATCACGGCCATGGTCAACCTGTCCAGCATGGGCCGGGAGCTGCTCATGCACGTTCTTATGGCCGGTCAGAGCCTGACCGCCAAGACCGTGGGCGGCCCCGAGAATCGTGAGAACTTCCAGGGTCGCACCCTGGCGCGCGCGACCGCCGCCCAGTGGCGCATGCTGGCGCCCCAGATCAAGCCGGCGCCCACGAAGCGGCAGAAGCCGGGGCGGTGGCATCTCGTGGTCGGAGACACGCTCAGGGAGTACCAGGCGCCGTTCATCGACCTGAAGGATGAGACCGATCCCAACGCCACCGCGCGCCTGATCGAATGGGCCACCGGTGGCGCTGAGATGCCCGATGTGCCGGCCCTGCTGGCCTCCTGGCTCGCCGATCAGGGTGATGATGAGGAGACCAGCCTGGCGGATTACGCCAGGTCAGAGGCTGCGTCATCAGGTCCGGCGGGCATCTCGCTGCGGACGTTCGCGCAGGAGCAGGGCCTCTCGCTGACCACCGTCCAGAACTGGAAGGCTCGACCGATGGCCGGCGTGCCATTCCCGGTGGAGGTCGGCATCGGCGCCAACCGCACCCACCTCTATGACCGGGACCACCTGAAGGACTACGTGCGCGCCCGGCTCAGAGAGCCTGTGACGGCCGACGGAGAGTAGGCAGCAAGAAGCCCCCGGAGTATCCCCGGGGGCTTCTGTGTGCCGCTCAGACCGAAATGGTGAAAGATCCCGAGGTCTCCAGGCGGGCGGCCTGGAGCAATGCCGTGGCGAGCGCCAGGGCCTCGCCAGCGCTGAGCGCCTTGTCGGTCGTGCCGCCGTTGCCACCGGCCAAGGACAGCCGAATCGGCCGCTCGGGGGTGATCTTGTTGTCGCCGATGACCTCGATGTCCTCGCGGCCGGTCGGGATGAACTGCATGGCTGGCTCCTTCTCGCTGGGTATACCACCACTATAGCAGACGGAACGAGATCACGTCAGGAAAGTTCGTCGGACAGCCGCCTCGATCTTCTCAGCGTGCTCGATCGGTACGAGCACCAGCTCCAGGCCCAGGCCCGCCGCCATGGCCATGGCGGTCTCCAGCTTCACATCCTCCTGGGCCAGGGCGGCCCGCAGGCGCCGCGGGGTGATGCCGATCCGGCGAGCCAGGGAGGCCACCGGCAGGCCCCGCACCCGGCACTGAGAATTCACCAGCGCGGCCATCTCCGAGAAGGTCTTCATGGTCAGACCACCGCGATGATGATGGCCGCCACGAACACGCCCCAGAAGAGGTGCCAGGACTGGTCCAGGGCCCACGCCCCCGTGCCTAGGCTGGGATTGTCCAGGG
>WUUC01078818.1_pt1 | contig 25383 bp, 24 predicted proteins | sample 6278441 | NCBI WGS metagenome assembly WUUC01 (sample SAMN13675441, study PRJNA597444) | soil metagenome | isolation source: soil | place: USA: Washington | collected 2017-10 | reverse complement strand
TTATCTTTTTAAACTGTCCTGACAAATGTGCCACACTGCTATACCCCATCTTAAAAGCCATTTCACTTAATGTAAATTCATTATACACCAACCATTCTTTTACCTTTTCTATTTTCTGTAAAATAAAATATTGCTCAATGGTGGTGTTCTCCACTGAAGAAAACAGGCTGCTGAAATAATGATAATCCTTATGCATTTTATCCGACAAGTAACTGGAAAGATTTTTATTCATTTCATCCAGATTTCCATAATGCACCAGTTCAATGATGTGCCGTTTTACCTCATCTATAAGCTTTGCTTTCTGATCATCCAATAAAATAAATCCTTCAATTTCCAAAGACTCTTTTAATTTTTCTTTCTGTTCTGCATTTAATCCTGTTTTCAATTTGATTATCCCCAACTCCACGGATTCAGGAACAATACCAGCCTTCTCAAAGATCGAAGTCACAGATTTAATGCATCTTCCGCAAACCATATTTTTAATGTACACTTCCATTACTTCCTCTTTTTTAAAGCATTCAAAAATGTTCGTTCAAAAGCGATCAGCCAACTATTCCTTGCCATCCGGTGCATATCACCATTTAACTGGAACCTGTAACCGATATTCAACTTCGCGTTACTATTAAAAATAAGTTGGAAGGCGGGAGCAAGATCAATATAATAGGCTTCGCGATCCAATGCTTGCTGCGCCAGTACCTCTGTGTAAATATTAAGATTGGTCTGTTTGTAGTCCGTGTATTCCAATGGCAACACCAGGTACCCTGCCGATAACGAATAATTCATAACCTGGTAAATGCGGGATGGAATGTAAATTACCGATTTATTATTGCGGTCTTTATGCAATACCTGCGTGTGACTCACCGTTCCCGACAAAGCTAGTTTTCCCCATAATTGAGTGGCGATAAGGCCTGCCTGCACGCCGCTGTTATCGCCCTGTAAATTCACCTCATCATGATGGTAAGGGCTGCGATTGTAAGCAATGTCGGCAAATGCCGCCATCCTGAAATGAGAATGCAGATCATCATTCGAAAGAAACCGGTATTTGCCATACAGGTAAACCGATTCCCACCTGAAATTTTTTGTGTGCATATCCGCAAATGTGGCACCCGCATGCAGCATCCAATTTCTATTAAGCCCAAACATTATTTCCGGCGTGTATCTTTGCATGAACCTGTTATCCGGGTCCTGTTTGGTAATAAAGGCGGAACTCAGCTTCATACTTACCGATCGTGCCGGCATGTTTGATGCTGGTTCGGTATAGACGTACAGTTCTTGTCCTTTTGCTGCCATGGAGCAAAAGAATATGAATAAAAAACTACTTAGTTTCATGATTGAATTTTGTTGGTAGCCCGTTCGGTCATGTATGACCCGTCCAAACTATCATTCCTGCAACAGAGCGCTAATCTCTTTTTCCAGTTCCTTCCCTTCCAGATCCATTGCTACCACATCCCCTTTTTTATTGATCAGAAAAGAAGTAGGCAATACAGAAATATTCCAGTCGGCGGCGGTTGTTGCATTCCAGCTTCCACGCGGATCATTTACCTGCAACCAGTTGATCCTATCCTTTATAATAGCTTTTTCCCAATCCTTCTTTTCTTCGTCAAGAGATACGCCAAAAATTTCAAAGCCCTGCTGTTTATATTTCTCGTAAACCTTTAAGAGCTTCTTATTGGATGAGCGGCACGGCCCGCACCAGCTTGCCCAGAAGTCAAGAAGTATCACTTTTCCTTTTTGCGAAGCCAATGTAATGGAATCACCTTTTACAGTTGGAAGTTTGATCTGGAGCCTTGGATCTAAAATATTCGCTACCTGTTGCCCGTTTGAACAAAAGGCAAGCGATACCAATATGATAACAGGAGCTATCTTTTTAAAATTCATTAAAACTATTTTATACTAACCTGTATTATTTTTTTAAACATTGAGTATTGAACATTTATAGTCCCCAAATGTTCAATACTCAATACTCAATTTTGAACCGGCAGAAGCTTAGCCATATATTTTTAAATAGTGACATGATAAACCCTTGCACCGGCGGCCACGCCCTCTTTCACACAGCAGTTTGCCGTTTTACCGGTTTGAACGCAACTCATCTTTGTGGCATTGCTGAATTTTTTAAACCGTTTCGCAGTTAAGAAATTCTTATCGACCAGTGTAACGGTTTGTTCGCCATCAAGTACCTGTTCTTTTACATTAAGGAAGTGAAATGCTTCATTATCTATTTGAATATGCGTGTCGTTTTCCACTTTCACTTGTTTGAAATTACCGGTCATTTGCAGGCCACCGACTGAAAAACCTGCATCTTCCACTGCCTGCCGAAGGCCATCAATGTCTGCTTTCTGCCCCTCCTTAAATACGATATTAAAGGTTGAATTCCTGATATCCGGTTTTACCGATTGCACATACGGCACTTCCAGCAAAGCTTTATTGATAGCATTGCTGCACATAGCGCAGGTAAGACCTGTAGCCTGCAATGATGCTTTTGTAAACTGTGCCTGCGATAAAAACCCGGTTACCACGGTCACCACTAAAAGAAACAACTTCTTCATTTTTCCAGATTTTATAGTGATTAATGGCTTGCTTTGCAGCAATCTTTACCGTTATGGCCGGGCATACTGCATTTTCCGTCTTTGCAGCAATCCATCTGCCCCGCTTCTTTTTTACAACAATCTTTGCCATCGTGACCTTCCTTGCTGCATTTTCCATCCTTGCAGCAATCCATTTTTGCTTCATCATGAGATGCAGTTGCGCGATCATATTTGCAGCAGTCATGAAGTTTATCATAAGCCTCAGCGGTAGCTTTTGCATCGCGGGTGTCGTAACCGGCGGCAGCAACAGCATGCTGGATTTTTGCCGCATTGGTGGTCCCGTCATTGTACTTAATAGTCAGCGTTTTCGCATCGACGTCCCAGGTGGCGGTAGAAGCGCCGGCGCTTTTGGCTGCTTTTTCTATCTTACCCTTACACATACCGCAGTTGCCGGATACAGGGATGGTTTCCGTTTTTGCCTTTTGTGCGAATGAGATAGTGGTTAAGGCCATAAATATCGTTGCGAAAGAAAATATTTTGAGTGTTTTCATGATTGTGTGTTTTGAAATTTTAAAAAAAGTAAAAAATGGAGATATTGCATACCAAAAGATAATACAACTTTGCAAATAGTGCAACGGGTCATTGACAAATACAGGTATCCGTCACTTATCGACGATGAATAACTAACCCAATTGACCAATGACTTTTTACGGTCTCAAATCCTGAAAACACCATTTTGCAGGTAAGTATCCTGCGCAGATATCAAAGGCGGGGAATGATTAAAAAAATGCCTTGATACGGGGACATTATAAAAAGAAGTGACGATAAATTCTGAGGGCTTTTGACCAGTAACATCGGGGGCCGGCAGATCCAATGAAAACGCAGGAGACAGCTTTTGATCGTCATTCATTTTCACGATCTCGACTTCATCGCGGCAACAGCCATGGGATTTTTCAATATGCATCCCACATTTGCCGCATTCTTTTGTTTCCGAAGCAAACAACTCAGTGGAGGCCAGCTTGTTCATGCAATAGTGGAAATTAACGATGACTCCTGTGCTTACAGCCAGGTAGCTCATTAATACTATGGTTACTATTATCTTTTTCATGAACAATGCAAAGATAATCGCAATAATGAATTATTAAAATGACTTTTATCAGCAGCGGGAACTTTCCGACTCAATTAACAAAGCTCCAGTAGACACCCAGCCTGATCACTAACCCGGGATAATAATAGCCGGGAGCAGCCGCATTATTATTTGTAAAACCAAACTTTGTGTCAATTACTCTCGCTGTATTCAGGTTTTCAGCCCGGAAATACAGTTTAAACGACTTGATCCGGAAATGTACATAACCGGCAATATCAGGCACAGGATTACGAATGGTCGTGCTATCCTGCAGGAAAAACTGGCCCAAGGCGGGGGAATAACCGTCGGCTTTATAAGGAGTATGGTAACGCAGCTCCGCTCCAAAAGCTATATCAAGGTTCTTAAATCCAAGATTGCCTTCGTAACCAATGCGGTTTCGTGTAAAGATCAATGGAACATTAACCGGCGCATTACCGACCGTTTGTTGAAAATATACATCGGCGTGCCAGTTCCATCGTTTACCCAGCCTTATGGTTTTTTGCAGGGCGATTTGTAATAAGTTGAATAAGCCGCTTTGCTTTACGTGAAAGTATTTTTCCAGGTATGCATAGTTGGTCATTAAATAGTAGTGTCCCGATAATTTTAACCGGATGGATGGTTGCAGTAATGATGCAAAAAGATGGGTTGTATTTTCCTTATTAAAATTATTTCCCGTTTTAAAAAGATAAAAACTGCTGCGCGGATCATAAATAAAGGAAGGCGTCCGGTTTACGTTCTCGAACCCGATCTGCGCATAGCCCATCCGTCTACCAACAAAACGCTGCAGGCTGGCATAGGCATGATAATCGCCTGCATAGTCGCCGGTGAAATATAACTTTCCATGCGCCTGCATATCCCATTTCTGGTTGCGGGTACGATTGCGGTATTCAGCATGACCGAAAACGTTAAAAGAACTTTCACTTACATAATTTGTATTCGCATTTCTAATTGAAAGATTTTGAACGGCTGCTCCGACTTTAAAAAACTGGTGAAGGTTTTTTGCATCGGGAAATTGATAAATGGAAAAATCGTTGATCATTTCTTTCCACTGGTCTCTCAAAAGAAATGTATCTAATGCACCGCCGCCTGCTAATATTGTATCGTAAAAATCTTTATAATAAGCCGAATCGACGAAATAATCCCGGAACTCATATTTCTGCTGGCTGTACCGGAAGGTATGCTCTAACCGAAGACGTGGATAAAACAACGGGATAACAGTAGAGTCCGTAACGACAGAATCTTTTTTTCCAAAATCAAATTGCTGGCGCAGCAAAAAGGTGAATTCGCTGTACCGGTTGCCCGTTCCTACATCCGTACTAAAAAAATTCGTGCTTGCAGGGTCGTCGCCGCCTAATCTTGTTCCGATCGTAAAGCGATCTTTATAGTCGGGGTTATCCAATAAGCTGTCGTTTATAATACCTCCGTTCTCGCCGGATTGCAGTTTGTTGCCCAATAAAATCAAATAGGCGTTATACCGTTTGTTCACCGTCTCGAACCGCGAGGTAAATAAATAATTATTATGATTAGTTTTTTGATTTTTAAAGAAACCGGGAGCGTTGATCAACCGGTATTGAAAGCCAAAATTGAAGTTGGGCTTTACGTTTTGCGTATGCATCAACTCGATCACCTGTTCTGATCGGCTGGCCAGCATATAATTCAATTCTGAATAAGGCCTTGTTGTATTAAAGAACCTGGCTTTATCCAATGTCCATTTATAGTTATCAAAGGAATGAAAGCCTGGATCCCAGCCCGCCTGCAGGTTAGGAGAAAACAAAATAGACCGTGAGGGTGATCCGGTATTTCCCAAAAAAATATGGGTAGCGGGAATCGGGAATCGACGGGTAATATCCACGATAGCAGAATCGAGCATATAGTTACGGGTGGAATCGAGATAGCGAAACCGGATCGTGATCGAATCCTCGTTCTTATCCCTGCGTTTTAAACTATCCGTGTTGGCACCGCCCGACATTCTGCTACCACCTAACTGCTTCAGCCGCCCGCCGCCCTCACGTATCAGGTTGCGTTGGGAAAACGCATCGACGGAAAAAATAAGCAGCAGAGCCAGTAACAGGTATGTAATTCGTTTCTTCAGCGTTTCGAAAATTTAAAAGCTCATGAATTTAATAGTCCCCAACGTTCAAAGTTAATTTATCCGGAAAAATCAGTGCGGAACATAAATTCCGCAGACAGCCATTAACAAGCACTAAATCCGCCGCAAATTAAGGGGACAGTGGTACAATCGGCCATTAAAAATGTTAAAGGAATATTTGAGGCAAAATTGTTTTTTACTTTGAAACAAATCATAAACCGGCAACCAGCTCTTTAAACAATATGGCCAGTTTTGGTTCGGCTTCGCGGGCAGCCTGCAGCACTTCTTCGTGTGTGATAACATTTTCCTCTTCGCGGATACCAAGATCGGTTACGACACTGGCGGCAAACACCTGCATCCCCATATGATTAGCAACAATGGTTTCCTGGACAGTACTCATACCCACCACATCGCCACCCACTACCTTGATCAATTGGTATTCCGCACGGGTTTCAAACGTTGGGCCGGTAACAGCTACATAAACACCTTCTTTAATATCAAAGTTATTTTTTGCCGCGATGTCCTTCGCTTTTTGGATCAACGACTTTTTATATGGCTCGCTCATGTCAGGAAAACGGGGGCCCAGTTTACCTATATTTTTCCCGACCAGTGGGTTGGGTGTAAAGAAGCTGATATGATCCCTGATAATCATAATATCCCCTACTTTGAAAGAAGGATTCACCGCACCCGCTGCGTTCGAAAGAAGTAACGTTTCCACGCCCAGCATCTTCATTACTCTTATCGGGTATACCACACCCTGCGGCGTATAACCTTCATAATAATGAAATCGGCCCGCCATCGCTACTACATTTTTACCAGCCAGCTTTCCAAATACCAATTTGCCCGGATGACCTTCCACAGTTGAAACGGGAAATAGTGGGATATCAGTATAAGCAACTTCTTTTTCAACTTCAATCTCATTAGTAAAATTGCCGAGTCCGCTGCCCAGCACGATGCCGACAGAAGGAATATGTGCATGCTGCTGTTGCAGAAATCGCATCGTTTCTTCTAATTGCCTGAGTAGATCGGTAGCCATTTGTTGATTTGTTAAGCAAGCAAACGTAGGAAAAATAAACGAAGGATGAAGTTAGAGATCAGAACCCCGGAAGCGGCGCGATCGCTCATTCTAAAAGCTATTCGATGTTACCTCTAACTTACGGTTTATGACTTCTTCTTAATCCTTATCTTCGCACAAATTTTTTTGACCCATGAATCTCCACGAATACCAGGCTAAAGAGTTATTAAAAAAATACAATGTCCCCGTACAGGAAGGATTTGCCTGTACTTCTGTTCACGAAGCGGAAGAGGCATATCGCCAGATCAAAACACAGTATGGCAGTAACTTCGCCGTAGTAAAAGCGCAGATCCATGCCGGTGGCCGCGGCAAAGGCACTATTAAGGAAACGGGCATCAACGGTGTAAAAGTGGGAAAGAACCTCGAGGACGTAGCGGATATAGCTAAAAAAATATTGGGGGGTACACTGGTTACTATCCAAACCGGCCCGGCGGGCAAGGTGGTGAATAAAATATTAGTAACACAGGATATGTATTATGATGGTCCCAGCGCTAGAAAAGAGTTTTATTTATCGATCCTGCTTGATCGCAGTAAGGGACAAAACGTGATCATGTATAGTACCGAAGGCGGTATGAACATTGAAGATGTAGCGCATGATACACCTGAAAAAATATTTAAAGAATGGGTACACCCTTCCGGTGGGTTGCAAGGCTTCCAGGCGAGAAAGATCGCTTTTAACCTCGGGTTAAGCGGTGAAGCTTTTAAAAACTGCGTAAAGTTTGTCACCAACCTATACAATGCTTATGTAGGCCTGGATTGCGGGATGCTTGAGATAAATCCGTTGTTTAAAGCTGCAGATGATAAAATAATAGCGGTTGACTGCAAGATGAATCTGGATGATAATGCGTTAATGCGCCATGCCGATCTTGCTTCGTTAAGAGATACCAGCGAAGAAGATCCTACGGAAGTGGAAGCTGGTAAATACAACCTGAATTTTGTAAAATTAGATGGCAATGTTGGTTGTATGGTAAATGGCGCCGGCCTGGCAATGGCTACGATGGATATGATCAAACTGAGTGGTGGCGAACCGGCTAACTTTTTAGATGTAGGCGGTACTGCCAATGCACAAACCGTAGAAGCCGGGTTTAAGATCATAATGAAAGATCCTGCTGTAAAAGCAATCCTGATCAATATTTTTGGTGGTATCGTTCGTTGCGACCGTGTAGCGCAGGGTGTAATTGATGCATATAAAAACATGGGCAATATTACTATTCCGATCATTGTTCGTTTGCAGGGTACCAATGCCGAAGAAGCAAAGAAACTGATTGATGAAAGTGGATTGAAAGTAGAGTCGGCGATTTTGCTGAGTGAAGCGGCTGATTTGGTGAAGAAGGCAGTAGCGTAAATAAGAAAGATAAGAGATTCGCGATACGAGATCCCGTCCGTTTTGGACGGGTTTTTTTTGCCCGTTCTTCATGGCAAATAATTTTTTAGATTTACTTAATTGCAGTGAATATGAATCATGATTTAATTCTTAAAAACCTGGCGAAACACATTGTCCTTGACAATGAAGAAACAACTCACTTTATATCGCTCCTCACGTATAAAGAAGTTCCCAAAAAGACTTACCTACTCACAGAAAACCAGGCCTGTAAAAATTTAAGCTACGTTCATTGTGGAGCTTTGCATTCTTATTGCCTGCATAAGAACGGAAAAGAATCAACCATCATGTTTGCAGGTACCGACTGGCGGTTGACGGATATGTATTGCTTCTTTTTCTCAGGCGGGTCTCGGCCAGAATACTCTCTTTATAAAAAGATGCCAGCTGGCCGGACTCGCCGCAGCGACCTGTAAATAATTTTTTAACTCAACTTTCAGGCTGCTGTATCTTCGTCAACCAATAACAGGTTATTATCTAAAACAGTCAAGCTTTACTCTCGTTTAATCACCAATGACAACAATACTTGCAATCATTTTATTTTTAATTTTTCTTTTTCTTTCCTCTATTCATTTTTATTGGGGTTTAGGTGGCCGCTGGGGAAGCGAAGCCGTTATTCCTGTAAAAGATAACAACGTGACAGCAATGATGCCGGGACCCTTGCCAACTTTCATAGTCGCTTTTGGCTTATTGGCATTTGGGCTTTTTATTTTAATAAAGTCCGGACTTATAAATGTCAGTTTACCATTGTGGCTTGAAAAATCCGGGCTTTGGATTATTGCAGGTATTTTTATTTTAAGAGCAACCGGAGAGTTTAAATATGTTGGTTTTTTTAAGAAAATCAAACAGACAAAATTTGGACAAAACGACACCAAATATTATTCGCCATTATGTTTACTAATCGGAATATTGGCAATCTTTATAGAACTGAGCACTTAAAACTATGCTAAGTGAGATATTGTACGAGATCCTGTCATGAACCGGCGTCGCTACGAAAGAAACACCTTATCTTATCCCTACATGACACATGATTTAATTCTTAAAAATATTGCAAAGCATATCGCTCTTGACAACGATGAAACAAACTACTTTACTTCACTCCTCACTTATAAAGAAATAGCCAAAAAGACCTGCTTACTAATCGAAGGACAGGCCTGTAAACATTTAAGTTATGTTCATTCAGGCGCCTTGCGATCTTATTGCCTGGATAAAGAAGGAAAAGAATCCACAATCATGTTTGCAGTTGCCGACTGGTGGGTTACGGATATGTATTGCTTCCTGAATAACAAACCAGCCATGATGTATATCGAAGCAATAGAAGATAGTTGCATATTTCAGTTGAGCAAGGACAATTTTGATAAATTATTTGTTGACGTGCCGAAATTCGAACGTTTTTTTAGAATCCTTATGCAGAACGCCTATACACGTGAGCAACTCCGCATTATCGAAAACCTTACCCTTTCCGCCGGGGAACGATATGACCGGTTTTTAAACAAATACCCTCAAATCGCAAACCAGGTCACCCAAAAGCAAATTGCATCCTACCTCGGCGTCACCCCCGAATTTTTAAGTGCGATCCGAAAAAAGAAAAGCAAAGGAAAAATTTCTTAATCTATATTAAGTTGTATCTGATTATTTCTTTTTTGCTTTGCAGAAACAAAAAATGTCATGCTGATACTCATCGCCGGACCTTACAGGAGCGGAACCAATGACGACCCTCAATTGATGCAACAAAACCTTGCCCGGCTTGAGTCGGCTGCTTTACCTCTTTTCAGGAAAGGGCATATACCGTTTATTGGTGAATGGATCGCACTACCCCTCATACATCTGGCAGGATCTAAAAAACCGGGCGACAAAGCCTGGGAAGAAATTCAATACCCCGTGGCGCACCGGATGCTGGAAAAATGTGATGCTGTTCTACGGATAGAAGGTGCATCCAAGGGTGCTGATGAAGACGTAAGGGTGGCGAAAGAAAAAGGCTTAAAGATTTATTACAGCGTCGAAGATGTGCCATCGGAGGAATAAAAAGCATCAGAGTTTGTACAAATGCTCCGCGGGTATTAAAGATGAATGGAATAATCAATGGTGGATAGCAACACATGTCGAAGATGTAGACGATGAAGAAATGAAACGCATGGCTGAAAAATTTCGCCGGCAATAGACTAAAAAAATAAATTAGAGATTGTGTTAAAAGATAAATCCTGGCCGATTAGCCGGGATTTTTCTTTTAGGAAAATTGTAAAAAATAAATGACCTTAATAGCTGAACAGATCAAACTTTAAACCATTCTTCATGGCCGCTACCATCCTATACGTGACAGAAGATTCCATACCACTGTTTACCGCTAAAGCAACCAATAAAAAAAGTATTTCCCTTCTATGGGGCGATTCTGTTCGCCTGCAGGAAGCACAGCCTGCAACAGGCCGGGTAAAGGTGAAAGCAAGAGGTGTAACGGGATATGTGAACGTCGGTCACATCGGCAATAAACCGCTGCTTGAATTTTATTTTATCGATGTAGGGCAAGGCGACGGCGTATTGATCGTAACACCGGACCGCAAACACATTTTGATTGACGGCGGCTACATCCGGAGAAAACAAATCACGAAACGAAATGCCGCGGATTTCGTGGATTGGAAATTTGACCGTGACTATGGAAAGACAAAGATTAAGCTGGATGTAATGATGAGTTCACATAACGATGAAGATCATTACGGGGGCTTATGGGATATCATTAATCCGGCAGAAACAAGTGAATTAAAACTATCAACCGTTGAAGTAAGCAATTTTTATTATGCTGGTATGAACTGGTTTGAAAAGAATTCAAAAAGAAATCTCGGGCCCGATAAAAACGGCTACTGGGCGCCATTGCTTGATAATAAGACATCCCTGAAAAAACATTTGCCTGGTGGTAGCGGTGCCACCAGTACCGGTTACAGCCTGCAGGGGCAATGGAAAGACTTTATTTCACTGATCACTGGTACCGCTGCAAAATGTGAACGCCTGAGTAATAAAAAAAATAGTAATGGCTATGTGCCGGGATTTGAACCGGAACCAAACAAACCCAGTATCAAAGTGCTGGCACCCATCGAAGAAACTGTTAATGGCAAACCAGCTTTAAAAAAATTCACCAGTGGTGATGCGCAAAATACAAATGGTCATAGTCTTTTATTAAGAGTGGACTATGGCAAAACAAGAGTTTTACTAACCGGGGACCTTAACTCCCAAAGCCAAAAACATATTCTCAATTTTTACCAGCAAAATTTAAACGAACTGGCCTGCGATGTTGCCAAAGCCTGCCACCATGGTAGCGATGATTGTTCCTTCGAATTCTTATCTTCTTTATCTGCATCAGCTACCGTTATTTCTTCCGGTGACAACGAAAGTCATAACCATCCAAGGCCAAAGATCGTAGCAGCCAGCGCATTAACCGGTCATAAACTTATAAAAAATGATCGTGTTGTCACACCGCTTATTTATTCCACTGAAATCGCAAGAAGCTATAAGATAACAGAGCCGGAAAAACTTATACTTGATGAAAATGGAATCGAAAAGGTGTTCAATTCTTCCAATAAAAAAGCACAGGTGCAATTCACCTCCAGCGGTCAGGTGAGAAAAAGAGATCTTTGGAAAAGCCTTTTCGTGAGCGGCATTATTTATGGTTTGGTGAACGTCAGGACCGACGGAGAAAAAATATTATGCGCTACTATGAGTGAAACCAAAAAAGAGTGGGAGATCGAAACATTTATTTCTAGATTTTAAACCTTGATTGGCATGTACTGAGTATTAACCGATAAGCATGAAAGTAATTACCTGGAATTGCAATATGGCCTTTAGGAAAAAAGCGGGTTTGATTTTAATCCATAAACCGGATATCCTCATTATTCCCGAGTGTGAACATCCTGATAAATTAAAATTCAGTACAGATACACCAATCCCCACGGATACACTCTGGTTCGGCACCAATCCTAACAAGGGGCTGGGCATATTTTCATACGGTCAATTTCGGCTTCAACTACACAACACACATAATGCCGAGCTAAGAATGGTCATACCAGTTTCGGTAACTGGCGGAGCAATTGATTTCATGCTATATGCTATCTGGGCCAATAATCCCAACGATCCTGATGGGCAATATGTAGAACAGGTATGGAAAGCGATTCATCATTATGACAAGCATATCTGCAATAAACAAACATTGTTGGCAGGCGATTTTAACAGCAACTCGATCTGGGACATAAAATACAGAACCGGCAACCACTCGCATGTGGTGAAACGACTGGAAGAAAAAGGAGTGCATAGTTGCTATCATGTACACCACAAACAAATCCAGGGAAAGGAAGCGCATCCAACTCACTATTTATACCGCCATAAAGACAAACCTTATCATCTTGATTATTGTTTTGTATCTGAAGATATGGCGGAAAAAATTCGTTCAGTTGAGATAGGCGATTATGATCACTGGTCACAGTATAGTGATCATGTGCCTGTTATTGTAACATTCGATTAAACTTGTTGTATTCAATATTAAAAATGATGTATAATAATAGCAATGTTGATAGAAATAAAACATTTTATCGCATTAATTGCTTGTTGCCGGCAGGTCTGAAATCTATGCGAATTCATTTTAATTGTGCAAGGTCGCTTTCAGCACTTCTTCATCATCTGCCAAAAAAATGATCATTCCGTCCTATTAAGATTTATATCCACCCGCATCGCCTTCATTCCTTTCACTCCCTGCAATTCTTCCAGCTCCAGGTTTTCAATTCCGGAGTTAAGGATGTTTTTACTTTGTAAAAACAATATATACTCCTGGTATTCGGCTGCTTCTTTTGGATTGGAATACACCATCGCTATTTTGCCTGGTTGAGTCAATCGTTCTTTCGTGTCTTTGATATGCACTTTATCCAACCGCTTTTTTATCACTTCGTACCGGATATTGTAAGAGCCTTCTACATCGAAACGCCTTTCATCTTTCCGGAAACTAATTGAGATCGGCTGACTATGGATCAATATCAACTGCGTAGTTTGCAAAGGAACATGCAACGAAGGCAGCATTCCGTGTGTGATGCGGGCCACTTCCGCCATCGACCTCAATTGCCACAAGCGGATATTTTTCAGGTATAAAAGATCGAACGGGTTGTTCGGCGAAATGGATTGTCCGATATAAATGCTGTATTCTATTCCATCGGTCCTGTATTTTTCGAAATAATGCGGGTAAGATTGTTGAAGGACCTTTTCCTCCTTTTCAAGGTACGTAAGCACGGCCTCGTTGATCGAAGCTAATGTTACTTCGTATTCGTTCCTGTAACGATACAGGTAGCTGTTGCAATCGTTGACAAGGTTAAAATAACTCATTGTTATTTCGCGGATCTTCTCGTTGTTTTTTTGCAGGTGCTGGAAAACAGGAGTGACTTCGTTCTCAAAAAAATCGTTGATCCGTATTTCATCTTCGGCTTGTAAACTCTTATCAATAGCTTGCTGGAAATTATAATTCTTGAATTTTAAACCTTCCAGCAGGGGCAGTTGTATCAGCGATTCGAGTTTATCCAATATGGCATCGACTAACTGTAGCTGCTCTTGTATATCTTTTTGAATCGCGATGCTTCGTTCGATCGATGAATTACGGATATCGATGGCACCGTACAGGGGATGCACATCTTCAAAGATCACATTGCCGGTGACGGCCGTACCGCAGTGCGTTCTATTGTGCATATATTCCCACGCTACTTTTGCAAATTTCCATTCCACCGAAGGCTGAAGCGCGGTAAATTTTTCTTTAATGAGCTTTTCCACCCGCTCAGTAAAACTTTCCCTATTCTTTAAAAGCGCCAGGGATAATAAGGGCATAGCAGGCTCCAATCTCGCCATCACATCCCGGTTAAGCTGATTAGGAACAGGCGAGGCCAGCTCCAGCAATCCCAGTAATCCATCATTGTTCTGAACAGGATATACCAGGTAACTTCTTGTTCCGTCCTCCCACAATTTTTTTAAGAATGGCGCCATTTGAGTAAGCGGTTCATCCAGCACAGCGATTGGCATCGGCTCCGGCCGTTCTGTAAGAAATCCAATACTCATCCGGAAGTTATTTAGGCTTTCTTCATCACTTACCTTCCAATGTTTTCCCATCAGTCCATGCCTGGCACACGTTTCATCAAGCACAAATTCGTTATTAAGTTTCACAAAAGGAGCCAATCCTACTGCTACTTCATTCAATCCTACCAATGCACGGACATGGGCTTTTAGTTCATCGATAATACTCGTATCACAACTCTCCTGTCTGAGCAATACTTTCTTTATCGCATCCACCGATTCCTGTGTTGTTACATCTTCTGCGGTCCAAACACCAAAGCCTTCAGCAGAAAATAACGAAGGTGGCATTGTTTCCAATTGCTTTTCAATATCCAGTATCCGGAACGTATTCATACATACCGCGCAATTTTTTAGATCCGGCAGTTTCCCCTGCACGTGCAGTTCGATAAACCGACGGTCATACCGTAATTTATAGAAACGTTGCATACCCGTCTCTGCATCTGTTACGGGATATACAATGTCCGTGTTGGTGTTTAACTTAATGCCATAAAATTTTTCAAGCGCATGCTCATAGATCAATGCGCATTGGGCTTGTTTCAGTGACTCGCCTGTGGAGTTTTCGGGCAAAAGAAAATACTCGTTATCGGTTACAAATAAATCTTTGAATGAAGGCGACGCATTAAAAATAGAGAACTGGTAAGGCACGGCCATTGTAAAAATATTTCTATCCGAATCACTGACCACGGGGAAAAGAGTAGTGCCTAATAATTCAAGCAGGTCACGATGCTCATCAAGTACCCTGTCATCTTTAACCGGTTGTAGTAAAGCCGGTTCATTTTCAAATCTTTCAACAAGGTAATTATAGGATCTCGCTTTTGTACCTGTATTGCCGGCCGATTTTTTCTTCAGGTAATTAATAAAAGGTAAGAACGATATACTGCTGTCAAACGCAAAACCATCTTCCCCGTATGCCCCGGGAGAGGCGGTCCACAATTTCAATTTTTGTGAAGATCGGATTACGGGAGCGATATCTTCCAGCATAACCATAGGTTTAAGGTGAGCAATTAGTCCAGAGAATATAAAGTTAATATTAAAATTACTTGGACAGTTCAGCCATCCCTTCTTCAAACCTAATTTTTGTCTGTCGGGGCCTGATACCGGTTTTCCCTATTATTTTTGTTGCATGAACATGCCAGACATACGACCCATTCAACCCACTGACAATCCATTTATAGCCACGATCATCCGTGATACATTGGCCGAATTTGGCGCCAATAAACCAGGCACAGTATATTATGACTCAACGACCGATGCGCTGTATGAACTATTTCAAAAAGAAAGATCGGCTTATTTTATTGCGCTGATTGACCAACGGGTCGTTGGCGGCGTTGGCATTTATCCCACGGAGGGTTTACCGGCGGACACCTGTGAACTGGTAAAAATGTATTTGCTCCCAACTGTAAGAGGCACGGGGCTTGGCGGCAGGCTAATCGAAACCAGTTTGCAGTTTGCTAAAGAAGCAGGATATAAAAACGTTTACCTCGAAACAATGCCGGAGTTAAAGCAGGCATTGAAAGTATATGCAAAATTTGGTTTCGATTATTTAAAGGGTCCTATGGGCAACAGCGGTCATAGCGGCTGCAGCCTGTGGATGTTGAGACAGATTTGATTGCTGATCCCTGTTTATGTCCGCAGTGCGAAGATCATTCCGCATCGTCCATTGCAAACTAAAACAATCACTTGCCCCTGACCTTATCTACCTGGTCCTTTAGCAGGTACACCTGGAAGCCGATAGTCATGGCAAAGCCTCCATTACCATTAAAATCTTTTAGCTTGGTATGATTATATCCGAGCAAGGCATCAAGTGATACCTGTTCGTTCAGAAAAATAGCGGCTCCGGCACCCAGGAAAAAGTTTATTCCTTTCTCCGTATTGGAGGTAATATTTTTAATTTGCCTGTTCACGTAGTTGAAAGATCCGTGAACGATGGGACGAACATTAGCCTGTGTAAAATAGTATCTGGCAAACGGACCGATTCTAAAATCCGTGGTCTTATTGCTTCCCAATTTTGAATAATCAAAACCAATATTTCCACCCACTGCCAGGTTCCTGATAATAAAAACCCCCGCATTTGGCGTAAGGCCGATCGATGTATTATTTTCCCCCGTATTCAACCGAAAACTTCCACCGACCATCCAGTCGCCTTTATCAGTTTGGGCATTGACAACCAGGAACGCGGACGAAAGGATAAGTGAAAACAGCATTTTTTTCATAATAGTTTGTTTTGATTAAACAAAACTAAGGAACTTAATGAAAGCAAAAATTGGTAAAAATAAGTCGCATAAACAGTAACACCCCGCACGTCAAGACCTTAAACTGATTCTACTTCATACACCGGGCTGAACAAATACAGTTTCCCGGTTTTTACTTCTACGCATTTAAACCTTTTGCGCAGCTTCTCTCCTTTCTTAAAAATCCTGCCGTCCGTGGTACGGAACAGGTCATGAAGTGAAAGTTCTTCAACAAGCCGGTGATGACTTTCCTTCGCATCGTACTTACGCAATATGCGCAATAGACCATCTTCGGCGCAGGTGCTTGCAGCCGGATTTTGTAAGGACCTGATCAATTCAGCTTCTATGTCGGCAGGGAAAATTTTATGCTGTATGAATTGCGCCAGCATTTGTGCATAAACATTTTTCCATTCCCGTCCATGCGCCAGTACTTTATTACCGTGCTGTTCAAACGTTAGCAGGTGAGCCAGCTCATGCAATAGCGTAATAAGAAATGAGTAGGAATTAAGGTTGCCATTGACACTAATCCGGTGGTTGGTATGGTGCGTACTGTGGCGATAGTCGCCGAGAATACTTTTTCTTTCACGGGCTACAGTCAGATGCACTTTATATTGGCGCAAATAACTCAAAACCGCATCGTAAGTGCCGGGTGGCAGGTAATCCTGTAACTGTCCGATGGGAACTTCTTTCTTAGGCATTCTTCTTTTGCTTCAACACTCTGAGCAGGGTACTCACTTCAAAAAATGTGTAAATAATATACAGCCCCATGCACACAAAAAGAGCAGGTTTATTTATGCCGGTTTCGGAAATCTTAATATATACGAAAGCAGCAGCGGCTATTACCAGAAATTTTACGAGGAAACTGCTGTACATCCCCCGCACAAAAGCATACGAATTAGTTGACTTCAAACTGCGCAGTGTGAGCAAAAAACTACCGACAGTTACCACAAATAACAAAAGATTTCCGATAATGACTACGTCCTGGTCAATACCTTTTTTAAGTAACCATTCTTTTCCGATCACGAAAAATGCCGACAATAAGACATATACGAGAATTACGGGGCGGAGAAGCTTTAAACTATTTTGATTCATTCATCATTTTTTATTTTGGTCATATTTATTACCGGTGCGTCGTACCAATTTATAAAAAATGACCGCTAATATCAATAAAGGTAATACACAGGAAAACAATGGCAACACATTTAGCCAATGGTCTGTTTTGAGACCTATAAAAAAAGCAATGCCTAAGGATACCAGCATTTGTGTACCCAGCCCAGCATAATGCAGCAAATCACTGTTATGATTATTGGAGAACTTCTTCCTCTTCTTCAACATGGTTTCTTTCGGCAACCTTACTGGTACCGCCCATATGGCACTGACCGTTGAAAGTAGCTGAAGGTTCAACCTGCAATTTTTCAGCGTATAAATTACCGGTTACAATAGAATCTCCTCTTAATTGCAGGAGATCTTTTGCTTTAATATTACCGGTTACTTTGCCGATGATATCAGCCTGGTTGCCGGAAATATCTCCTTCCACTACACCGTTGGCGCCTATAACTACTTTAGCGGAACTGTGGATGTTACCGATAACGGTGCCATCTATCCTGAGATCGCTGTTGCTGGAAATGTCGCCTTTAAGTGTAGTACCGGAACCGATGAGTGTGGTTCCATTGCCGTTCGTTGGTTTGTCTTGTGCCATTTCGGATTTGGTTTTAGAATTAAACATAGATATTGATTTATACAATTAGCTCTAAAATATCGGATGTTCTAAAGCTATAAATTTCTTTTTAAAATAACAACCAAGCGGGTCAGTCTTCAGACAACTCGTCTTTAGGCACTTTCAATTCAATAGTATCCAGCACTGCAGCCTCTCCCCCATTCAATATTCTTTTAATATTATCGATATACTTTGCCTGGTAGTTGACCTGTTTTTCCAGCGAATCGACGCGGTACTTCATATTCCTGTATTCCCTGCCTACTTTCAAATCATCATATCCGGGTATATAGTATTTCAATGGCGTAAAAACGATCAGGGCAACTGTTAGGCCAACTAATACGACAAAAATTGTGCTCAAACCGATATAAACGCTCAAACGGGACAATTTAAATGTTACAACTTCCTCATATGTGTCGTCATTCATAACTACCAGGCGGTAGCGGTTGCGCAGTCGTTTTAGTGTTGAACCAGCATCCAGTTTTGTCATGTATTTATTTTAAAACGTCTAAGGTATGAAATGAGCCTTGCTTTTCGCAAGCGACGGCACCTGCCAGAGCGTAAAAAAATTGCCCTAATTTTATACTAAAATATTTGAAATTCAGTTAATAAGAGTTTAGTTTGAGCCGCACAATGTCATTGATCAGATATACTACGATTACCGCTGTATTTTTCCTTATTCTTTCACAGGTCGCTGTGCCGGCTTTTGGCCAGTTAGGCATTGCCCTTGACGTGAAAAAACCCAAAGAATTTGAGAACCGCGTTTTGCGTTCCGAAAAGTCGGAACAAAAAAAATTTTCCCTTCCCAAACGATTTATTCAAAATACTATTACGCATTATAACTATTTTTTTAATGCAAATAACAAATTGAACGAAGTATTGGAAAGAGCCAAGGCTTCTTTTAAAGATGATTATTCACAGTTGATCCCTTTTTATAATTATACACTTGATATAACCGCCGCTGACAGCCTGCAACTCGACTCCATTTCCTATAAAGCACAAACCGGTATCGTATTACATGATCTGCGCAATGATTGGGTCGACAATCTCTACCTGTTGTGGGGCGCTTCGTATTATTTGAAACAGCAGTTTGATTCAGCCCAACTGATGTTCCAGTTCATCAACTATGCATTCGCCGAAAAAGAAAAAGACGGCTATTACAGAACCATTGGAAGCGCAAGGGATGGCAATAGTGCCTTAAGCATATCAACGAAAGAAAAAAGCAGCCTGCCGCGCAGGGTATTTACTGAGCCGCCAAGCCGCAATGATGCCTTTGTCTGGCAAATACGAAATTATCTTGCTGCTGACCGTTTTACCGAAGCCGCCAGCCTCGTGCAGGCATTAAAAAATGACCCATTATTTCCTGAACGATTAAATAACGATCTCGAAGAGGTGCAGGCTTTTTCTTTTTATAAGCAAAAAATGTGGGACAGTTCGGCTGCTTATCTGGAAAAGGCTTTGAGCAACGCTACCAACAAAGGAGAAAAAGCAAGGTGGGAATACTTGCTTGGCCAACTGTACGAGATGACCGATAAACCCGAAGGAGCGCAAGATTGGTATGCAAGATCTATTGGCCATACTACCGATGCGATAATGGACATCTATGCCCGCCTCGCTCTGGTAAGAGTAAACAAGGATAGTACTCAGAATTACATTGATAAAAACGTGGCCACGTTATTAAAGATGGCAAAACGGGATAAGTACCAGGACTACCGGGATATTATCTACTATATGGCAGCGCAGATGGAACTGGAAAGAGATAATATTGATGCTGCCCTGCCTTTGTTGTTAAAAAGCACCAAATACACCACCAATAACCCTTCTCAACGAAACAAGGCTTTCCTGCAACTGGCGGAACTTTCGTTTACAAAACGGCTTTATCGCCAGTCTTATAATTTTTATGATAGCCTTATGTTGGACGATCCTGCCATAAAGGACCCCGACGCCATCGCCGCACGAAAAGCCATCCTGGCCAAGCTGGCCAACAACATTGAAATAGTAGCGAGGCAGGACAGCCTGCAGCGTGTTGCCGCAATGCCGGAAGATGAAAGAAAAACGCTGATCAAAAAACTGGTTCGCCATTTACGCAAGCAACAGGGATTGAAAGACGAAGGTATTGTTGCCACTAAGAATTTCCCTTCGAAACAGGAAGCCCCTTCTTCACTTTTCGCCGATAACAACAAGAAAGGTGAATGGTATTTTTATAATAAGACTTCAAGGCAGAAGGGACTAAAAGACTTTGAAGGAAAGTGGGGACAGCGGGCCAATGCGGATAACTGGCGCAGAACTGCTGCACTAAACTCGGGAATCAGGCCGAGAGCTGATGAACAATCACGAATACAACAAGCCAATCAAAAAGCACCGGATGAAAACACAGAAATCACTTTTGACTTGTTGAATGAAAGACTTCCTTTAACGCCGGAAAAAATCGAACAATCAAATGATTCGATTCAAAACGCATTGTTTGATCTGGGGATTTCCTATGTACAGGAACTCGAAGATTGCAGCGGCGCTACGGAAACGTTTGAAGAACTGCGGAGCCGTTTCCCGAAACATCCAAAAATGGAAGACATTTTATTCAATCTTTATTATTGTTATAATAAGCAGGGCGAAACGGCTAAAGCAACGGCAATAAAACAATTGATGAACCAGCAATATGCTGGCAGTAAATTAACAGCTATCGTTACAACTGGCAAAGATCCGAATGCAAATGAGGCAAGAGAAACGTCCGCGACAAAGACGTATGAACAGGTATATGATCTTTTTATCGAAGGAAATTTCTCCGAAGCTATCGGCCGGAAAAAAGCAGCCGATAGCGTTTACGGAAATAATCACTGGACACCGCAATTACTTTACATAGAAGCGGTATACTATATCAAACAAAGACAGGATAGCGCCGCTGTAACCGTGCTCGGGAATATTATTACGCAGTTTGATGGAACGCCATTAGCGGAAAAATCAGCAAACCTTCTGAAAGTTTTAGGCCGCCGCACACAGATAGAATCCGAATTGCGTAATATGGTGATCAACATGCCGACACCGGATACCACTGCCAGGCAATCGGAAATTATAACTACGGGCAAAACCGTCACCACGATCCCTGTATCGAAAGATTCCATTCCGTCAACGGTAGTACAGCCACCTGTAGCAATTTCCAAACCTGTTTTTGACACCGCAAACAAGCAGCCCATTAAACAGGCTCCTGTGGGACCCGCTTATCGTTATGAAGCTGAATCACCTCATTATGTCGTGATCGTATTAACAAAAGTTGACCCGATATTTATTAACGAAGCGAAAAATGCGTTTGCCCGGTACAACAGGGACACCTATTATAATAAACAGATGCAGGCGGAGCTGGTAGAAATTGACGGGGATAATCGTTTGCTGCTGATCAGTCCATTTACCAACGCGGCTGAAGCACTGGCTTATGTAGACCAGACAAGACCTAAAACCGCCAACGAAATAATACCATGGCTAAAAGGCGGTAAATACAGTTACTCGATCATTACCGGGAAAAATCTTGAAGTACTTAAGAACAGTAAAGACATTGACAAATACAAACAGTTTTTGGATAGCAATGTGCCGGGAAAATTTTAAAACCCGCCGTCTTTTAAAAAGCCAATCGCTTCCTATCAGGCATTAAAATGTTAAGATACCCGTCAACTGGCAATTTGCAACAGGTAAAACGGCAATGAGTACAAAGCTTTTCATTAATTTCGGTTTGTTTTTAGCGACATCTAATCATTGATATTTATGAAAAAATCAGTCCGTATATTCTGGCGCATCTTTCTTTTCGGTTTTCTTTCTTTTGCATTATTGATCGCATTGGCCAGCTTCGGGGTTTTTGGTAAAATGCCTTCGTTGCAGGAATTGGAAAACCCTTCGATACAGCAAGCCTCTGAAGTAATAGCCAATGATGGCACCCTGATGGGAAAGTATTATACGGAGAGAGGTAATCGCAGCAATGTAAAATACAGGGATATTTCTGCCAATGTGACTAACGCATTGATCGCTACCGAAGACGAACGTTTTTATAATCATGCGGGTATTGATTTCAGATCTACTTTGCGAGCCGCTTTTACACTGGGAGCCCAGGGAGGCGGTAGCACCATTACGCAGCAGTTGGCCAAAGCATTACTCGACCAGGGAAGTAAGAACAAAGCCTTTCGCGTCATTGAAAAATTAAAAGAGTGGATCATTGCCGTAAAACTGGAAAGAAATTTTACAAAAGAAGAAATAGTCACTTTATACCTGAATGCTGTGCCATTTGGTAACAACATTTATGGCATTCGAAATGCTGCTCGGACCTTCTTTCAAAAAGAACCAGACCGGCTTAACATAGAAGAAGCTGCACTGCTGGTCGGTATGCTTAAAGGCAATACGATCTATAATCCTAACCGTAACCCGGTAGCAGCGAGGGATCGCCGGAATGTCGTGCTCAACCAAATGGCCGTCAACGGTAAGATCAGCGGGGCTGAAGCAGAGAAATTGAAGGCGCTGCCCATCAATATGACACGTTATAAAAAAATGGATGAGAATACCGGCTATGCGCCATATTTCCGGGAAGTGTTAAAGGAGGAAGTACGTGAAGTATTGAAAGGATTGGAAAAACCGAATGGCGGCAGCTACGATATTTACTACGACGGGTTAAAGATCTTTACCACCATCAATCCACGCATGCAGGAGTATGCTGAAGAAGCGGCTGCATCACATATGCCCGTATTGCAGAAAGCGCTGAATGCACAAACAAAAATAAAAAAAGGCACTGTATGGAAAGGACATGAAAATGTATTGCAGGCCGAAATGAAAAAAAGCGATCGCTGGAGAGCTCTTGCTGATGATGGTCTTTCCGATAAAGAAATTAAAGCGACTTTTTCCAAAAAAGTTCCGATGAAAATCTTTGCATGGAACAAGAACCGCGAGAAAGATACCGTCATGACGCCACTTGACTCTATTAAATATCATCGCCAGATGATCCAAACGGCTTTTATGGTAATGGATCCACTGACCGGCGAAGTAAGAGCATGGGTAGGTGGTATTAACTTTAAAACATACAAGTATGATCATGCCAATCTGAGAACCAAACGACAGGTAGGTTCTACGATCAAACCCCTGTTATACGCTCAGGCAATGGAGGAAAGAGGTTTTACACCGGAAACAGAAGTAATAGATCAGCAACAGGACTTTGGCAACAAGCAATTGGTGCCTGCTACAACTAAAACATGCACCGGGCGAACAATGACCATGGCGTCGGCGCTTGCCTGGTCAAAGAACTGTGCAACCGCTTATATTATGAAACAGGTGGGAGCAAAACAATTTGCTGACTTCCTTGGCCGTATCAATATTCCAACGAAGGTAGAGCCGTATCCTTCCATAGCATTAGGGGCATGCGATCTGTCCCTGTTTGAAATGCTTTGGGGCTATTCTATTTTTGCAGGTCGCGGCTTTTCTACGAAGCCCTATTTTATCAGCCGCATAGAAGACAGGAATGGAAACGTGATAAAACGATTTGATTATAGCGTAAACCGGAAGGAAGCAATCAGTGAATTGACTGCCTACCGGATGGCCCGCATGATGCAGGGAACGGTGGACCTTGGCACCGCCAGCGGTTTGAGAGCAAGATTGGGCGCCGCTGAAATGGCCGGTAAAACGGGTACGACCAACGATAATGCTGACGCCTGGTATATGGGCTACACTCCTCAACTACTGGGAGGCGTGTGGATAGGCTGTGATGACCGGTTTATACGAAATGAAAGCAGTGGTGGTTATGGCGGTGCAGCCGCAAGGCCGATCTGGGAAGCATTTTTTAAGAAAGTATATGCTGATAAATCGCTGGGTATAGAGAAGGATGCTAAATTTGTACAACCGGCGGACTATGAGAACCAGATCAACAGTGCTGATTTTATGCCGGTTGAAACAGACCCTGATCCTGAAGCGGAAGGTATAGACCAGGGAGTAGGAACTGCCGATGACTATAACTACATCGGCCCTGAATCGAAACCGGTGGTAGATGATGATGCAATCAAACCCACAAAAAAAGACACTGGAAATAATCGATCCGACAAAAAAAAAGTAGATAGCAAACCCATTGGGGCGCCTAATGATGAGCCTAAAAAGAAAAAAGGGTTCCTGAAAAAGTTATTTGGGAAAAAGGATAATGAAAATTAAAATTGATTTTGAAAGAAAGGCCGGTTCCATTCAGGAACCGGCCTTTTCTATAAAAAAACAGTTTACGTTATTCCCGGTCTTTTCTACACTTTTACCCAATATTTTAAACGATCATCAAGGTCATTGCCTCCTTCGAGATAACTTGGCGGTAATACGTCGTCCATGCCATGAAACGTCACTACCCTTGTACCAGACGGTTTTTTTTCGAGTTGCTTATACAAAAAATAATTGTACCGGTTATACAATTCTACCGAGTAAGTAATGTTCTCGTCGATCTTTTCAGCAATCGCCAGGTTTTCATAGAACGAATTGTAGAAATAGAAATGATCATAAATGGCAAAGTTCAGGTCTGTAACGTTTCCGTGGACGAAAGACACATTTGTTAGCCCGGTTGCCTGCCGGGCCGCTTCAGCATATTCTACCAGCTCCTTTCGCTGTTCAATGCCGTAAAAATTTGCCCCGGGATGATAGTGGGCACCTATAAGGCAAAATTTACCAATGCCACTTCCGATATCCAGAACTTTAGCACCTTTGTCCGCTGCAAGAAAATTAGCCGCCTTTTGCGCTACAATTAATGGTGTCCAGTGGTTCCTTGCCAGTGCCTGAAAAGATGCGGGATATAATGCGTGGAATCCAGCTTCTGAGCTAAACCACTTGTCAACAGGTAATGAATCAGCCATTGTATTCATTGAATTCATACTGTAAATTTATTCATAATCATTATACTTGTCTCCAATTCCGTCATAAGTAAATATTAGATTTTCTTTATTTTTCTGTTTCTTTGTTTTCCTTAAATCAAAACCTACATGCGAGACATCATTATTCCTGTTGATTTTTCTGAGACTTCACTTAATGCCGCCCGTTATGCAGCGGCCATGCTAAGTGGAAAAGACAATACCCGTATAATTCTTTATACGATGTTTAAAGATGAAGACGAAGCTGCAACATCTGAGCAATATCTTCAAAGCCTGAAAGCTGAAATGGAAC
>WUUC01003490.1_pt1 | contig 25390 bp, 13 predicted proteins | sample 6278441 | NCBI WGS metagenome assembly WUUC01 (sample SAMN13675441, study PRJNA597444) | soil metagenome | isolation source: soil | place: USA: Washington | collected 2017-10 | reverse complement strand
CGGTCCCGGCGGCCTCCATCTGCCAGGAGGGGCGCGGAGCGGTCTGGCCGGCGATGGCGCCGAGGCCGCTCCAGTCGAGGCCGACACCGTCGGCGAACACCTGTACGCGCTGGGGGAGGAGTCCGACCCGAAGGACCGAACCCTCGGGCCCCGCGGCGTTCCCCACCATGGCTCGGCCGTGCGGCAAGACCGGGTGGAACAGGGTTTCGAGGTCGAGGGGGACCGGGTGCTCGCCCACCGCGAGCAGGTTGTCGGCGTGGAGGTCGGTGCCGCCGAGCAGATGGAAGAGGCCGAGCCAGAGGCCCATGCGGTGGAAGAAGCGCTCGACCTGGAGCGGATCGGTGCAGGGCGCGGGGTCCAGCCACTCGACCCAGCCATGATCTCCAGCATCGAGGCCGCGCGGCAGAAGCAACGGCAGACTGAGGCCGCCGCCCACCTCCTGGAGGAGAGCGCGGAACGTCTCCTCCAGGGCCAGGGACCGCGGTTTGTAGACCAGACGGCGGCCGGAGGCGAACAGCAGTTGGAGGACCGTGCGTCCGCCCCGGTGCCGGTCTCCGAGCTCGCGTTCGACGGCGATCAGGGGTCCGGGGTTCTGGCCGGCGAAGCAGCGGTCGACCAGGGCGTGCCGATCCTGCGCGAAATGGCCGAGCCAGCTCTCCGAGAAGCGGAGCCAGTCCGCGATCTCCTGCGCCACCAGGCGGATCAGCACCGGGTACCGCTCGGCCAGATCGCACCGGACCGCCGGGAGGCGCAGACGGGCCACGAAGCTCTGGAAGCGCTCCTCGGGGGTGTCGCCTTGCAGCCCGTCCTCGAGACGGGCGATCTGCAGCTCCAGGACCAGGGTGCGGGTGAGCAGGACCACCAGGCGGCGGCGCAGCAGGGCGATTCCGGAGCGGGCGACGCCTTCGCCGTCCAGGCCGATGTCCTTCCGGGCCTCGATCGTCTGGCGCCACCGCTCCCCGGCCGCGGCCAGGGCGGGCTCGATCAGGGCCAGCAGGCCGGTCTCGCAATAGGAGACGGGCTCCGGCGTCTCTTCCAGGAGCGCCGCGGACCACCAGGACGGGAGCGTCTCCTCAGACTCTACGGTGGGATCGGATCCGACGAGGGCGAGCCAGCGATCCTCGTCGAGGCCATCGGCCGCGAGGCGCCGTTGCCAGACCGCGGCCTCATCGAACGGAGCCTGGCCGCGCCAGCGCTCGGCCCGCCGCAACGCCGCCGGATCGGGAGTGGACGAGGCTGGCACCCCGCGCTGCATCTCCCGCTCCAGGCGCTCGCGCAACGACAGGGCACGTCTCCAGGGCATGGCGGGGAAATGTACCACCCCGTCTACCGCGCACGAGGGCCTGCTTCTCAGCTCGTCAGGCGCTCGCGAGATCCTTGGCGGACGGTTGTTTCATCATTGACTCGCAATGAGCCCCGTTCGGGATGCCTCCGTGTGGACCTGTTTCCCGTCTTCTTGAGCGCGGGGCGTGGACAAGGAGGCACAGGGAAGGCTCAGACAACATGGCGGAACCTTCCGCCGGTGTGGCGGAGCTTTCCCCGATGCTCGCGGAACCTTCCGCCATGTTCAGAAGCCGGTCAGACAACATGGCGGAACGTTCCGCCATGTTGTCTGGACACGACGCACCCCCGAAGAGACCCTCGCCGGGCTTTTTCCAAGCCTCCGCCGGGCTGCTTGGAGCCGCCGCAATGTTTCAACGGCAGGTCACAGCGTTGCAAGAACCTTCCCCTATGTTGTCGATTCATTCCGCCGCGTTTCCTGGACAGGGTCGTCTCCGCTCCAGGGCAGTCCCGTAAATCGTTGATCTTCCAAGGCTCAGGGGATCGGACTCGCGCCGGAGGGGGTGCCGTCCTGCGTTCAGCGGGTCACTGTTTATGTTGTCAGGAGGAAGGATTCACGTGGGAATGTCCCTTCCGCCGGGTACCCATTGCCGCCCTATTCTGGGGCCTCTGGGAGGGAGCGGTGTCCTATTCTCCGTCCTTTCCGTGCGAGACCTTGGAGCTGTCGCATCTCCTCCACCGTTTCCTCCAGCCAGCGAAGCCGCTCGGCGGGAGTCATGCGCAAACCGAGCCGGATGTGATGACGGCGCGTTCCTTCGAAGTCCCAGACGATCTCTTCCCCTGGGTTACGAGACCCAGGGCCTGAAGGGGTGCTCATGGTTCATCCTCGGAAAGCTCCAGGAGGGCGGCGACATCCTCCAGGTCTCTGGCTCGTCCGGTGGCTCACTTCATCTCGACCAGATCGTCACGCGAGATGACCGCCGCATGCAGGCTTTGAAGAGGTACGCGTAGGGCCCGGCTGTAGACCGTATCGAAATCAAAAGGTTCCTGGACAAACAGATCGAGGGCGAAGCCTGGATGCTCCGGGTGCCAGAGGGAGAAGACCGTCATATTTCTCTCGCGCAACCAGGTCTCGCGGTTCTGCGGATCGGCAAAGGATCTGAGAGGTACCGGAACTCTCGGTTCAAGGCCCAAGCTCTCCAAAACGCTCAAGGCTCGTTCCAGATTATCGCGTTCGAGTTGAACGACCAGGTCCAGATCGAGAGTCGTACGCAGATATCCGTGGAGAACGACGGCAACGCCGCCTACCACGAGGTACCGGACGCCCGCTCGTTCAAGAGGAGCAAGGACCCACTCGACCCGTCCACTCATGGTGACAGTGTACCTCGGCTCCGCGATCATGGCCTGTCACGAGCAGGCGCAAGGAGGGAAAAATCGGGGAACTTCAACTTCGAGTGCAAGAATCGCGACCCGTTTTACGACTTCTAGAGGGCATGAGTCGCAAACTGCGCCACATCCCTGTCGGCGGGAGCCTCGTCGAGGTGACCTGCCGGACCATCCAGGGGCGCTTGCTGATGCGCCCTTCCCCGTTGCTCAACGACATCATTCTCGGAGTCCTCGGCCGTGCCCAGCGGCTCTATCCGCTGGAGGTCGTGGGCTATTCCTTCTTGTCCAACCACTACCACCTCCTGCTCAGGGTGGAAACGGCGGAGCGGCTTTCGGACTTCATGCGGTACTTCAGTGGCAACGTGGCGCGGGAGATCGCCCGCCTGACCGGCTGGAAGGACCGGGTTTGGGCGGACCGCTACGACGGCATCCTGGTCACGGACGAGGAGGAGGTGCAGGTGAGGCGTCTGGCCTATGTCCTCTCGAACTGTGTCAAGGAAAACCTGGTCGCCCGGGTGGAGGAATGGCCTGGGGTGCACTGCGGCCGTCCGCTGCTCAGCGGCAAGTGGGTGGCGGAGGGGACCTGGTTCGACCGGAGGATGGAGTACAACGCCCGTCTGCGGGGGAAGGAGCCCGGAGAGAGGGAATTCACCAGGCCGGAGCAGGTCGTGCTCAGCCAGCTCCCCTGCTGGAAGCACCTGACGCCGGAGGAGTACCGATGCCGGATCGTCGAGCTCGTCCGCGTGATCGAGGAGACCGCCGCGACGGCGCGGCAGAAGTCCCTGATCGAGCCTCTGGGAGTCGACGGAATCCGGGCACAGAATCCCGAGACCCGTCCGAGGAAGCTCAAGAAGTCACCGGCTCCGTTCGTCCACGCCGCGACCAAGGCTGCCCGAAAGGCGGCATGGGAGGCCTATTCCGCCTTCGTGGCGGTGTTTCGCGAGGCGGCGGAGAAGCTGAAGGCGGGAGACCGGAACGCGGTGTTCCCGATCGGGAGCTTTCCGCCTCGTTTACCGTTCGTGACGGCCTGAGGGGGCGGCGACCTCGTGGTCGGCTGAGCTCCGCCGGCTGGAGACTTGATGACTTGATGACAGGAGACGACTGACGCCACCAGGGTGGCGCGAAGGAGAAGGTGTGCTTCTCCGCGGTTGATGAGGACAAGGAACAATGCGGGGGAGTGTCGTCCGGCCTCAACAAACCTCGGCAATCTGGGGTCTTACCGCCTGAAGGGTACACGAACGAAGGCGGTAGAGAGTCGGAAGAAGATGGCGCCAGCCTTGAAGCACTCCGTTGTCGTCTATCTCTGGGCTGACTCTAAACATTCTGCTCCGCTTGGTGTCTTCTAAGGTTTGGATGGCATTTTAATAGGCTGCGGCACCCCAGGAGGGGGCATGAAACTGTCCTTCGGCTGGCTTCCCGGAACTTTAGTGTTTCTATACTGCCTTCTTGTGCTCTTCCTCTGTGTCTACTGCCCCTGGTTCCTGGATGCCAGGGCCTATAACCACGAGATAGTGCAGCCCTGGATCAACGCTTGGATGGGGATGACAGTTGTAGTTATCTGCTACCTGCTCTTTGTCTCCAGGATTACGTCGCGATCCTCCATGTCGCAGAGGGGAAAGAGGATCAGGTTGCGAGAGGTCCACGAGACTGTTAAGAACAGGAGGATCATCTTCCTCGGGCTGGTGGGAGGATTTCTTTCTGCGTTGCCGGCTCTCGCTATCACTATCCTGGGGCTCATCGTTTCCGTGCCTCACTTCCTCGAAGGAATGGATGATTCCGGAACGCTCTCGACCCTGCCAAGCGGTGAAGCGGCCAATCAGGAGGTCGCGCAAGAGGTCGCGCAGGAGGTCGCGCTGCCTTCTGCCCCTGCCGTTCAGCCCTCCGCCTATCTACTGGCGGTCGACCTGTCAAAGAGCAGCATTGCTAATGCGAGCGATGGAAGGCTATTGGACATCTGTGACTTCACCGAGACACTCTTCTCGCGTGGGGCCGATGGGCTCCTTTATGGTCTGGTCAAGGAGAGCGACATCTACCTGTCCTTCGTCTTCGCCAAGCGCCAGCAGCTCATGCACCGTTCGGACGAACCGTTCTTGAGCCTGAGGAGTGAGGATTTCCCAGCAAAGTTCTGCAACAGCTTGAAAGAGGTGGCAGGTCAAGTCGAAGTGAACGATGAAGGCATCGGGCGCAGCAATACGGATATCGTCAGCTTTATGGAAGCAATCGTCACCAGGCTGAAAGCGGTCCGTTCCTCCTATTCCCACGTGACGTTGGTCGTCTTCTCCGATTTTCGTCAGGACGTGGACATCCAGTCCCAATTCGCGATTAAAGAGAGAATTCGTTCAGTCATGGGTGACGCTGCTGAACTCGGCAATGTTCACGTTGTCGGTGTCAAGGTTCCTAACGAGGTATCGGCAACCAAGCCGTCGGGGATCGACATACGACCGTATCTCGATAAATATGGTATCGACCAGACAGGTGAGCAAAAACTCTGGCGAGAAATCGACTTGGCAGAATTCGCTGCCGAGGAGGACGATTGGCGAAAGGCGGCACTGGCGTTCAGAATGTATCGGGAAGTTCGGCACCCCGACACTCTTTACTTGAAGTACCAGATCACTCCCAGCTGGCGGAGCATCCAGTCGCGGCTCAAGTTTCCCGAAGAAGACAGTTACGATCAGGTCCTCCTTGGCTTGAGGGCTTCCCGGGACGGTGACGATGCGCTTTCCCGCGTGAGAATCGCGTTCGGAGACCCTGGGGACAATCCATTCGTGCTGGGTGAAGGTGTCCGAGAGCCGAATTTCGAGATGTATCAACGGCCGAAAAGCGCGCCGACTGAGCTGCCCGTAACGCTATTCAGCCGGCTTGACGTGTCCCGTTCGGTGGAGTGCGATCTGCTCGTAGCAGTGCCGGCCACCGGAATCGTACATGCGGTAAGGCTCATCGTTGTTCCAACTGTGGGGCGCCTTCCTTTTAATATATTGCGCTCAGCCCTTTCTTTCGCTGCCATTATGCTCGTTCTCCTGCTGCTTGGAGCGGTCGGCGTGAACCACGGGGTCGAGCGCAGATGGAGCCGGCTACGGCGAAGGTTCTGGACGTCTCGGAGCGGCAAAGGGAAGCCCTCAAGAGGAGGCGGGGCAGAAGCGGCTCCCGAGACACGATGAACGGAGGCTCTGTGAGTGAGATCAAGGCGAAGGCCATGCATCTACTGCTTGTTTCGGTCGTCTTGGCCGCGATCGGGTGCAATGGTGGCGGCGGCCCGCCCGTTCAGCCGCCCCAAGCCGAGGATGTCCCGCCACTCTTCGGAGCCAGGGTGGAGCCGTCTCAGGCGACGGGTTCCCGCCAAGCTCTCCCCTTGGACCTCTATGTGGACGCATCAGGCTCCATGAAAGGCTTCGTTGCGCGGCCTGATGCGGTCTTCCGAAACGCCTTGAGCTCCTTGTTAGACCGTGCTTCCACGTCTGGCTATGAGATCGGCGTCTATGGGTTTGCCGACCAGGTGTCCAGGCCGCTCGGCAACGTTGGCGCTTCCTCCATTCTCACGCCCGGCTTCTATTCAGGCGGTGAGACGTCTTTCCCAGAGCTGGCCAAGAGCATCTCGCGCAGGCTCGATTCGGGAGCCGTGTCGGTGATCGTCAGCGATCTCGTCCAATCTGGAAGAACCGGCGACCAGCGCGCGTTGGCTTCAGCCTTCCAGGAGTTGGCCACCAGAAAACCGGAAGTGCTCCTCCTCGCTTTCCGCTCTGCGTTCCAAGGCAAATACTTTGTGGAAGGAGCCAAGCGGGGGGGGGTGTTAAGCCTCTCGCTCGACGGCTCGAGCTCGGAGCAGAGCCGTCCGTTCTACGTTCTGGTCGTGGCCCCTTCCCGCTTCGAGATGGACCGTGCGAGGAGGTTTCTGTTCCCTGATGTCATTGCCGAGGAGGAATTTGATGCCACTCGTCCCGGTGTGAGCCTGGAGAAAGCCGAATACCTGCCGCCGAATCAGGGCTCCCTGCCGGTGTGGAACACCTACAAGGTGCCCGAGGCGCTTCCGATGAATTCGCTCACGCCGCGTTTCATCCTGTCATTCCTTGAGATCGCTCCCCCTTCCGGCCGGAAGTCGTCTCTCCGGCTCGGCTTCACGGTCAAGGACGAGAATCCTTCCCGTCTAGGGACGGTCCGCTCGGCAAGTCACCTCAGCTTCGCTGTCCAGCGGCGCAGATTGCAAGCGGGGCAATGGAAGCCCCTGGAGGAGCTCGACGTCGACTCTGAGGCTCTCTTCAGCCGCGACGGCAAGTCGATGACCGTGAGCTATTCCTTTCCCCGTCCGGAGCCTTTCTCCTGGGATGCGTACCGGGTTCGGCTCATGCCGGGTGATGGCAATCTCCGCCTTCCTCTGTGGGCGGAAGATTGGTCTGTCGTGGACGACAGCCTCCCTCTCTTGGGCAATCGAACGCTCAAGCTGAACCTCTTCGTCGAAGCGATGGTCCGCTCCATCCAGGAGCAGGTGCCGCTTTCGGAACACTACATCCTCCTCGGACGAGGTAAATGATGAACAAGCTTTATGCATTCTGGGTATCCCGGCCGCCGGATCCCACCATGAGCTATGACCTGTGGCTCGGCTTCCGAAACGAGGTGTTCGGCTTACTGATTGGCTGTGTCCTGGTCGGCGCCGCCGTGATCATCGGCCTGTACATGTGGCAGAGCAGAAAGCTGACCGTACGATCCCCGCGCGACCCGTTCGTCCGCTTTGTCCCAATGCGATGGCTCTGGCTCGCGTTCGCGCCCGGCATCGTGGTCGGGTTCTTCTACGCGCTTCGCTATGCCAAGGTCTTCCCCTTCGCCCAGATCTCTGCCATGGGTGGCGCAGTCGGTGCGGCCTTGCTTTCGGCCTTCGCAACCTATGTGATCGGCCAGGTCGCAATGTGGCTTCCCGGGGTGACGCCGCGGAAGTTTCTCTATCACCCACGCTGGCCCTGGCGGCTGTTTGCAAGGAGGAGGCCATGAACACTCTGATCTGTGCAGGGGGCTCGGGCGTGCGGGTGCTCGAAGCCCTTCTTCATCTCTGCGCGGCCGGCCTCGGACCCGCATCGCTGCGACTCCTCGTGATCGATCCCGACGGGGCCAACGGCAACGGCGCCCGCGTCACAGACCTGGTCGAGAGCTACCTCGAAGGGCACCGGCGCTTCGCCGGCCGCCTCGGCGACGGTCTCAACCTCTTCCGCACCGAGCTCGACCTGCTTGACGTGGGCGGACGCTCCGCCGGCCTCAAAACCTGGAGCCCCATCGAAAAAGGCCAGCGGCTGCGAGAGGTGCTCAACGTCGACCTCCTCGACTCTACATCCACGCCTCCGGAGATGGTGCGGCTGTTCTTCACGCAGGAAGAGATCAATATGGACTTGACGCAGGGGTTCCGGGGCCATCCCTCCGTAGGAGCTGCGGCCATGTCCCTCGTTGCTCTCAAGAAAGGAGAGCAACCCTGGAGCCAACTGGTCGAAAAGCTGCGGGGAGACCTTGCCCATGACCACGGGGCGCGGGTGTTCCTCGCCGGCTCCGTCTTCGGCGGCACCGGCGCTGCAACCTTTTATCCAATCGCACGGTTCCTGCGCACAGTGCCCGAGGTGAACCACAGTCGCTTAAAGGTGGCGGCGGGTGCCCTTTCCCCGTATTTTCGGTTCGAGGCCGCCTCCTCCGGCACCGATTCCGCAGCTTCACGCCAGGCCGCCAAGGCCGAGCGCTTCCCCCTCGCCACGCGTAGCGCCGTGGACTTCTACGAGCACCTCCGCCTCAACGCGGTCACGGACAGTTGGCCGTTCAACGCCTTCTATTGGGTGGGCGACGACTCCCCGCTGAGTGTGCCCTACGCCCCCGGAGGGCCGAATCAAAAGAACCCGTCCCACTTCGTCGAGCTCGTCACTGCCCTGGCCGCCGTGGATTTCTTCTCTAATCCGGACGACATTCAGGGATCGTGCTACGCCGGCTCCAACGGTACCGACGCCGAGACTTCCTTGAACTGGGATGATCTGCCGCTTGCACGGCTCGACCGGGAGAAAATTCGCCGCTCTCTCCTGCGCTTCTTTCTCGCCGGGACCGTCCATCTGGGCTTCTCCGGGCCGCTCGCGCGGCTCCCCGAGATCGAGGCCTTCCCGTACCGGGTGCCGTGGTATTGGGAGCGGTTCGCCTCCAAGGGTGACCGGCTGAGCACGGAGGCGAGCCGCGCCGGCCTCGATTTCCTGGACCGGTTCTTCCACGACCAGCACTTCTCCTGGTGGCTCGAGTTGCACGGCCGGGACGCGGTGCGTCTCTTCAATCGATCGGCGTTGAACGGAAACGGAGAGGTCCGGCTGGACCGCCTGACCAATCTCCTCTGGCCGGACCGGGCCGGGGAGTCCGATCCGGATGCCATCGACTCTTTTTATTCCGAGATGATGAAGGTTCCGAAGAAGCGCGGCGGAGAGGGGGGCGCTGCGGCCTATCTCGCCCTTCTCGCCCACGCTGCCGATCGCTTCATCGACAGCCACTATACGAAGACCGGCTCGAAGGAGTGACCCATGCCCGGCAAAATTTTCCTCAGCCCTCTCAGGAAAGAGCCCACGCTACCAGTACCCCCGCGGGGGCGCTGGCATTCGCAGGTTGACTTCCTCTCCAAGTACTCCGCGGACATCCCGGTCGAAGGTCGCTTCGACGACCGCGTCCTCGTCCACAGCGTGCCCACGGTCTTCGCCCGTCCCATCCAGTTCTACCAGGCGCTGGAGAACGAGTCTCACCCCGCCCATGCCTCGGTGACTGGGCAGTGGCGGGGGCTGTTGGCGACTCTTGCCCTTCAACGCTGGTTGAACGTGACGATCGAGGTCCGGAAGTTCTCGCTTGCCGATGCCCTGGCGGATGCGCGATCGGATCGTCCGTTGCTTTCGGTCCTTGAGAGCCAGCTTCCGAAGCCGGAGGAGGAGTGGAAGCAGTGGTGGCTCCTCTATTGTGAACGGGAGCTCGTGGGCGCCACGTCGCCGTGGAGCCTCTTCTACACGCCGGCGGAGTACCGGTGCCCCGAAGCGGTGCCCTGGCAGGAGGATGGCCGGTTCATCGATCCTATCGTTTACTTTGATCCATCCCGGCGCGGCAGATCGCAGGAACTCGCGCTCCTGGGCGCCTGGCTCGATCAAGTCCTCAAGGGGGAGAGGGATCTCTGGGGCGCGGCGGATCGAACCCACCTGGGGCCTTATCAGCGGACCCTGGTGCGAATCCTCCGGAACTGGAAGGCGGACCTCCGGCGCTACGAGATGGACGGCCTCTCGCGCCAACCGCTGGTGGAGGACTCGAGAGGCGTGCGAGAGGAGCCGTACCGCCATTTCCTCAAGCCTCTCGACGTGCAGGGGGTGCAGACTCCCAGTGATCTCCTGCTGAAGAGCGATTCGGGAGGGCAAGTCCTCGTCTTCTCGAAAGCGGGACTCGATCCGCGTAAGCGGGTCTACGGCCCGGTGCTGGCGAGCGAGATCGACGTGGCCTCCCTGCCTGGAGCAGTGGGTGAGGAGAACTGGAGGACCCCGTCGGGCCGCGTCATCCCCTGGCCTTATATGATCGCGGAGGAGGCGTTCTTCCCGCCGAAGCTTGCGGAGATTCCACTTACCGACGAAGCCTTCTCGGTCGGCGCGAAGGGCTTCGCGCTGCCGCTGACACCCCTCTTCTTCCACTACTTCAGTCTGGAGTCTCTGATCAAGAAAGGCATGCTGCTGGACTTGGCCGCCGACGACACCCGCGTCACCGTCCGGCTGAGGCTCCCGCTGGAAGGCGACGACGACATGGTCGTTGAGAAGTCCTACAACCGGAAGACGGAGGTGGTCCGGACCGACGTGCCCGCCTTGGCGTTCTGGCCCAATTTTATCGAGCCCGACTGGCACCACAATCTCGCCTTCCTCTCCGGAGTAACGGAGACCGATCTATCCGCGGCTCCACTGCTCGAAGGCGGTGAGACAATGCGACCGAGCGCCACGGACGGAAGTGAGGCGACCTTCCGGATTTGGGGTAGTTCGCGGCCGGTGCTTGGCTTTGCGCTCCGCCACCGGGAAGGTTCTGCCGAACCGCGGGACGCTGGAGTCGTGGTGCGTTGTACTCTACCCAGGGCTCAATCGCGCAAGGCGTCTCCCTGGACGGTGGCGGTCGACTTCGGTACATCGAGCACCAACTTAATGGTGAAGGAAGGGGGAGAGAGCCGACCGCTGGTTCTGGAGCACCGAACGACCGTCCTAACTGACGCGACATCTGGCTATAAATCTGAAGTCTCATATAAGGTCTACCCGGCGGAAGAGGTGGTTCCACCTTTCCCTACGCTGCTGTTCCGCAACGACGGTACCCTGGTGGAGAAAGACGGCGTCATCCCGCAGCAGCAAAATCTCTATACACCGCGTTTCATCTTGCGGCCGCAAGATCTTGGTGGAGTGTTTCAACCTGTCCGGAGTCTCAAGTGGGCGGGCCAGGGTGATTCCGATGTTCCCTTGCGAGAGTACTTGACGGCTCTGGTGCGAGCTGTGGCTTGTGAGGCGCGGGCGGTAGGAGTGCCTGAGCTGACCTTTGAGTGGTCTTTCCCGCTTTCGCTTCCGAGCCGTACACGGAACTCGATGACGTCTTTCTGGCAGACCACGGCAGGTTCGTTTTCCACCGATGGGATGCAGGTAAGGGCTAATCGTGGAGTGTCGGAGTCGGAAGCTATCTGCCGGCATTTGGCTCCCCTTCTGCAGGCCCGTTCGGGCGCACTCTCCATCGCGGTGGATATCGGCGGTGGCTCCACCGATATCGGATTCTGGACCTCAGGGCGCCTTCTGGGCCAGGTCTCATTGAAGCTGGCCGGCAACGACGTCCTGGAACCGCTTCTCCAGGTGCCTGGATTCCTCCAAAGCTTGGTAGCAGTTTGCGATCCGACAACCGCGCCCGAGCTCATTTCGTTTGAGATGGTGCAGCCGAACCCGCCAGCCCTGTTGAATATGTGGCTCGCCCAGGCTGTCGACGCGAGGGGGCAGCAGTTCAAGGGAGATCCCCGGCAGCATCCGGTTCCCGTGGCCTTGGCCACCCGCTTCCAGGCGGGCGAGCCGCCATGGTCGGCAGCTCGGACCCTAATCTATCTCTTCACCGTGGGTACGACCTTCTTCGTCGGGCTCCAGGCCCGGAAATGGATGGAGAGGGTCGAGATCAAGGCAGCCAATATCCGGTTGGGAGGTCGAGGGGCGGCACTTCTGACCTGGCTCGCGCGGGATGAGGATCTTGGGGATCTGCTCAAGGTGGCGTTCACGGAAGGCCTCACCCTGGACCGCGACGATCTCCGCAGTGTCGTTCCGATCGAGATTTTCGCTCCGGGAAACTGGTTCGATCCGCGGAGCCCCTTGAAGAGCGAGGTTGTGCAAGGTCTCCTCGCTCCACCTCTGGGCGGCGAGAAGCCGGAGCGTCCGACGACGACGATCGTGGGAGAGATCGGCTGGCGGGACAAGGCTGGAGATCCCTTGGAGTGGGACGCGGAGATCGGTGCGGCGGAGATCGAGACCCTGAAGCCGCCTCCGAACCACGACAGCGGGTACATGGCCCACTTCCTCAGCCGTGTCGCTCCGAAGCACGCCGACGACCTCGGGCTCGACCTAGCGACATTGCGGACGCTACGCCTGGACTCGGCCAAGGTCCAGAACCTGCTCCGCCAGGGCGTCGCCGAGGATCAGGAGGTGCTGCAGCCGGTGTTCGCCGTCGAGCTCAAGGTCCTGATGGATGAATACCTCCGGAGGCTGCGGGCTTCTCATGTCTGAAGTCCTGCACTCTGGACGTCGAGCGAGCGGTCACAGGGTTCTCGTCCTCTGCGTCTGCCTGGGACTGTCGTTCTTATCCCCGGCCGGCGCAGGGGGGAAGATGGTGACCGTGACAGCTTCAACGGCTTTCGGCACGAAAGCGGACTCAGGCCAGCGGGATACCACGATCACGTTGACCTTCATCGCTCCTCGAGAATTTGAAACTGCCGGTGGTGAGGCGCACCTCCTGTCTACGCCCAATCAAGACGAAGAAAAGATTGAGGGCACTTTTGAAACGTCGAACGACTCTGCCACCGCCACCTTCGAGGTAAGGAGAGGCTGGGAGGACAAGTCGTTCCCTTTCATTGCGCTGGCTGGCCAGCAGTTCGCTTTGAACGTCCCCGTTGAAGTCGCTAAGATCAAGCCGAGGACGCTCAAGGTCGAACCGGACCTTCTAGCGAGTACGGAAAAGGCTCAGGCTTTTCGCGTGACATCGAACGAGGCTCTCGAGGATGGAGTCAGCGTTTGCAGCGGTGGGGTTTCTGTGAAGCAGGGTACCCTGCAGATCACAACCAATCAGGTCGCGATAGATAAGGACCGCCTGGATGTTCCTTTCACAGTCCAAAGACCCGATACAGAGATGACCGGCGCGACTCTGGTCCTCGAAATTTGCAACAAGTCGGCACGCTGGATGTATACGGGCGACCTCGGGACGTTGAGACCTGTCCGGACCCACAGACTCAAAATCGAAGTAAAACACGGAGGCGACGGAGCGGCAAGGGTGATCCTGCGGCCCGACATCACCGCGACCGGCTCTGCTGGCGAAGCCGAGGTGCTGGAAGGACCGAAAAGGCTCCGTGGCCTTAGTCCCGGGACAACCGTCCCCTTCCGGAAGGAGGGCGACGTATACGTGGCGGAAGTTCCCGTGGATTGTACTGCCGGTGAATTGGTTATCGAGAAGCTGACTCTCCTGGCACGCAATGACCAGAGCGATGTTCGCCTCTTTCACCATTCAGGAGAAGTGGCAGTCTGCCCATCTCCTGGTTTTTGGGACCGCATTAAAACCGCCTTCATTTGGATTTTGATCAGTGGCGTGTGCCTTGCCCTTCTGGGGCTCGTAGGATATTTGATCTATGGCTTCGTGCGGAAACGGCTCTTCGACAAGGGTAACTCTCATCAGGATTCGGATATTGATTCCTCACGGGACGCCGGGAAAGCGACACCCTCAACCAGTCAGATCGATCTAGAGAACCTGAAGAGGCTGCTGTCAAGCACCCTATTACAGGAGCTTGCTCCCCTTGAGACGGGTATTACGGAGCTGAAGCGAGGATTGGCTGAGCTCCGGGAGAGAATCCCTGATCCTCTTGATTCTCCTGGCGTTCACTCAAGAGCGGAAGAAAGGGAAGAGCACCGTGACTGGGCTTCCGCTTCGGAAGGAGTGACAGGTTCGGGCTTGACCGATTTGGTGAACCGCTGGTGGAAAGAAGGTGCCGATCGCACTCGGGCAGAGTTCCTTCTACAGAGCCGATCCGTCAAGCCGTATCGTTCACTCGACATCAACGAGAGTCTAAGAAACCTCGCCAATCGCACTTTCACATTTCAGGCCACAGACGGTCCCATAGAGTGGCTCGGCCAGCAACAACAGGAGGAGCTGCTGATTGTCCCGTGCGACCCCCGCCTTTTCGAAACCGGCGACTCCCTGAAATTTCTTGGACTTCTTTTCGAGGGCGTGAGCCTAGAACGAAGCTTCACGAAGGTCCGCTTTCGCTGCGTAAGGAAACCCTGCCGGCTACAGCGCGATTCTGGGTTCAAGGATCTCTATCGGCTAGTTCAGCGGGGCCAGATTGAGATGGAGGGGCAGGCGAAGGCAGCGAGCACCGCTCTCGGCGTACGGTCAATGGTTCTGACCCATGTGCCTCAGGCAAGCTCCCCTGTCCCGGACGGCATGGCCGAGACGAGGCTTGCTAGAATTGTCAAGGATGCAGTCATCGAAGCTGTTCCCAGAGACCTGACGGTCCGGGTCGAGGAGCTGTTCCGGCAGGTTGGCTCACGCCTTGAGAACGAACCCCGGAGAGCCGAGCCGGGGCAGTTGGATCCCAACCTGATCGTGTCCCTTGAGGCAATGCGCAAAGGCATCGCCGCCTGCGACGGGGAATTGCGCGCGCACGCTTCGGTAATTCGGGAAGTTAAGGGCCTTATCGAGACGCTGAGAGGCGATTTTCTCCGCATCGGGAGCGAGCTCCGTCATTCCGATTCGGCTGTGCCGGTTTCCCAGGAAAGCTTCTTCTCGCAACCAATGGAAGTCTTTGAAGTTGATGCCGCCATAGATCTGCTCGGAGAAAGACCCGCACGGCCACTTTTGCAAGAAAGCTCGTTTGACACGGTGGCCCCCCCCTGGCGCTCCGTCGAGCCGGTGCACGTCCTCCCCGAGGAGGTTTTGGACAAATTGGATAAGTGGTGGCCGGTTAATCTCCCTGCCGCAGAGTCAAGCCCAGATACCGATCAACTCCCCGAGTCCTCGACCTACCTCTGGCGGCTCGAGGAGACGCAGAAAGTGCTGGCACGGGTGTCTCGGCAGCGTGGCTGGGAGGTGAGCTTAGTCCATTTAGGCGTGCCGGATGGCTCCGCTCAAGGGGATGCGTCGCTCCTGATCACAGGGCCGGTGGCCGTCTCCAGAGACTTCCGGAGCGCGAGCTTCCGCGGCAGCTCGTTCGCGGATGCGCTGCTCTTTCAGTTCGCTCTGAGTATCCATGGAGATGCGGGCAGGCACATCGCGCTTCTGCCTGCAGCCGGCCTGCGCGTGGACAAGCACCATCATGCCTACTCCCGGTTGATCCCCGGGCGGCTGCCGGAGTCTGCCATGCGGCTGACTAAAGTAATCCGCCCTGCCGTGCTGATTCCTGCAGGACAGGGCGGCCTCTATACGGTCGCGTCTCCTCTGAAGGCGGAGTTCCGATGAGCCATAGGAGAAAGTGTTGCATTCCGCAGTCGACCAAGGCTTTACTGGCCGCGCTGGCTCTCCTCCTGGGCTGCTCCTCCGGCGAGCTTGAGAAGACTCAAGGCGAGCTCAAGGCTTGCGGCGATCGGAGGGGCTCTCTGGCGCGAGAGATCGATGCCTGCCGAAAGGAGAGCGCGCGTTTGAAGCAGCGGCTGGACGGCTTCCAGGCCGCCCTCGCCGCGCCGCTGCCGGAGAGTGTGGATAAGGCCCGCAAGGAATTCCTGAATACCGTGCCCGAGCAGGTGCGAGTCGAGCTAGAGCTCCACCTCGACAGCTACTTCACCGCCGTGGCGCGCGAATTCAAGGAGCTTCAGAACCGTAACAAGGAGATCCTCCAAGAGGTAAAGAACTCAAGGCGCGAGATCTCGAAGGAGATCTCCAGGACCTCGGGGCAAGTGGAGCAGGTAGTCACCGCAACGAGCAACCTTGAAGAAGGACTGGCAGCTGTCCAGAAGGGTACTGAGGAAGCCCAACAGCTTCGTCAAGGGCAGCGACAGACTGCGGCCGAGTTGCAGAGGATACTTGAGTCGGTCATCGAGTTTGACCGCAACAAGCTCAACTGCCGTAACTGCAAGGATAAGCTGAGGCTGCGGGACAAAAATCGCGAGGAAATCCTGAAGTTTCACTCCGTCCTGGTCCAGAAGCTGACGGCGCTCCAGGCATCGGCCAAAGGGCCGGCGATGTAACCTGCGTGCCAAGCGCGCTGAAGAGGAGCCTATGTCCCGAAGACCTGTGCTTGTGCTCGTGGTAGGCTTGGCGATTTCAGCCATTCTCGTCGGCTCTCTCAGTTGCACTCCAGCAGCCCCTCCTCATCCGGCGATTGGCAACTGGCGAAGCGGCTTTTTCTCGTTGATTGTCTATCCGGACGAGGTCGCCACCATCAACGGGTTCCAGTGCGCTTGGTCATCGGTTGACGCAGCCACGATCCGCATCAATCCGCAGGCAAAGATCGAGATTCCCGTTCTCGGTACCCCGATTGAGGTCGCTCTCAATTTCCATGTCATGGACGGAGGAGTGCAGGGGATGCTTGATCTTGCCGGTATTCCGTTGATCCTGGACAGGGACGGCCAAGCCCAGCCGGCATCCTCCAAGCCTATGCACTGAGGAACGCCCTGGACGCCGCGGAAGCAACTGCCGCGCCCCGGGATGTAGCCTAGCGGGGCCGGGCTTCCCATGGCGGCAGATGAGGCTCGCAGGCTAATTATCTGATGTGGTTAGACCGGACCGTCTCACCCGGTGGACCACCACTCGGCATTTGCACTTTTCGTGAACAGCGTGACCAAATCCGCCATTTCCCTGTGATTGACACCATTGACAGGGAGGCGTACAGTTCTGAGATTGTGGGGAAAACGTCGATGCGAGCCCGTGCACCCCTGACTCTGCTCTTCGCTCTGACCCTCTTCGGAGGGGTGGCAAGAACCGGTGCGGCGGATGCGGCGGCTCCCAGGGCGGGGGTGGCGGAGAACAACGCCCTCCCCGGCGTGAGCGGGCGGGTCCTGGGGGAGACGTCTCCTCTGCCGGCGGCGGTTGTGTATGCCTACCAGCTCGCCGATCTCAGCTCGACCAAGGTCCTCACCGACCCCAAGGGGAACTTCCTGTTCCAGGATCTCCCGGCGGGCCTCTACAAGATCATCGCCCACAAGCCTGGCTTCGTCCCCGTCGTGGTGATGCTCACCCGCACGGCGGCCCAGAACTACCAGTTCGTCGAGCTCCAACTCACCGAGCGAGCCCGCGGCGCCGCGTCCTCCAAGGAGAAGGAGGACGACTTCTGGTCCGTCCGCGCCCGGATCCCGGGGGACGTGCTGCGCGACATCGAAGGCGCCGGGACCGAAGAGCCGCAGCTGGTGCAGCTCTATCCGGTGGGCTCGGGCAAGCTCGACCTCTCGTCGCTCGCCTCGGCCGGCTTCCGCACCGAGATGCAGGCCATGACCGGGGTCGACCAGATCGCGGCGGCTGGCGGCCAGGTGTCCGGCGCCGGCGTCGGGTTCCAGGGTCAGGTCGGACAGGTCCAGGTCGGCGTCCGCGGCAGCTTCTGGCAACTGAGCTCCGATGCGCTCGCGGCCGGCGGCGGTGGCATGGGCAGCCTCGGCACCAACGGCCAGGCCAGCTCGGTCTCGGTCGACCTGGCGTCCGGCGCGACCAACCGGGTCAGCGTCTCCTCCTTGACCAACCGCTTGATGTCCCGCGGTGGTCGAGATGGTGGGCCCGCCGGGATGGAGCCGGTCGACCTCGAGCACTACACGGTCAACTGGACCCAGGAGGTCGGCGACAAGGGGCGCTCCGATTTTACGGCCCAGTACACCGCCGAGAGCAACTACCACCGGCAGAGCCCGATCGATCCCCTGGCGATCCCGGAAGCCTCGCGCTCCTGGTGGGTCGAAGGGGCCTACACGCACACGCTGAGCGACCGCAACACGCTGCAGACCGGCCTCCGGTACCGCGAGCGTGAGTTCGGCCTGAGCGCCGCCTCGGCGCGCCGGCCCGGTGATCTGCCTGTGTCGGAGAGCATCGACGCCTTCAGCCGTGGCGGCCTGCGGGTTCGTCCGGCGGTGCTCCTCGAGTACGGGCTCTACAGCACGCTATCCGATGGCAGCCTGACCCTGATGCCGCAGGGCGGGATCGTCCTGCAGCTCGGGCAGAACTGGCAGCTCCAGGGCTCCGCCAGCAAGCGGGCTTACGAGGATCCGCTCCGCCAGCCGATGTTCCTCTCCTCCCTCTACCAGCAGGGCGACCTCTGCGAGCAGGGGAGCGAGGCCTGCTTCCGGGTCGGGCTGGAGCGGCAGTTCGGTGAGGACGAATCGTTCTCCCTCTCCGCCACCCACCGCGAGATCGGCGAGACGCTGCGGCTCTACTTCAACGAAGAGATGTTCGACCGCTTCGAGAGCCTCTACCTGGTGCAGGGCGACGAGATCCCCGAGATGCGCATGGAGATCACCAAGCGGCTGACTCCCAAGGTGCTGACCCGGCTGGAGTCCAGCCTTGCGACGGGCGGCGGCGGGACCTTCATGGCGGCCGACCGGCGGGCCTACGAGAACAAGGTCCAGTACATGGTGACCTCGCTCGACACCCAGTTCCTCGACTCCTCCACGGGCGTGTTCGTGGCCTTCCACCAGATCTCCCAGGAGCTGGAGCCGCTGGGCAACCAGCAGCAGGGCGCCCAGATCGAGGTCGAGCGCCTCCGCCTCCGCCTCACCCAGGACCTCGGCTTCCTGATGGACCTCGCCGCCGACTGGGCGGTCCATGTGAACATGGAGCTGAGCCGGGGTCCGATGTCCTCCGCGGATGGGGTGGACCGCGCGGATGAGGTTCGCCGCCGGTTGATGGGTGGTATCGCGGTCAAGTTCTGAGCTTCGGCTGATTCCGTCTCCCCCAACAAATCCCTCTCTTCGCACCCCGGGTTGAAACCCGGGGGCTAGGCACAGGGCCGCCCCTTCCGGGACGGGACGCAGGGGGGCGTTGTGTGTTTTCGTCCCGCAGGGACGACCCTTTATCTAGCCCCGGGTTTCAACCCGGGGTGGTGCGGCGGAACGCGGAACGGCGAACGGCGGCGGCGGATGGTCAGACGGTCGAGGTGACGGCGGCCCCGCCCGGGGGATGGAGGTCGGTCAGACAGTCGAGGTGACGGCGGCCCCCGCCCGGGCATGAATCACCGGGCGGGGCTGCGCTGCCCGAGATGGCCCTGGCCATGCGTCTGCGGAAGGTGGAGGGGCCAAGGGGTGATGGTAAGAATTGTCTTGATTAGGAAGAGGCATGCACCCCTGCCAAACGCTTGAATCCGGAATTTTGGATAGCGTCCGGCATTCTGGATGAAATCGGCCCAAATAGCGGTAAATTCAAGGGTTTGAGGCGGGTTCAAAAACCCGTTGCGATGGCATAGAAAGTGCTATTCCCGGAGGAGACCAGGTGTTCGGTCCCTAATGAGAGCAAGAACTTTCCGACTCGTCTTTTCGCTGCTGCTGGCGCTGGCTGCTGTTGCGCTCGGCGGATGGAGCGCTCACCGCAAGGTGCAGTCGTTCCAGCCGATCGGGTTCGAGGTGGTCAAGTCGGTTTACGGCGTGGAGGTCGGCCGGGTTCTTGATCCGCGGACGGGGCTCCAAGAGGGCGACCAGATCATGCTCGTCCAGGGGGCGGAGCTCTCCGGGACGTCGCGGCTCTCTGAGCGCCTCCGGGAGAGACCGCAGAGCACGCTGGTGGTCCAGCGTGGACCCGAGCTCCGCGAAATCACCTATCAGCGCCCGGCGCTGAACGTCGACTTCCCCTACCTGATCCTGGCCCTGACCGGTGTCGGGTACCTGCTGATCGGCCTGTACACCCTGCTGCGGCAGGGGACGGGGCAGGGGTTCCTGTTCTATCTCTGGTGCCTGACCTCGGCGGTCTTCTATCTGCTGACCCCGGTGCCGCCGGCCGATGGTCTGTTCAAGACCGTCTACCTGGTGGATGAGATCGCCCGCCTCCTCCTGCCGGCTTTGACACTTCACCTGTTCCTGGTCTTCCCGGTACCGACGCGGTCGGCGCGGGTCCGCCGCCTGCTGCCGTTCCTCTACCTGCCCAGCGCCCTGCTGTTGACCCTGCAGCTCGACCTGGCGCTGGCGAATGGCCGGTGGATCTTCGGGACGCCGACGGCGGAGCGCCTCTGGCTGCTCGACCGGATCGAGATCGTCCATCTCGCGGTCTTCGCGATCGCCGCCGTGGCGCTCCTCGGCCGGCGGCTGCTGCGCCGCGGCGCCTGGGAGCAGCAGCGGCAGATGCAGTGGGTGGCCTTCGGCATGGGCGGCGGCTACCTGCCGTTCCTCGCCTTCTATGCCGTGCCGGACATCTTCGGCCTGCGCGGACCGGAGCTCCTCCAGGTCTTCGCAGTCGCGCCGCTGGCCCTGGTGCCGCTGACCTTCGCCTACGCGATCCTGCGCTACAAGCTGTGGGACATCGAGGTCATCGTCCGCGACACCATCGCGTCGACGCTCACCCTGCTGCTCGGCATCGTCAGCTTCTCGCTGGTCAATCTGATGATCTCGCGGGGCGTCTCCGAGGACATGGCTTCGGCGCGGAACCTCCTGTCGTTCCTGGCCGGACTCGCCATCGCCGGCCTGCTGGTGCCCACCCGGCGGGGGATCACGTCGACCCTGGAGCGCTTCCAGTACCGCGGCGCGTTCGGCAAGCGGCGCGCCCTCTCCGAGCTCGGCCGCGAGCTGCTCCACGAGCGCGACCTCGGCCGGCTCTGCACCAACCTGCTGCGGCAGATCGAGGACGGCGTCGACCTCGAAAAGGTGAACCTCTGGCTGGCGCAGGGGGAGGCCCTGGTCGCCGTCCGCCCCGAGTCCGACGCGCCGGAGCGGCTGCCGTTCGACCTGCTCGGCGGCGAGGTCTGGGACCGCGACCACGTCCAGCTCTCGGCGGTGGCACTGCCGATGGAGCCGGAGACCCTGGAGCAGCGGATGTTCGTGGCGGGCTACCGCTACGCCTTCCCGCTGACCCTGCGCGGCCGGCCGATCGGCTTCGCCCTCGTCGGCTTCAAACTGGACCATACGCCGCTCAACAGCGACGACACGGAGCTGATCCGCCACCTGCTCGACCAGGCGGCGCTGGCGATCGAGAACGCCCAACTGCTCGGCCAGCTCAGCGTGCAACTGGAAGAGGTCCGCAACCTCCAGCGTTATACCGAGGGGATCTTCGAGTCCTCTCCGGCCGGGATCGCGGTGCTCGACGGCGACCGCCGGATCGTCTCCGCCAACGCGGCCTTCGCCACCCTGGCCGGCCGCGACCGTGGGGCGTTCCTGGGCCGTCCGCTGGGGGACGTGCTGCCGATCGGCCAGCTCCCGGCGCCGGGCGACAATCCGATGGAAGTCTGTGACTTCGATGCGACCGGCAAAGAGCGTTACCTTCAGATCAGCCTTTCGACCTTCGAGGTGGCCGGGGTGGGGGGCCTCCGCTCCGGCCGCGACGAGCTGCGGGTGCTGGTGGTGCACGACGTGAGCGAGCGCGTGCAGATGGAGAAGACGCTGCAGGAGAACGAGCGGCTGGCGGCGCTCGGCATGCTGGCGGCCGGCGTGGCGCACGAGGTAAACACGCCGATTACCGGCATCTCCAGCTACGCCCAGATGCTGCTCGCCGACACGGCGGAGAGCGATCCGCACTACGAGATCCTGAAGAAGGTGGAGCGGCAGACCTTCCGCGCCTCGCGGATCGTCAACAACCTCCTGGAGCTGGCGCGCAACCGGCCGAAGGAGCGCAAGCCGGTGGCGGTGACGCCGCTGCTGCGCGAGTGCGTGGACCTGCTGTCCGACCGCTTCGCGAAGCGGCGGGTCGAGGTGGCCTGGAATCTACCTGAACATGGGCCTGAACATGGGCCCGAGGAGCCGGAAGGGGAGGCGATGGTCTTCGGTTGCGAAGGGGAGCTGCAGCAGGTGTTCACCAACCTGCTGGTCAACGCCTTCGACGCCATCGCGGGTCCGGGGGCTCCGGCCATTCGTGGAAATTGCCGGCCGCGGATCGAGATCGCGCTTGATACCGACGAGGACGCGCTGCGCGTCTCCATCCGCGACAACGGGCCGGGGATCCCCACCGACAAGCTGGATGCGGTGTTCCAGCCGTTCTACTCGACCAAGCTGAACCGCGGTGGCACGGGGCTGGGGCTCTCGATCAGCTCCGACCTGGTGCGGCGGCACGGCGGTGAGCTCAAGGCGGTGAGCGAGCCCGGAGCGGGCGCCTGCTTCGTGGTGGAGATGCCGAGGTTCCACGAGGGCTCCGCCGCGAGGAGATCCGAGATCCCGGCATGAACGTCCTGATCGTCGACGACGAAGAGGTCCTGCAGGATGTTCTGACCGTGCTCGTTCGCAAAGAAGGGCACACCCCCGTCTCCGCCTATACCGGAGAGGAAGCGATCGAGATCCTGGAGCGGGAGGACGTCGACCTCATCCTGCTCGACATGATGCTTCCCGGCATGCACGGCATGCAGGTGCTGCGCGAGATCCGCCGCCGCTGGCCGGACCAGGTGGTGATCGTGATCACCGCCTACTCCTCGATCGAGAGCGCCATCGAGGCGATGCGCGAGGGGGCGCTCCACTACATCCCGAAGCCGTTCAAGAACGAGGAGGTCCTGCTCACCATCCGCAAGGGGTTGGAGCAGCGCAGCCTCACGCAGGAGAACCGGTCGCTCCGCGAGCAGCTCCGGCAGCGTTTCGCCTTCGACAACATCATCGGCAAGAGCAAGCCGATGCAGCAGGTCTACGACCTGATCCGGCTCGCCGCGCCGTCCAAGAGCAACATCCTGATCCTCGGCGACAGCGGCACCGGCAAGGAGCTGGTCGCGAAGGCGATCCACCACCACTCGCGGCGGGCGCACGGTCCGTTCGTCACGGTCAATTCGGGCTCCATGCCGGCCGACCTGCTGGAGAGCAACCTGTTCGGGCACGTCCGCGGCGCCTTCACCGGCGCGATCTCCAGCAAGAAGGGGCTGTTCGAGCTGGCCAACAACGGCTCGATCTTCTTCGACGAGATCGGCAACATCCCGCTGGACACCCAGGCCAAGCTCCTGCGCGTCATCCAGGAGAAGGAGTTCATGCGGCTGGGCGGCATCGACACCGTGCGGGTGGACGTGCGGATCATCGCCGCCACCAACGCCGATCTGGAGACCGCGGTGCAGCAGGGGGCCTTCCGCGAGGATCTCTTCTACCGGCTCAACGTGATCGTGATCAACCTGCCGCCGCTGCGCAAGCGGACGGAGGACATCCCGCTCCTGGCGCAGCACTTCCTGTCGCATTTTGCGCGGGAGAACGAGAAGCAGCTCCGTGAGATCTCGTCGCGCGCCATGGAAGTGCTGCTCGACTACTACTGGCCGGGCAACGTCCGCGAGCTCGAGAACGTGATCGAGCGGGCGGTGGTGCTGTCCACCGGCGAGGTGCTGGACGTGGACCTGCTGCCGCCGGCGGTGCGCGCCCCCGATTCGGTCGGCCTGCCGCCACCGTCCCTGCCGTCGAACGGCATCGCCTTCAAGGACGCGGTCAGCGAGTACGAGCGGCAGATCATCATCAAGGCGCTCCAGGCCTGCGGTGGCGTGCAGAAGCGTGCCGCGGAGATGCTGCAGGTCAAGCCCACCACGCTCCACGAGATGATGAAACGGCTCAACATCTCGTCCGAGAGTCTCGTTTCATCCTGACCGTGGGCCACTCTCTTTTTTCATCGCTCCCCTCGGCTTTCCAACGAGGGTCGGGAGACACATCCGACATGGTCCGCAAGGCCTTTCTGTTCTTCTCCGTGCTCTCGCTGTGCACGGTGCTTTCCGTTTCGGCCCAGACCGCTCAGACCGCTCCCACGTCCCCAGGGAACGGCCCGAGCCTGATCGCTCCTCTCTTCCGGGGGGAGACCCTGGAGCTGCCGGCGGCCGACAGCCGGGTCCCCCGGCCCGACGCCTTCCTCGGCTATACGCTCGGGTCCCGCTTCACCCCGTGGGACCGGATGCTGGCGTACATCGACGCGGTGGCGGCGTCGTCGCCGCGGGTGCGGGTGCAGGAGTACGGGCGGACCTACGAGGGACGGCCGCTGCGGCTGATCGCGATCGCCACCCCCGAGAACCTGGCGCGCCTAGAGGAGATCCGGCGCGAGCACCTGCGCCTGACGGACCCGTCGGCGGTCTCCCAGCCGGACCGGGACGCGCTGATCGGCAAGCTGCCGACGATCGTCTGGCTCGCCTACGGCATCCACGGCAACGAGGCTTCGTCGGCCGAGGCGGCGCTGGCGACGATCTATCTCCTCGCCGCCGGGCAGGGGGAGATCGACGAGATCCTGCGCAACACGGTGGTGCTGATCGATCCGCTGGCCAACCCGGACGGGCGGGAGCGCTACGTGAGCTCGTTCCGCCAGCGCACCGGCGAGACGCCGAACCCCAACCGGGCGTCGGCGGAGCACTGGGAGCCCTGGCCGGGGGGGCGGCAGAACCACTATCTGATCGACCTCAACCGCGACTGGGCCTGGGCGAGCCAGCAGGAGACCCGCCAGCGCCTCGCGCTCTACCGCGCCTGGGAGCCGCACGTCTACGTCGACTTCCACGAGATGAGCAGCGAGTCGAGCTACTTCTTTCCGCCCGCGGCCGACCCGGTGCATCCGCGGATCGACCGCCGGGTGGTGAGCTGGCTGGAGGCCTTCGGCCGCGGCAATGCCGAGGCGTTCGACCGCATGGGGTGGGTCTATTTCAAGGGGGAGAACTACGATCTGTTCTACCCCGGCTACGGCGACTCCTATCCCAGCCTGCGCGGCGCGGTCGGCATGACCTACGAGATGGCGGGTGGCGGGCGCGGCGGTCTGGCGCTGACCCTGCCGGACGGCAGCGTCCTGACGCTCGCCGACCGCGTGGCCCGGCACCTGACGACATCGCTCGCGACCCTGCGGACCGCCTCCCGCAACGCGCGGCGGCTGCGCGAGGACTTCGTGGCCAACCGTCTGGGCGCCGCCGCGCAGGGGCAGGGACGGGTCTTCCTCTGGGCCGCGGACCAGCAGGAGTCGCGGGCACTGGCCGACCTGCTGACCCTGCACGGCGTGCGGGTGCAGCAGCTCGCGCAGGCCGCCGAGGTCCCGGCGCGCCGGCTGGTCGGTGGCGAGGAGGCGCCGCGGCGTTTCGCCGCCGGCACCTACGCGGTGTCCACGGCGCAGCCCCTGGGCAACCTGGTCGAGGCGCTCCTGGAGCTCGAAGCGCCGATGAACGACGCCTTCGTCGAGCGCCAGCGGCAGCGCCTGGAGGCCAACCTGGAGCCCGAGTTCTACGACATCACGGCCTGGTCGCTGCCGCTCGCCTACAACGTGGACACCTGGGTGGCGTCGCGGGAGCCCTCCGGTCTGCGGGCGTTGGAGGAGCGGTCCACCGGGCTGCGGGGAGACGGCCGGCTCGGCTTCCTGGTGCCACCACAGGGGCTCGGGTTCTACCGGCTTGCCTCGGAGCTGGGCAAGCGGGGGATCGTCCACCGGGTGGCGCTCGCCTCGTTCACCGCTCCGGCGGGGAGCT
>WUUC01154574.1_pt1 | contig 25396 bp, 21 predicted proteins | sample 6278441 | NCBI WGS metagenome assembly WUUC01 (sample SAMN13675441, study PRJNA597444) | soil metagenome | isolation source: soil | place: USA: Washington | collected 2017-10 | reverse complement strand
TGATCATGGACTTTTTAGTGCAGGCGATGAACCCGGTGTCGGTAAATGGAGTCCACGCCCCAGTTTTTACTATATGTATTTTTTTCAAAGAATGTTAGGCGACAGGATGGTGGCAAGCTCGGTGTCGGGCAGCAGCACGATAAGGGCTTACGCTTCTACCTACACATCTGGCCAGGTAAATATCACATTGATCAATACGTCGGCAACGGTGCAAAATGTAGAAGTAAAAATGAAAAATTTTTATAGCGGCAAGCGATTTTACTGGTACAATCTCGAAGGCAGTAACGACAATGGTGAATTTTCCAGGAAAGTGCTGATAAACGGTAGTGGTCCTGCATTAGAGGCGGGTGGCCCTACAGACTATGCAACGCTAAAAGCCCGTTCCGCACTCACTGAAAATGGCATCAGGGTTGCCGTGCCGGCACGAGGAATGATCGTAATGGCAGTCGATAAAAAATAATCTGGTAATTTCATGCAACAGTAAAATAATATAACACTCATTGTAAAAATAAAAACCGAAGCATGAAAAGAATTATTTTTCTACCACTTTTAATGATATTGATTTCGATGACAACCGTCAAAAAAACAAAAATTATATTCTTTGGTGATTCCATTACACAAGCGGGTGTAAACAAGGGCGGATATATAGACCGGGTACAAAATTTTATCAACCAGCGGTCATTACAATCGAACTATGAATTGGCCGGCGCTGGTATCGGTGGTAATAAAGTGTATGATCTTTATCTCCGCATGGAAGACGACGTTTTAGCAAAGGATCCCCAGGTGGTAGTGATCTATGTTGGCATTAACGACGTTTGGCATAAAACTTCGCACGGTACAGGAACCGATCTTGATAAGTATGAAAAATTCTATGTCGCCATCATCAAAAAACTACAGGCAAAAAATATTAAAGTAGTGGTTTGTACACCAACAGTAATCGGGGAAAAGAAAGATGGCGCCAACCCCCAGGACAAGGATCTTGATACTTATTCTGAAGTGATCCGCCGCCTGGCGACTACCTATAATTGTGCATTGATCGACCTGCGAAGAACTTTTGCTGCTTATGAGCAGACAAATAATAAAGACAATAAAGAATCGGGATTACTGACGACGGATCGGGTACACCTTACCGATGCAGGCAACCAGTTAGTGGCCGACGAAATGATAAAAGCGTTGTCAATTAAATAAACCCCGGTAAATACTGAAAACCCTCTTTGGTCAGAATAAGTAATAATTGTTTATGTCCCGGCTGTATTGCTACTATCATCGCCTGTTGCGTCGCACTCTTCATCGTTACGTAATTCTATTCAGCATATTGGCCACATTCTTTGTTCCTCCCGGAAATGCCCGTCAACAGAATGATTCCATAAAATTCTTTGAAGCCGATCATCCTTATTTTCAATACACCGGCCGTATTGACTTTACCAACACCAAACTTCCCCGTTTCTGGCAGCCCGGAGTGTATATCACTACAAAATTTATCGGCCCTTTTTGCGAGATCATTTTAAACGATGAAGAGTTATGGGGAAAGAATCACAATTATATTGAACTCATTGTAGACGGTAAAGGCATGCGCCTCCAAACCAAAGCAAAACGGGACACAGTCAGGATTCAAAATTTATCTGCCGGTGAACATAGTTTGATTATTTGTAAAAACACCGAGGCGAATATCGGTTATCTCGAGTTGGCCGGCATTCGGTGCAGACAATTAATAAAACCTGGCGCTAAACCAGTACGTAAAATTGAGTTCATTGGCAACTCCATCACTTGCGGTACCGGCAGCGATCAGTCTGTTATTCCATGTGGTAACGGCGTGTGGCAAGATCAGCATAACGCTTACTTGAGTTATGGCGCTATCGCGGCAAGAACATTGAATGCGCAATATCCTTTATCGGCGGTCTCCGGCATCGGCCTGATGCAGAGTTGCTGCAATATGGATATTATTATGCCGGCTGTATTTAATAAGATCAATATGCGCAATGATACCATTGCCTGGGATTTCAAAAATTATCAGCCCGATGTGGTTACAGTATGTTTGGGACAAAATGATGGCATCCAGGATTCAGCGGCTTTCTTTAATAATTACATTGCTTTTATCAAACAATTGCGCGGCTATTATCCCAAAGCGACTATTGTTTGTTTGACCAGCCCGATGGCCGATGCTTCCTTAGTAATATTTTTGAAGAAAATACTGACTGCTATAGTGAAAGAAGTGAATAAGAACGGAGATAAAAAGGTGACTAAGTATTTTTTTTCAAAGCAATATTATAATGGTTGTGATTACCATCCCGATTTGGCGGAACACAAATTAATTGCAAATGAATTGACCGAATTTATTAAAATGAAAATGAAATGGCATGAGCTGTAAAAGTAGTGGCGAATAGATCAAATCAACAGAACTTAGACAAAAAAATGGAATATACTCCTTCAACAGAAAGATACAGCAAGATGCGGTACAACCGTTGCGGCTGGAGCGGCGTACTATTACCAGCTATTTCATTGGGGCTTTGGCACAACTTCGGGTCGGTGGATGATTTTGAAACCGGGCGAAGCATTATCCGCCGTGCCTTCGATCGGGGCATTACGCATTTTGATCTTGCGAATAACTATGGACCTGCTGCAGGTACGGCAGAAGAGAATTTTGGAAAGATCATGAAACTTGATTTCACGGGTAATCTTCGGGATGAATTAATTATTTCTTCCAAAGCTGGATATTACATGTGGCCCGGTCCCTATGGAGAGTGGGGTTCACGAAAATATTTATTATCAAGTTTGGATCAAAGCCTTAAACGTATGCAGCTTGACTATGTAGATATTTTTTATTCTCATCGTCCTGATCCCGAAACACCCTTAGAAGAAACGATGATGGCATTGGATACCGCTGTGCGAAGCGGAAAAGCTTTGTATGCGGGAATCTCCAATTACAAAGTACCTGAAGCAAAAAGGGCGATTGAAATCTTAAAACAATTGGGTACGCCCTGTTTGATCCACCAGCCAAAATATTCCATGTTTGAAAGATGGGTAGAAGATACATCCCAGCCCGGTAACCACAGCTTACTGGATGTATTGGAGCAAAATGGTGTAGGTTGTATTCCATTTTCACCTTTGGCACAAGGGATGTTGACGAATAAATATTTGAAAGGAATACCCGCAGATTCGAGAGCGGCTAAATCTCATGGATTTTTAAAAATGTCTGAGATAACAGAAGAGCGATTGCTGCAGATCCGCGCCTTAAATGAAATAGCGGAGCAACGAAATCAATCATTAGCACAGATGGCATTGGCCTGGTTGTTAAAAGATAAACGTATTACCAGTGTGTTGATAGGTGCCAGTTCTGTGGCGCAGTTGGAAGATAACCTGGATTGCCTCGAAAATCCTCTGTTTACCGTAGGAAGAATTGCACCGGGTAGAAGCAATATTAAAAGGTTAAAAAGAGCAGCCATAGCCCTATCTGGAAAATTTGAGGCCGTTGTCCGACACTATTCCTCATTCGATCCTCATCAATTATAATTATTTGTAAAATCTACCAATCAGTGGATTTTCTACGATCTTTCTTTTCATTTCCTGCACGTTTATTCGTCCTTGTTTTCCATATACGATTCTGCCGCCAGGTTCTACAAGTACTGTATAGGGTAACGCTCCCTGCCACTTAGGGTCAATAGCCTCAATCAGTTTGTATTTATCATCTGTATCAAACAAATAATTTTTGCACGAAGCCTGCTTGCTTTTTAAAAACTTTAGTACCTTATCTTTTTGCGAAGCATTATCGGCGCTGATGCTGATGAATTCGAAATCCCTGCCTTCATACATTCGTTTTATTGTAATAAAGTCCGGAAATTCCGTAACGCAGGGTCCGCACCAGGTGGCCCATACATTGATCAGTCTTAGCTTCTCAGAATTATTTTTCAAAAGATCTTTAATGCCTCCTTCATTGATCGTTTCCAGGTTGACAGGCTCCTTGCTCCATTTGTCTTTGTATTCAGCCACCCAATTTTCTTTGCTCGCCCATTTAATGGAACAACCAAAGACCTTCGTGGTTTTGGTACTTACCTCTTTATTGGCAAGCAACTCATCCAATGCGATACGGGTATCATGCGTTTTCGGCGTTTTCCCGGGATTTTCCACATCATCAAATCTTCCCTGGAAACGTAGCTTCCGGTCACTGTCAAAAATAAACATATGTGGCGTGGCTACGGGTCCATATGCTTTGGAAGTGTTTTGTGTTTTTCCATCATACAGATAAGGAAAATTGTAATTTTTTTCCTTGTGCCGGATTTTCATTTCTTCGAAGGTATCGCCCATGTCGCTATAACCCAATTCGTCAAGGCGTACTGCATTAGGATCGTTTGGCGAAATAGCAACGACTTGTACTCCCTTATTTTTATAGTCGCCTGCAAGTTTTATGATGCGGTCTTCGTAAGCTTGCGCGGTGGGACAATGGTTACAGGTAAACACAATTACGAGAATTTTTGCTTTGCTAAAACTAGCTAACGAATAAGTTTTACCATCTGTGGCTGGCAATTTAAAATCCGGCGCTTTGGAGCCGATAGAAAGGGTGACAGGGCCTTCGGCAGTAACTAGTTTGCCCGGAAACGAGAAGGAAAGGAAAATGGCTACCACAAAAAATAATCCGGGAAATTTCATAGAAGATTTTTTGGAAGGAAAAAACAAATTGTACCGCTAACTTAAAGCTAAGATTATTCTTGTTGTCCACGTTGAAACTTAATGATACATTTTTTACAATTGTTGATATAAAAAGGACGGCTTTCTATTGCCAGGGAAATTTAGGCTAACTTATTACCTTTAACACCAACTTATGCAAACAAGGAAGCAATTCATAACAAACTCGTCTTTGGTTACAGCCGGCACATTGTTGTTTCCGTCGTTGATTAAAGGAGCAACAAATGAAATAAAAGATCCGGGAGTACAATTATATACATTCCGTTCTGAGATGGCCGCGGATGCGAGGGGGACATTGCGCAGGATTGCTGACCTTGGCATAAAACAAATTGAATCGGCAAGAAGCAGTAAGGGACATTATTATGGATTGACGCCGAAAGAGATGAAACAAACTTGTAAAGAGCTGGGCATGACGCTTCGTAGCGGCCATGTGCATATTGATGACAAGTGGAAACAAACAATGGACGAAGCTGCCGAAAGCGGCCAGGAATATGTGATTTGTTCAACAATGCCGACGAACGGCCAAACAACAGATAATTATAAAAAAGTAGCGGATACTTTTAATAAAGCCGGTGAAGAATGTAAAGCGTTGGGCCTTAAATTCGGCTATCATAACCATGAATATGAGTTTGAAGCGGATAAAGGGCAGGTGCTGTACGACGTGTTATTAAGTAATACCGAGGCGGAGTTGGTGCACATGGAACTTGACCTCGGTTGGGTAACCGTAGCGGGAAAAGATCCATTGGAATATTTCCGTAATCATAAAGGCCGGTTTCCTCTGTGGCATTTAAAAGATATGGACATGATAAAAAAGCAAAGTACCGAATTTGGCAAGGGTGGTTTGAATATTACTGAAATGCTCAAACACGGAAAGGACTCGGGGATGAAATATTTTTTTATAGAGCAGGAAGAATATGAAAGTACTCCTTTTGAAAGTATGAAAGAGAATATGAACTACCTCGCAAAGTTGAAATTATAAAGCAGTACTATTTTATCCGCTTGCTCTGTTTGTTAGCTAAAAAATGCCCTGGAAAAAAAGCCGCCTGATTTCGTTATATTCAATGACCAACTTAGTAGTAAGCATATGAACAGGAGAACCGCATTGCGTAATGTTGTAATCGTTGCTGCCGGAGCCGGGTTGCTGCCTTCCTGTATGCAGGAAAGTAAAAGCGTTATTCCTTTAAAAAATATTTCAGTCACGGGCGCACAGGAAAGAATGCTCGCCGCACTTACAGAAGCAATTATTCCTTCTACAAAAAATTTTGTTGGTGCAAAGGAGCTCAGGTCCCATGAGTTTGTGTTGACAATGATCGATGATTGCACTTCTGTGGAAGACCAGGGAAAATTCACGGAGGGATTAAAAGCTTTTGATAAATTAAGTCATGATAAATTCGGACAAATATTCCCTGCCTACACTGCTGAACAAAGGAATTCCCTGCTTGCTGATATTGAAAAGAAAAATGGTATGCCGGAAGATGTGCTGATATTTTACGGAATGGTAAAACGCTATACTGTTCAAAGTTTTACATCTTCTAAAGAATACATGACGGATATCCGAAAATATAAGATCGTGCCTGGCGCCGGTTTTAAAGGGTGCGTGCCAGTGAATAAGACATAAAAATTTTTAATAGAAAGATAGGCGTGCCGGGAAAGTAGCCGTTTATTAAACGTACAATGTAATTATGGGCGATAGTAACAATAAATTTGACGCAATTGTAGTGGGCAGCGGCATGAGCGGTGGATGGGTCGCAAAAGAACTTTGCGAGAAAGGATTAAAAACTTTACTGCTGGAACGTGGTCGCGATGTAAAACACCTGAAAGATTATCCTACCACTAATATGATGCCGTGGGAGTTCAAGCACAGGGGGCAAGTGCCTTATGAGATTGCAAAAAACAATCCCGTGATCACCCGTTGCTATGCCTTTAAAGAAGATGCGATGCATTTTTTTACAAAAGATACTGAGCACCCTTATGTTCAGGAACAGCCATTTGACTGGATTCGCGGCTACCAGGTGGGAGGCAAAAGTATTATGTGGGCAAGGCAAACACAACGCTGGAGTGATTTCGATTTTGAAGGCCCGGCTCGCGACGGTTTTGCCGTTGATTGGCCAATACGGTATAAGGACCTTGCCCCATGGTATAGCTATGTAGAAAAATTCGCCGGCATCAGCGGCAACAAAGACGGGCTGGATACCTTACCTGACGGAGAATTTTTACCTCCATGGGAACTTAGTTGTGTAGAGAATCATTTCAAAGATGTAATCGCAAAGAACTATAAAGACAGGCATGTTATATATGCCCGTTGTGCGCACATCACAAAACCGGAGCCCATACACCTGGAACAAGGAAGAGCACAATGCCAGGCGAGAAATCTATGCCAGCGGGGTTGTCCTTTTGGAGGCTACTTTAACGCTAATTCTACTACAATACCCTGGGCCCAAAAGACGGGCAATCTAACAATGCGAACGCATGCTGTGGTGCATTCTGTTATTTATGATGATGCAAAAGGCAAAGCAACAGGCGTTCGTATCATTGACGCCAATACCAAAAAAATCACTGAGTACTTCGCACCGGTTATATTTATTAACGCCGGTGCTATAAATACTAATTTGATCCTGCTGAATTCAATCTCTATACGTTTTCCTGGTGGATTGGGTAGTGATAATGATCTGCTGGGAAAATATTTTGCCTTCCACAACTACCGGGCAAGAATAACAGCGAGATACGAAGGAATGATGGATTTTAAAACAGATGGCGGACGTGCTACCGGAGCTTATATTCCGCGATTCAGGAATGTGAGAAAACAGGAAACGGATTTTCTCAGGGGATACGCTACCACTTTTAGTGCGAACCGATATAGTGGCGGTGGGGGTGGCCAGGGAACTTTCGGTGAAGAATTAAAGAGTAAACTGATGGACACGTCCTCACCCATGGGTCCTTGGAATGTGGGTTCGCAATGTATGGGTGAAACGATTCCAAAAGCAACGAATTTTGTAAACCTGGATAAGGATAAAAAAGATGAATGGGGTATTCCATTGATAAACTTTTCGGTTGCTTATGATGATAACGATGAAAAGATGATCAAAGATTTCACCGAGCAATATACAGAAATGTATACCCGAGCCGGTTTTACTGATATAAAAGCAACCGATAGTAAACAAGCGCCGGGACTTGATATTCATGAAATGGGTGGCGTACGGATGGGTAACGATCCAAAAACATCTTTACTAAATGCATGGAATCAATTGCATGCATGCCCTAATGTATTTGTAACTGATGGCGCTTGTATGACATCTACATCCACGCAAAATCCGTCGCTTACGTATATGGCATTAGCGGCAAGGGCGGCTAACCACGCAGTGGACATCCTGAAAAAAGGGGAAATTTAAAAGTATTTATAGTTATAATGATTTCGCTGAAATAAGTCACAATCTTTTCGATCAACTAATACATTCTGCTATGCGACTTCTTTTGCTTGTCACCATTCTACAAATGGTATTGTTTTCTATGGCACAAAATTCCGTTGGAGTTTTTACTACTCATTCCGATATTGGAAACCCAAAGATGAAAGGCGGTGCTACATACAATCAGGCTGATCAAACTTATAAGCTCAAAGCCGGTGGTTATAATATTTGGTTTGGCCGCGATGAATTTCATTACGCTTACAATAAGATCAAAGGCGATTTTATTTTGACGGCTAATTTTAAAATGCCCGCAAAAGGTGTCGACCCACATCGTAAAATAGGTTGGATGGTCAGGGCCAATGATGGCGACGATGCAGCACACATGACTGCTACCGTGCACGGCGATGGAATGGTAGCGTTGCAATGGCGACGTATGCGCGGTGCACACATGCGCGACCCGCAGGATGAAATATTTACAAGAAAAACCGCTACCGAAATTATACAGCTCGAGAGAGTTGGTAAAATATTTATTATGCGGGTGGCACACCCGGGAGAACCATTACAGGAGATAGGAAGAACCGATGCTATAGAGATGCCTGATGAAGCGCTGGCCGGGATTTTTATGTGCAGTCATAATGGCGACGTTACGGAGGAAGGCGAGGCTTGGAATGTGCGGATTGAGCAAACGGTTCCTGATAGTCATAATGGATACCGCGATGGAATATTAAGCAGCCGGATGGAACTTATGAACGTATTTGATGGCAAACGAAAATTGATTTACGAAGACAAGGGGCGTTTTGAAGCGCCTAACTGGATGGCAGATGGAAAGAGGCTACTTTTTAACCAGGGAGGGAGTATCTATACTCTTCCCATTGAAGGCGGCACTCCGGAAATGTTGAATACCGGTAATGCCAGAAGAAATAATAATGACCATGTCATTTCTTTTGATGGAAAATGGTTGGCTATCTCATCTCATCGTGATGGAATGCCAGGGGGTGGCAGCACTATTTATTATTTACCGATTACCGGCGGCGAGCCTAAACTGGTTACCGATAGTACACCCTCCTACCTGCATGGATGGAGTCCTGACGGAAAGGACGTGGTCTACACGGCGCAACGAATAAGCAAAAGCCCTATCTATAATATTTTTAAAAAACCGGTTAATGGCGGAGCCGAGGTTCAGTTGACTCATCTTACCAAAGGATTGGCGGATGGACCCGAATACTCGCCTGATGGTAAATACATTTACTACAACTCAACACAAAGTGGAACGATGCAATTGTGGCGGATGAAACCAGATGGAAGTACGCAGGAGCAATTGACTTTTGATGAATATAACAACTGGTTTGCACATCCCTCGCCGGATAATAAATGGATCGTGTTTCTTTCCTTTCCCAATACTGTAGACCCGACGGATCATCCTTTTTACAAAAGAGTAATGCTGCGATTGATGCCTGTAAGCGGCGGAGCGCCAAAAGTGATAGCTTATTTGTATGGAGGACAGGGAACGATTAATACACCGAGCTGGAGCCCGGATAGCAAGCACATTGCATTTGTGAGTAATAGCGGGCCGGTAAATAAATGACTCTATGCCGGTCGGTTTATCAGGGACGTACTGTGGAATTATTCAATTAACCATCATAAACTTCAAAATGAACAGGGTTTTTTTACTCTTATTTTTTTTCTGTCTTTTTACCGATGTTAGTTTCTCCCAACAACGAATAAAAGTAAAGGGCAACAAATTTGTCAATGACAGCGGGGAGACTTTTATATTCCGTGGGCTCAGCAGCAGCGATCCGGACAAGCTTAGTAACGACGGTCACTGGAACAAAGAATATTTTACCGAAATAAAAAATTGGGGCGCTAATATTGTTCGCTTTCCGATTCACCCAACTGCCTGGCGAAAACGCGGTCAGCAGGCATACATTAAAATATTGGACCAGGGTGTAGCCTTTGCGAAAGAACTTGGCTTATATGTTATCATTGACTGGCACAGCATCGGCAACCTGCGTACACAAATGTACCAGGCACCTATGTATGAAACCACGCAAAAGGAAACATTTGAATTCTGGCGCACTATGGCACAGCATTATAAAGACGAATATACCGTTGCTTTCTTTGAACTCTTCAATGAACCTACCATCTATAATGGACAATTAGGTACCTGTACATGGGCGCAATGGAAAGAGCTATGCGAAGAAATGATAACCATCATCAGGGCAAATGGCGGCCAGGCTATACCGTTGGTAGCGGGGTTTAACTGGGCCTACGATCTTACAGAAGTAGCGTCAAACCCTATCAGCAAAGAAGGGATTGCTTATGTAAGCCATCCTTATCCAATGAAGAGAAATAAACCCTGGGAAGAGCAATGGACAAAGGATTGGGGTTTTGTTGCAGAAAAATACCCGCTGATATTAACCGAGATCGGTTTTTGCGGACCTGATGACCGGGGGGCACATGTTCCCGTCATCAGCGATGAAAGTTATGGCGATGCGATCACCAGTTATACCGCGGAGAAAGGAATATCCTACGTTGTGTGGGTTTTTGATCCGCAATGGGCGCCATCCATGTTCGATGATTGGAAATTTACGCCTACAAGACAGGGTAAATATTTTAAAAAAGCATTGCGTGCGGCAAACCGGATAGAATAAAAATGAAAATAGTCAGAGTAAAAGGTTTTCTGAAAGTGAAAAGTTCGGCTACGTTTACGTTTTAAAATGATCAAACAGAATGGAAAAATATTTCTCTGTCTTAGCGTGGCTTATCCTGATTTCAGTAAAAGCTTCTTCGCAAAAAGCCACTGGAAGAGTTATTGATGCAAATGCAACTACCGAAACGAAGGCTCTTTACTACAATCTTGGCAAATCAGCTGAAAAGCATATACTTTTTGGTCACCAGCATGCAACAGAGTATGGCCATGGCTGGAGAGGACAGAGCGATCGGTCTGATGTAAAGTCAGTGACCGGCTCTCACCCCGCTGTAATCGGTGTTGATTTTAGCGGTTTATCGGGAAGGCCTGACAGTTTAATTGAAAAAGAAAAAAGTTCATTAAGAAAAAATATTGCCGATACGTATGATCGTGGCGGGGTGACAACTGTTTCCTGGCACTTCTCTAATCCTGCTTCTGCCGGAGGTTTCTATTGGAAGGATTCCGTATCATTACCTGCCGTAAAACTGATCATCCCTGGTGCTTCGCATCATGAGAAATATAAAGCTATTCTCCGAACCGTTGCGGAACTGGCAACATCAACAAGGGGAAAGGATGGCAAACTCGTTCCGATGATATTCCGCCCATACCATGAATTTGATGGCGATTGGTTTTGGTGGGGAAGAGCACATTGTACCCTTGATGAGTTTAAGACCTTATGGAGGTTTACCGTCAGTTATTTAAGAGATAGCCTGGCTGTTCACAATTTTATTTATGCGTTTTCGCCGGATAATAAATTTAATTCCGAGTCGCAATTTTTAGAACGCTATCCTGGTGATGAGTGGGTAGATATGGTAGGCATGGACAACTACGGAGATTTTGGCCGCGATGGAAAATATAATATAGATGCAGGGCTGAAAAAATTAAAGATCGTTTCTGACTATGCATTGAAGGCAGGGAAGCTCGCAGCTTTTACTGAAACCGGGTTGGAGTCAATACCAAACAATACCTGGTGGACAGAGATCTTATTAAAGACATTGAAGTCTCAAAATTTGCAGTTAAGTTATGTGCTCGTATGGCACAATGATACCAGGAGCCCTACACATTATTATGCGCCGTTTCCCGGCCAGGCCAGCGAAGACGATTTCATAAAATTTTACAATGACCCTTTTACTTTGTTTGAAAAAGATCTTAAAAACATTTATCACGCCAGGTGATAGTGCATTCACCTGGCATACCGTTACTTTACCAGTCCAGGCAAGTAATCTTTCGATAATCCAGCACAGGATATCTCCTTTATAATTATTGAAAATTTCAGGCGTGTATTCTCCTTTCAATATCAAATTGAAACCACTATCATTGTTGCATAATCAAATGTTCTACTTATGAAGACCAAACACTTATTGTGGATAGCAATTTTGATAATAACATTACAAGCTTGCAGCAGGGCAATGAGCCCTTATGAAGCCGCCAATTATCCAAAAGGTAAGAAATGCCGCAATATCAGGTAACCATTATTCCTGCCCGAAAAGATTGCCAACAGCGCCTTCAAGCATCGGGAATTTTTCTACCACGTAATTCTTAATAGCGGCAATAGCTTTCTTCGCCTGTTCGTCGGAAAGACCGGCTTCCATTTTCAGTTTGTCTATTAATTCCTGCATAAAAAATATTTTTTTGAACTGATTAACCCGGAAGTTAAGAAAATAAAAAAACGTCAGAGTTTTTCTGACGTTTTTTTATTATTCAAATGTCGCAGGCCTGCTATGCTACTTTCAATAAACTGAGTTTACTCTTATCAAATTTGCGTTTAGCATAATCAAGGTCCAGTGTAAAATGAGTTTCTTTGGAAGAAGGAAGTTCAAACATTGCATCCGTTAAAATGCCTTCGCAGATACTTCTTAAACCTCTTGCGCCCAATTTATACTCAAGCGCTTTCTCGACCATAAAGCCGAGTACGTCTTCTTCGACCGTTAACTTTATTCCTTCGAGCTCAAATAATTTTGTGTATTGTTTTAGCAATGCATTTTTTGGCTGTGTCAATATGGCCCTGAGTGTCTCACTATCCAATGGATCAAGATGGGTAGCCACTGGCAGTCGTCCCAACAATTCAGGTATTAATCCAAACGCTCTTAGGTCCTGTGCATTTACATAGCGCAACAGGTTCTTCTTCATACTTTCCTGTTGTTCTTTGTCTACATTAAATCCAATTGTATTGGTTTGTACGCGGCGGGCTATGATCTTATCAATACCGCCAAATGCACCACCACAAATGAACAGTATGTTTTGTGTGTTGATTTTGATAAGCTTTTGTTCAGGATGCTTACGTCCGCCCTGGGGTGGCACCAGAACGTCTGTGCCTTCAAGCAACTTCAACATACCCTGCTGTACACCTTCGCCACTTACATCACGGGTGATGGAAGGGTTGTCACCTTTTCTTGCTATCTTATCTATCTCATCAATATAGACAATGCCGCGTTCAGCGGCTGCCACGTCGTAATTGCAAACTTGTAACAGCCTTGTCAGGATGCTTTCAACGTCCTCACCAACGTACCCAGCTTCAGTGAATACCGTTGCATCGACAATAGCAAAAGGAACATTCAGCATACGGGCGATACTTTTTGCCAGCAATGTTTTACCGGTTCCGGTCTCACCCACCATGATGATATTGCTCTTTTCAATTTCTACATCATTATTGCCTACGGTAGTATCTGATCCTTTTTGCTGTAAACGTTTGTAGTGATTATAAACTGCCACTGCTAATACCTTCTTGGCTTCATCCTGTCCGATCACATATTCATCCAGGAATTTTTTAACCTCTATCGGTTTTTTGATGGTAAGTTTGAAAGAAGAATTGTTCTTATCGTCCTTAACCATCAATTCCTGGTCGATGATCTCCCGTGCATGTTCAACGCAGTTCTCACAGATATGTCCCTCCTGGCCCGCGATCAGGATCTTAACCTCATCCCGGCTACGGCCACAAAAAGAACAATGTAAAATATTTTTAGCCATGTCATTTCTCCCCAGGTTCTACCTGTTTTTTACTTAATCAGAGGGTACAAAAATAGAAAACCGTCCCGACAAAGACGATTTTCTGTTTATAGGATCTTTATAATATTGACGTGTAACGTATTACAACTTCGTAATTACCTTATCAACAATGCCGTATTCGACAGCTTCCTGCGCATCCATCCAGTAGTCTCGGTCAAAATCAGTCAGAATTTGTTCCACACTCTTGCCGGTGTTTTCGGCTAGTATCCTGGCGCCCATATCCTTTACCCGCTTGGTCTGCCGGGCCTGTATTTCCAGGTCGGTACTAACGCCTCTTATATAGCCGCCTAAAGATGGCTGATGGATCATTACTTCTCCGCTCGGATAAATAAGGCGTTTTCCTTTTTTACCGCCGCTCAATAAAATGCTGCCCATCGATGCGGCCAACCCCATACAAATGGTACTTACCGGGCTTTTGATCATGCGCATGGTATCATACATCACCATGCCACTTGTAACCACCCCCCCCGGACTATTGATATAAAATTTTATTTCCTCACCCGGTTTATCTGCATCCAGTAAAAGCATTTTGCTTACAACATCTTTCGCACTTTTATCATCTACTACACCCCACAGGTAAATACTCCTGCTTTCGAAAAAATATTTTTCCAGTTTTTTGCTAAACATCATCAGGTCTGATTTCGGCTGTTCTTCTTTTTCATCCTCCTCTGGTTCTTCATCAGCTCTCCACCTGTTATTCAAATATTGACTGCTGTTCATACTTTCAATGTTTATCGTTTAAAATTTTTATTGTTACTAGCTTTGGCTCCCTGGTCATCATTGTTGCGTCGCACACTTGTGCTTCGGTAATGCTACTCAACATTTTTCCGCTTAACTTTCTTTCTTCTCTTTCCTTTGATTTACCAGCAATACCTCGTCTATCAGTCCATACTCTTTTGCTTCGGCAGCTGTCATCCATTTATCCCTGTCGAAATCTTTTTCGATCTGGTCTACCGGCTTGCCTGTATGATGATTAACCACATCATATAACTCTCTTTTTAACTTCCTTATTTCATTTACAGTGATCTCAATATCGCTGGCCTGCCCACCGATTGCTCCGCTGGGTTGATGCATCATGATCCGGGAATGACGCAAGGCAGCTCTTTTTCCTTTTGTACCCGCACCCAACAATACACAAGCCATTGAGGCAGCCATACCGATACAAATAGTCGCTACATCCGGGCTGACATATTGCATGGTGTCGTATACGCCGAGGCCGGCATATACGCTGCCACCAGGGCTATTTATATACATATTTATATCCCGTGTTCTGTCCGAAGAATCCAGGAATAACAACTGGGCGGTCACGATATTGGCAATTTCATCATTAACCGGATATCCAAGGAATATGATCCTGTCCATCATCAGGCGGCTGTATACGTCCATCACTGCCACGTTCATTGGCCGCTCTTCAATGATATTAGGTGTCATTGCTGTTACCATATGTGATGCGTAGCTATGGAGGGTATTACTGGATAGGCCACGATGTTTAACCGCATATTTTTCAAATTCTGAATTAAAACTCATATATCGCTATGATTTGATAATGATTAATATTGGCGTTTGCCAGGCTGTGCTAAGATAGGTTACACTTATCAAATATCCGTCCAAATGGCAAAACTGCAAAATGGGTGACAGGATTGCAGGATGAAATTTAAATAGCAGAACGCCATTGCTATTGTACGCAAAAAAATAGTGGCGAATTGTCACTAACGGAAAGCCAGCGACGTGCTACATTTCCTTTTATGAAAACATCTCCCTGATCTTATCAAAGAAACCTTTTTCGCTTTTGTCCGGTTGCGGTTTAAAATTCGGAGATTGACTCATTTTTTCCAAAGCGACTTTTTCTTCCGGAGATATATGCTGCGGTGTCCAAACATTTACTTGTATAAGCTGGTCACCTTTTTCATAGGAGTTGACTGCAGGAAATCCTTTACCTTTTAACCGGAATATTTTTCCGCTCTGCGTGCCCGCTGGAATTTTTATTTTTGCCCTTCCGTCGATAGTGGGAACTTCCACCTGTATACCGGCAACTGCATCTGGAAATGAAATGTGGAGGTCATAAGCCACATTCAGACCATCACGCTGCAGATCTTTATGGGCTTCTTCTTCTATCAGGATGATGAGATCACCATTCATTCCACCGCGTTCGCCTGCGTTACCTTTTCCGCTTACATTTAATTGCATTCCTTCCTGTACGCCTGCTGGTATGTCGATACTTACCGTTTCTTCGCCATATACTCTTCCTTCACCCTTACAATTTCCGCATTTAGCTGTTATTGTTGTTCCCTCGCCATTACAGGAAGGACAGGTAGTAACGGTTTGCATTTGTCCGAGGAAAGTATTCTGTACTCTTCTTACCTGGCCGCTGCCACCACAAGTCTTACAGGTTTGTACACTGCCTTTATCTTTGGCACCGCTACCATTGCAGGTACCACAATGGACATGTTTTTTTACTTTGATATTTTTTTTAACCCCTTTAGCAATTTCTTCGAATGTCAATTTTAACTTAACCCGAAGGTTGCTTCCTCTTACGCCCTGGCCCCGCTGCCCGCCGCGTCCCCTTTGGCCGCCACCAAAAAAATTACCGAAAACATCATCACCAAAAACGTCACCAAACTGGCTAAAGATGTCTTCCATGTTCATACCGCCACCACCAAATCCGCCACCGCCACGACCGTTACCACTCACGCCGGCATGGCCGTAGCGGTCGTATTGGGATTTCTTATCGGTATCACTCAATATTTCATAGGCTTCCGCCGCTTCCTTAAATTTTTCTTCCGCCGTTTTATCGCCGGGATTGCGGTCAGGATGGTACTGCATAGCCACTTTGCGGTAGGCTTTCTTAATTTCATCCGCTCCTGCACCCTTAACAACCCCAAGTGTTTCGTAATAGTCTCTTTTCATAATGTGTTAATCCGGGAATTTGAAATGTGCTAACGAAATCAACATACGATTGAGCAACTGTTCGCTATCTTCAAATTTTTAAATCGGTTATTTGCAAATTATTTCCCTACCACCACTTTTGCATGACGAATGATCTTATCATTGAGATAATATCCTTTGACCACTTCATCCGCAACCTTACCTTTCAAATCTTCTGAAGCTACGGGAATTTCAGTAATCGCTTCATGCAGGTCGGTATTAAATTGGGTGCCGATACTTTCCATCGGTCTCAATCCCCTTGATTGTAATTTATTTCTCAATTTGTTGAATATAAGAGTAATGCCTTCTTTTATCTGCTGGACGTCTTCTTCAATATCAATCTGTTTCTGCGCACGGTCAAAATCATCTAACACATCAAGCATGTCAGTGATCACGTCACGACCCGCGGTTTGGATAAGCTCTATTCTTTCTTTAGCATTCCTTCGTTTGAAATTATCAAACTCAGCTGCCAACCGCAAATACTTGTCTTTTGCCTCCTGGAGCTCTTCCTTGATCTTTTCCAAAACTGACTCCTCTGCAACTGGTTCATTTAAATGAGTAGAGCCGCTGAGTGCTTCGTCCGAATTGATATCAAACCCGTTTTCAGGAACGTCATTTTTACCTTCTTTCACGTCTTTGTCTGTCATTTTTTTACAAATTGTGTGCAAAGGTAAGCTTGTCAAGAATATTGCCAATGGGTGTACCGGGACAAAATGGCTTATAAAGTCGTCAACCAACAAAACCGGGTGACAAGAAGCCTTTTAATGCGCATCGATAGTAGCATAGCCTGACTGCTTGTCCCATGTTTGCTGTACCTTGCATGCCTTATATTATGAGTAAAGTTTATTTGAAACGAAAGATAGCCCAACGTATTGCCAACGGGCATCCATGGATCTTTAACAACGAAGTGGAAACGATTGATGGTGAAGTAATAGGCGGGGAAACGGTAGAAGTTTTTGCGCACGATAAAAAATTTATCGGAAAGGGCTATATCAATCCCAAATCCCAGATATTGGTGCGTCTTTTAACAAGGCAAAAGAGTGATGAAATCAATGAAGATTTTTTCCTTAACCGTATCCGGGAATGTTGGGAGTATCGAAAAAAAATAGGCTATACGGAAAATTGCAGGTTGGTATTTGGTGAGGCCGATGGCATGCCTCAACTTATCATTGACAAGTTCAATGATTATTTTGTTTTGCAAACCCTGGCTCTTGGAATGGATAAATGGAAACAGGCAATTGTCAATGCATTGAACCAGGTGTTTGAACCGAAAGGTATTTATGAGAGAAATGATGTGCCTGTAAGAGAATTGGAAGGACTGCCGCAACACAAAGGATTTTTATCAGCGCCGTTCGACACCAACATCATTATTCATGAGAACGGATTAAAATTTCACGTTGATATTCAGAACGGACAGAAGACGGGTTATTTTCTTGATCAGCGGGATAACCGACGGGCTATTCAGCATATTGTTAACGGTGCTGACGTTCTGGGCGTCTTTACATATACTGGTACTTTCGAGATTCACGCAGCGCATTATGGTGCAAGATCAGTTTTAGGTTTGGATATTTCTGAAAATGCAGTGCAGCAGGCTATCAGGAATGCCGCACTAAACGGTCTGGAAAAAAGATGCCGGTTTGAGACTGCTAATGCTTTTGATGTATTAAAGCAGTGGACGAAAGAAGGAAAGCAATATGATGTGGTAATGCTTGATCCGCCTGCTTTTACCAAAAGCCGGGAAACAATACAGAAGGCTATTGCAGGATACAAAGAGATCAATCTACGGGGAATGAAATTGATAAAGCCGGGTGGTTTTCTTGTTACATCCTCCTGTACGAATTTAATAGACGCCGAATTATTTCTGCAGATCATCGATATGGCGGCAAAAGATGCAAGAAGAAAAATCAGGCAAGTGACATTCCAGGCACAGGCAGCCGATCATCCGATTATCCGGGGAATGGACAATACGCAATATCTAAAGTTCCTGATCATACAGGTCATTTAAAAAGCGATAAAGATTTAATTTACTTTGAAACCTGGAATTTACCGGTATCGATCACTTTGCCGCTGCGGTCTACCAGGTGATAGATATAAGTGCCACGGTTATAATCTGTGAGGGACACAACTGTCTTTTCATTTACTGTTTGAGTCTCGGACATTTTTTTGCCTAAAAAATTAAACACAGTAATCGTAAGCCCTTTCTGAAAATTTTTCTGCGGAATATCAAACGTGATAAAGGAGGTAGCAGGGTTGGGATAAAATGATATTTTCTTTCCGTTATTGGGGACAGGGTTACGTGAATCCTGTGCATCGGAATGCAGGAACGAAAACACCAGTAAAAACAATATGAGTAAAAGTCTTTTCAACGAAACAAATTTACTTTTATTTCCCAATAATATATTGTTTTTCTCAGATGTGCAACGTAATTGTCCGTAAAATTTAAAATAAATGACAATCAGCTGATTACGTGGCGCTGAATTAGAGTTTTAACTGTTATTTAATTTAATTCTGCCAGGAGCTTAGCGATACTATTGAAATTTGGTTCGTCCCCTGCATTTTCAAGGACTTCCGCAAGCCTGACAATTCCTTCTTTATCGATAACGAAGGCAGACCGTTTAGAGACTCCCTGCATGTCGAATTTCCAGGTATCATAAATACTTCCATAAAGACTTGAAACTTCTTTATTAAAATCACTTAACAAACTAAAATTGAACTGCTGCATTTCTTTATACTTCGCAAGGGTGTAAATTGGATTTACAGAAATACCCAAAGGATGGTATTTCCTTTCCCATAGGTGCCGATATTGTCACGAACAGAACAACTCTTTCGTACAAAAGCTGGTAAATGCCTGTGGGAAGAAAAGAGGCAATACTATTAGTTTCCTTTCAGTGCCGAAAGCGTGAATTTTGTTTTCGAAGAATTGTAAAGTGTAAAGTCACGGGCCGATTGACAGATTTCAATTTTTTATTGTCCGAATTTTATAAAGAGAGCTTTTGTTGAAAGCGATACACCAAAATGTAGAAAGTCGAAACGCCCAGTTAAAACCTCGGGCACCTTACAGCATTCAGGCTTGAGTTATCCCGATTGAGAAAGCCAATATAAGAAATTGAGACCTCATAGCCGCCACGACCATAGCTGTAAGGTTTAAGTTTCGAGATATTTACATCGTAGCTAAAAGCAAACGAGAAAGGAGCGTAGTCCAATTTGACAACCGGTATTAATGCATCGCTCCATCTTATGAAAGCACCTGCATGGATAGTATACTTAGGGTTTTCTATTTCAGGCCCTATTTTCAAACCGTATAATGCACCTACCACCGTTTCCTGGTATTTTTCCTGGACAGAATAATCAGCTTGTATAGAAACATAAGCGTACTCTGCGACACCAAAACGAAATCCTGCTGAACCTGTCCATTTAGGATTTAGTGTAATAGAAGGATCACGGAAAAAAGAATTTTTGGGCCGGGTAAAATGATGGTACGCTACTCCCAGGTAAAAATTGTCTTCCGGGTTTTGTGAGAGATTTGAATTATAGCTGATACCTACACTTCCATCGAGGTAAGTATAATTCGGTGTTACCGTTGGTTCACCATTAGGGTCATCCGTAATAATCTTCGAACGGTCAAAGCTCCTGTTTACAACACCTCCCATAAACCCAAGCGATAGATACCTGTTATGTTCGCTGCTTAATGATTTATGATAGTTGATTACAGGCAGAACACTTGTTTGAGTTAATGCAGCAGTACCTGCACGGTCGAATAAAACCTGGCCGCCAAGCGTAATAAAATCATCCGCTTTACCAATTGGTAATTTGTATTCGCCATTCAAAGATCCCGTTTTATAACCGTCGGTGACGCTCCCCCATTGATCCCGGTACACGAGTTGTAAACGGACATCTCCGTTAAAAATTCCGGCAAGTGCTGGATTTCTTAAAAGAGGGGTCTCGAAAAACTGCGAGAAATGGATGTCCTGGGCATGAATCACTGCTTGTATACTGAAAAAAATAGCAGTAAGTATAAATTTTGTATGTCTTTTTATTTTGCTCATTACTCTATCTTAATAAGGTCACATTTCCTTTAACGGGAATGACAGTATTATTCTCACATAATATTTCCATTGAATAGATATAGGCATCCGGGCTCGCAGGTTTTCCTTTGTAAGTGCCGTTCCAGCCAGCAGATGGGTCGTTGGCCGGAAATTCCTTTTTTTCGAATACTACTTCGCCCCAACGATTAAATATGCGCATTGATTTTATGCGAAAAAGTCCCGTACCCTTTGGATAAAACACTTCATTTCGTCCATCACCGTTAGGAGAAAAGGTGTTCGGAATAAAAAAGTTTTCTTTACCACATACCACTATAATGGTGATAGCGCCAGAATTTTGGCAACCATGCCTGTCTTCTAATTGCACCGAATACTTTGTAGTGTATTGGGGATTAGCAAAAGGCGCGGGGCAATCTGTACAGCTGAGCCTTGTTGCAGGTATCCAGTTATGGGATATTATATCTCCTGTATAGTTCATCACAATATTAGCACCTATTCCTACTGCTATAGTAAGCGGGTCTTGTGCAGGTGCTGCCGTAGGAAGCGGAGTTACATAAATGTTCTTTGTTGCAGTCGCTTTGCAACCGATCTTATTTGTTGAAGTTAATTGAAGCGAATAGTTGCCAGTGGTACCGAACGTAACACTATTATTTTGCTCAGTTGATGTTTGTCCGTTACCAAATGCCCACTGCCAATTTGTGAGGGTATCGGAGGTTGCAAGTACACCTTCGAAAAGTTCGGCTGAATTAACACAAATGGTATCTCTGCCCAGTATCGACGGGGCGGGTGTCCGGTATACTCTAACCGTATCAGAAAAAGATCTGCTACAATTACTTTGTGTGGTAACGGTAAGCGTTACCGGGTAAACGCCCGGTTGTGTAAAATTATGCGATGGGCTTTCGGCATTAGAGGTGCCACCGTCTCCGAAATTCCATATTGTTGAACTGATAGGTTCGTTTTTGGTAGTGAAGTTTTTGAACGTTACAATACCCTGGTCGCAAAATTCTTTTTTGTCTTTGCTGAATAGTGGAATTGCCCCTAAAACATCTATTCGCCTGGGTCCATTGATACCTACTTCGCATCCTGAAATCGTATCGTAAATGACTAACCTCGGCATATTAAAACTTGGCCTCGAATAAAAGTGACTTAAGGTGGTTTGTTGAGACGAATCCACAGATCCATCTCCGAAAAAGAAAGCAAACTTAAACGCAGGAGGTACTACCAGCGTAAAGTCGATATTGACTGAATTACAGATGGGTCCAGCGGGCAACACATAGTTTATTTCAGTAGCGGAAATAGGATCGTGAATCGAAACAGACGCCGCTGCGGAATCGATACATCCACCCGGGCCCAATACATATAGCCTGGGCACGTAGCGGCCATAGTCACTATAAAAATGGCTTGGATTAGGAAGCGAGGATGTCCCGCCGTCGCCAAAATCCCAATAAAACGATTTATAGTCCGAACCCTTGAATGTAAAGGTTGTTCGCAGTGGCGGGCAGATAGTCGTCGTATCCTGGATATCAAATGCCGGTTTCGGGCTTCTTATTTTAATGTAGTCAACTTTTGTAATTGAATCTTCACAACCAGAGACATCGGTGATCTTTAATTTCACAGAATAGGCAGCGTCTCCTGTAGGATAACTGTGTTGGGGATGTTGTGCCGTTGAGGTACTTCCATCTCCAAAATCCCAGTGATAGGATAACCCTGCACCAGAAGAAGTATCAACAAAAGGAAGTGGTGCACCCGGGCAATAAAATGTATCGGCCCGAAACCCCACCAGTGGGTTTGTAACAAATAAGTTCGTCGGTAATGAATAAATATCCGAACAGCCGGTTGCGTCCGTTACTTTCAAAGACACCTTAAATCTTCCTGCCTGCAAATACGTATGAGTAAACGGAGGGGCTGTGAAAGTCTGTTGTGTGCCATCGCCAAAATTCCATTGCCAGCTAACAAGGTTTGTAGACGAAGTGGATAGGTCATTAAAAGTTACGGTCTTGTTCTGGCAAGCTCCGGTGGTAGATGGAGTAAAGTTTGCAACCGCCGCATTTACCTGTATGTAGTCAGCAACTGTTTTGGTATTGGTGCATCCGTTTATGTCTGTAAGCGTTAAACTCACATCATAATTACCAGCAGCAGGTAGGACATGTTCTATTGATCCTGGCCCCATGGAAATGATGTCCGTTCCAATTGTCCATGCATAATTCTTTACATGCTCCGCAGTGCTGTTTATTGCAGATAAAGTAAATGTTTCACCTTTACACACGGGGTTTTTATTTATGGAAAAGTCTGCAAACTGGTCTTCGACAATTTCAACAACTTTTGTTTTTGAAAATGAACAGGGACCATTTGTAACTGTCAATGTAACGTTATAGATGCCGGGTGCCGGATATGAAAAAGGACCCGGTGGAACCTCGGTGGTAAATTTAGTATTGGCAGGATCTCCCATTTCCCACAAGTACGTCAACGGTGTTGAGGCATCGACGAGGCTGGTATTGGTAAAACTAACCGCCCGGGTAATGCAGTCAACCGAAAAATTAAATTGTGCAATCGGCGGTCTTACGTGGAAAACCTTGGAAACTCCGCCAGGACAACCATTGTTTAAAACCGTCAACGTAACATTGACAGGTCCGATTTCGTCAAAAATGTGAGTTGGATTTTGCACACCGGAACTCGCCCCATCGCCAAAATCCCATTGCCATCCGACGACCGCGCCCGGTGTCGTGACGGCCTGGCCAATAAAAGAAATTGTTTCACTTGCACACGTGTCCAATGGTGCACCAGAGAAATCTACTGTTGGAAGTGTTCCGGTTCTGATACCATCTGGCACGTTTACTGTCTTCGTACAACCACCCACTGTCGTAATGGTCAATGAAATATCGTAGTTGCCTGCGGCAGGATATACATGAGGTGGCGGATTCTCCAGGTTAGAGGTGGTACCGTCGCCGAAATTCCATAAGTAAGAACTAATAGTATCCAATGTTTCAATGGTTGCCTGGGCTGCATAGCTAAAGCCAATACAACCCCCGGTTGGAGCATTGATCGAAACAGTAGTTTCTTTTATTTTGATCAAGTCTGTTTTTGTAATGGTATCGTTACAACCAGCCGACGTACTTGCAATTAATGTTACGGTGTAATTTCCCAGGCTGGTATATTGATGAAGTGGACTTTGCACGTTGGAAACATTGCCATCACCAAAATCCCAAAGCCACGAGACAGCTCCAGGTGTAAGGTCGTCAAATTGAACATTAAACGGAGCCTGGCAGGAAGAGCTATCATTCACCGTGAAATCAGCAACCGGTTTATCAATTACGGTGACTGTTTTAGTTATGGAGTCAGCGCAGTTATTATAAAAATTAATCAGCTTAACACTATAAGTTCCTGCAGCCAGGTAGGTTTTTAAAGGATTAACCTGGGCCGATGTGGTTCCGTCGCCGAAGTGCCAGAAAGAAGCATCAGGTGGCGCTGACGAACTGTTTTGAAAAGTGATTGGTTCGCCAAGACATATATTCGTTGGGCCTGTAAAATCAGTATTGGTTTCTGTTAGCGTAATGGTTTTTTGCACGGAACCGCTGCAACCAAAGTCACTTTGCGCATTCAACCGCACCGTATAGGTGCCAGGGGTATTGTACACTGTAGTCGGATTGCGGACAGTGGACGTTTGGCCATTTCCAAAATTCCAGCTGTAATTAATAGTGCCGGGCCCGCTTGATTGATTGGAGAAATTGATAGTAAAAGGCGCTTTGCAAGAACTCGAAGAAGCGAAATTGAAATCGGTACTTACTCCATCTACTACCCGAATGTACCTGCCTTTTGATACCGTACGTTTGCATCCTGTACTGCTGGTAACGGTAAGAGTTACGGTATAAAAACCGGTATTTGTATAAGAATGAGAAGGGTTTCTTTGCGTTGAAGTTCCACCATCTCCAAAATCCCACTCCCAGCTCGCGATAGATCCAACCGGCGTGTTAGACATATCTGTAAAATTGACCCGAACAGGGATACATCCTAAAGTAATATCCGCGTTGAAATTAACTGTTGGAGAGGGAAACACTGTTATATAATCAACCCTTTCAATTTGGTCTATACCATCATCATTTCGAACAACCAATTTTACAGAATAAGTCCCCGCTTGGCTAAAAGATACTGCAGGATTTTTTGCATTGGAGAGAGTTCCATTGCTGAATTCCCAGTTCCATTCAGTAGGATTGCCACTCGACAAGTCGCTAAATCTCACGACCAGCGGTGCGCAGCCAGTACGGTTGTCAGCGTTAAAATTGGCAACGGGCGCCTGTCCGGAAACATAACCGGTTCCGGATAAAGCAAACAAAAAAACGAAGAGTGTTTTCTTAAGTCGAGTATAGAGTTGTGTTTTCAGTACGTTTCAGTTTATTTGCTATTCTTAAAAACGGGCTTTGCCTTTAAAAATTATTCATTCTCCCAGATGTGAATAAAAATAGATTTCTTTTTCAAGCAAGTCCATTTGCCGGATCTGTCAAAGGATAGAAATTAGGAGAGATGGCGGATAAGATTATTAAAAACTACAGTTTCTCAAGCCTCATTTTTAACGGTCCGGCGCCGGAGTTTTGCGATGCCACTACGTAGGTCCAACTATTATTATCGATATGCCAAACGCCATTTATTAGGCT